>WNGB01012727.1_pt1 | contig 11397 bp, 7 predicted proteins | sample 5400681 | NCBI WGS metagenome assembly WNGB01 (sample SAMN13153367, study PRJNA577476) | soil metagenome | isolation source: 115 cm soil or saprolite under grassland replicate 2 | place: USA:California | collected 2016-06-15 | reverse complement strand
GATGGTGCTGGGCGGCGGCGCGCTTGGCTCGGCATCGATAGTCTCGGTGATCTCCTCGGCGCGCGCCTTGAACTGTTCGATCTCGCCGCGCAAGGCCTTGAGGCGCGGGTCCGGCGGTGGCGTCGTCCATGGTGCCGTTTCCGGGTCTCCCGGCAGGGGTCAGAGCAGCAGCCTCACGGCACTGTCATGGTGACCGGTGTTCGGCGTGGGCGGCGAAAGCGTCGGCCTCATCGAGCACCGCTGGTGGACCTACCCCGAACTCGTCGCCTGCCGCGACGAACTCCTTCCTCCCAACCTACCGGCGCTGCTCGCCAGCGTCCTGGACGGTGCACTCCACCAGCCAGTCCTCCTCCACACATAGCTCGGCTTCCGCACACCTAGCCGGTGGGCGAGAACCTCGCGCATGGGCGCGGACGCCCACAGCCAGGTCGGCCACGGCGGCGCCACCGGCCCCGGCTCGGGTGTTTGGCGGGCAGCCCGCGATAGCCGGGTCTGGCGGCACACAGCGTAAATCCGTCCGGCGCGCTTCATGGCCTGACCGCCCGGCCGCCGACGTCATCCACACGCCGGTCGCGCAGCAATTCCGCGGCTATGACGGCCCGGACCACTTTCCCGCCGGCCTGCGGCGTCGCGTATGCGTCCCACTGGGTGGTGATTGCTTTGACGAGCTGAAGACCCCGGCCGCTTTCGGCGAGTTCATCCGCGTCGATACGCACCGGCAGGCGCGGGTCGGCATCCCGGACGAGAACCAGCACCCGCGCCCGGTCGGACAGGAGCCATAGCCGCACCGGCAAAACCCAGTCCAGGGACCGCGAGGCGGCGATGGCGTTGGGTCACCAGTTCGCTCACGGCGAGTTCGGCCCGCTCATTCAGTCCCGTGAGGCCCCACTCGGCCAGCACCAGCCGGGCGTGCAGCCGCGCGCACGGGACGGCGCCCGGTAACGCGCCGCACTCGATAAAGTCCCGCAGCGGCCACTCGTCCGCCATCGTTGTTCCTCGGTTGTGGGAGGGCGGAACCGGCACCGGAGCATCGCTCTGTGAAGGACCGCGCTTGAATACGCGGGCTGCGTCCGCCGCATAGTTGTCCTTGCCGCCGCGAAGTCGGCCCGAGGCGCGGTGCCAGTCTTTCGACCGGCCCGTTTCCCCGGACCGCTTCCCGAACCCGCCGTGCCCATTACTGAGCAACGGGCTCTCCACTGCCGGTCCTCCCCTTTCTTCTGGTGACGTTGGATACGCCAGCCCAGGAAGTCCAGGCCCTCGTCAATATGGGTGACCAGGGTCTTTTCCGGAGACAGGCGCAAGCCCATCCCGGTCAGGGCCCCGGCGATCTCCTCCCGCAGGGCTTCCGCGTCCGGGCGCCCCTTCGTGTGGCGCAGCAGGTAGGCGTCGTACATGCGGGCCGGGTGCGGCCTACTCGTGTCGATCTCGGAGGCGGCAAACCGGGCTCCATCGCATCCTTCCCGAGGGTGACATCGGCCGCCTTTACCGTGCACCAGATACCAACGCCCCGGAAGACTACAGATACGAATACTGCCGGACACTACGGCTGACAGCCGCCGTGCGCCACGGCGTCGCCTATGCGATGCACCCGAAGCCCGTTAGTTCGGCCTGGGCTTCCTGGTGGGCTTCCGGCCACGATCACGACCTTGTCACCCTTCTCGCAGCGTCCGATGTCAAGCAACGCGCTATCGACCTGGCGGACCATGTGATCGGTGTGCTGCACCGGGGGCACGATAAAGGTCTCCACACCCCACGTCAGAGCGAGCTGGCTGCGGGTCGCGGGCTCGCTTGTGAAGGCGAGCAGCGGGATAGGCGACCGGTATCGGGCGAGCCGCCTGGCGGTCTCGCCCGTCATGGTGAAAGCGACAAGCGCCTTGGCGCCGACGATCGCGCCGACTTCGGCGGCGGCGCGGGCGATGGCGCCGCCTGTCGTCATCGGCACGTCCGTGAGCGACGACGTGGCCTGCAGGCATTCCCGCTCCGCGGCGGCGATAATGCGGTCCATCGTGGCCACGGTCTCGACCGGGTAGCTGCCGACGCTCGTCTCGGCAGAAAGCATGAGCGCGTCGGCCCCATCAAGCACCGCATTGGCCACATCGGACACCTCCGCCCTTGTGGGCCGGGGTGCCGAAACCATGGACTCGAGCATCTGGGTAGCCACGATCACCGGCCTGGCGCTCTCGCGGGCCAGGCTGAGCGCTCGTCTTTGCACCAGCGGTACCTGCTCAAGCGGGAGTTCGACACCGAGGTCGCCGCGGGCGACCATAATGCCGTCGAACGCATCGACTATCTCCGGCAGGGCCTCCACCGCCTGGGGTTTCTCAATCTTTGCGATCACGGGGAGCCGGGTCCCTGCCTCATCCATGACGCGGTGGACCGGCTCTATGTCACAAGGGCCGCGGACGAACGACAGAGCGATCATGTCAGCGCCCAGCTCCAGCGCCCAGCGCAGATCATGTTCGTCTTTCTGGCTAAGAGTGGGCACGCTGAGCGGCACTCCGGGTAGGTTGAGGCCCTTGTGATCAGAGATGACGCCACCGACGACCACGCGGGTGCGTAAGGAGCTGCCGTGCACTCCCGTGACGTCAAGGAGCACCCGGCCGTCGTCGACCAGGATCCGGTCGCCTGGCCGGGCATCTCCAGGCAGCCCCTGATAGGTGGTGGACGCGAGGTGCCGATCGCCAGGTACATCGTCGGTGGTAATCACGAACTCCTGGCCCGCGGACAACATGACCGGGCCATCGGCAAACGACCCGAGCCGTATCTTCGGGCCCTGGAGGTCGGCGAGCACGCCGACTCCCCGGCCGGCCTCGTCTGACGCGCGGCGGATTTTGAGATACACGTCACGATGACTTTCGTGCCTGCCGTGGCTGAGGTTGAGCCTGGCCACGTCGAGCCCGGCGCGGACCAGTTCGGTGATGCACCCGTCAGTGGCGGGGCCGAGCGTGCACACGATCTTGGCGCGGCGGTCCATGGCGTGTTTCCTGTCAGCAGGCTTCATGGTTCCTTTGACCACGCGACCCGGTAGCGAAGGTTTGCGGGTCTTTTCCTGGCGAGTCAATTGGAGGTCTCAGCCAAGCGGCCGGGCAGTTGGCGGAATCGGCGCGGGCAGCGCCGTGTCGCCGGTCAGGTACCGGTCCGCACCTGCGGCCGCGCTTCGGCCCTCGGCGATCGCCCACACGATGAGCGACTGACCGCGGCCCATATCGCCTGCGACGAACACGCCAGGTACCGAGGTGGCGTACGACTCATCCCTGGCCACGTTCCCACGATCGTCAAATTCCACCCCGAGGCCGGTGAGCAGGGGGCCGCGTTCCGCGCCAGTGAAGCCCATCGCCAGCAAGACAAGCTGGCACGGCAGTTCCCGTTCCGTGCCGGGGACCGGCTGGACCCGGCCGCCCGACAGCTCGACGTCCACCAGCCGGAGCGCGCGCACGCTGCCGTGACCGACCGCACCGCTGTTGCCGTGACCGACCGCACCGCCATGACCGACCGCACCGCTGCTGCCGTGACCGCCGACCGGCCCGCCGAGGAACTCCTGGGTTGACACCGAGTACACCCGCTCGCCGCCCTCCTCGTGCGCGCTGGACACCCGGTAGATCATAGGGTAAGTGGGCCATGGCTGCTGACCTGGCCGCGACACTGGTGGGCGCGGCAATATCTCCAGCTGAACCACTGACGCCGCTCCTTGCCGCAGCACGGTGCCGAGGCAGTCGGCGCCCGTGTCACCACCCCCAATGATCACAACGTTCTTGCCCTTCGCGGTGATCGGGGACTCCGCCAGATCGCCCTCCGTCACGCGGTTGGCCGGTGGCAGGTACTCCATGGCCTGATGAATGCCGTCCAGGTCGCGGCCGGGTACCGGCAGGTCGCGCGGGACGGTGGCCCCACCGGCCAGCACGATTGCGTCGTGGGTGGCTCGCAGCTCGTCGGCGGAGATGTCCATCCCCGCGTGGACGCCACAGCGGAACTGCGTTCCCTCGGCGCGCATCTGCGCGAGCCGCCGATCCAGGTGGTGCTTTTCCATCTTGAACTCGGGAATCCCGTAGCGGAGCAGGCCACCTGGCCGGTCCGCCCGCTCGTAGACCGTTACCGCATGCCCAGCGCGGGTGAGTTGCTGTGCCGCAGCTAGGCCGGCGGGTCCCGAGCCGATCACCGCGACACTTTTTCCCGTTGAAACTGTCGCGGCGCAGGGCTTCACCCAGCCCTCCTGCCAGGCCTGGTTGATGATCTCGACCTCGACCTGCTTGATCGTCACAGGATCAGCGTTGATGCCAAGCACGCATGCGGCCTCGCACGGCGCCGGGCAGAGACGGCCGGTGAACTCGGGAAAGTTGTTGGTGGCGTGCAGCCGTTCGGCTGCCTCGTGCCAGTCGTGCCGCCAGACCAGGTCGTTCCACTCAGGGATCAGGTTCCCGAGCGGGCAGCCGGTATGGCAGAAGGGGATGCCACAGTCCATGCAGCGGCCGGCCTGCCGCTCAAGGCTCCCGCGGTCGAACTCGACGTAGACTTCCCGCCAGTCCTGGATGCGCACATCCACAGGACGCCTCCCGGGCGTCTCACGCGGCGTGGTAAGAAATCCCTTAGGGTCCGCCATAAACTCCTTGCTCCCGTCACCCGGCGGCTCACCCGTCTGCCTGGGCTCAGCCTGTCTGCTTGGTCACACTGTCTGCTGCGGTTCAGCCGTGCGCCGCGGTTCAGCCGTGCGCTGCTGCTCAGCCGTGCGCTGCTGCTCAGCCGTGCGCCGCGGACATGACCGCCTCGTTGACGTCGCGGCCCTCCCGCTCGGCGCAATGCGCCGCGGTGAGCACCCGCTTATAGTCCCTTGGCATGATCTTTCCGAACCTCTCGACCGCAACGTCCCAGTCGGCGAGGAGCCGGCGGGCGACCGCGGAGCCGGTCTCGGCGAAATACCGCTCGACGATTTCCCACAGGAACGCGCGATCGGTGTCCGCGAGCGGATCCAGGTCCACCATCTCGGTGTTCACCCGCCGCGGGTCAAGATCCAGCAGATACGCGATGCCGCCTGACATGCCCGCCGCAAAGTTCCTGCCTACCCGGCCGAGCACGACCACCCGCCCGCCCGTCATATATTCGCAGCCGTGATCGCCAGCGCCCTCGGCCACCGCGATCGCACCGGAGTTGCGCACGCAGAACCGTTCGCCCACGACGCCGCGCAGGAACACCTCGCCCGAGGTGGCGCCGTAGAGGAGCACGTTGCCCGCGATGATCTGTTCCTCGGCCGCGAAGGGGGCCGCCGCGTCGGGCGCCGCGATGATGCGGCCGCCCGACAGGCCCTTGCCCAGATAGTCGTTGGCGTCGCCGTTCAGCCGCAGCGTGATTCCCCGCGGCAGGAAGGCACCCAAAGACTGGCCGGCGCTACCGGTCAGCTTGATGTCTATCGTGTCGTCCGGCAGGCCCTCGCCGCCCCAGCGGCGCGTCACCTCATAGCCCAGCATGGTGCCGACGGTGCGGTTCACGTTGCGAACCGGCAACTCCAGCCGGACCGGCGTGCCGTCCGCCAGCGCTCCCTCGGCGAGCTGAACGAGGGTGTTGTCGAGCGCTTTGGCCAGGCCGTGATCCTGTTCGGTTACCCGGTGCCTGGCCGCTTCGACGCCGTCGTCTGACGCCAGCGCGGGCACGTGCAGCAGGGGCGAAAGGTCCAGCCCAGCAGCCTTCCAGTGGTCCACGGCCGCGGCGATGTCGAGCAGTTCGGCATGTCCTATCGCTTCGTCCAGGGTGCGGAAACCGAGCGCGGCCAGGTACTCGCGCGCCTCCTGCGCGATGAACTCGAAGAAGTTGACCACGAACTCCGGCTTTCCGGTGAAGCGCTTACGCAGCTCAGGGTTTTGCGTCGCCACGCCAACGGGGCAAGTGTCCAGGTGGCAGACCCGCATCATCACGCAGCCCGAGACCACCAGCGGCGCGGTCGCGAAGCCGAACTCCTCCGCGCCGAGCAGCGCGGCCACGATCACGTCGCGGCCGGTCTTCAGCTGGCCGTCCACCTGCACGACGATCCGGTCGCGCAGCGCGTTGCGCAGCAACGTCTGCTGGGTCTCCGCGAGCCCGAGCTCCCAGGGCGCACCGGCGTGCTTGATGCTGGTCAGCGGCGATGCGCCGGTGCCGCCGTCGTGCCCGGAGATCAGCACCACGTCGGCGTGCGCCTTGCTCACCCCGGCCGCTACCGTGCCCACGCCGACCTCGGCCACGAGCTTGACGTGAACCCTGGCGGCCGGGTTCGCGTTCTTCAGGTCGTGGATGAGCTGCGCCAGATCTTCGATCGAGTAGATGTCGTGATGCGGCGGCGGCGAGATCAGGCCCACGCCGGGCGTGGAGTACCTGGTCTTGGCGATCCACGGGTACACCTTGTGGCCCGGTAGCTGGCCGCCCTCCCCTGGCTTCGCGCCTTGCGCCATCTTGATCTGCAGGTCGTTCGCGTTGACCAGGTACTCGCTGGTCACACCGAATCGGCCGCTCGCCACCTGCTTGACGGCGGAACGGCGCAGGTCACCGTTCGGGTCCGGCACAAACCGGTCCGGATCCTCGCCACCCTCGCCGGTATTGGACTTCCCACCCAGCCGGTTCATCGCGATCGCGAGGGTTTCATGCGCCTCGGCCGAGATGGACCCATAAGACATCGCGCCGGTGGCGAAGCGCTTGACGATCTCGCTGACCGGCTCGACCTCCTCGATGGGCACCGGCCCGCGGGCCGGGGAACTCCCGTCGTCGACTCCGCGGACGCGCAGCAGCCCGCGCAGCGTCATCAGCTGCCTGGACTGATCATCCACAAGGTTGGTGTATTCCTTGAAAATCTCGTAACGTCGGCTCCGGGTCGCGTGCTGCAGCTTGAACACGGTCTCCGGGCCGAACAAGTGCGGCTCGCCCTCCCGCCGCCATTGGTAGTCGCCGCCAGTTACCAAACGGCGGTGCGTGCGTGTCACACCCGAGCGCGGGAACGCCTCCGCGTGGCGCCTGGCTACCTCGTGAGCCAGCTCGTCGAAGCCGAGGCCGCCAAGCCGCGACGTGGTACCGGTAAAACATCGTTCGATTACGGCATCGCCCAGGCCAACGGCCTCGAAGATCTGGGCGCCTGTGTAAGAGGCAACGGTGGACACGCCCATCTTGGACATGATCTTCAGGAGGCCCTTGCCGAACGCCTTGATCAGGTTGGCCTCGGCCTTGGCGGCCGTGAGCCCCTCGAGCACGCCGCGCCTGACGAGGTCAGCGGTCGTCTCGATGGCGAGGTACGGGTTGACGGCCGCCGCCCCGTACCCAACGAGCAGGGCCACGTGGTGGCATTCCCGAACGTCACCCGCCGCCACCACCAGGCCGACCCGCGTCCGGGCGCGTTCCCTGATCAGATGGTGATGCACCGCGCCCGTCAGCAACAGCGAGGGAATTGGCGCACGGTCGGGATCAGATTCGGCCGCGGCAGCCGTTCGGTCGGAAAGGACAATGATCCGGGCGCCGCGGGCAATCGCGCCCGAGACCTCGGCGCAAATCTCGCCCAGCCGCGCGTCGAGCGCCGCGCCCCCGCCGGCCACCTGGTAACGGCCATCAACCACGTACGCCGCGAATCCGGGCAGATTCCCGTCGTCGTTGATGTGAATGATCTTCTCAAGATCGGCATTGCCGATGACCGGGTAGGGCAGCACGATCTGCCGGCAGGAGGCCGGGCCGGGGTGCAGCAGGTTTCCCTCGGGCCCGATCGTGGACGCCAGCGACGTGACGAGTTCCTCTCTGATGGCGTCCAGCGGCGGATTGGTCACCTGCGCGAACAGCTGGGTGAAGTAGTCGAACACAAGCCGCGGTTTGTCGGAGAGGGCCGCGACCGGAGTGTCTGTGCCCATCGAACCGATCGGCTCGGCGCCCGCCCGGGCCATCGGGGCCAAGATGACCCGCAGCTCCTCCTCGGTGTACCCGTGCTGGCGTTGCTGCGTGACGAGCGAGTCCCGCAGCGCCCTGGTCAAGGCGATGCCGCTGCCGCAGGGGCGGCCGGGAAGGTCGTCCAGGCTCAGCAGACCGGCGTGCAGCCAGTTGGCGTACGGCAGCTGCGCGGCGAGTTCTGCCTTGACGTCCTCGTCCTCCACGATCCTGCCGCGGCTGGTGTCGGCGAGGAAGATCCGGCCGGGCTGGAGCCTGCCTTTGCGGATTACCGTGGCCGGGTCGATGTCGAGCACGCCTACCTCGCTGGCCAGCACGACGAGGCCGTCATCCGTTACCCAGTAACGGCCGGGGCGCAAGCCGTTACGGTCAAGGACCGCGCCGATCACCGTGCCGTCAGTGAATGCCACGCAGGCCGGCCCGTCCCACGGTTCCATGAGCGTGCCGTGGAACTGGTAGAACGCCTTGCGCGCCGGATCCATCTCCGCGTGGTTCTCCCACGGCTCGGGGATCATCATCAACACCGCGTGCGGCAGCGACCGGCCCCCCAAGTGCAGCAGTTCCAGGCACTCATCGAAGCTGGCCGAGTCACTTGCCGCGCCGTCGAGGATGGGGAACAGCCGCTCTATACCGACTCCGCTGGCGGAGTCCGGGAGCAGCCCCGTCGCGAGCATGGCCTCTCGGGCCCGCATCCAGTTGCGGTTGCCCCTGATCGTGTTGATCTCGCCGTTGTGCGCGATGTACCGGTAAGGGTGAGCCAGTGGCCAGGACGGAAACGTGTTCGTGGAGAACCTCGAGTGCACAAGCGCGAGACCGCTGGTGAAGCGCCGGTCCGACAGGTCCGGGTAGAACGGTTCAAGCTGTGGCGCCGTGAGCATGCCCTTGTACGTGATCGTGCGCGCGGAAAGGCTCGCGAAGTAGATCCCGCCCTCGTGTTCGGCGCGCTTGCGCAGGCAGAACGCTGCGCGGTCGAGATCGATCCCCGCGGGCCGCGGGGACTGCGCCGGCTGCCCCGCGGGTTGCGGGGGCGCGGCGAGCGGTCCCCCGTGTTGCGGGGGCGCCGCGGCAAGCGGTCCCCCGTGTTGCGGGGGCGCCGCGGCAAGCGGTCCCGCGTCTTGCGGGGGCGCGCCCCCGGCATTGCTCCCCGCGGCGCTTCCCGCGGCGTTTCCCGCGACGAAGAGCTGCACGAGGTGGGGCATCATCGCCCGCGCGGCGCCGCCGCAAAACGATGGCTCATGCGGGACCTCGCGCCAGCCGAGAACGGTGAGGTTCTCGTCGGCGGCGAGCCGTTCAATGGTTTCAATGGCGACGGTGCGCTCGGCTGCCGACCTGGCGAGGAAGGCCGTCCCAACGGCGTATGTGCCCGGTTCCGGCAGGGCAAACGGCGCGACCTCACGGAAGAAACTATCCGGGATCTGGGTCACGATGCCCGCGCCGTCGCCGGTGTCGGGCTCGCTTCCCTTCGCACCCCGGTGCTCCAGGTTGCGCAGGACCGACAGAGCCCGGGCTACGGTGTTGTGACTGCGACGGCCGGAAAGGTCAGCTACGAACCCAACGCCGCAGGCGTCGTGTTCGTAGCGGCTGTCATACAGACCTCCACGCCAGCCCGGGGGGACAGGACCCGGAAACCGCGCGGCGTTCCCCCGCATGCTCGCACGAGCCATTGACCCTCCCATCGTCTCGCTGCGGACTTGTTCCGTGATGCAGCCGGGACGACTTTGGCCCGCTCGTGCTGTTAGCTCGAGATTACCTCACCGTTACAATCATCCCCGGCATCGGCTGACACGAAAACTGGGTCCCTGGTGGGCGCGCGGCAGCGAACCCACGGCAGCGCCACGCAGTGGAGCATGATTTCTAATTCCGAAACGTCCGCTCTGCCGCAGCCCAGCGGGGCAGATCCGCAGCCAGTGGCGTCCGCACAGCCGACGGCGTCTCTACGGTCGGCGGCGTCTCCACAGCCATCCGCGTCGCTGCTTCTGCGCGGCAGTCGACCACGCCGCTCGATCCCACGGTAGCGGCGGGCCGTACCCGGTCCCTGATCGCGCGGAGTGCGTCGAGCAAGCTGGCCAGCTGCGCCGCCGTGAGGGCGCCGGTCACCCAGCGCTCCACATCCGCCACGTGCGCAGGAACCACGGTGGCGAGCGTCCGCGAACCATCCTCGGTGAGCACTGCGAACGAGCCGCGGCGGTCGGACGGGCACGTCTCACGGCGTACCTTTCCTGTCCGTTCGAGCCTGTCCATCACTCGGGTGACACCGCTAGCCGACAGGTCGGCCTGGGCGGCTAGATCGGTCATCCGCAGACGGCTGCCTGGCGACCGGCCGAGCCGCAGCATCACTTCGAACTCCATCGGCGACAGGCCGTAGGCCGTCAGTGTCGGGGTGAGCTTGGCATTCAGTCCGGCAAACGTCTCGGCGAGCAGACCCATCGCGGTGAGCCGCGGGTCCTCGAACGGTGTGCTGGTCACGGATCCGATCCTCGCCTCTGGTTGACGCTGGGAATACCCCCACACTAGTTTTTGCTTCGTCAAATATTGAATCTTAAACTTCATACGGCTAGCCGAGGAGGCACCAGATGACGAATGCGGGGACACCTACCGTCGCAGGAACCCGTGCGTGGCAAGGACTGAGCATCCCCGAGCCCGGCAGGTTCGTACTCGACAAGGCGCACACCCGGATCGGATTCGTGGCCCGGCACCTCATGGTCACAAAGGTCCGCGGTCAGTTCCGCGACTTCTCCGGCACGATCGTGGTCGCTCCCGACCCTCTGCAGTCGACGGCCGGCCTCAACATCAAGACCGCCAGCATCGAGACCGGGTCGGACGACAGGGACAAGCACCTCAAGACGAACGACTTCCTCGAAATCGAGAAGTACCCGGAGATCACGTTCGAGAATGCCCGCGTTAGCGCGCACAAGGGCAACGAGCTGACGGTTGTGGGCGATCTGACCATCCGGGGAGTCACCCGCAGCGTCGAGCTGAACGTCGAGTTCGAGGGCGTGGCGGCAAGCCCGTGGGGCAAGCAGGTCGTGGGCTTCAGCATCAAGACCGAGATCGACCGCGAGGACTTCGGCATGACCTGGAACGTGGCCCTGGAGACGGGCGGTGTTTTGGTGAGCAGGAAGGTCCAGATCGAGATCGAAGGCGAAGCCGTCCGCGCGGACTGAGAGCGCAATGACCGGGTCCGGTCGGTGGGCCACCGTAGCCCCCATACAGGCCCGCGGTGGCCCACCGCGGACCCACAAACGGGCGTCGGTGGGCCATCGTGGCCCCCATGCCGCAATGGGCCACCCAGGGCCATCGCGCAGGGCCATGGTGCGCTACCAAGGCCACTGCTGGGGCCATGATGGGCCACCGAGGCCGCTCCCGCATGGCCGTCAAGGTGTACTGCCACCCTGATGCCAGCCGGGCCGTCCATGATCCACTACGTCGGAGCCTTTTCAGCTGTCCGCGCTGAAAAGTCTCCGACGTAAGGGATCAAGCTGGCCGCGGCTCACTCCGGCGCCTTCGTTGGCG
>WNGB01012725.1_pt1 | contig 11398 bp, 9 predicted proteins | sample 5400681 | NCBI WGS metagenome assembly WNGB01 (sample SAMN13153367, study PRJNA577476) | soil metagenome | isolation source: 115 cm soil or saprolite under grassland replicate 2 | place: USA:California | collected 2016-06-15 | reverse complement strand
GGCAGGGGTGGATCTCGCTGTGCAATGCCGGATATCAGCGTGATGAAGCAGCAGTGGGTCGAGGCGCCCGGCCGATGTCGGCACTGAATCGACAGGCGGTTGAGATGTGCCGGTCTGCGGTTCTTGCGGTGTGGCGAGGCAGATGGGAACTATGCGCCATGGCACGCACAGCGAAACCGACCCTCAAACGGGCGACCGCCGCCCGAGCTGGTGGAGAGTTCTTCGCCAGGCCCACCGGGCCGAACCACCGCCGCTACGAGGCGCTGCGCGGCTACCTGTACGAGGGACTGTCAGCCACCCAGGCGGCCGAGCGTGCCGGCTGGTCACCAGCCACGCTGCGGTCGGCGGTGCGTGACTTCCGGGCCGGCAAGACCGGATTCTTCGCCAACCCGCGCCCGGGCCCCACCCGCGCACCGGCCAAGCACGCCGCCCGTGCCCGCATCATCGAACTGCGCCGGGCCGGGCACTCCGCCACCGAGATCTCCGAAGCCCTGGCCGAGGGCCCCACGCCGCTCAACCGCACCGGTGTCGCCGAGGTCCTCACCGAAGCAGGCTTCCCTCGGCTGCCGGTCCGCCCACCTGCTGAGCGCGGCGCCCCCGACCGCGACCACCCCCGCCGTGCAGGCGTCATCGACTTCGCCGAGCTGCCCCAGCGGGCCGAGACGAAGGTGGCCGGGCTGCTGCTGGCCGTCCCCGAACTCGTCGCCTTGGACCTGCCCGCCCTGGCCAAGCGGGCCGGCTACCCCGCCACCACGGTCATCCCGGCGGTCAGCTACCTGCTGTCGCTGCTGGCGCTCAAGCTGGTCGGCATCCGCCGCGTGTCCCACGTCGACGACCTCGCCGCCGACCCCGGCGCTGGCCTGTTCGCCGGCCTGGCCGCCCTGCCCAAGGCGACCACGCTGACCACCTACTCCTACCGGCTGGCGCACGCCCAGCAGGCGGCGCTGCTCAGCACGCTCGGCAGGGCGATGCTCGCCAACCACCTCATCGCCGACGCCGGCGGCGACCTCGACCTGGACTTCCACGCCATCATGCACTGGGGCGAGGACGTCGGCTTGGACAAGCACTACGTCCCCACCCGCTCGCAGCGCACCCGATCGGTGCGCACCTTCTTCGCCCAGGACGCAAGCACCGACACCCTGGTCTATGCCAACGCGGACCTGACCAAGTCCACCCAGGCGGGCGAGGTGCTCGTCTTCGCTGAGCACTGGCGCTCACTCACCGGCCGCTGGCCCAGCCTGCTCGTCATGGACCAGAAGGTCACCACCCAGCCGATGCTGGCCGAGCTGGACGCCCGGCACATCGACTTCCTCACCCTGCGGATGCGCTCACCCGCACTTGGCCGCCACATCGATGCCTTGCCCGCCTCGGCCTGGCGCACCGTCCGACTGGACCGCGATGGCGCCTACCGACGCCCCAAGGTCGTCGACGAGGAAACCACGCTGTCGGCCTACCCGGCGACCGTCCGCCAGCTCATCGTGCGCGGCCTGGGCCATGACACCCCCACGGTCATCATCACCAACAACCGGGTGCGCAGCGCCAAGCAGCTCATCGAACGCTACGCCCGGCCGATGACGATCGAACAACGCCTGGCGGAGTCCATCCGCTCCTTCCACGTCGACGCGCTCACCGGCGCCGTGCCGCTCAACATCGACCTCGACGTCGCGCTGACCGTGCTCGCCAGTGCCGTGTGCGCCTCGCTGCGCCGCCGACTCACCGGCTACCACCACGCCACCCCCGACACCCTGCAACGACGGTTCCTGTCCACCACCGGCGTCATCCTCAACCACCAGCACGCCATCGTCGTGCGGCTCAACCGGCGCACCTACTCCCCGGTGCTCCGCCAAGCCGACATCCCCCAGGTCACGGTCCCCTGGTGGGGTGGTCGCGCACTCCGCTTCGAGTTCGACTGACGCTGAGCTGAGCAACCAAACGACAGTGCCGCAACCGGGGTCGAATCCGCTGCGCGAGAATCGGCGTTAGGGCTTTCCAGCGGTCGCCATTGCACGATGACACCCGCTGTCGCCGCTGCTCACAGCGCCAGGGTAGCGGTGAAGCGCGGGTATCCGAATGGTTCGTGTCGGAGGGGCGATACCCCCATACCGTGATTGGCGCTGACCGTTGTCTCTTTCCGAAGACTCTCCGACAGAATCCGGAAAACGTTGTGACAGCGCGCGGCACTAGGTCGCGGTGTCGCATGTGCCTGCGTTCGGTCCGCTTCCCGTCTTGGCCGATCAGGCCCTGCCGGGCGAGGGACTGTGCGACCGGGGATGGAATCGCGGCGCCTGCGCTGCCATGATGGGGCTGCCGCGGAGGTCGGGACGTGATGATTGTCGGGCGCGACGGGGAGCTCGCATCGGTCGACCGGTTCCTGGACGCGGTCTCCAAGGGCCCAGCCGGGTTGCTGATCGTGGGGGAGGCGGGCGTCGGCAAGACGACCCTGTGGCGGGAGACGCTGGATCGCGGCGCTGGCCGTGGCCATCGGGTGCTGTCCTGCCGGCCGGTCGAGCCGGAGACGCAGCTGTCCTACGCCGCCCTTGACGACCTGCTTTGCCCGGTGGTGGACGAGGTTCTCGAAGACCTCCCCGGTCCGCAGCGCCAGGCGGTCGAGGCCGTTTTGCTGCGGACCGGCCCCGCGGCGGTGGCGGCCGATCCTCGAGCGCTGTCGGCGGGGGTGGTGGGGGTGCTTCGGCGGGCCGCCGCGGCCGGCCCGTTGCTGGTGGGGGTCGACGACATCCAGTGGATCGACCGGCCCTCCCGGCGGGTCCTGGAGTTCGCCGTGCGAAGGGTGCAGGGCGAGTCCCTGGGTATGGTGGTGGCCCTGCGGACGCCCGACCCGCAGGGCGCTGCGGTGCCCCTGGGCCTTGACCGGGCGCTTGGGACCGAGCGGGTGGCCCGGCTGATCGTGGGTGGCGTGGCGGTCGGGGCGCTGCACCGGATCGTTGGCGAGCGGTTCGGCCAGTGGCTGCCCCGACCGGTGGTGGGCCGGCTCCATGAGGCCGCGGGCGGCAATCCCTTCTTCGCGCTGGAGATGGCCGGGGCGTGGCTGCGCCGGGGGCAGCCGACCCGGCCCGGGCTCGACCTGCCGTTGCCCGATACCCTGCGGGATCTGGTCCGCGACCGTCTGGCTCCGCTGTCCCGGGACGCGCGGGAGGCGCTGCTGGTGGCGGCCGCCGCTGCCCCGGCGACCGTCGAGGTCGTGGCGGGGGCCTCGGACCGGCCCGCGACGACGCTGCGGGGTCTTGGCGAGGCCGAGGATGCCGGGGTGCTCGTCCGGGAGGGCGAGACGCTGCGGTTCACCCACCCCCTGCTGGCCTCGGTGGTGTACGCGGAGGCGCCGCCGTCCAGGCGTCGCCGGCTGCACCGCTCGATCGGTGCCGTGGTCGGCGAGCCGGAGCCTCGGGCCCGCCATCTGGCCCTGGGGGCCGAGGGGCCCGACGCCGAGGTCGCCGCCGCCCTCGACCGGGCTGCCTGGTCGGCGCGGGCTCGGGGCGCCCCGGATGCGGCGGCGGAGCTGGCCGAGCTCGCCCGGCGGCTCACCCCCCGGGGGGATCGGGACGGGCGCGTCCGGCGGGCCACCGTCCTCGGCCGGCTGCTGTTCCAGGCCGGCGAGACGTCCCGGGCCAGGCGGGAGCTGGAGGCGCTGGTCGCCGCGTCGTCGCCAGGGTGGGCCCGCGCCCGGGCCTTGCTGGTCCTGGCGCCGATCCTGTACGAGGAGGACAGCGCCGCTGCCGCCGCTGCCGCGTGCCGGCAGGCGCTGGCCGAGGCCGGCGACCACCACCCGACGCTGGCCGAGGCGCACGCCACGCTCGCCCAGGTGCTGGACCTGGACAACGCCCAGCGGGAGGCCCACGCGCGCGCGGCGCTGAGCCTGCTCGACCAGGAGCCGTCCCCCGATCCGCGGCTGCTGGCCGCCGCGTTGCTGGCCCTGACGATGGCCTGGTACTACACGGGCCGAGGGGTGCCCATGGAGGTGGTGGGCCGATGTATCGCCTTGGAGGAGCGGCTGCCGGAGCGCCCGCGGGTGGCCTGGCGGGCCAGGACCATCCTGGGCCAGTACCGCAAGTACCACGACGACTTCCAGGAGGCCAGGCGGGTTCTGGAGGCGGCGTATCGCCAGGCTCTGGAGGAGGGGGACGAGAGCTCGCTTGCGGATCTGCTGGCCCACCTGGCCGAGCTGGAGCTGTGGGAGGGGAACTGGCCGGCGGCGGCTGGGCTCGCCGAGCGGTGCATGCAGGCCGCCGAGCAGACCGCGCAGCACAGCCAGCTGGCTGTCGCCTGCTACGCCCGGGGCCTGGTGGCGGCCCACCTGGGGGCGGTCGGGGCCGCCCGCGCCGACGCCGAGGCGGGCCTGGCCTTGGGTGAGCGGCGCGGGGACCTGTGGGCGGTGGGGGTCAACCTGTGGGTGCTCGGCTTCCTGGACCTGTCGGTGGGCGACCTGGCCGCGGTCGACCGGGGCCTGTCCCGCGCCGACCAGATCGGCAAGGCGATCGGGCTCCGCGAGCCTGGGCAGTGGCGCTTCCACGCCGACCACATCGAGGCGCTGGTCGGCCTGGGACAGCTGGACCGGGCCGAAGCGCTGCTGGTCCGGCTGGAGGGCCGGGGCCGGGCGGCCGGGCGGGCGTGGGCGCTGGCCACGGCCGGCCGCTGCCGCGGCATCCTGGCGGGGGCCCGGGGCGAGCTTGAGGGGGCGCTGGCAGCGCTGGATCAGGCCCTGGCGGATCATGACCGGCTTGCCATGCCCTTCGAGCTCGGCCGGACGCTGCTCGTTCAGGGCCAGGTGCGCCGCCGGCTCAAGCACAAGCGCGCGGCGAAGGAGTCCCTGGATCGGGCGCGACGGATCTTCGAGGAGCTCGGCGCGCCCCTGTGGGCCGACCGGGCGCGCAGCGAGGTTCAGCGGCTGGGCCTGCGGCCGCCGGCTCCCCGTGACCTCACCCCCACCGAGCGTCGGGTGGCCGAGCTGGTGGCGGCCGGGTGCACCAACCGGGAGGTCGCCAAGGCCCTGTTCGTGTCGGTGCACACTGTGGAGGACAACCTCAAGCGGATCTACCGCAAGCTGGGGGTCCGCTCCCGGACCGAACTGTCCCTGCGGCTGGCGGATGGGCCCGCGGTCCTTCCCTGAACAGCCCAGCCGCGGCACAAATCCACGGATTCCGGGGATTCCTCGCGCCCGTAGCTCCCCCTACGCTCGGGTCCAGCAAGCGCCCCACCAATACCACAAGGAGCCGAGCATGCCCACCTACGTCGCGGAGCGCTACCTGCCCGGCGTCACCTGGGAGCAGGTGCTGGACGCGGCCCGTCGGGCCAAGCGCAGCGCCGCCCAGATGGCGGCCGCGGGGACGCCCGTGCGGTACCTGCGCTCCACGTTCCTGCCCAGCGACGAGACCTGCTACTGCCTGTTCCAGGCCCCGTCCGAGGACGCCGTCAAACAGGCGAACGACCGGGCACAGATGCCCTTCGACCGCATCGTCGAGGTCGTGCACGTCGCAGCGGAGGACCTCCCTGACGGGTCCGAGGTCAGACCCCGCACCAACGCCAACAAGGAGCAGCCATGAACGCTCGCACAGCCATCCGCTCGGCAACGGTCACCCTGCTGGTCTGGGTCCTGCTGGCGGTCCCCACCGCAACGGCCCTGGCGCTGGAGCACCCGCCCGCCGGCACCCCGCCCAGCGGCTTCGCCACCCAGGACACGGGTTGCCTCGGGCCGCTGCGGAGCCTGATCGCCAGCGGCGCGCTCGCCAGGGTGCAACTCCCGGACGGGTTGGTGATCCCTGACGGGTTCAGCGGCGCGTTCAACCCCGGCGACCACTTCGGCACGGTGCAGGAAGCCCAGTTCCTGGCATCCCACGGCGTCACCGACCTGGACGCCTTCTGCCGCCAGTTCGCTCCGTAGCAGGTGCCCTCGACCCAAGAAAGGCAGCGTGATGGGACATCCCAAAGAGGAACTGGTCCGCAGCGGCTACGCCGCCTTCGCCAAGGGCGACGTGGACGCACTCCGTGCGCTGTTGGACCCCGACGTGGTCTGGCACCAGCCAGGCCGGAGCCTGCTGGCCGGCGACCACCGCGGCGCCGACGCGGTCCTCGGCTTCTTCGCCAAGACCATGGAACTGACGGCCGGGAGCTTCCGGGCCGAGCCTCACGACGTCATCGCCGACGACCAGCACGTGGTCGGCCTGCACCTCGCCCGGGCCCAGCGGCAGGGCCGCACGTTGGCGGATCGTCAGGTGCTGGTGGTCCACGTCCGCGACGACAAGATCGCCGAGGTGTGGGAGCACGTCGGGGACCAGTACGCCTTCGACGAGTTCTTCTCCTAGCAAGGCAGTAAGGCCAGCCTCGAGCCGCCGAGCACGACCCGCCGCCCACGTGGCCGCCCGTCGCACCCACGATCCGCAGAAGGTCCGCACCGGCATGACGAAGGAGCACCAATGCGCAAGGTCGTCTTGATCGCCGCCGCCGCGCTCATGCTGGCCGCCCCGGCGGCTGCCGCACCCGCGAGCCTTGCTCGCACGAGCCTGGATGCGCAGGCTGCTGGGACGTGCGGTCCCGCGGGCCCGCCGTGCTTTCGGCTGGCGTCGACGATCGCGTTCACCAGCACGCGCGACAACCCAACCGTCAACCCGGCCTTCTCCTTCGAGATCTACCTGATAAACCCTGACGGCACGAACGCGCGGCGCCTGACAGATAACAATTACGGTGACGGCTTCCCGGTCTTGTCGCGCGACGGGAAGAAGATCGTCTTCGACAGCAACCGGCTCACCGCTGCCACTGGCACCCTCAACGTCTCCGACCTGTTTGTGATGAACACCGATGGCACCGACCAGACACTGCTGACCCGCGGCACGCAGATCCTGTTCAGCTGCAGGATCGGCGGCGGTACGACCACCTTCGAGATCTGCGTGATGAACGCCGACGGCACCGGCCTAGTACGGCTCACCGACAATGCCGTGCCCGACTTGACGGCGACCTGGTCACCCGACGGCCAGCAGATCGTGTTCCACCGGCCGCCGGTGGTCGGCCAGCCAGCCCAGCTGTTCACGATGAAGCCAGTGTTGAACCCGGACGGCACGCTCCCGACGGCGACGCAGCTGACCTTCCCTCCGGGCCTCAACGTGCTGGCGAACTGGGGCGAGCTCAGGGTCCACGACCCCGGCCCAGCGCAGTAGCTGCGTCTGCGGCGGGACCGGCTCCTCGTCCCAAGCGCGTGGGCAGCAAAGGAGCCGCCCCGCTCGCTGTCAACCCGTTGCCGCGATCCGCCGTGAATGAGGATAACGGCCACCAGACTCGCGGCAACGCGCTCCAGCAACCGCCACCACCGCAAGAAACCTTCGCTGTCGCCGCTGCGCATAACGCCAGGGTCGTGGTGAGACGCTAGGCCGATAGCGCATCTGCACAGGCCCGCACCGAGGCCCTCAGCGCGGCGTCACCTTTTGCGGGCGGCCGGTCGGCGCAGGGCGCCCAGCGGCGCAGTTACATTGCGCCAAGCCGGCGCATGGTGAAGCTGCGACGCTACGCTGAACTCATTTCGCCAAGGCGGGCTCCTCGAACGCGACCGCAAGCCGCCGGATCACCGGCTCCTCAACGGCCAGCTCGTGGTGGCCCCTGCGAACGTTCTGGACGAAGGCATGCCCGCGATGATTGCCCTTGTGCTGCGGTCCTGCTTGGGCTCACCCATCGGCCGCGGGATCGGAACCACGGCGATAACCCGTGCGAAATATTGTGGCGCAGCGCCAGGCGCCTCCCACCCAGCCCGTTCTAACGATCCGATCCACCCGTTCCCACGCTACCGCCGGCGAAGGTGTTCATGTCCTGTGACAGCGCCTACGCGCCTGGTGGGACTGCGGTTGACCGCTATACACTAAATCTGCCTCCTCGCCACCCGGTAGGAGCGGTGATGTCTGCCCACCCGCAGAGCGACCGCGTGCGTATCGAGCTGCTCGGTGCCTTCGGAGTCAGCGTCGGGGGCCGGGAGGTGGTGGACACCGCGTGGCCGGGACGGCGGTCCGCGGAGCTGGTGCAGCTTCTCGCCCTGGCCGATCGCCATCGCCTTGCGCGGGAGCAGGTTATCGAGGCCTTGTGGCCGCACCTTGGCCCCGAGGCGGGCGCCGCCAATCTCCGCAAGGCTGCTCATCATGCCCGGCAGGCACTCTGTCGTCAGGACGCCGTGGTGCTGAGCGGCGGCCGGGTCGCGTTGTTCCCGTCGTGTCAGGTGGAGACTGACGTCGAGTGCTTCGAACGGGCGGCCGAGGTGGCGCTGCGCTCCTGGGATCGTGCTGCCTGCGCTGAAGCCGCGTCGGGCTGTACCGGCGAGCTGCTTCCGGAATCGTTGTACGAGGAGTGGACGCAGGCGCGGCGGGACCACCTGAGATCGCTCCACGTCGAGCTCCTGCGGCTCAGCGGGCAGTGGGACCCCACCATCGGGGCCGACGCCTTCGCCCAGGTCACCAGCCCCCTCCAGGTCGCCGCCCAGCGTGTGCCCGCCCCTGCGGTTCGACCAGCTCCGCACCCAGGCGCTGCTGTCTGCGCTGGTCATCTTCCGTCTGCTGCCCAACGGGTTCGCCAACCGCGACCTGCGGGAGCATCTCGCTCCACTGCTGGGCGTGCCGCCCAGCGCACCCAAGAGCATGATGACCTACGACCTGCGACGGCTACGCCTGCACGGGCTCATCGAACGCATCGCGGGCACCCACCGCTACCAGCCGACCGACTTCGGGCTCGCCACCGCGCTGCTGCTCACCCGCACCTACACCCGCATCCTGCGCCCCGACCTCGCTGAGCTTCTCGGCCCGGACCCACCGGCCAGCTCCCCCCTGCGAAGCGCCTTCGACAAACTGCTGGCCGCCGTGGACCAGCATGCCCGGCAGGCCCACCCCGCCGCCTGAGCCACTCCCAGCCTCGTAAGCGGGCCGACTTGACACACCCGGGAACTTGACTCATCCACAACAACCTCATCGGGTCAAGCCCTCTAGCGCTGCGATTCCTGCCGCGACCGGCGCCATGAGCAAGAACAGGTCGCGTCCAGCACCTGCTGGAAAAATGACGGCACAGCCTCGCAGTCAGCGACATCTTATGCGGTCAGCGTGTCCGGCGTCACGGCCATGCGCGCCGCGCGCATCTGAGCCAGGTGTCGGTGCTCCAGGGCGGTGAGTCCGAGCCCGCGAGCGCTGGCGATGAGCAGGTCCAGCACCGCCCAGCACAGGCTCAGGCAGCTGGTCTCGCCGGGGAACCGGCCGATCACCTTCGTCCGTCGTTTCACCTCCTCCAGCCGGTTAACCCATAGCAGGTTCGTCGAGCGCAGCCGCTTCCGCAGGCGCAGCGGGTACTCGAGGTGGACGCAGAGCGCCGGCAGGTCCTCGGCGAGGCAGGCGGCCGCGCTCAACCTTCTGGACACCAGCGGCGTTCACTGAGGCCTGGCTGATGGCTGTCGAGGCGGCCTAGCGATGACGTCGAATCAGTGCTTGAACCCGCGCCGCCTACCCACCAACCAGCCAGGGTCGAGGTTTCAAATCGCTTCGCATGTCCTCCCGGGAGTCGGGTCCCCCACCAGGGAGCAACGGCTGCAAACGCAATCAGCACCAGCACCAGAGCAGCCCTTCCACGGTCGTCCCTCCTTGAGCAATTGCCTCCGTCATAACGAATCTGGCTTCCGTCCGGCTCCCTAGCTGTCGTCGGCCGGCAGCAGCTCGGCTGCCTGCTGCTGTGAGTACCAGATGAACCTGAAGGGATCGAGGTTCTGATACCGCGCCCGAAGACCGTTCAACGCCGTCTGACGCAGCTCCGGCAGCGCCTGACCCGCCGGGTGAACGGTGAGCCCGAGGTCGATCAGCCTCAGCGCGAGCGCGTGGTCGCTGGTGGACAGCAGGCTGCGAGCGGAGTCCACGAACGCCCGCTCCCTACCGCCGGCGAGGAGATCTAGCACCTGAGCCCACTCGCCATCGGAGAACAGCTCGACACCTTCGCCGTCCGGCTTCCAGTAGCCGGTTCGCTGGTTGTAGACACGGCTGATGAGGTTGTTCCTGAACAAAAGGTAGGCGACCACCGCATCCGGCTGTGAGCGCAGCACGGCCGGCAGGTGGTTGCGTTGGAGGATGCCGGCCGGCGTGTCACCGTCTCGGATCCCCGTGAGGACAACGTCGTACAGCTCCCGGAGGGCAGCCTCCAGCACGGGCAGCACCTCCACCGTGAGGTTGTCGGTCAGCCCGGTGTGGCCGTGAATCAGGGTGGCCGGGTTGAGGCGCTGGATCGTCTGCAGGGTCTCGAGGAGCCCCTCCACCGACCCCTCGGGGAGGAACGGCACGCCCAGGTTGGGCATCATCACATCGCCGGCGAAGAGCACGCCGCTTGCCGGCAGCTCGACCAGCAGCCCGTCCGAGGTCTCGCCCCCGTTCACCGGGTGGAGGACCAGCTCGACGCCGCCGACAGTCAGCGTCTCCGTCACGCTAACGACACGGTCGGGAGTGAGGTCGTAGTCACGACTGGCGTCGCGGCCGAACCACTCGAGCGTCGGTATCGCCGTCGAGTTGATGATCAGAAGCTCCTCGTTGAAGTTCGTCTGGGCAATCACCTCTGTGTCCGGCCCACAAAGCGCGGCCAGGCCCCCGATGTGGTCCCAGTGGGCGTGAGTGATGATCACGTGCGTGATCGGCTTCGACGTGATCTCCCGCAGAGCGGTCAGAGCGGCGCGGACGTTCGCGTCCGTGGTGCCCGCGTCGATCGCCACAATGCCCTCGCCCGTCTGGACAAAGGCGAGGTCACTGAAGTCGTAGCCCTGGGCCACGTGCACGCCGGGTGCGACCTCCGGCAGCCGCGGCGTGCGAAACCGAAATCCGTCACGGAGCGTCATCCAGAAGTCTGCAACGAAGGTCGGGAGATCGTCGTCAAGCGACGGGTAGCCTGACCGTCTCAGCATCTCGCGCGACTCCACCTCCCGGCCCAGGGTCCGATACGCCTTGGCCAGCGATCGGTAGATGCCCCGCCACGAGCCGACGGGGAACTGGTTCCTGGCCGCGAGCACCCACTCGAGGTCGGCTACCGCAGCCTCAGCCTTTCCGACCACCGCTGGTGCGTCGGCCAGGACCTGGCCGCGGAAGTAGGTCGTCAATCCAGGCGCGCGGCTCACCGCCTCGTCGAGCTTGGCGACCGCGGCGAAGAACTCCGGAGCGGCGACCTCGGCGAGGAACTCCGGAGCGTGCCCAACGTGCCGAAGAAGCTGCTGGAGGGCTACGGGCATTCGTTTCGCCGCCAGTCTGGCCTGGAACGTCCCCTCCAGGGCAAGGAACAGCGGCTCATCCGGCCGCTCCTCAGCCCGCTCGTGAAAGTATCCGTACGCCTCCGCGTCCCTCCCAGCCGCGATGAACTCGCTGGTCAGCACCACGGCCGGACGGACGCTGGCCCCCGGCCA
>WNGB01012724.1_pt1 | contig 11398 bp, 8 predicted proteins | sample 5400681 | NCBI WGS metagenome assembly WNGB01 (sample SAMN13153367, study PRJNA577476) | soil metagenome | isolation source: 115 cm soil or saprolite under grassland replicate 2 | place: USA:California | collected 2016-06-15 | reverse complement strand
CCGAGATCAGGTTGGCGGCGGCGGGCGGCCCGGCGACAAGGTCGCACGGCACCCCCAGCTCCGCGATGCTGTGATCGCGCGCCAGCGGCCCGCCGGCGCCGGTGAGCGGGTCGAACGATCCGCCCTCGAAGCGGCCCACGCGCTGCACCAGCGCAAGGCTGTCCCAGCCCATGCCACCGACGGTCGGGCTCTGATGGCAGTCCCGGCATGAACGGCGATTGTACAGCGGCCCCAACCCCTGCGCGGGCGTGAAGTCGGCCATGAACAGCCTGGCGCCCCCCGCCGCATTGGCTGATGCAAGGCTCGCGTTGGTCGGCCGATCGAGCGAGGCCGCACGTCCCGGTCCGAATGCCGGCACTTCGAGCAGGGCGCCCGGCGCAGTCGGATGGTCGGGCAACGCGCCGGTGACGGTGATCCAGACCTTCTGCGCATCCGGCGACACCGCGATGCCGTTGAGCCGGCCGGCTCCCACGTCCTGACCGTTCGGCAGCGTGACGCGCCGTACCGCCACGACGGTGCCGTCCTGCTTCATGCGCACGATCGTGCCGTTGCCGCGGTTGGCGACGTAGAAGTCGGAGTTGCCGGCGAGCGTCGTGTTGCCGGCAAAGCCGGGATTGGCGACTTCCGGCACCACCGGAGTGAGATCGATCGGGACATTCAAGTCCGGCGAGGTGAAGCTGCGCTTGTTGGCGAGCCGAAAGACCTTGTCGTCGTTGCCGAGCGTCAACGCGGTGATGGCATTGCGCTCCGGCTCGGTGACGAACAGCACCCGGTCCGGCACCCAATTGAAGATCATGCCGGTGCGCGTGATGCGCGCGCGCGCCGCATCTACCGGCGCGGGCAGCGTGATCGGCGTGACCGTCTTGGCGGGCGCGAGGCCATCAACGTTGAACTCCGCATGTGCCTGCGCGAGCGCGCCGTCGGCGGTGAGCACGACGAACACCGCACGCTTGCTGCCGTCCGGTGACATGCCGACGAAGGCGTTGGCGATCGCCGGCGCCGTCAAGCCGCCGGGCACGATCTGCTGCGGCCGGTTCGTCATGTCGCCGGCGAATACGCCGCCGGCGAGCTTGCTCGGAGCGCCCGCCAGCGGCATGCCGCCTGGGTCGATGATCGAATCGAGGCCGATGCCCTGCGCGCCTTGCGGTGCGCTCGCAAACCAGAGCCGGCCGAACGCGTTGTTGATCGAAATGCCGAGGGGATTGCTGACCGCCGGCTGCGATGCCGACACCGCGCCGGGCGACGTGACCGAATTCACGAACGCCGGGCTTTGCGCCGTGAACAGCTGGACGCGGCCGTCCAATGCGCTGGCCTGATTGCCCGCGGCAGCAAACCCCGGCGGCACCACGAGCGTCGGGCCGGTGGGATCGATGGACAAGACCGATCCCTCGGCCGCATCAGCCAGTGCCCGCGGTGCGCCGAAGTTGGAATTGCTGGTGACGAGGACGCGCTTGGCGTCCAGGATTTTGCCCGGCTGCGTGAATGCATAGAACTCGGGCTTGTCGCGGATCGGCCCGCCGGGATGAAACGTGCCGACTGGCGAGACCGCGCCGACGTCGGGGATGCCGACCGCAATCACGCGCGCGGCCAGCGGGCTGGCCGCCTGCTGTGCAAAGGCCGCTTGCGGGGGTGCGACGAGGCATAGGGATAGGATCGAGAGCCGGGACCAGATATTCACGGCAAAGCCCTCCTGTGCTTGGACTTTTCCTTCCAGTCGGCGCGCAGCCCAAATGGCGATGAATGAGCTGGTCCGACCGGCCGAAAGCCGCGGACGGGCGCTGCGCGCGCCCACTCTGGTTTTCATGGCTTCGTCGCTAATGCCTCCCCTGTTCAGGGGAGGGGCACCAAAAAATGTGATAGGCTTGGGTTATATTTTGTTATCCCACGCGGCCCATTTGCACGCGTCGATGCGCAGCCTCGGGAGTAGAGTGCGCAACCCATGATCGATCACAGGGCCCTTTCGATCCTCGTCGGGTCGATTTACGACTGCGCGCTCGACCCATCTCTCTGGGAGCAGGCGCTTGCCGGTATCAGAGACATGCTCTGCTGTCAGACCGCTGTCCTCAGTCTCCTTGATCTTCGGCTTGATCGTTTTCTGCTCAATCGGACCGTGGGGATCGAGCCGCGTTGGCTCGAGGAGCAGGCCAAACACGCACCAGAGATCGGCACCAAGATCGCGGAGCATTTCGCCGGTGGGCGCTCGCTCGACGAGCCGCACGTGATGGCGCGCCATATCCCGCAAACCTATCTCCAGTCCTCGCGCTACGTTCAGGATTGCCTGAAGCCGCAGGGCCTCATCGACATCATGTCCTACATTCTGGTGCAGACGCCGGTGCGCCTTGGCGGACTCGGCGCGGCGCGACACGAGCGGCAGGGCGTCTTCACCGACCAGGACATCGAGCTCGCCGGACTGTTGTTGCCGCACATCCGCCGCGCAGTGACCATCAGCAATGTGCTTGACGCCCGCACCATCGAGCAGGCGCAGATGACTGAAGTCCTCGACGCGTTGCGCTGCGCCGTGCTGCTCACCGATGCGCGCGGCGCCATTCTGCACGCCAACGCTGCCGCCGAGGGCATGCTGGGTAACGGCGGCTCGGTTCAAGGGACCGGCGGGGTCCTGCAGGCGACGGACCCGTCGGCGGCAGCGGAGCTCAGTGCCGCCATCAAGCTGGCCGGCCGCGACGGGGCCGACATCGGCAAGACCGGGCTCGCCATCCGTCTGACCGGGCTGGGCGCGCCCCCCGTCTCGGCACACGTGCTGCCGTTGACCGGCGGCGATCGGCGCCCGCGGCTGCAGCCGTCGGCGGTCGCTGCCGTGTTCATCAGCGCGCCGCCTGATGAGCAGGATGGCGCCGCCGCCACCGCCGCGGCCTTCGACCTGACGCCGGCCGAGACGCGCGTGCTGGCGAGCCTGCTCGCGGGGCGCACGCTGGCCGAGACCGCGCACGCGCTGGGCGTCGCCCCGTCGACCGCGAAGACGCATCTCGACCACATCTTCTCCAAGACCGGCGTCACGCGCCAGGCTGACCTGATCCGGCTCGGAACCGGACTCGTTCCGCCGACAAGGGTCCAAGAGTAGGCGAGAAGCTGCTTCAGGGGGCGGCGGTAGCCCGTCACGATGAAACCGAAGGCGGTCTCGGCCGTTGATCCTGCGGTCCGTCCTATAGTCCATTGACTACGCATGCCTGACCGCCGGTTCGAATCCAGGATCGAAAATCTGGTGTCTTGGTTCGCCGCCTCGATGCTGGTGACCACCGCGGTGCTCTATGCGATGCGGCTCGACAAACCCAGGCGCGCGCCGCGCGTGCGCAATCCGCGGCCCGCCCAGGAATCGCTCGACCTGCAACGCGCGCGCGCGGGCGAGCACGGCCGCGGCCGCAAGGCTGTGGCGCCGGCGCACATCCCCTGGCTCGGCTGGAAGGACATCGTCCTGCGCAGCTATCACAACATCATGGACAACCGGCTGCTCGCAAGCGCCGCCGGCGTCGTGTTCTATGCGCTAGTCGCGCTGTTTCCCGCGATTGCGGCCGGGGTCTCGTCCTATGCGATGTTCGCCGATGCCAATACGATCGGCCGGCATCTGTTTCTGCTCGCCGACGTGGTCCCCGGGAGCACGCTCGAGCTCTTGGGCAATGAGATTTCCCGCATCGCCGCCAAGAGCGACGGCCGGCTCACGTTCGGGTTCCTGCTCGGGCTCGGCATTGCGCTCTACAGCGCCAATGCCGGCATGAAGGCGATCTTCGACGCGCTCAACGTCATCTATGACGAGCGCGAGAAGCGCGGCCTCATCAAGCTCAACCTGATCTCGCTGTTGTTCACGATCGGCGCCATCGGCGGCGCGCTGGTCGCGCTCGGCGCGGTCGTGGTGTTCCCGCTGTTCCTAGCCGCGCTCGGGCTGTCGAGCTTCGACCAGCCGCTGATCGGGCTGTTGCGCTGGCCGGTGATGTTCGTGCTGATCATCGTCGGCCTTGCGATCACCTATCGCTACGGGCCGAGCCGGCGCCCCGCCAAGTGGCGGTGGCTGAGCGTCGGCAGCGTGTGTGCGGCGCTGGCGTGGCTGATGGTGTCGCTGGTGTTCTCCTGGTATCTCGGCAATTTCGCCAATTACAACGCCACCTACGGCGCGCTCGGCGCGGTGATCGGCCTGATGATGTGGATGTGGCTCTCGACCATCGTGGTGCTGGTCGGGGCCGTGCTCAATTGCGAGATCGAGCATCAGACCGCGTGCGACAGCACGGTCGGCGGGCCCAAGCCGCTCGGCACCCGCGGCGCCGTGATGGCCGATACCGTCGGCGCCGCCAAGGCGTAGAGCGTGTCCAAGGAGGTCTATCCATTGTCATTGCCGGGCTTGACACCACAAGTCGGGTTTACCCGACTTGTGGCACTTCATATTGCGGACCTCGGGCAAGCCCGAGGTCCGATGCAATCCATCTTCTTGCGAAAATGGTGGATGCGCGGGTCAAGCCCGCGCATGACGCAGAGAGAGCCGGTCGTCCTTTGAACCAATTGTGATCGCCGCGTGACTAGGTCACACTCGGGACACCTGGACTTGTTTTCGCCCATCTGCCGCCGGCGAAAGGGAAACCGCGATGCGAACGGAATGGATCGTCGTCGGCGTCCTCGTCGTGATCGTGCTTATCGCGATCATCATCTTCAACCGCCTCATTCGCCAGCGCAACGTGGTGCGCGAGGGCTGGAGCGGCATCGACGTGCAATTGCGCCGGCGCACCGACCTGGTGCCCAACCTGGTCGAGGCCGTGAAGGGCTATGCGGCGCACGAGCGCACCGTGTTCGAGGAGGTGACGCAGCGGCGCGCCGGCAGCATCGCGGCGAACGACGTCACCGGGCAGGCGGCGGCCGAGAAGGCGCTGGTCGGCTCGCTCGGGAAGCTGATGGCGGTGGCCGAGGCCTATCCGCAGCTCAAGGCCGACAAGAACTTCCTCGAGCTGCAGACCCAACTCGCCGAGATCGAGGACCAGATCCAGATGGCGCGGCGCTACTACAACGGCGCGGTGCGCAATCTCAACATCAGCATCCAGGCGTTCCCCGGCGTGCTGGTGGCGCGCCCGCTCGGCTTCCGCGAGGAGCCGTTCTTCGAGCTCGAGGACCGCGCCCAGGCGGCCGCGCCGCAGATCGCATTCCCGGGGGGCAGGCCATGACAACGCTCGCCCGCGTCGCCCTTGCGCTCGTGGTCCTGCTGGCGGCGCTCGCGCCCGCCGGCGCGGTCGAGCGCATTCTCAATTTCATCAGCGACGTGACGGTCGAGCGCAGCGGCGAGCTCGCCGTCGTCGAGACCATCGCGGTGCAGGCCGAGGGACGCGAAATCCGTCGCGGCATCCGCCGCGATTTTCCCACCATCTATCACCGACCCGACGGCAGCCGGGTCGAGGTCGGCTTCGCGGTGCAGTCCGTCACCCGCAACGGCAGCCCGGAGGACTGGACCACCGAGGGCATCGGCAACGGCATCCGCGTGCAAATCGGCCACGCCGATCGGTTCCTCAATTCCGGCCGGCACGAATACGTCATCCGCTATCGCACGACCCGGCAGATCGGCTTCTTTGCCGAGCATGACGCGCTCTACTGGAACGCCACCGGCAACGGCTGGACTTTTCCGATCGATCAGGCCGAGGCGCGCATCGCGCTGCCCGAAGCGGTGCCGTTCCAGCAGACCGCGCTCTACACCGGTCCGCAGGGCGCGAACGGCCGCGATGCCGCGATCGTGGAGCAGCGGCCCGGCCGGATCGTGATCCGCACCACCAAGGCGCTTCCCGCCAAGGGCGGATTGACGGTCGCGGTGGCCTGGCCGAAAGGCGTGGTGACGCCGCCGAGCTCGGGCCAGCTGACGCGCTGGTGGCTCGCGGACAATTTCGCCGTGCCGGTCGCGATCCTGGGCCTCGTTATGGTGCTCGGTTTCTACGGTCGTGCCTGGCAGCGCGTCGGCCGCGATCCGCCACGCGGGCTGATCATTCCACTGTTCGCCCCTCCCGCCGGCATGTCGGCCGCGGCCGTGCGCTATGTCGACAAGCTCTGCTTCGACCAGCGCTGCTTCACCGCCGCGATCATCGACGTCGGCGTGAATGGGCATCTCAAGATCACCGGCGACAAGCCGCCGGTCCTCGAGCACCGTCCGGGCGGCAAGCCGATGCCGCCGGCCGAGAGCGCGATGCTCGGCAAGCTGTTCTCTGGCAAGAAGTCGTCGCTGGCGCTTTCGCAGACCAACCACGAGACGCTGAGCAGCGCCAAGACCGCGCTCAGCAACGCGCTCGAAAAGGCCTATCTGGGCAAGCTCTTCACCAACAATTTCGGCTGGTCCGGACTCGGGCTGGTGCTGGCGGTCGGGCTGATCGTGCTGATCATCGCGAGCCTTATCATCAGCCATGCGCCGGATCAGGCTGGCGGTTTGGTGGTCGGCATCATCGTGCCGCTCGTGTTCGTCATGGGTGGCGCCGGGCTCGTCTATAGCGGTTTCCAGCGTTACCCGATCAGCTGGTGGCGCATCATCCTTGGCACGCTGGTGGTCGCCTTCTTCGTGGTGATCGGTGTGATCATCATGATCGGCAGCGGACGCGGCTGGGTCGAGCTCATTCCCGGCCTCGGAGCCTACGCGGCGGCGGCGGTCGCCGGCTTCGGGTTCTACTGGCTGCAGGCGCCCTCGGTCGAAGGCCGCAAGATCATGGACCAGATCGAGGGCTTTCGCGAATATCTTGGCGTCGCTGAGGAGGAGCGGCTCAACGCGCTCAACCCGCCCGACAAGACGCCGGAACTGTTCGAGCGCTTCCTGCCCTACGCGGTCGCGCTCGACGTGGAGAACGCCTGGGCCAACCGCTTCGCCGGCGTGCTCGCCGCCGCCGGCGTGACCGCGGCGGCGGCCAGCTGGTACGGCGCCAATACCAACTGGGCCAGCGATCCGGCCGGTTTCGCCAGCAGCATCGGCAGCGATCTCAACAGCACCATCGCGTCGGCCTCCACGGCGCCCGGCTCGAGCGACGCCAGCGGCGGCGGCGGATCGTCCGGCGGCGGTGGCGGCGGCGGCGGCGGCTCGGGGTGGTGAGTACTCGTGCGGCGATGCAGGCACGGTCATGCGTGAGTGCGACGCGCGAGACTCGCTTCCAGTTGGCAGGCGCGGTCTCTCCGCTTCCCCTCCCCCCGCGAGCACTTGCGAGCGGCGGGGAGGGGTGAGGGGTGGGGGGCTCATTCAGCGCCCGGTGTGAGACCCCCCACCCCCGACCCCTCCCCGCCATTCGCTTCGCGAATGGGAGGAGGGGAGGACTCGCGGCCCGGGCACCGGATCACTGACAGATCCGATCAGCGGCTTGAATGAATCGGAATCGGGTGCGGCAGAGCTACGCCACCGTCGCACGAAACGTCATGCGCGCCGGATTATGCTCCATGTTGCGCGCGAGCCGCTCGGCCTTGTAGCCGGCGGCGGTGAGCCGCTGCATGAACTCGGCCTCGGTGTACTGCGCGATCCCAAGCTTGCTGCGCAGCTTGCGATAGGGCGAGACCGCGGTGCGCACGAGCCCGCCGAGCGCCGCCAGCAGAAACCCGTGGCGGGTGGCGTAGCGGATGAGCGCCGCCACGTCGCTCGCCGCGCCCACGTCGGGCGGGATGATGTCGGCGACGATCAGCGCGCCGCCCGGCGCCAACAGCCGCTGCCACAATGCGAGCAGGCGGTCGAGCTCGGCTGCCGTGAGATATTGCGCCACCGAATTCGCCACGATCAGGTCGAGGCTCCGGTCCGGCCGCCGCTCCAGGTCCTCCGGCGCGCACACCTTGATGCGCGCATTGCCGGCAAAGTGCGCCGCCATCGCGGCGCGCACGCTCGCCGCCGATTCGCACAGCAGTACCTCGGCCGCCACCGCCGCTACCTTGTCGGCGTGCAGCGCCTCGCCCGAGCCGTAGTCGAGCACGCGCGCCTGCGGTCCCGGCACGAACGCCGCGATCTGCTCGGCGATTTCACGGTAGTGCACGTCCTTGTGGCGGGCATTGACGTAGATCGAATGCTCGCCGTCCCAGAAGGACCGCCAGTCCGATTGTGCCGCCATGCCTCGCCTTTCATTCGTCCGTTTGTGCAACGCGCGCGTGGCGAACTCGGTCTGCTCCCTCTCCCCGCAGGGGAGAGGGGTGGGGTGAGGGGGTTACGAACCGCGCGTGAGACCCGAACCCCCCTCACCCGACTTCCTCACTTCGTTCGGAAGTCGACCTCTCGCCTGCGGGGGAGAGGTGACGCCGCGGCGCGTGCGGCGATCATACGGATGATCAGGCCTTGTCGAAAGGTATAAGGTATTACGCCTGCCACAGCCGGCACAGCGGCCCGTCGTCGCCATGGACCGGATCGCTCGTCGGCACCGGAACCTGGGGGATCGTGAGCAGCGCCTTGGCATGCTCGGCCTTGCTGCCGCGGCAGAGATTGTAGCGGCCGGCGCGCGGATAGGCGCCGATCACCACCAGTTCGGGCGACGCCCACAGGCATTGGTGTCCGGTGCCCGCCGGCAGCACCACCACGTCGCCGCTGGCGATGTCGAGGTCGCGGCCCTGCGAGCCGCCGAACCGCACCTTGGCGCGGCCGCGCGCGATGCCGAGCGTCTCGTGGATCATCGAATGATAGTGCACGTAAGGATAGATGCCGTTGCGCCACATCTCGCCCCAGTCGTTCTGCGCGAAGATCGCCTCGATCACCTCCTCCGGGTTGGGCGTGCCCGAGAGGTCGACGGCGTTGCGATAGACCAGGAACGGCAGCCGCGGGTTGTTGGGGATCGAGCCGTCGTCGATAAACATCAGCGCCTGCGGCTCTGATCGTTTGGCGAGGACGGGCGCGGCGGCAGGGGAGGCGGGCATGAGGTTGTCCACGTGACGACGCAAGGGTCGCACCTTACGGTAAATGCCATCTTACTGAATGAACCCTTAAATCGACGTCCGGTTGCGGCCCGATCGCGAAAATCATGCCATTGTGGGCAGCGAGGTTGTGGACAGGATGACGACCGACACGATAACATCCCCAGGTTGTAGGGTTGTGGGTAGGGGAAGTCGTGTTCAAGCCTTTGCGTCATATGGCGTGCGTTGGCCTCATGACCGCGCTCGTCGCAGCCTGCACCGCTGCTCAGGTCGAGACCATGCGCCTGCGCAGCGTGGCGATCGAGACTCTCATCGAAGCGCAGGCCTGTGCCGCCGAGATCAGCAGCAAACCACGCTATGCCGACCTTGGGACCAAAACGCATCTCGTCGCCGGCGACATCCCACCGCACAAGCTCGCGGACGCGCGGTTGCTGACGATCACCGACAGCCGTGCGCTGCTCTGGTACTTCAGCGAAGTGCAGGAGTGCCGAAGAGTCATGCTCGAAGGCGCCGTCAGGATGCATCCGTTGGTCGTGACCATCCTCATCGAATGGTTCGCGGCGTCCGATCGCATCTATGCAGAGGCCATTTTTGGCCGCCTGACCTGGGGCCAGTTCAACCAGGCGCTCAGGGAGGTCGGTCTCCAGGCGCAGGCCCGGCTGCAGCAGGCGGATGCGCTCATTGCGGCGAACGCGCAGAACCCGCAATTCGAGAACGAACAGCGGCTGATCGCGATCCAGGCCTTCGACCGATGGATCAATACGCAATACGTGCTGGTGAGCCGGCGGCGTGCGATTGCCCCGGCGGACGGCGGGCTGCGCAGCATCCGCTGCAACTATGTTGGACCGCGGCTCGACTGTCGTTCATCCTGAAGTGCCGGTTCGTGACCGCACGGGAGGACAGCATGCTCACGCTCTATCATGGCCGCACGTCGGTCTGCTCGATCAAGGCGCGGCTGGCGCTCGCCGAGAAGGGCGTGGCGTTCGAGAGCAAGCTGATGACGCTGCGCGGCGATCAGTTCGAGCCCGCCTACATGAAGCTCAATCCCAACGCGGTGGTGCCGACGATCGTGCACGACGGCAAGGTGGTGATCGAGTCGACCGTGATCATGCACTACGTCGACGAGGCGTTTCCCGGCGCTTCCCTCATGCCGTCCGATCCGCTGGCGCGCGCTCAGGTGCGCATGACCGAGAAGCTGATGGACGAATACGTCCACGTGTCGTGCATGACGCTGACGTTTGCGACCGCCAACCGCGCCTCGCTCACGCGGCTCACGCCCGCCGAGATGGAGGCAGAGCTTGCCAAGGCACCCGACCAGAGCCGCTCCGAGATCAAGCGCCAGGTGGTCACGCATGGGCTCGACGCGCCGCTGGTGGTCGATGCGCTGCGCGTGCACGCGACGCTGCTCGACCGCATCGAGAACGCTATGGGGCAGGGGCCGTTCATCGCCGGCGAAAACTATTCGCACGCCGACATTGCGGCGACGCCCTATGTCTGGCGGCTCGACAAGCTCAAGCTCGCGCGCCTGTGGGAGAACCGTCCCGGCGTCGCGCAATGGTACGAGCGCATCCGGGCGCGGTCCTCGTTCAAGGCCGCGGTCGGCGACTGGGTCAGCACCGACGACCTCGCCCGCTACGCCAGCCAGCCCGATCCGTGGCCCAAGGTGCGCGCGATTCTGCAGGCGGCGTGAGTGCCGCTGTCTCCGCCGCCATCGCTGCGAGCGCGGGCAGTCGTGACTGCGCCCTCTCCCACGGAACCCGGGCTTGCCCGGGTTCCGCATCATAAGTACGCAAGTCGGGCAGGCCCGACTTGCGGCGGGAGAGGGCTGCCGCAGCAGCTCCGCACAACGAATAGGGTGAGGGGTCTCTTGGCCAAAACCCCTCACCCATCTGAATATCCGGAAATGTTTGAGCTGCCCTCTCCCGCAAGGGGAGAGGGCGCGGTCGCTGGCGCCGCGCTCGCGGCACGATCAGCTCCGGCGCCGCTCCCGCATCAACCCCGTGAACCGCTCGAACAGATAGCGGCTGTCGCGCGGGCCAGGCGACGCTTCCGGATGGTACTGCACCGAGAACACCGGCTTGTCCTTGAGCGCGATGCCGCAGTTCGAGCCGTCGAACAGCGACACGTGAGTCTCGACCGCGTTCGCCGGCAGGCTCGCGCGGTCGACCGCGAAGCCGTGGTTCATCGAGGTGATCTCGACCTTGCCGGTGGTGAGGTCCTTCACCGGATGGTTGGCGCCGTGATGGCCCTGGTGCATCTTGCTGGTCCTGGCGCCGACCGCGATGCCGAGCATCTGGTGGCCGAGGCAGATGCCGAACGTGGGAATATTTTTGTCGATGATGCTCCTGATCACCGGCACCGCGTATTGGCCGGTCGCCGCCGGATCGCCGGGGCCGTTGGACAAGAACACGCCGTCGGGCTTGAGCGCCGCGATCTCCTCGGCCGAGGTCGTCGCCGGCACCACCGTCACCTTGCAGCCGTTCGCCGCCAACAGCCGCAGGATGTTGCGCTTGATGCCGTAGTCGATGGCGACCACGTGGAATTCCGGGCGCTCCTGCCGGCC
>WNGB01012720.1_pt1 | contig 11399 bp, 8 predicted proteins | sample 5400681 | NCBI WGS metagenome assembly WNGB01 (sample SAMN13153367, study PRJNA577476) | soil metagenome | isolation source: 115 cm soil or saprolite under grassland replicate 2 | place: USA:California | collected 2016-06-15 | reverse complement strand
CTCTCCATCTGCAAATCGAAGGCGAGAACAGATCGTGTTCGTTAGCTGCAGAACAAGTGTGCGAGAAATGGACGCTTACAGTCGAGTCCTAATTCCCTGATCGCTCTCCAAGGCTTCCCTGATAGCGATTTCAAATTCCCTGATAATCGGCGCAGGGAATTCGGCTCTAACCCCCTGAATTTGCGCATCAACATGGTTTCGTTGGCAGCCACTTCGGCTCGGAATCTGCGAATTTCCCTGTATTTTTCCCTGATATCAGGGAATTGATGCCACGAGACAGGTTCGCACAGTACTGGGACCTCAGCCAGCCACTGTCGTCACTGTGGGCGGTCTCCGCTTCCAGAATAATCTTAGGACATTTCCGGAGGTTAGCGCGAGATCAGCCGGTCTCTGCAGCGGGAAAATCTGCGTTCTCTAGCCGCTCCCGCAAATTTTGCGCGCGAGTCTCTAGTCGTGAATTTCTGATATCCGGATTTTGATGCTTGAGACTCGGTTCGACGGCACTGAGAGCGGTTCTAATCGATCGCGGAGTCTGCCGTCTTAGTCCACGTTTCAGGAACAGGCGCGGCGGCTGCGGGTCGATCGCTAGCACCCGCGGTGACGCACAACCCGCCGCTGTTTTCGGTGACGGCACGATCCAGTAAAGCCGAGGGCACGCCGCAAGCATCTGCGCCATTTAGACGGCGAGCATTGTGACCGTCTGGCGGATGCGCGCGTTAAGCGCATCGGGACGCTGTCTAAAAGCACAAATTCATACGGAATTTGCCAGTTTGCGACCATGCCCAATACTTGCCTCCGCCAATGTTCGACCGGCAGTTTATTGTCGCACGCACCGAATCGCCGGCGCGGACCTGGAGGTGCTGTTGAACGGCCTAGCCCCGTCGGACGGGAGCCGTCGGTGTCACTGAACGCGTCAGAATTTCCAGCGAGCGTTGCCATGTCAGGCCGCTCCCATGAATTTGGCGTCGGTTGGCCGGTCGGCGAAATGATCGATCACGAGCTTCGGAACGATGAGGCCGAAGGTCATGGCCAGGATGATCATCGTTGCCATCAAGCCGCTGGCGACCGTCGCGCCCAACAGCTCCACCGTCGTTTGCGAGCCGCCGCCGGCAATTTGCACTAGGCCGCTCGCTAGCCTGAACAGGTAGACTCCCGGCATCATCGACACCACGGAGGCAAACCCGATGGCGGCGAAAGGCATGTGCGTGCGACGCGAGACCGGGGCGAGAATCAGCCCGACCATGAGACACGCGACCAGGGCGCCGCCGGCCACGCCAAAATCGAAACTGGTGAGCGCGACCCAGCGCGCAGCGTGGGCCAGCATGCCGACCGCGATCGGCCAAGGCAGCATGTTGAGCGGCGTGGAGAACAGGACGCTAAAGGCAACGACGGCGACGCCAGCGGCGATTACGTCTTCCCACAGCGGAACGGCCCGAACGGCCCGAAGCGGACAAATGATTTGCTACCCGACTGACAAGCTACGACAACTCCGAAAATGCTGGTGACCGTATCAAATCGGCCGCGTAAGCTCTCTGCCTGGATTTTCGCCGGTGCGCGGAGCATTCCGATGCCGAAATTCGCGAAAGGTTCCAAACTCCATCGCGATCTGGCCAAGGCGCGGATGCGCGGTGCCTCGATTGCGGCTCGCGGCGTGAGCGTTGCGGTTGTTGTCGCCATTCGACGCCCGATCCTGCAAGCGGCAGCGGTGGCGTTACTGCTCGGCGCGCTGAGCCTGCAAGCGCAGGCACAGTTCCGCGACGTTCGGGTATTCGGCGCCGCGAGCCTCAAGAACGCGCTCGATGAGGCCAATAGTCTGTTCCGGTTCGAGAACGGCAGCGGGATCATGGTGTCCTATGGCGCAAGCTCGGCGCTCGCGAAGCAGATCGAGAACGGAGCTCCGGGCGATGTCTTCACCTCAGCGGATCTCGACTGGATGGACTACGTCGCCGAGCGCAAGCTGATCAAGCCGAACACGCGCACGAAGTTTCTCGGCAACAAGCTCGTTCTCATCGCCGGCGCAAACAGCAACGTGGCGCTGACCATCGGTCAAAATTTTCCGCTCGCGCAGGCGCTCGGCAATGGACGTCTGGCGATGGCCGACCCGGCGTCGGTTCCCGCCGGCAAATACGGTAAGGCCGCGCTCGAGTCGCTTGGCGTGTGGGCGTGGGTCGCCGACAAAGTTGCGCCGGCGCAGGACGCGCGGGCGGCGCTGCTCCTGGTCTCGCGCGGCGAAGCCCCGCTCGGCATCGTCTATCAGACCGACGCCGCGGCCGACAAGAACGTCAAGATCGTCGGGGCCTTCCCGGAATCGGCCCATCCCCCGATCGTCTATCCGATCGCGATCCTGGCCAGTTCGACCAACGGCGTGGCGCCGATCTACGTCCAATATCTGCTCTCGCCGAAGGCCGAGCCGTTCTTCGAGAAGCAAGGGTTCGTGGTGTACTGAGGAGTATCGCCTCGTCCGGCCACCTCATCCCCGCTATCGCTTTGGCGACACAACCGAGTGAGGATCAAATGACCACGCATCTTCAATCCGAACAAATCGAAGAAGGCTTGAGCCGCCGTGGTTTGGTTCAGGCCTTGGTCGCAGGCACCGCGGCGGCGAGCATCGCCACGCCGTCATTGGCGCAGCAGACGTCGGTACTGGCCGAAGCGACGGCCGCCGATTATGTGCGTGATCCGACGCGCTGGGGCCGCGCGGAAGTCGCTGCCCTGTTCCCGGGCTTCAAGCATCTCGACATGCGTACGAAGGGCGCGGTCATTCGAGTGCGCCATGGCGGCTCTGGCCCACCCTTGCTGCTGCTGCACGGCAATCCGAACAATCACGTCTTATGGTACGCAGTCGCCGCGCGCCTCGCAGAACGCTATCACGTCGTCCTCGCCGATCTGCGAGGCTATGGCGACAGCTCGCTGCCCGAGCCCGGCCCCAATCTGATCAACTACAGCTTTCGCGTCATGGCCGAGGACATGATCGAGGTCATGGAGAACCTTGGCCATCAGCGTTTCTTCCTCGCCGGCCATGACCGTGGCGCTCGCGTGAGCCATCGCATGTGTCTCGACCACCCGGACCGGGTTACGAAGCTCTGCCTGCTGGACATGCTGCCGAATTATTATGTGTGGACCAATGCCAACAAGACCTGGGCCATGAACTCCTGGCACTGGCTGTTTATGGCGCAACCGGAGCCTTTTCCCGAAACGCTGATGAGCGCCGTACCGGCGGAATGGTTCCTGCGAAGCCGCGGCAGCAACCGGAACCCGCCGAAGATCGTGTTCGATGAATATGTTCGCTGCTACACCAAGAAGACGATCACCGGCTCCTGCCGCGACTATCGGGCAGGCGCCAGGATCGATTTCGAGATGGACACGGCTGACAAGGACCGCCAGATCAGAATGCCACTCCTTATATTGTGGGGTACCCGCGGGGCGCCGCCTACTCAGGAATTTCCTACGGTGTGGCGGAGGTTTGCGAGCAATGTGGTCGATGCCCAACCGCTGCCGACGGGCCACTACCTACAGGAAGAAGCGCCCGACCGCGTGTTCGATCACTTCGTCAAGTTCTTCACGGCGTGAGGGACGAGGCCGATCATGTGATCGTCGGAACGACCAGCACGTTCGCCGTCGTCGAGCTTGGCTTGTCCCATCCACGTCTTTGATTTGATTCGTGATTTGGCACGCGCATGCCCGCCACAACGTCGACAGACGCGGTCATGCCGAGTCAAACCTTGCGAACATTGGTTTGACCTCGCTTGCTATCACTATGTGGCTGTCGGCGTTGCGATTTCCCGCGAACTGACTTGATCGAGCGTGGCTCATTGCGGGCTCCTGCATTGGCAAGCGATTACCCATCGTGCAAGCAAGCGATCAAGCAAGTCGCTGCCACGCCCTGATGCGACTCGATCACGAAAACAGTTGCGATAGTAACTTCGCTGCACTGCGGCGAGCTTATGATTTGTAACCGCTCATTATGTTGTCGACTGTCTTCAAACGACGCGCTGTTATTTTGAAGCGACACGTTGTCTTGACTTGTAAGCCGACATGCGTCGGCGTAGCGTGTGTGACACTTCGTCACGCGACTCTGTCGTCAAGCAAAAAAGACTTGCGCGCGGGAGGGACGAAATGAATCGAACATCACTGGCGTCAATCGGCATCGCACTCGCGGTGGCCGCGGTCTCGCCCGTTGCAACACTGCGGGCGCAAAACTCAGACTCTTCTTCCGCGGTGAGCTCGCATCAGCAGACGTTGCAGCTCTATTGCATCGGATGCCATAGCGGTCCCACGCCGTTTGCAGGACTGAATCTCGAGCCGTTGGACTTCACCAAGCTCGAGGACAACGGCGCCATCTGGGAGAAGTTGATCCGCAAGCTGCGCGGCCGCCAGATGCCGCCAGCCGGCATGCCGCGGCCCGACGACGCCACCATGGATGCGCTCGTCAAGTTTATCGAGACGGGGCGCGATCGCCTCGCCGAGGTCAAGCCCAATCCTGGGCGCGCCACCATCCATCGGCTGAACCGGACGGAATACGGCAACGCCATTCGGGATTTGTTGGCGCTCGAGATTGACGTTGCGGAGCTGCTGCCGGCCGACGACATCGGCTACGGCTTCGATAACATCGGCGACGTTTTGAGCGTATCGCCTTTGTTGATGGAGCGATACCTGGCGACGGCGGGCAAGATTGCCCGGCAGGCCGTGGGCGATACCTTAATGCCCCCCTCGTATCAGAGCTATTCGGTTCCGCGCGGGCTCAAACAGTTCGATCGTAACGAAGCTGCGCCGGTCGGCTCGCGCGGCGGCGCCGTCATTCGCCACCGCTTCCCGGTGGACGCCGAATACGAGATTTCGGTGACCCTGCAGAGGGACCGACTCGATATCGTTATGGGCATGGATCGGGATCGTCAGCTTGATCTCAGGCTCGATGACCAAAGGCTTCAACTGTTTACCCTTGCCGCCGATCAGAAAGCCGGGCTCGGGACGGGAACCGAGCCTGATGCGAATCTCAAGGTCCGCCTGCCGGTGAAGGCCGGGACGCGTGAGCTTGCTGCCACGTTCCTGAAGGATACCATCCTGGTGGCCGGCATCATCGCCAGAACCCGCGATGACCAGGTGAAGGCGCACTTCGAAGGCGTCGCCACCATCACGGTTGCCGGCCCCTACAAGGTGCAAGGGCCGGGTGTAACGTCGAGCCGCGAGAAGATTTTCATCTGCCGTCCCGCCGCGCGCGGCGAAGAAGAGGCTTGCGCGGAAAAAATCCTGACCAACCTCGCCCACCGCGCCTATCGGCGGCCGGTGACTGCGGACGAAATGTCACAACTGCTGAGCCTCTACCGGCAAGGCGCCCAGACCACCGGGTTTGAATCCGGCGTCAGACTGGCGTTGCAGAAGATCCTGGTGTCGCCCGCGTTCATTTTCCGCGCGGATTTCGATCCGCCGGGTGCGGCTCCCGGAAGCGTTGACCGGATCAGCGACTTGGCGTTAGCCTCCCGCCTGTCCTTCTTCCTGTGGAGCAGCATTCCCGACGACGAACTGCTCGCTGTTGCCGAGAGCGGGCGGCTCAGCGACAAGTCGGTCCTGCAGGCGCAGGTTCGCCGCATGCTGGCTGACCCGCGCTCGCAGGCGCTGGTGAAGAACTTCACCGGCCAATATCTGTTCTTGCGCAATGTCGAAAGAATATCGCCGGATCCGGCGAGCCTTCCGAATTTCGATGAGAATCTGCGTCAGTCGCTCGCGAAGGAAACGGAGCTTGTCGTCGAAAGCACGCTACGCGAGGATCGCAGCGTCGCCGATCTCTTGAAAACGGACTACACCTTCCTCAATCAGCGCTTGGCCGAACACTATGGGATCAAGGGCATCTACGGCGAGGAGTTCCGGCGCGTCGCGCTGACCGACCCGAACCGGCATGGCTTGCTCGGGCACGCCAGCATATTGACGGTGACCTCCTATCCCAACCGGACGGCGCCGACAATCCGCGGAAAGTGGGTGCTGGAGCAGATCCTTGGCACGCCGCCGCCGCCGCCGCCGCCCAATGTTCCATCGTTGAGGAACGATGAGACCACAAAGAACTTGACCATGCGCCAACGCATGGAATTGCACCGGTCCAATCCGACCTGCGCCGCCTGCCACCGCATGATGGACCCGCTCGGCTTCTCGCTCGAGAACTTCGACGGTCTTGGCCAATGGCGGGACACGATGGGGCTCGCGACGGACCCGATCGATTCCTCCGGAGTTTTGCCCGATGGCACCAAATTCGCGGGGCCGGCGGGCTTGCGTGAGGTCCTGGTGAGCAAACAGGACATGTTCGTGGAAACCTTTACCGAGCAGCTGCTTACCTATGCGCTAGGGCGTGGCGTGGAAGAGTACGACCGCCCTGTTCTTCGCCAAATCAAGCGCGAGGCTGCCTCGGATAACTACCGGTGGTCATCCATCATTCTTGGTATCGTCAACAGCGCACCGTTCCAAATGAGGAGGGTTAGCGATGGTCATAACTAGGAAATACATTCCCCGCCGGACCTTCTTGCGCGGGGCGGGCGCGGTTCTTGCGTTGCCCGTACTGGACGCCATGACGCCGGCGCTTGCCGCCGAAACGGAACGGCCGATCCGCTTGGCGTTCATGCAAGTCCCGAACGGGATCATGAACCTCAAGAACGAGTGGTCGCCCAAGGCCGAGGGTCCTCTCACCGAGATGACCCGAATTCTCGAGCCGCTCGCGGGCCTCCGCGATCACCTGGTGGTGATGTCGGGGCTCGATTCGCAACAAGCCGCCGGCCTTGATTTCGAAGTGGGCGGCGATCATCCGCGCGCTTGCACCGCCTGGCTGACGGGAACCCACGCGAAAATGACCTCCGGCGCCGACCTGCGTGCCGGAATCTCCGTCGACCAGATCGCGGCGAGGGAATTCGGCAAAGAGACCCAGGTCGCCTCGCTCGAAATCGGCATGGAATCGCCGGAAGTCGTGGGCGCCTGCGAGTCAGCCTATGGCTGCGCCTATTACAACACGATCTCCTGGCGCAACGAGAATACGCCGCTGCCGATGGAGAACCGGCCACGCGCCATCTTCGAACGTCTGTTCGGCGACGCCGGCACCACCGATCCGGAGGTGCGCTTGGCGATGCGGCAGGAGGAGCGCAGCATCCTCGATGCCCTTAACGAGGACGTCAGGGCACTGCGCGCAAAGGTCGGCGGAACCGATCGCGGCAAGATCGACCAGTATCTGGAGGCGGTGCGCGACGTCGAGCGCCGCATGCAGCTGGCGGAGAAACAGGCCGACCGCGAAGTGCCGCGGATCGAAGGCCCTGCCGGCGCGCCGGAAGTCTTCTCGGAATACTTCAAGTTGATGGCCGATCTCATGGTTCTCGCCTGGCAGACCGACATGACGCGCGTCATCTCGTTCATGATGGGCCACGAGATGAGCGGCCGCGCCTATCCGGAGGTGGGATTTGGCGATGCCCATCACCCCAACACGCATCACCAGGGCGACCCGGAGAAGATCGAGAAGACCGTCAAGATCAACACCTTCCATACGAAGATGTTGGCGTATTACCTGGAGAAGCTGCGCTCCACGTCGGATGGCGACGGCTCACTGCTCGATCACTCGATGATCCTCTACGGCGCCGCGCTGAGCGACGCCAATCTGCACCTCTATACCGACCTGCCGCTCCTGCTGGCCACCGGCGTCCAAGGGGTCAAGGGTGGACAACATGTCCGCTTTCCCAAGCGCACGCCGCTGACCAATCTTCTCGTCACCATGCTGGACAAGGCCCGGGTCCCGAATGTGGAGAAGCTGGGCGACAGCACGAAGCGGCTCGATCTGTAACGGATGTTGCGATGAAGGTCCCCGCGAAAGCGGGGCCCTTCGGTTATGCAGGATGGAGTAATCCGCCTAGCCGGGCATCGCCCGTAACGACGGGCGTTTGTTGTCGAGCATGGGCAGGACGGGACACGTGTTTGAGGATCAACTCGACCGCAATACGGTCCAAGTGGGAGAAACGGCAATGAACATGAGGGCAATACTTCTGGCGGGACTGCTGGGCTCGACGATCTTTGCGGGCACCGCGCTTGCCGCCGACATGACCAATGTGCCGCTGGTGACTGCCGCCAAGCAGGGGGACCGCGATACCGTGCGCTCCCTGTTGAACGGTATCCCGCAGAAAGTCATCGCCGGGCCCGAAGGCTCGGCCGCGTTGGTCTGGGCAGCCTCCCGCAACGACCTGGAGATGGCCGACCTGCTCTTGCGGGCCGGCGCAGACGTGAAGGCTATCAACGAATTCGGCGCGACGCCGCTTTATGCGGCGGCGGCGAACCGGGCTCCGGCCATGGTCGCGAAGCTCCTGGCGGCGGGGGCTGATGCCAATGCAGCACTATCGTCGGGCGAAACATCGCTGATGGAGGCGGCCGGCCGCGGCAACCTCGAGATCGTGCGTCTGTTGCTGTCGGCCAAAGCGGATCCCAACGCGAAGGACGCAAAAGCTGGACAAAACGCCTTGATGTGGGCGGTACAGCAACGTCAGACCGCCGCCGTCGAGGAACTGCTGCGGGGCGGCGCCGACATCAAAGCCGCTTCAAGAACCGGATTCACCCCGCTGATGTTTGCCGCCCAGCAAGGTGATGTGGACACCGCCCGCGTTCTGATCCGCGCCGGCGCGAAAGCCAGTGACGCTCAGCCGACAACGAAGATAACGCCGTTGATCATCGCCAGCGCCATGGCTCAGCCGGAAATGGTAAAGCTGCTGCTTGAGAATGGCGCCGATCCGAACGCCGTGGAGTGGATCGGTTACAGCCCTCTGGGCTGGGTCGTGCGGGACGGACATTACGGCATCGATCTGGCAAACAAAGAGAAGATCGTGGAGGTCGTGACGTTGCTGGTCAAGCACGGCGCGAACCCGAATTTCCGTCTCCGGAACCAGAAGTCGAAGACCGTTAACGACGTCTCACTGAGCGGCGCCACGCCGCTGTTGTTGGCGGCGGAAGTCAACAACACCGCTGCCGTCAAGGCGCTGCTGGAAGCCGGCGCGGATCCGCGCATACCCACCGAGCAGGGAACGACCGCAGTGGCAATGGCGGCCGGGGCCGGCACGGACATCCAGAGGATGAGATCGCCCGAAGAACGGGCGATGGCGCTCAATACGGTAAAGCTCCTCGTGGAGAGTGGGGTCGATGTGAATACCCCCGGGCAGTACGGCTGGACCGCCCTGCACGCGGCTGCCTATCAGGGACTGACCGACGTCATTGAATACCTGGTCAGCAAGGGCGCAAACGTCAATGAGATGGACGTCTTCGGGCAGACGCCCCTGAGCATCTCCCTTGCCGTCCTCACCCAGGACATCGGGGCTCGCCGCCCCCTGATCCCGCGCAGATACCGAAAGGAAGTCGCCGAGCTTCTGCTCAAGCTGGGTGCCACCCCACTCGACAAGTCCGGGGTCATCGCCGTCCTTCAGCGTACGGGCGATGAGGCGCTTGGGCGGGAAGCCACTCAAGACTAGCTCATCTCCCGGCGAGCACCGCCAGGAGGCGATGCTCGCCAACCTCGATGTTCGGCGCGGGCCCCGGCGTCCCTGAAGGACGGCGCGGCCCGCGCGATCGCATTGCGGAGAGGTTACGCGAATGTCGCCTTGATCGATCCCGCCGACACTGGGACCATCATCGTAAATTCGCCCCCCGGTCGACGGATAGTGAAGGTTCCGGATTCTGTTCCCGTACGGGAAGCGTAAGGAGGGTTGCAAAATGATCAAGTCCAAGTGGTTGATATTTCCGGGAGCCTTGGTGCTGTGCTTCGGTAGTGTTTGGGTGACAAACGCGCAAACCCCGTCCCCAGAGCCTTCCTTCCCGCTGTACTGTCGCGGCGCACTGGACACGCTCAGGAGCGACGGAGGTAAGGTCATCAGGACACCGTTCAAATGGGCGAAAGAGGCCGCTATCAAGGAAAGGCCGGGTGCTGGTCAATGCGCGTGGGCTGATAGCCCGCCTCCGGGCTTTGAGGGCAAGCCTGGTGATAATGGTGCGCTGCTGGGCAATCTTGGGCCGTTTGACACCTTACCCGTGGGAACAATCGGGAAGGTTTGCGTGACCAAGGCGAGTTCCGGTCAGGGCAACGAGCTCGTCGTCCGCCAAATCGTTCGTCATCTCGGCCACCAGACCTCGCCGTTTCACATACCGCCATTCTCCGCCGACGGCTGCTCGGCGTAGTCAGCATGCAAAGACCGGCGGCCTTCCGCACGAACGCGCGTGACCATTTGGAACCGGCAGCGTAAGCTCACCCATCGGATTTTCGCGGGCGCCGGAGCATTCCGATGGCAAAGTTCGCACTGAGTCCCCGTCCCGATCGCGATCGATCCAGGGCGTCGATGCGTTGTGTCTCGATCGTGGATCGCACCGTGGGCGTTTTTGCAGCCGTGCAACATCGCATCCTGCAAGCAGCGGCGGCGCTCTTGCTCACGGCGCTCAGCCTGCCGGCGCAGGCGCAGTTCCGCGACGTTCTTGTGTTCGGCGACGCCAGCGTCAGGGCCGCGCTCGATGAGGCCAACAAGCTCTTTCTGTTCGAGAACGGCAGCGGGATCGTGGTGACCTATGGCGCCAGCGCAGCGCTCGCGAAGCAGATCGAGAGCGGGGCGGCGGCCGACGTCTTCATCTCGGCCGATGTCGAGTCGATGGACTACGTCGCAGAGCGCAAGCTCATCAAGCCGGACACGCGCGAGAAGTTTCTTGGCAACAGGCTCGTTCTCATCGCCGGTGCTGGCAGCAATATGACGCTGGCGATCGGCCAGAACTTTCCGCTCGCGCAGGCGCTCGGCAGCGGCCGCCTCGCCATGGCCGATCCGGCCGCGGGCGCCGCCGGCAAATACGGTAAGGCGGCACTCGAAAAGCTCGGCGTGTGGGCATCGCTCGCCGACAAGGTTGCGGTGACGCCGGATACGCGGGCGGCGTTGCTCATGGTGTCGCGCGGCGAGGCCCCGCTCGGCATCGTCTATCAGACCGACGCCGCGACCGACAAAAGCGTCAAGATCGTCGCGACCTTCCCGGAATCGGCCCACCCGCCGATCATCTATCCGCTCGCGATCCTGACCAAGTCGGCCAACGGCGTGGCGCCGGTCTACGTGCAATATCTGCTCTCGCCGAAAGCCGAAGCGTTCTTCGAGAAGCACGGGTTCATCGTGTATTGAGGAGCATCGCCCCTCCATGCGCTTTCGAGAGATCTCTCCAAAGCTCATCGAATGGACCGGCGGCGTCGGCATCGCCGCCCTGGCGCTCGTCCTCGCCTCACCGGCCTTGGCCGAAAAGGGCAAGCTGCGCGAACGGCTCACCCCCGAGGTCATGGCGGTGGTCTATCCCGCCGGCGCCGAGCGACTGGGGCCGGAGGAGGGCTCGCCGCCCGCGATCGCGATTTACCAGGGCGACAAGGCCGTCGCCTA
>WNGB01029217.1_pt1 | contig 11400 bp, 11 predicted proteins | sample 5400681 | NCBI WGS metagenome assembly WNGB01 (sample SAMN13153367, study PRJNA577476) | soil metagenome | isolation source: 115 cm soil or saprolite under grassland replicate 2 | place: USA:California | collected 2016-06-15 | reverse complement strand
GTTTGCCAAGCCGGCGAGCCGTCTTGCGCATTCCATGCGTGCAGAACACCGTCCGCAGCGGCGACGTAAATCCGTTTTCCGTCTGAAGCCGGCGAAGCCCACGGCGCGGGCTTCATTGCGGAACGCCACGCGACCCGGCCGGTGCCCACGTCGATCGCGAGCAGTCCCTCGTCTGGCGTGACCGCGTACACGCGCGGCGGCACGAGGAGCAGGTCGAGTTGAACGCCGCCGCTGCCGGCGTCGTACTGCCAGCGAATATCTCCTGTCCGCTGATCGAAGGCGAAGATCGAGCCGGTCACGCCGTCATTGCCGACGATGACCAGATCGCCGGTGGTCACCATTCCTCCATGAAAGCTCTGATAGCTTCCGGGAGCTGCGGTCTCATGCTTCCACCGTGGCTGCCCGGTTGCGCGGTCGAGCGCGTAGAAGGTTCCTTTTTCACAAGAGCCGATGAAGATCGTCTGGCCCGCGACCGCGGGGACATGCGAGAGTCAGCCGCCGGCATCGAACATCCAGATGAGCCGCGCCGCGAGCAGAACCGCTGCGATCATGCGAAGGCCTCGTAGTAGAACTTCGACATGATGTTTTCCGCGAGCTGCGACCGGTATTCCGCCGACCCCCTCACATCGGAGATCGGCTTCACCTCGGCACGCGCGATTTCACCGGCGCGCTCGAACACGTCCAGCGATGGGACTTTGCCTGCGAGAAATGATTCGGTTTTCGGCAGCCGGATCACCGTCGGGGCGACGCCGCCGTACGCGATGCGCGCGTCCTCGATGTGACTGTTCACGCGCAGGCGGATGGCCGCCGTGAAGGCAGAGATATCGAGGTCGCGCCGCCGGGACACTTTGTAGAGCTTGAGAACTTCTGTTGGTCGACCGTCGGCGAATGCACCCGCGGCCGCCGAGGGCGGCGGCCCTACACGAGGCACGAACACGCGCGTGATGATCTCGTCGGGCTGCAAATCGAATTTTTTGTAGCCGAGGTAGAAGGTGTTGATCGGAACCAGCCGGGTGCCTTGCACGCCGGCGAGCTCCAACTGCGCGTCGGAGACGAACAAATACGGCAGCGTGTCGCCGATCGGCGAACCGTTTGCGATGTTGCCGACGAGCGTGCCGGCGTTCTTGATCTGTGGCGAGCCGAAAACGTGCAGGATGCGAGAGAGCTCCGGAATGCGATCGCGGATGAATTCCTCGAACGCAGTCAGCGTGACATTCGCCCCGACGGCGATGTGGCCGTTTTCTTCGCCGATTGCATGAAGCGTTTCGATTTTCCCGAGCGAAAGCATCGCCGGTGCAGAGAAGTTCCGCTTCGTGATCCACACGCCGACATCGGTCGCTCCTTGCACGATGGTGCAGCCCGGATTCGTTGCTTTGAACCGCACAGCGTCGGCGATCGTCGTCGGCGCGAAAAAGTTCTCGATCCGAACAGACTCACGCGCATCGGGAATTGATGGGTAGATGTCGCGCAGTTTCGGCGTCGGCGAGCTGATCGCAAGCGCCGACTTGATGATCGGCTCGTAGCCGGTGCAACGGCAGAGATTTCCGGTGAGGCCGTCGCGCACCTGCGCCTCGTTGACGCGATCACAGCATTCGAACATGCCGCTCATCGCCACCACGAATCCCGGCGTGCAGTAGCCGCACTGCGCGCCGTGACCGACGATCATCGACTGCTGCACCGCGTTCATGCCGAGACCCTCGACAGTGACGATGGAGGCACCGTCCATCTGTGCGAGCGTCAGAATGCAGGAGTTGACCGGTTTGAAATCTTCGCTCGTCGAGCGGCGGACGAGCACCGTGCACGCGCCGCAGTCGCCTTCTTCGCAGACGATCTTCGTTCCCGTCGCGCAGGCGGTGTAGCGCAGCCAGTTCGCGAGGGTGGTGTAAACCGCCGATCCGCGGATTTCGTGGGTTTTCCCGTTGACGTGGAAGATAATGTAATCGCGCACTTTGCTTCGCTTTCAGTTTATCCCGAGCCGCGCAGACGGCGAGGGATCTCCGGTGAGATTCGCTCTGCTCATCGCCCATGCGACAAAGCTCGCGATGCCACCGGAGATCCCTCGCTGCGCTCGGGATAAACTAAAAAAGCACTAAAGCCTGACCAGTCCCCCGTACGTCTCCGGCCGGCGGTCGCGATAAAACTGCCACGTGTGCCGCACTTCGCGGATCTTGTCGAGGTCCAGCTCCGCGGTGACGAGCGCGTTTTCGTCGCGCTTGGCAATCGAGATGATCTGACCGCGCGGATCGCAGAAGTAGCTCTGACCGTAGAACTCGCCGATGTTCCAGGGCGCTTCAAACCCGACGCGATTGATGGCGCAGACAAAGTAGCCGTTGGCGACCGCATGCGCCGGCTGCTCCAGTCTCCACAAATATTCGGAGAGGCCGGCGACGGTGGCCGAAGGATTGAAGACGACCTCAGCTCCGTTGAGGCCGAGCTCTCGGGCGCCTTCGGGAAAATGGCGGTCGTAGCAGATGTACACCCCGACCTTCGCGTACTTCGTATGGAAAACCGGATATCCGAGGTTGCCTGGGCGGAAGTAAAACTTTTCCCAGAATCCGGGAGCGGTGTGCGGAATGTGATTCTTACGATATTTGCCGAGGTACGTGCCATCGGCGTCGATCACCGCGGCGGTGTTGTAGTAGAGGCCGGCCTCTTCCTCCTCGTACAGCGGGACGACGATGACCATGTTGTATTTCTTCGCATACTCCTGCATCAACTTCGTCGTCGGTCCCTCGGGAATCCGCTCAACGGCTTCGTACCATCGCGGATTCTGTTCGGCGCAGAAATACGGCCCGGTGAAGATTTCCTGCATGCAGAGCATCTGCACGCCTTCCTGTCCGGCCTGATCGACGTACTTCAGCGTGCGCTCGATCTGCGCTTCACGGATCTTCTCGATGTTTTCGTTGGCGTCCGCCGCCAGCGAAGTTTGGATGAGGCCACATTTCACAATTCGGGGCATGGGATCTCCTTTAGGTGGGGGAAAAGCTTACCTCAATCTGCGAAAACCTAATCGAAGGGGTTGCGAATCTCCACGGAATCGAATCGACTGCCGCCCGCGAGATCCTCGCTCCAGAGAACCGTACTGCCGGCGCTAATCGCGGCATGGACGATCATCGCGTCCCAGAAGGCGATACGGCGCCGGGCCGACAGTTGCGCCGCGCGAACGACATCCTCGGCGATCGGGGCGTAAACATCCCAGGCGGAAAGCTCTTCGAGAATGTCCAATGCCGTCGCCGAGGCGAGAGGGTGTGGCACCTTTCGAGTCACGGTCCAGAAAAACTCCTGCAGGACCTGCACGCTCAGCGTTCCATCGCCGCTTTCCCAAAGGCGACTCATCAGCTCCCGAGCGCGTTCGTGCTTTTCCTTTGTGGTCGGATCGTACGCGTAGACGAGGACGTTCGTGTCGACGAACTCAGCGCCCATGCAATTCGTCGCGTGACCACGAGATACCGGCGGGCACGCCGAGTTTCACTCCGCGTTTCATCCGTGCGAGGGCTCTGCGCCGAGCTTCGTCATAACGATCATTGCGGAGGACGACGTCCTCGAGCGACTCGGACAAGAGTTTGGATAACGAGACGCCTTTTTCAACGGCCAGATGGCGCGCGCGGCGGAGTGCATCCTCCGAGAGTGTGAGCGTGACGTTGCGTCTTGACACAGAAACAGTGTAGCACGGACATTGTGTGTTAGGCGGCGACCGGTTCGAGCTGCGGCGCCGGCGGTAGGGCTTTCATCAGCACCCCGTGCGTGAGCGCCGCGACTCCGAAGCCGACGAACCAGGCGTAGTCGTACAACGGACGGAGAGCGGGCACGACGAGACCGATCCACGCCGCAGCGCAGCCGAGCAATGTCGCCGCGACCGCGCGCCAATTCCAACCGCCGTTGTACGCATACATGCCGCGTGGCAGGTAGAGATCGGCGAGTGCGAGCTGTTGACGGCGCACGATCCAGTAGTCGACGATCAGCACGCCGGCGATCGATCCGAGCCCGCCGGAATAGCCGAGGAGCCAGGCGAAGATGTAGCCGGAAGGATCGGCCAGCAGCCGCCACGGCTGCATGACGATGCCGAGGATTCCGGTGATCAGGCCGCCGGTGCGGAACGAGATCCAGCGCGGGAACGCATTGGCGAAGTCGTTCGCCGGCGAGACGACATTCGCAGCGATGTTCACCGCCAGCGTCGCGACGACGACGGTGAACATTGATATCGCAATCACCACCGGAGCTTTGAATTGCGCGACGAGCCTGACCGGATCCCACAGATCGGTCATCGGCATGTGCGGATAGATGATCACCGCCGCGGAAGTGATGATCACGCCCATCGCCGCGAAGATGGTCATCGTTGTCGGCAGTGCGACCGTCTGCCCGATGGCCTGCTCGCGCTGGCTGCGACCAAATCGCGTGAAATCGGGCATGTTCAGCGACAGCGTGGCCCAGAAGCCGATCATCGCCGTGAGCGAGGGAATGAAGACCACGCGGAATTGCGACCACGTGGCGAATTTTCCTTTCTCGGTGAGCAGGTATCCCAGTCCGTGCGCGCGCCAGATGGCCCACGCGAGGAGGAACGTAGTCATGATCAGCACGAAGGGTGCGGCCCAGTTCTCCACTTTGCGCAGCAGATCCATGCCGCGATAGATGATCAGAATGTTGATGCTCCAGAAGAGCAAAAACGAAATCCATTCGGTCGGAGTGTGTCCTCCGAATTTGTCGCCGAGAAGCATGTGCCATCGCGGGAAGATGGCGCCGAAGAACACGTGCAGCGCGGCGCCGCCGATCCACGCTTGAATGCCGAACCAGCCGCAGGCGACGATCGCGCGCATCAGCGCGGGCAGATTCGAGCCGTACGTGCCGTAGCTCGCGCGCGCGAAAACGGGGAAGGGGATTCCGTACTTCGTTCCCGGATGCGAGTTCAGAAGGATCGGAACCAACACGATCGTGTTGCCGATGAGGATGGTGATGAGCGCTTGCCACCAGTTCATCCCCGCGCTGATGAGCCCCGACGACAGCATGTACGTCGGGATGCAGTGGGCCATCGAGATCCACAGCGCGGCGTAGTTGTAGGTCGTCCAGTTGCGTCGGGAGACGGGAACGGGAGCGAGATCGTCGTTGAAGAGGGGGCTGATTTTGATCTCGTCGAGAGACTTCAGTTCGACTCGGCCGTCATCGTGCTGGATGGTTTCAGTCATACGAATACGTGGAATGTTCAATGTTGAATGCTAAATGTTAAATGACGCGAGAGGCATTCAACATTCAACATTGAACATTCAACATTCTTCGTCTCACTTCGGTGAATTGAACAGCCCTCTCTTCAAAAACTCCCGGCTGCCCTTGATCTCGTCTAATGACTGCAGTTCGACTCGGCCGTCATCGTAGTGAACGGTTTCAGACATACGAATACGTGGAATGTTCAATGTTGAATGCTAAATGTTAAATGAGGCGAGGCATTCAACATTCAACATTGAACATTCAACATTCCTCGTGTCATTTCGGCGAATTGAACAGCCCTCTCTTCAAAAACTCTCCTCGTCCCGGCTTGCCAACGTATTTGCCTTCTTCGATGACCACCTCGCCGCGCGAGAGCACCGTTTTGGTCACGCCTTTGATCTTCGTGCCCTCGTATGCGGAATAATCAACATTCATGTGATGAGTTTTCGCACTAATGGTCATCTCTTCGTCGGGATCGAAGATCACGATGTCCGCATCGGAGCCAACGGCGATCGTTCCCTTCTTGGGGAAAAGGCCGAAAATCTTTGCCGCCGCGGTCGAGGTCAGCTCCACGAAGCGATTGAGCGAGATCCGCCCCTCCGCCACCCCGCCGTTGTAGACGAGCGACATCCGGTGCTCGACGCCCGGCCCGCCGTTCGGGATTTTCGAGAAATCGTTTTTTCCGAGCTCCTTCTGCTCTTTGAAACAGAAGGGGCAGTGATCGGTGGAGACCACCTGCAGATCGTTGAATTTCAGCCCGCGCCACAGCTCGTCCTGATTCCACTTCTCACGAATGGGGGGCGTCATCACCCATTTCGCGCCCTCGAATCCCGGCTTCTCGTACACGCTGTAGTCGAGAAAGAGATACTGCGGACACGTCTCGGCGTACGTGGGGAGGCCGTTGTCGCGCGCGCGCACCACCTCGTCGAGCGCGTCGCTGCAACTGAGGTGAACGATGTACACCGGAGCGTTGGCCATCTCGGCGAGGGCGATGGCGCGATGCACGCCCTCCGCTTCCGCCTTTGTCGGGCGCGTCAACGCGTGATACTTCGGCGCCGTTTTTCCCTCGGCCACTGCGCGGCGGACGATCGCGTCGATGACCACGCCATTCTCCGCGTGCATGCAGATCAATCCGCCGCCGTCGGACGCTGTCTGCATCGCTTTATAGATGGTCGCATCATCGACGAGAAAAACACCCGGATAGGCCATGAACAATTTGAAGCTGCTCACTCCCTGCCGGATCATGTCCTTCATTTCCGGCAGACGATCGTCGGGAAGGTCGGTGCAGATCAGATGGAAGCCGTAGTCGATCGAGGTCTTCCCCTCCGCTTTCTTGAGAGGTCTTCCCCTCCGCTTTCTTGAACCAGGCGTCGAGAGCCTGATTGAGCGACTGACCTTTGTATTGCACGGCGAAGTCGATGATCGTGGTCGTTCCGCCGTGTGCCGCCGCGCGCGTGCCGGTCTCGAAATCGTCGGAGGCCGATGTGCCGCCGAACGGCAGCTCCATGTGCGTGTGCGGATCGATTCCGCCGGGAATGACCAGCCGTCCCTTCGCGTCGATCTTCTTATCGGCTTTCACGTTGATCTCTTTGCCGATCATCGACACTTTGCCGTCTTCGATGAGAATGTCTGCGCGGTAATCATCCACGGCCGTGACGACGCAGCCATTGCGGATCAGCGTTTGCATTTAGAATCTCCCGCGAAAAATGGTCATTCTAGCCCGCAACATACTCTTCTGTTCTCTGTTGATTGTCGTGCCGGCGCATGCCTACGTGGTGGCGACGAGCGCTGATTCTGGTCCCGGTTCACTGCGGCAGGGCATCCTCGATGCGAACTCCGGCGCGTGTGCGTCGCCGTGCCGGATCACGGTCGGTTTTCCAAGCGTCACGACTATCGAGCCGCTCACTCGGTTGCCGGACATCACTGCATCGAATGTCGCTATCGCGCCTGACCCGCCGTATCGAGCATGGACGGCGGAGATCAGCGGCAGAAAACTAACCAGTGGTAGCGGGTTGCACGTCCGCGGCGCGAATTGCTCCATTTCCGGAGTGATCATCAATGGATTTCCCGGCAGCGGCATCGTTCTGGAGGACGCAGTCAATGCGCGAATCAGCTCGAATGTCATCGGCCTCGATGCAACGGGGAAGATTGCTGTTCCGAACGGCCAGAACGGCGTTCTGATCGTTCATGGCCGTCAGATCGAGCTCGGATCGAACACCATCGCAGGCAACAAAGGCAACGGTGTGTACGCCGTCGGTGCATCCGATCTTTTCTTCGGCCTCGACATCATCGGCAGGCAGGGGCTGCCGCAGACGAGCAATGCGGGGCCGGCCGTGCCGAACGGCGCGACGGGCGTGTTCCTGCAGGACGTTCATTCCGCTTATTTCGACGGAAACACCATCGCCAGCAACGGTCTCGATGGAATCGCGACGTCGGGAGATTGCACCGGCATTCGCATGCAGGATCCCACGCTTCCAACCGTCATCTACGGCAACGGACTGATGGTCGCCGACATCGGATTCGATGGCCCGACCGAGCAGGGGCGGCCGGTGCTCACGACGGCCGACGTCAGCAACGGATTTCTCCGCGTGATCGGGTACGCCAATAGCGTGCCGAACGTGCCGCTGTTGATCACGATCTTCAGTTCCGATACTGCGCCCGATGCGAAGTTTCCTTTGTACATCAAAAAGGTGAACACGAACGCCCAGGGATTGGCGACGTTCGAGTTTCACATCAATCCGACGTACGCGAATTTCCTCGCGTCGACGAGGCCGCCGGGTGATGTGGTCGGCCATTGGGTCACCGCAATGGCCACAATCCCGCTGGGAACGCCACAGGGCGACAATGCGAACTCATCCGAGCTCAGCGCGCCGCTGAAGGCCCTCGCGAACAATCAGAACTATTCCGTGACGAACGTGAGCGACTCGGGAGCAGGCTCGCTGCGGCAGGCGATCCTCGATGCGAACGCCGGCATCTGCTCGGCCGATTTTCCGTGCCGGATCGAATTCACATTGCCGGCGGGCAGCACGATCTTTCCGTCGACACCCCTCCCGCCGATCACGCGCTCCGGAATCACTGTTGACGGGGCAAACGGACCGCTGGACTTTCGCTTTGCCATCAAGCCGCCCGCAATCGAGATCAACGGAAGCCGGTCGACGCCGGGACCGGGCTTCACGATTTCGGCGGCAAACGGCGCGCTCATCGGCGACTCCATTAGCCGCCTGGCCATCAATGGATTCAACGGACCGGGAATCCTGATCGACGCGAGCAGCAACTACATTCTCAATCCGATCATCGCAAACAATTTCATCACCTCCAATGGCGGCGACGGCATCCGCGTTGGCGGCAATGTGCCATTTGTTCACATCGGCACTTTCGGTTCGGGCAACCGAATTCTGGGAAATGTGATCAGCGGAAACGGCGGCAATGGCGTGACACTCGAATCGGGGTTCTTCGAGTTCGACACAAACTACATCGGCACTGATTTCACGAACAAGCTCCCTGTCCCGAATGGCGGCGCGGGTGTGAAGCTCGAAGCCGCCGCTCAAGGTCACCTCGAAGGCAATACCATCGCCTTCAACGGCGATGCCGGCCTTTCGACGGTAGCGACCATTGCGTCGGCGTTCAAGGCCGCAATTCAAAACTCGATTTATTCGAATGTCGGTCCAGCGATCCGGCTGCGCGACGCTGTGCAGCCGCCGCCGCAGATCACCTCGGTAACGTACGATCCATCGACGAAGAGCGGCACGATCACCGGTACGTTCACCTCTGCGGGGCTTCAATACTTCACAACCGCGCTCGACTTTTTCACATCCACGTTTCCGGAGGTCGATGGTCGCGGATCGGGAGAGACGCCGCTGTATACGAACATCTCGTCATCGTTTGTGGGGCAGCAGGGCGCCTCGTTCACAGCGAAAACAAACAATGTCGACCTTCGCGGGAAACGGATCTCCGCGACCGCGACGCCCTTCGAATTCGAAGGCTTCACGACGGCACCGCAGCCGGAGATTTTCGGGCAGGGATTCAAATACGGGACGACCTCGGAAATGAGCAAGGCCATTCCGGTGGTCACGACCGGCTGCCTAGGCGACCTGCCGCAGCTCGTCAGCGGTTCTTCAACGGAGCTCCGATGGATGACTGTAGTGGGCGCGACGTCATACAACGTCTGGGTGCGTCCAGTCCCCGGCGTGCCGCAAGTCGTGGGGACGACGTCCGGCGATCGCGTCGACATTTCGCTTGCGCCCGGAACGTATGAATGGTTTGTCGAAGCCGTTTTTCCACAGTGTCCGGGCATGAAGTCGGATGCATCACGACTGACAGTGACGCACGGACGTCAGCGCGCTGCCGGCCATTGATCAGCGCACAAACGAGCCAATGCGGTTGCGGCCTCGACGTGATCCTCCGGGGTTACGTAGAGGACGAGCGACTGCCCGGCCGTGAGCGGCTCGGGCGAGCGCCACGCGTGATCGGCTTTTCCATGAAAGCTCAGACGCACTGTCTCGGTCGGGTCGACGGAGATCCGCCGCGCTTCGCCATTGTTCATCGCGCCGAGATCGATTCGTCCGCCACTCGTCTCGATGGACACTCGCTGCAGCGTGACCCCCGTCTGATTGATCACCACGACGTGCGCGGGAATCCGGGCGATGCGCCAGGTCATGATCAATACCCCGGCGATGCCGAGGATGATGGAGGCGAGGACCTTGCGGGAGATCACAAGAGGATTGTAGAAACGTTTCCCTCTCATCGGGAACTCATGTCATATGAAGCGTTAGGTCGCCGTGCTCTCTGTCTCGGTCAGCTCGAGAAACTGAACGACTCGATTCCGTATCTGCTGAAGGCGAGCGCGCTCGATCCCACGGACTCGGATTGATCTACGAAAAGCTGAATCGGCCGGAGGAGGTCATCAGCTGGGAGCGGCAGGAGGACAAGAAGCCAAACGCGCTAGGCGTCAGCGAAAGCGGCGTCCAACGCGTCGACGAGCACGTCGATGTCCGCTTTCGTGGCGATCAGCGGCGGGCCGAGGCGGATCACGTTTCCGTACAGACCGCCCTTGCCGATCAGCACTCCCCGTTTCTTCGTCTCTTCGAAAACACGCACGACGGTTTTCGGTGACGGAGTCTTGGACTTTTTATCCTCGACGCATTCGATCGCCTGCATGAGGCCCATGCCGCGGACGTCGCCGATCTTCTCGTGCTTCTTCTGCAGCGCCTCGAGGCGCTCGCGCAGATAGCCGCCGACAACGGCAGCGTTGCGCGGCAGGTTGTTCTCCTTGATGTAATCGATGGTTGCCGCGGCCGCCGCGGACGTGACCGGATTTCCGCCAAATGTGGAGAACGTGAGTCCCGGGAGCGCTTTCGCGATTTCATCGGTTGTCGTCGTGCATCCGATCGGCGAACCGTTGCCCATTCCTTTGGCAAAGGTCATCACGTCGGGAACGACGTTCCAGTGCTCGATGCCGCACCATTTGTCGCCGGTGCGTCCCCATGCGGTCTGCACCTCGTCGCAAATGAAGATGCCTCCGTAGCGCTTGATGATGTCGGTGACGATGGGGAAGTATTCCTTCGGCGGAACGATGAAGCCGCCGGCGCCGAGGATCGGCTCGGCGATGAAGGCGGCGATTTTGCCGTCCGTGGTCGTGAGGATGAGGTCCTCGACGTCCTGCGCGCATTTGACGCCGCAGTCGGGATACGTCAGGCCGAACGGACAGCGATAGCAGTACGGCGCATAGGCGTGCTTGATTCCGGCGACCGCAGTGCCGCCGTGCCGCCACGGCGACTGGCCAGCCGCGCTCATCGCCAGCATCGTCCGGCCGTGATACGAGTGACGCAGCGCGATGATTTCCTGCCGGCCGGTGTACAGCCGCGCGACGAGCATTGCCGTCTCATCGGCTTCCGTGCCGCTGTTCGTGAAGAAGCTTCGGTCGAGATTTCCCGGCGTGACCTGTGCGACTTTGACTGCCAGATCGGTGGCCGCTTTGGTGATGTACAGCGTCGACGTGTGGCTGACCTTCTCGATCTGCTCGCGAATGGCGCGATTGACCGCGGGATTCGCGTGGCCGATCGAGACAGTGAGTACGCCGCCGAAGCAGTCGAGATAGCGGTTGCCCTGGTCGTCCCACACCCACATCCCTTCGCCGCGGTCGATGACCAGCGGCTGCTCGTAGAGCGTGGAAGCAGCGGGCCAGGTGTGCTTTTTGTAGTC
>WNGB01018004.1_pt1 | contig 11400 bp, 12 predicted proteins | sample 5400681 | NCBI WGS metagenome assembly WNGB01 (sample SAMN13153367, study PRJNA577476) | soil metagenome | isolation source: 115 cm soil or saprolite under grassland replicate 2 | place: USA:California | collected 2016-06-15 | reverse complement strand
AAATTCGAGCTCTCGAATGGATTACGACTTTTGGTGCGTGAAGATCGGCGTCTGCCGCTGGTCGCGATGGGCGCGGTGTTCCGCGGCGGCCTTCTCGCGGAGACTCCGCAAACAAATGGCATCACGCGCTTAATGGCGAAAGTGCTGTTGAAAGGAACTAAAACGCGCACCGCGGAGCAAATTGCAAACCAGATCGAGGCGGTCGGCGGCTCCATGTCGAGCGATGCTGGCAACAATAGCTTCAATGTTTCGCTCGATGTCACCAAGCCCGATGTGAAGCTGGGTGTCGAATTGCTTTCGGATGTTCTGCTCAACGCAACCATGCCGGAAAAAGCAATTGCGCGCGAAAAAGAAATCCAGATTGCCGCCATTCAGCAAGAAGAAGAGCAGTTGACGTCCGTGGCGCGCAATATCATGCGGCAGGCGCTCTTCCCGCAACATCCTTACGCCTTGCGCACCAACGGTTCCGTCGAATCGGTTCAGCGGCTCACGCAAAAAGATCTGCTCGAATTTCGCGATCGTTACATGGTCGCAAAGAACGGCGTCATTTTCGTCTTTGGTTATGTAAAGGCGGCGGAGGTGAAGGAGCTTTTCGAGAAAGCGCTCGGTAGCATGAAACCGGGCGTGCTCGCCTTGACCGATGTGCATCCGGCGGAGCCCCTCAGCGGGATAGAAACTGTTGAAAGCCGGAAGCAGAAAGCGCAAGGCGTGATTATGGTCGGGTTTCGCGGCGCGAGCATTTCGAGTCCAGACCGCCACGCGCTGGAATTAATAGACGAGGCGAGCAGCGATCTGGGCTCGCGCTTTTTCGTTCGCATTCGCGAGCAGATGGGACTGGCCTATTACGTAGGCGCGAGCCAAATGCAGGGGCTCGTGCCCGGACTTTTCGCCTTTTATTTGGGCACCGACCCGCAAAAAATCGAGCCAGTGAAAACGGCGTTGCTCGATGAAATCCACAAGGTCGCCAATGACGGTCTTACCAGCGAGGAGCTGGCACGGGCGAAAAAGAAGTTGATCGGGCAGCAAGAGATCGCGAACCAAAGTAACGATGCTTTCGGTTATCAGTGCGCCCTCGAGGAGATCTACGGGCTCGGCTTCGATTATTACAAGCGGCTTGAGCACGATGTTGATGCGGTGACGCTCGACGATATCAAGCGCGTCGCTGCGAAATATTTTCGCGATCAACCGTATGTTTTAGCGACGGTGCGACCGCCAGAAGGCTCCGCAGCCGCGAAACAGAAATAAGCCATGGCTGAAGTCCAAAAAACCACACTGAGCGGCGAGCTTTCACAGCGCTTTATTGAGTTCGTCATGATGCACGCGCAAAACGCTGCTTTGTTTCATGGGCAAATCCCAAATCCAAAAACTGGCGAAGGCGAAGTGAACCTGGATTTGGCCAGGATGTTCATCGATCAGCTGGCGATGATTCAGGAAAAAACGCGCGGCAATCTGACAAACGAAGAGTCCACCGTCCTGCGCAACGCCCTATCCAATTTGCAGATGGTCTATGTCGAAGTTGCGCGGGAAACGCCAAAAGGCACTGCGCAGTCAGCGACTGCGAAACCCGAGCCAACGGAACAACCCGCGCCCGAACAGAAGCCATCGCCGCCGCCAGCGGCGAGTTCAGAAACAGCTCCGCCTGTCACTTCGACTGAATCCGAGAGCGAATCGAAAAAGAAATTCACCAAGAGCTACGGTCCGTAGGGTAGCGCGCAGCTATCGCCTGCTGCTGCGCGAGGCGGGAGTCGCGCTCGCGCTCGGCCTCGCTCTTGCGCTCTTACGGACTGTAATCGGTCGTTGCTGGCCGGTCGTGGCCACTTGCTGCTGTTCCTGCGGATATTTCTTCGTGCTCGGCCAAATCAGACGCCAGGGCTGAGTTTTTATTGTCTCGCTGAATTCCTTGAGATTTTGGCCGACTGGACCGAGGTCGGTAACGGTGATTTTTAGTTTTTCTGATGACGTCCGAAGGTTTTGCAGTGTGATTTCAATGTTGTTGTTTTCCGTAAGGCTGGTGCTGATCTTTTCAATGTTGGTGAGCGAATGCGAGAGCGAGCTATCTGGCGCGGTTATATCGACAAGATGTTCGCCAAACGTCTTGAACTGGCCCAGCGCGAGGGTTAACTCGGAATTTTCGTCCGTGAGACGGTTGAGATTTGAGGCGGTCTGCTGAAGGTCTTTCATTGTGTTAGTGGCTTCGGCAGCGACCGGTTTGATGACTTCCAGCATCCTGGCTGCGGCTTCGCCCAAGTCAGGAGTGCGTTCTCCCGCGAACATTTCGTTATTCTTTGCGCGCCCAGAGCTTTCGGTGCCCGAGGTGAAATCGATAGCCATGTCGCCAAGCAAGCCGAGCTGCATTAATCGCGCCCTGGCGTCGCGATAGACTTTGGCGTTCTTGTCCACCTGAACATCGACGCGCACTTCGAATCTCGGCTTGTTTGGCGACGGCGCAGGACTAGCGCCGGACTCCGGCAGATGGACGGCCGCGGCCGCCTCCTGCGCCCGCTTTTCTTCTTCCGGTGAGACCGGCGAAAAAAGTTTCTGGACCTGTCCAATCTTGCGACCTGCCAGCATGACCGGCGCGCCCTGCTTAACTCCGACGGCGTTGTCGAAATAAATCTTGTAAGTAACAAGCGGCCGGAACAACCCTGGAGCGCCAAGCAGAACCAAAAGGAACGCGACCACCGCGATCGTCCCGATCACGAGCAGCCCGGTCATGATTTCATTTCTTTGTAATTGCATCTTGGCTGCCTTCCAGAATGGGACCTTTCGTGCTCCCGCTCAAGAACTGAGCGACCACCGGATCTTTGGATCGTTTGAATTTTTCAGGTTCGTCTTCTTCAATGACTTTTCCCTGGTACAGCATAGCCATTCGCGTAGCGATGCGAAAGGCACTGTCCATTTCATGCGTGACGGTGATCGACGTGACTTTTGATTTTTCCGTAAGGCTGATAATCAATTCGTCGATCACCGAAGCGATGACCGGGTCGAGTCCAGCCGAGGGCTCGTCAAGAAGGATCAATTCGGGCTCAAGCACGAGTGCGCGCGCGACAGCAATGCGTTTTTTCATGCCGCCACTCAGCTCCTCCGGCAACAGGTCTTTTGTATCTTTCATGCCGACGAGGTCGAGCTTTTCATCGACAATCTTGTCAATCTCGCTCCGCGACTTATCCGTGAGCTCTTCCAGCGGCAACGCGACATTGTCGCGCACATTGCGCGAACTCAGCAGCGCCGAGTATTGATAGACCATTCCCATGTGCCGGCGAACTTGCTGCAACTTCCGACGCCGCAGCCGCGTGATTTCAAATCGCTTGAAAAAAATCGAACCAGACCTGGGCCGGAGCGTGCCCAGAATCAACCGTAAGATCGTGCTCTTGCCACTGCCGCTTTGGCCCATGATAACGAGACGTTCCTGCGGTTCGACTTTGAGGGAAAAACCGTCGAGCACTTCTTTGTCCTCGAACTGCATGCGCACATCGCGCAGTTCGACCATATGCGGCGGCGTGCTCAAGTTGGGAAAAATACAGTGTAAATGACGTTGTAGAGTGTATCGAAGCCGATCACGGCGGTGATTGCGGTGACAACACTTGAAGTGGTCGATGTGCCGACTCCAGCGGCGCCGCCCTTGACTGTCAGCCCCCGATAACAGGCGATCGCGCCGATGAGCAGACCGAACAGAAAGCTCTTCAAAATGCCGGTGATAATGTCCCGAATGAGCAATGAGTCCTTTACGAGGTCGAGAAAATAGGGAAAGGCGATGCTGAAATAGGCTTTGCTGACCAGGCTGCTCGCGAATATTGCCGCGATGTTCGAAACCGTGGACAAACACGGCATCAGCAGAAACAGCGCGAGCAGTCGCGGCGCAACAAGGAAACGCAGCGGGCCGATTCCCATTGCCTCAATCGCTTCAACTTCTTCGGAAACCTGCATGGTGCCCAATTCTGCCGTAAACGCCGCGCCGATTCGCGCTGCGAGCATGATGCCGGTGATCAGGGGCCCGAGCTCGCGTGTAAAAGCAATTGCCACTAAACCTGGAATCAACCGCTCCGTCCCAAAGCGTTGTAACTGGTAGCCCGTCAACAGCGCCATGGTCAGACCGAGAAAAAAGGAAACCAGCCCGACCAGTGGCACCGAATCGACTCCGGCGCGTTCGGTATGACGGAAAAAGCTCGCTGCGCGAAATGGCACACGCCCGCGTTGCACGCGCTCGATCGTTTCCCCGAACGTATGCGCGATGAACCAGAACACGCTCCCCACTTCGCGCAGAAAATTACGCGCGACCTGACCGATTTCCTGAGCAACGACAACGGGCGGATGAGCGTTCGCCATTTAGGAGAAGTTGCCTTACTTCGCGATGGGGAAAAGAGCAAACTTTGCCGAAGGGTTAAGCGTTGCTTCCGGCGTTGTGCCGACTGGGTGACGTGTAGCCGTCGCACTGTGGGCGACGCGATACCCGCGCGTCAAGCACATCAGCGCCGCGCTTCCCATAGGGAAGCAACCGCAGCAAACGCTTTCGACGTTCAGCTTTGGATGTTAAGATCAGAATTGCCTGGCGCATTGACCGAGCGCGATATGAACTTGTTTCGCATACGGAATTGCTTCTTCGCCACCGTGCTATTTAGTGCCGGGGCGCTCGCGGCCGCACAGGGCCAATCCGGTCTGGCGAAGGCTGTTAGTAAAGGAAAACCAGATGACCAGCCAAACATGGAAATAAAAAAAATCGGGCTCCTACTGCATGGCGGCGCTGGGACAATTGAGCCCAGTAAAATGACACCAGAACGCGAGCATGAATACCGCGCCGGCCTGGAGCGGGCGCTAGCGGCAGGTTACGAAATTTTGAAGCGCGGTGGATCGAGCCTCGACGCAACGGAAGCCGCGGTGCGCGTGCTCGAGGATGATCCGCATTTTAACGCGGGCAAAGGCGCAGTGTTTACCAGCGTTGGCACCAACGAGATGGACGCCGCCATTATGGACGGCAAAACGCTCGCGGCCGGCGCGGTCGCTTCGTTGAAGCACATCAAGAATCCCGTCAGCCTGGCCCGGCTCGTCATGGAAAAATCCGGACACGTAATGATGGATGGCGAGGGCGCGGAAGTTTTTGCCAGGGAGAACGGGATTGAACTGGTGGATCAAAAATATTTTTACACTCAGGAGCGCTGGGAGGCTTTGGAGAAAATTAGAGCTGCCGAAAAGAGTCGCACGGGCGCCGGCGCGAAGGCGTTTATCATTACCGATCAAGATCGACATGGCACGGTCGGGGCGGTCGCACTCGATCGGAATGGCAATCTCGCCGCCGCGACTTCAACTGGCGGCACGACCAACAAGCGCCCGGGGCGTGTGGGTGATTCCCCGGTCATCGGCGCGGGGACTTATGCAAATAATGCGAGCTGCGCCGTCTCTGCCACGGGCGACGGCGAATACTTTATTCGTGCGACGGTGGCGCATGATGTTTCGGCTCTAATGGAATATCGGGCAATGTCGCTGAAGGAAGCTGCGCAGAGTGTTCTTGATAAGGTCGCGAAGCTTGGCGGCAGCGGTGGCTTGATCGCCATCGATCGCCAGGGAAACATCGCCTTACCGTTTAACACCTCAGGGATGTACCGTGGGTATGTGAATCCAAACGGCAAATTCGTCGTTGAGATTTACAAATAGTTGGCTGCTTTCCTTATTTTGCGCGTTGAATTCCGCGCTGAGTGGTCAGATAAACCGCAAAGCTGCCGAGCCAATGTCCGCCTTCATAATGCTCGCCGGTGACCGCGGCGAGCCCAGCGCGGCGATGGGCGTCCGCCGCGGCAGCAAGCGCTGGCCGGCGGAGATCGTCTGCAGGAAGCGCCGAGATAATTCCCTCCAACATCCACGCGCGGCTCAAATTCAATCCGTCAAGATGCGCGAGCTTCGGGTCGCTGCGATCGGGTGAGACTGCGACTGGCAGCCAATCGAATGTGGGCCTTTCACTTTGTGGAGGCGCCGCTGGGATTTGCGGCAGAAAATCTTTTAGCCACTTCGCGAATTCCGCCGAGGAAAGCACGCGGTGCATTACATCTGCCTCGCCCAGACAGGGAGAAAGAAAATCTTCGCCGGAAGGCTCATAATTGAGCGGACAATCTTTATCAGCGAGAAAGAACTTTTTCGCCGAATCAGTGACCAGCTTGGCGAACGCTTCGTTGCCTGTTGAACGCGCGTAATCGAGCATCAGTCCAAGCGCGAACGCGGTTTGATCGTGCTCGCCGATTCGCACTGGATGCGAGAGTTTAGGCAGCCATGTCTTAAGGCGCTCGACCGCGGCCTCTTCAAGCGGCTTGAGGTTGGTCAGCATTTCTCGCGCTTGAGGGTCGTCCCATTCACGCAGCTCGGCGCACAGTTGCAACAACCACGCTAATCCATATGGGCGCTCGAAGCTGGCGCGACCCTCTCCCCGAACATAAGCAGCTTCCTTTTTCAGATTTTCGCCGGAGAGGCTTTTTCGCAACGCCTCGCGGGCCGGTTTCGCAAATGATGCATCGGGAAACGTCCGTAGCAATCGCAGCAGCAACCAATGTCCATGCACGGACGAATGCCAGTCGTAACAGCCATAAAATGCTGGGGTGAGCTTCCGTGGCGGGGCGACATCGGCGTCGCTATTTAAAACATGACTGATTTTGTTGGGATACTCTTTCTCGACGCACGCGAGTGCCAACTTCGCGAACCGCTCGGCGGCATGAACATCAAATCCGCCAAAGGACGCGTTCGCCGTGGCGAGCTTTGGAGCAGTGTTCTTCTCCGCCGCAATGCTGATTGACGAAACCAATAACAAAGCAAAACCGAGAGACTTCATGTTGCTGCTGATTATTGCTGGTGGAACGAGACGAAGCCAGCCCTGAGCGAAGTCGAATGGGTGAGCTGACGAATTTCTGTGGTCTCGACCGTCGCCAGCTGCTGTTGTTTACTGTCAGCTGGGGCCGTACTGGCCAACCAACCAAGCCACACGGCTCAGCGCGTGACATTCGCGGCGAACGCACTCGCCTCGGACGCGTTGAGATCGGAAACCGCCTAGTAATCCTACGATTTCTTGACGACGATCGTACCTGTCATCTTTGGGTGAACGGAGCAAAAATAGGTGTAAGTGCCGGGTACACCCGCTGTGATCGTGAATTCTTGATCCGTGTCTAGCGCGGCCGATTTCTTAAACTGTTTCTCGACGCTCACGACCGTGTGCGGCTCCTCGTCCCGGTTGATCCACGTGATCTTCTCCCCGGATTTCACAGTCAAGGTCTTGGGATTAAAGTTAAAATCCTTAATCACAATCTGGTTGTTCCTTGCGCTGCCGGCCGAAGCCTCTTTCTCACCCTGGCCAAGAGCAAGGTTGGCTAGGAATAGCAAGCTGATGGTAAACAGTACTGGTGAATACTTGTGTGTCTTAATAAGTGTAAACATAAATCTCCTGGATTCCTTTAGTTGAGGTTAGAATCGACGACGGCGAGAGCGGAGTTGCCTTGCACATACTTAACGCTCGTTAGGCCGAGCATGCTGCGCAGTTTTTCCGCTGGCACTTTCATTGGCCCAGGCGACGGAGCCGTTCCGGGCGCGGGTTGCGGGAACGCGGTGGACATCGCGGTGTGGAAAGTTACGTTACCTTCGACTTTCTGGAGCACCTGGTGGATGTGACCGTTAAGCACAGTCACTGAGCCGAAGCGCTTTAAGTGTCCCAAAGCGCGTTCGCTGTCGCTAGTGCCCCAGCCCCATTGCGGATAGACCGCCCAGAGCGGGATGTGCGCAAACACGACGATCGGCGTGCTCGACCCCAGACCTTTCACGTCAGCTTCAAGCCACTCGAGTTGTTCGTTTCCGAGCTGGCCCAGACCACCGGCCTGGAGATTCAACACGTTGACCAATCCAATGAAATGGACGCCGTTTTTCTTGAAGCTGTACCAGCCAGATCCTTTGCCTTCGACGTTTTTCAAATACCGTTCACGGTAGAGTTTTCCACTACCGTCGAGCACATCATGCTCTCCCGGGACGTAAAAGACGTCCTTTGTCCGGCAACTCTTCAGTACCTCGTCGAAGGTGTCGAACTCTTCTGGCTTCGAGAGCTGGGAAATATCTCCTGTATGAATGAGGAAAGATGGGGGCGTTGGCATCGCGTTGATGCGATCGAGAGCAATTTTGAAGGTCGCCGTAACATCTTTGTTTGCTTCCTTACTGAAGCCGATGTGGCTATCGCTGATCTGTAGAAAGCTAAGGTCGATAGCCGGTAAGGGCTCTCCGGCCTTTGCGATTTGGGCAAGAGTTCTCGACGCGAGAACGCCGCCGCTAATCGTCCAAAGCAGGCCGGTCCCGGCCCATGCCATGCATTGAAGAAAACCGCGGCGATCAATTCCGTCGTGTTCGTGGTCGTGAGAAATGTAGTCGGGCATAATACTGGTTTTTGGTTAGCTTCTTGGAAGAGGTTGCTTACACCTATCCTTACCGTTCCGACGCGCCTTTATTCCCGAAATCTTCAGATTGCGCCGCTCTCCACGCCGCTGACGATCCCGCCTAGATGTCCGGCAAGTGCGATCAACAACACCGTGGCAAGCGCAAGAACGAGATAGATGATGCCCGGCGTTCGTTCTGGAAATCTTCGCTGGCGGACACGCCACGCGCAGAGAAGCCAGATCATTCCGCTCGCTGACAGCGCGAAGGTCAGGTGCAAGAGCAGGTTTCCTTTAAGTTTCGCGCCTTCCAGTTGCCACTGCCATGCCGTCAACCCGCTCGCAATGGCCACCGGCGCCGTGAGCGCCGCCGCCACAAGATTATAGTAGGCGGCCTTCGCCATCGTCGGATTCCTTCTCCAGATCGCGAACAGATCAAACGCCACACTGATGATAAACAACGCGATTGGAAAATGAATGATTACGGGGTGTTGCGCGTGTTTTGCGAGCAGCGCAGCCTTTAGATCGAACGCGTTCATCTGGTCTTTGCAGTGGATGCTACTTCACGGTGATCTCCCCGGTCATCCGAGGGTGGATAGAACAGAAGTAAGAGTAAGTTCCTGCGGTGACGAAGGTGTTGGAGAAGCGCTGCCCGGTATTCAATACGGGCGACTTCTCGAACTGTGCGTCAGCGCTCGTCACGACGTGCGGCACGCTGTCGTGGTTGGTCCAGGTCACGGTTGCAATGTTTTCGAAAAGCTCAAGTTATCGATGACGACTTCAATCATTTTGGCTTTGGCCGACGCCAGCTCTCTAACTTCGGACTCCTTGCCGCGGATACTGCTCAGAAGAGCGAAAGCAACAAACATGACAAAGGCCAGAGTGCCCGTATTCAAATGCCTCAGAAACGGAGAGATTACCGACACGCTTCTACACTTCTGGTAGTGAACAGGAGGAGTTGACATAAGGGAAGTCTTTCTGTGTTTTGGTTTCATTAACTGGTTTCAGTTATCTATACCGTTTTGCGCTCCGCATATTCCCGTCACGGTAGGGATGTGTTGTTCGGGAAAGCAGAGCCTTATCGAAACGGCATCGAATGTAGGCGCCGCAAGAAATCTTAACCGCCCGTTAAAGAAAAGGACTGAACGCTGTTATCCAAATACGGAGCTAAATGACCTTCTAAGATCGCCCGATTGGCTGAAACCTAAATGGCTCTTAGGCGGGGCGGGAAGTCTTAACCTAACGAGTGACTACACGCCGAGGCCATCAGGAAGTCGGGTTGGACGACTTCGAAATGGTGATATTTTGGCGAATTACTAGAAGTGAAAACTGCCGATCCGCGTGCGCCAGTTGAAACTGCTGTTTGTATTATAGTATTCGGTGGTGTACCAGAAGGTGCTGTCGTCCACCGGATCAATGGCCATTGAGCTGTAATCGCCCCAACGGTTACCGGTGTCGAGCTGGCTACCCGCTCCGTTAAAGAGATGGGCTTCACCCTGAGCGAGAGTGTTTAGTGGATCGGTTGCTAGTCGCCCCGCGTAGCGAATCTGCGGGTGGATGGTAGGGCTTGAGGCGCTAAAGCCGATGACGAGATTGCCGAACTTATCCATCGCCGCACTGCCCATCCAACGCCAGGTTGCGTCAGGCTGGTAGGTGTTCTCCTGAAAGACTCTTACCGGTCCGGCCGTCACACGGCGCAGCTCGAACCAGCGGACGGCCGCCACATTGTTCGATTTCACCGTATAATTTCCAATCAACGATTCGTGTCCATCCCCAAAACGTCGGTAGGCCAGTCGATACATTAGGCGGTCACCAATCGCATCCAGGCTGCTGGATCCGCCTGCCCCCAACTGAGGCACGCAAGCGCGAGTGGTGGGGCAAAGCTGCGTAAAGGGTGCAGCGGGCGGGCTCGCGAAGAGAGTAAAGGTCGAGTTTGTTGGCGTGACAAAGTTCACGTGGAAGTGGTATACGTTGTAAGTACCGTTTGCAGGCCATTCCACGTATGTGTTCGGCGCACCGGCCGGCGGCTTTATCTTACCGTCTAGGTCGGAAGGCAAAAATGGAGCGTGACTGGAGCCCAATGGTGGAAACGTAATAAAGGTAGCCGGCATACCGGCTATCATTTTCGCACGGTCGAAGGCGAAAGGCTGCGGACCAAGAAATGCTGTGCCGGATGAGTTGAATAAGTTAATGCTGAGATAATAGGCGTCGGGCCAAACACCAAGCTTCGGATAGTCGATGAAGTTATTGCTAAGGTGAAAGCCATAACGATTGTATGCGCCGGTGGCATCGTCAGTAGTGGAGACTGCGACGCAATAGTCAGTGATCGGGATGTTGCCGTTCCTGCTCGCGAATTGGGTGATGACCCAGCGGTTAGCGATCTTGTCAAAGACAACCGTTGGATCGCCGAAGCCGAAGTTCTCGCAGGCACCGCCAAAGCCACTCCAGAGTGACGCGAGGCTATTTGGTCCCAACACCGAATTCCCAGTGGTCTTATTAAAAACCTGATAACCCTCATTTACGATCTGAACGAACTGCGTCGATCCCACCGATCCATTGGTGTCGGGCGGGGCGCAGTTACATCCAACGCCGGGAAAGCGAATGCCGTTAAAGTTAAGAATGGGGCCAGGTATACGGGGTGCCACGAGGGCTAGCTCCGAGACGAATTTATCTTGGACCACCGTGTCAGGGCTATCCTGGTGGTTATTGGGGATCTTCGGGTTCTCAGCGGCCTCATGTTGTGGCTTGAATTGGAGGGGCCATCCCTGCGCCACATCGCGGAGCGCCGGGGAGACGTCGTTCTTATATGAGGCACCGACGATGGGCTGGCCATCTCCTTGATCCGGCGCCGCGGCCAAGGCGGATGAAGTTGAGTTAATACTAAACCCAAGCAGCGCCAGGAGGACGCAGAGTGAGCAAAGTATAAAACCAAGTACGACGCGTGGATTAAAGAATGCGGATTGAGAAGCTGTCGTTTTTTTTATAGGTTTCATAGGAGATCTCCTCTTTATGT
>WNGB01014880.1_pt1 | contig 11400 bp, 10 predicted proteins | sample 5400681 | NCBI WGS metagenome assembly WNGB01 (sample SAMN13153367, study PRJNA577476) | soil metagenome | isolation source: 115 cm soil or saprolite under grassland replicate 2 | place: USA:California | collected 2016-06-15 | reverse complement strand
GTCATCAAAGCCCTCACCTCGGGCCTGAGCAACTGCGTCGAGTGGATCAACGACAAGACAGCGAGGCAGGTTCGCGCCAATCCAGCCAACCAAGGTCTCACTCCGGAAGCGATCAAGCGGCTCTTGCTCGAATTTGTCGCGGCCGGCGGTTGCATTGAGCAAAGGCGCGAGGAACGCGAAGAGTATCAGGGGCGCCGGGAGTACTGGTACAGGGCGATCATCCCCCTTGAGGGCTTTCGCACCGGCCTTTTCGTGGAGATGGAACTGACTGACGATGACTCGGACGTGCCCGTGGTTTCGCTCCTGAACGCCCATCCCTAGCTGACGAGGCAGATGCCGATGAAGCCTTTTCCCTGGAAGTGTGGAACTTGCCGCGAGCGTGCCCTGGCCCCGGCGGTGATCGATTATCGCGAAGAGGTGGAACACGATGCGCGCGCCTACACTATCTCCATCCCAGGGCTGCGGGTTCTCAAGTGCGCGAATTGCGGCGCCCTCGTGCTCGATGACGACGCCAATCAACAGGTCAGCGATGCACTCCGCCGAGAAGCCGGCCTGTTGACTCCGAGCCAGATCCGCCAGAATCGTGAGGCCCTCGGCCTGACCCAGAAACAACTCGCGAACTACCTGCAGGTGGGGGAATCGACCCTGTCGCGGTGGGAAACGGGAGGACAGATTCAACAGCGGTCCCTTGATCGGTTCCTGCGCCTGTTCTTCCGCCTTCCAGAGGCGCGGTATCTTCTTCGAGAGCTGGGCGACGACTGTCCCGATTGTCGGCAACTGGCCGCTCTGGCTGGGCGTACTGCCGCAGAGGATACTCGCGTGACCGAGAAACCCCAGGTCTCCGAAATCACGATTCAAAGTGCCTTCCCCACGCTCCCTCCCGAAGCGCTCAACAACACTCTGGCCCCCCTGTCTGGGGCCGATTCCCTCGCGAGCCTCGTCAGCGACCCGCGCCGTGAGAGCCTCTGGCAAAAGTTGGCACCCCTGTTGATGAAGCAGGCGGACACGCCGCTTCTCAGCGCCCTCCCAGGGCTCAACTACGTCAAGGAACAGCCGATTGCCCGCAGTGGATTGAAGACTGGACCGAAGAACGCCCTTGAGTCAGAGGGCCATACCCGGTGGGCAAATGTGCTCGACAAGACCATCACACAACTCCTTGAGATACGGAATATGGGGGCAGGGCGCATGAAGAATTTCCTCACGTGCGCAGCCAGGACATCCGCCGAAGCACAGGGGCGATCACCGTCGCTGTCGCTCCCAAATGCTGCCGAGCACAAGCCTCTCGGCTTACTGTTGGAGGAACTCCTCGACTCATTGGACAAGCGGAATCGTGAGGTCTTCTTCCAGCGGATTCCTTACGATGCCCATCGCACCCAGAAGGAGCTTGCCGATCACCTTGGGATAACGCGCCAACGTGTTCAGCAGATCCAGGAGAGCGTCGGGAAGCAGATTCGGGAGGCGCTCTTGGAACAGCGGTTCTTGCCGATTAGCTGGCGTGCCTCCACGCTGCGTACTCTCCTTGGTTCTGCAGTTCCTCCAGCGCGCGAGCACTTCCACCAAGCGATGACGCGGATCACCCGCGACCTCCCGGAATCCAAGCGGAAGGAAATGGGCGACCTGTTCCTGTGGTTGGCAGGTCCATACGAGCGCGACGCGTCAACTGGCTGGCTGGCAGTAGGACAAATGCCGGGACCGGAGACGGCCCGTGATTTCTGCGATGCCTTCGGGGGTGTCGATGTGGCATGCCTGGAGGATCGCCTTAACCAGCTGGGAGTTGTACCGGCTCTGCATCGACTCTGGATGGAGGAGATCGCGAAGATCTGCGAGGTCGAAGGACACTTCTTGCTGTGGTCGGGGACTGTGATCGACAAGGCGGAACGCATTCTTCACCTCTGGCACCAGCCCGCGACTGTTGAGGAGATGGTGGAGGCCATCAAGGAGGAGCACGACACGCGCGCGACGCGGGATCGGCTTTTCCAGGACAGACGGTTTGTACGCGTAGACATGGACCGTTTCGCGCTCCGTGCCTGGGGCTGCAAGGAGTACCCCGGCATCGCCGAGGCCATTGCTCAGGAGATCGACCGCGGCGGCGGCTCGGCGAACGTGGAAGGCTTGGTGGCGACCCTGGTTTCCCAGGTCTCCGAATTCCACTTGCGTGAGGTGTCCGTGCGCGTGTACCTCAAGGCGCCAGTGTTCGTCATCCAGGGCGACACCATCCGCCGACGGACGGATCAGGATCCCTACGGCATCCTGCCCCCTGTCACGAACGCCCCGGGCTGCTACCTCCTGGAACCGGACGCGCTCACCTGGCGGGTGCAAGTGACTCCCGACCTGCTGCGCGGAAGCGGCCGGTCGATGCCGGCGCCCCTCGCTGGCTGGCTCGGGGTTTCCCCAGGTGAGCAGCGGTCCTTCCAGTGCGATAGCAACGAGGTGAAGGTGTCCTGGCCGGAAAAGGCGCCGAGTCCCAACCTCGGCTCGATTAAGCCGTGCTTGGAGCGAGCGGCCTGTGTCCACGGGGACCAAGTGCTCCTGCGGTTCCAGCGAGAGGAGGGCACGCTGCGCCTCTCGCGCATCGATAGGGCCGGCGATGAGGGGGCGGCGGGGTTGCAGCTGGTTTCCCTCCTCACGGGTATTCCGCTGGAGGGGGATGTCCAGCTCTTTCTCGACGCCCTCGGACGGGCGGTTGGGGTGGCGGGGACTGCCACCGCCGTGAAAGAGGCCCTGTGCTGTCGCGGGGAGGCAGATCTCGCAGAACTGATCCCAGGCGCATGAGGGCAAGCAGCTGAAGGGAGTGGCTGTGTCCCTTCGGACAAGAAAAAGGTGATACTCACTGCTTCAGCAAGCAGTTCAGTTTGTCCGCGGGAGAATTGTGGACATGCATCCCCCCCGTTTTTACGAAGTGGTAGACAGCCAAGGCGTCACCCATTGGATCTGCGTCGATGCTATCCGCCGCATCACGATGACAGGTACAGGGGACGTCCCTGGCGTGGAGATCTGGATCCAGTTCGGCGGCACCGTTGAACTATCAGGGGATCAGGCGACCGCCTTCCTCTACAATCTCAGGCGAGGGTGGGGGTACTTCCTTGAGCCTCGGGAGCAAGTAGAGTGACTGCTCCTCTGTGCGCAACTGCTGCCGCAAGTAAACCCTGTAGGCAGGCCCAAAACCCCACGCCGAGGTGCCCTGCCCCATCACCCGCTTCAGCCGCTCCTTTCCCACCACAAGGCGAACCTCCTCCGGTCACTTCCGGTCAATCTTGGGGAGGCGGTGGGACGTCATCACCGCCCAAACACGAACCAGCAACCCCGAGGTGACCATGCGTGAGAAGAAGATGGCGCGGGCGACCCTCGCCCCGCAGACGGACGACCCAATCGAGATCATCGACGTCGAAGCGTTCGCCAAGAACGGACAGACCCCACCTCCCGGCAAGAAATACCGCATTCGCATCGACCGCCAGACCTACGACGTCTCGCACCAGACCATGACCGGCCGCCAACTGCTCCGGCTGGCCGGCAAGCAGGCGGCCGAGCGCTACATGATCTCGCAGAAGTCGCGCGGCGGCCAGGTCCGCAAGCTCGAACTCGACGAGGTCGCGGACTTCACCGATCCCGGCGTCGAGCGCTTCATGACCCTCGCCAAGGACCAGACGGAGGGGTGAACATGCGTCGCAAGTTCGATCTGCCCGAGGCGGATGCGGACCACCTGCGCGCACGCGGCCTCACCTGGGAGACCGTCGTCCAGGCCCGCGTCCGCTGGCTCATCATCCACGACTGGCCCGTCCCGCCCGGCTACAACCACACCGCGGTCCAGCTCGCCCTCCGCATCGAGCCGAGCTACCCCACCACGCAGATTGACATGGCGTACTTCTATCCTGCGCTGGCACGGGCAGACGGCAAGGCGATCAGGGCCCTCGCGAATCAGACCATCGACCGCCAACAGTATCAGCGTTGGTCGCGGCATCGCACGGCTGCCAACCCCTGGCGGCCGGGCGAGGACGACCTCTCGACGCACCTCCTCCAGGTCGAGGAGTGGCTTCGTCGCGAACTCACCACGAAGGGATTGGCATGATCTGCAAACTTCGCCTCACCGGAGGGCAGCACGCGGCCCTCCGGTCGCACCTCTTTCCCGGGGACGGCAAGGAGGCCGTCGCCATCGCCCTCTGCGGCCGCCGCGCCGGCACGAGCCAGCACGTCCTGACCGTGCGGAAGGTCGTCCCGGTGCCCTATGAGCAGTGCGCCGTTCGCACCCGCAGGCGGCTGACCTGGTCCACCGACCTGCTCACGCCGCTGCTGCAAGAGGCAGAACGGCGCCACCTCGCCCTTGTCAAGATCCACAGCCACCCGGGCTGGCTGGCCGAGTTCTCGGAGCAGGATGACCACTCGGACCGCGACCTGTTTCCCTCGGTCTACGGCTGGGTGGACGATGACCTGCCGCACGCGAGCGCCGTCATGCTTCCCGACGGCCAGATGTTCGGCCGCGTGGTCAGCCAAGAGGGGCGGTTTATCTCGCTCGCGACCGTGGCCGTCGCCGGCGACGACATCTCGTTCTGGCACCAGGCTCCAACCAACGGCCACGCCTCCGACATCCTCGTGAGCCATCAGCAACTGTTCGGCGAAGGCACCCTTGGGCGGCTGCGCCAACTCTCGGTCGCCGTCGTCGGCTGCTCCGGCACCGGCAGCATCGTCGTCGAGCAGCTCGCTCGCCTCGGCGTCGGCAAGCTCACGCTCGTCGATCCCGACCGCGTCGAACGCAAGAACCTCAACCGGATCCTCAACGCCACCCTGGAGGACGCCCGCGAGAAGCGGTTCAAGGTCGATGTGCTGGCGCGCCGCATCGAGGAGATGGGACTGGGGACGGTGGTGCAGCCGTTGCCGCTCAACCTGGTCGATCCGGCGGCGGTGAAGGCCGTCGCCGAGTGCGACGTCGCCTTCGGGTGCATGGACGGCGTTGAGGGCCGCCACGTCCTGAACCTGCTCGCCGTGTTTTACCTGGTGCCATACTTCGATGTCGGCGTTCGTCTCGAAGCGGACGGCTCCGGCGGGATCGACGAGGTGTGCGGCACCGTCCATTACCTGCGGCCGGATCAGTCGAGCCTGCTGGCTCGTGGCGTCTACACCCTGGAAGAACTGCAGGCGGAGGCCCTGCGCCGCACCGATCCAGAAGAGTATGGAGAGCGGGTAAAGGCCAATTACATCAAAGGCATTCGCGTGGATCGCCTGGCGGTCATCAGCGTCAACATGCAGCTGGCCAGTATGGCGGTCAACGAGTTCCTGGCCCGGCTCCATCCGTACCGCTACGATCCCAACGCCGACTTCACGATCCACCGCGTGAGTCTGGCCCAGGGTGTGACCTACAAGGAGTCCGACCCGACGCCGTGCCGGGTGCTGGCCCGACACGCGGGACGCGGCGACGTGCGGCCGCTGCTCGACATGCCGGAACTGAGCGACGGGGGGCAAGACTCTTGAAATGGCTGCGGACACTCTGGGACTGGCTGGTCGGCCTGTTCCGCGGGCCTGCCACAAAGCCGGCCCCGGAACAGACTCCGCCGACCGTCTTCACGGCGGAGATCCCCGAGTCCCCCGCGCCGGATGTCTTCTACCTCATTGGCGAGGGAGAATATCTCTGGTTCGTTGTGTTCCTGTGCCCATGCGGCTGCGGCGAGACCGTGCAACTGAATCTCCTGCCCGATGAGCGGCCGCGCTGGGAAGTCACGGCGCACGAGGACGGCACAATCTCCGTGGAGCCATCGGTGCGCCGCGTGCGCGGCTGCCGCAGCCATTTCTTCGTACGCCGCGGATGCATCGACTGGTGCGGACCGAAACCGGTCGCGCCGGACCGTCACGGCAACCCTGGCAACAGGAGTGGGTCCGCCTGAAGGCTCTGGCCCAATGTTCCGCGCGGCAAACTGCCGAGTTGGGCCCAAGCCTCCGCCAGCTGATTCACCAGGATCGAATCGATGCCGGCGGGGCCCAGTTCCTCCAGGGCCGCAGCGACCGGGTGGGCGGCGCCGGCAGCCGGCAGGGGCGTCACCGGCGGGAGGGCCCAGTTGCCAACCACCGGCGACCACGTCCCCACTCCGAACGCGAACGCCGCAATATCCGGGGCGCCTGGTGCGTTGCTGTTGCGCAGTTGCCATTGCGCGCTCGCCGTGTCGAACACCCCGACCGTCGTCTTGCCATCACCGTCCCAGTCGGCCGCCACCGGCACGGATCCCGGACCGCCGTAGGCGAACACGGGGACGTTCGGGCCGCCAGGGCTGTTGTCATTCCGCAACTTCCAGACGAGGACGTTCGCGGTGGGATCGATCTCAGTCACGCCGATCGTCGTCGTGCCGTCGCCGTCCCAATCGCCCACGACCGGCGTGGCACCCGGACCGCCGTAGCTGAGGACAATGTCGGGGCCGCCGTTGCTATTGCTGTTACGGAGTTTCCAAACGAGGGTATTGGTGGTGGCATCGACCTCGACGACACCAATGGTCACCGTGCCGTTGCCGTCCCAGTCCCCGAGTACGGGGATAGCGCCCGCGCCGCCGTAGGACACGACGATATCGGGAGCACCAGGGCTGTTCGTGTTGCGCAACTTCCAGACCAGAGTGTTCGTGGCGGCATCGACCTCGACAATCCCGATGCTCGTGATGCCATCCCCGTCCCAATCCCCGCTCACTCCGATCGTGCCGGGGCCGCCATAGGCGAACTGACCGCCATCGGGGGCGCCAGCGCTGTTGCTCTTGCGCAGAGACCAAATACCAGTGGCCGGGTCATACGCACCCACACTGCTCCGGGCAGACACCCGCACGGCCACTGGGGGCGAGGAACTGCCCTGGAAGTCGGCGTCGCCGGAATAGATGGCCTGCAACGACAGGGTGCCGGGGAACGAGGCCGCAACGGTTAGCGTCGCCACGCCATCAGCGCCCACCGCGGCCGTGCCCAACGGCGTACCGTCGTTGCTGAAGTTGACCGTGCCTGTCAGTGCAGCCCCTGGGACGGATGGTGCGACTGTCGCCATCAAGGTGAAGGTGCCGCCCAGGACAACGGTTGCAGGCGCCGTGAGAGACGTCGATGTCTGGCCCTGGCTCCTTGGAATCTGTGGGGGCGGCGGGGATACTGGGCGATCAAGGACGAGCACGGCAATGGCAGAGGAGGTGCTTGCGCCGAAGTTGAAGTCGCCGGAGTAGCTGGCCTGCACCGACAGGGTGCCGGGGAGCGGAGCTGCCACAGTCAGTGTAGCGACCCCACTGCTATCCACCGGAACTGAGCCTAGCGGGACGCCGCCACTCAGGAAAGTAACGGTGCCCGTCGGCGCAGCGTCTCCCAGCGCCGGCGTGGCGCTGACCGCGGCCGTCAACGTGAGGTTGGCGCCGGTGACGACGGGTGATGGCGAGGCGGACAACAGCGAGGTCGATGTCAGGGCCCTGACCACCACTGAGGCCACGGCAACCGACGTGCTGCCCTGGAAATTGCCATCGCCGGAATAGGCCGCCTGTATCGAGAGAGTGCCGGCAAGCGGCGCTGCCACGGTCAGCGTTGCGACCCCGCCACTCCCCACCGAGACCGAGCCCAATGGGACGCCGCTATTCAGGAAGGTAATGGTGCCCGTCGGCACAATACCCGCGACTGCTGGGGTCGCGCTGACGGCAGCACTCAGGGTGAACGTCTGGCCGAAGACGGCGAGCGGCACCGAGGTGAGGACTGTGCTCGTCGGTGCGAGTTGCACCACCGGGTTCGTCGCGTCCGAGGAACTACTCTGATAGTTGCGGTCGCCGGAGTAGACCGCGTAGAGAGAGGCGCCCGGCGGCGGCGTCGGGACAGTGGTCGAGGCGACGCCTCCAGTGCCGACGCTGGCCGCCCCCAGAACCGTGCTCCCATTGAAGAAGGTAACGGTCCCCGTCAGCGTGTTGTTCGGCGGCGGCGAGTTCGGACGGACGGTGGCACTCAGGGTCACACTCTGCCCGAAGACGGGGGCCGAAGGGGTGACGGTGATCGTCGTAGACGTGCCCGGCGGCTGGAATTCGACGGCCCCGATGTCGATGGCACTGCCGACGATGCGAAGGAGGCCGCGCTGATCGAGATCGGTTGGCGAGGGGATGGACGTGACGCCCGCGTTGATGACGGGACTGCCTGGCAGCGGCGCGCGCGTCAGGGTGGGGCCGCCGTTGTCCTGCAATGGTCCCAGGAGGGGATCGAGAGGGGGAAACAAGGGATTGCCGATCCGGTTGCCATTGGTGCCGTTGGTGATCCCGGTGAGGTTGTTGTCGCCGACGCCGATGAAGTTACCGCTGCCCTGTGAGACTCTGCCGTTGATGTTCGGCGAGCCAACACCAGTGACGGTGTTCTCGGCGACGATAGTGTTGTTGAGAGTGAGGGTGGAACCGGCAACGATGGCGATCCCGCCCGCATTGTTCGCGGCGGCATTGCCCGTAATGGTGCTGCCGTATACGTCCGTCTGAAGACCGGCATTGAAGATTCCGCCACCGCGACCGGCGCTGATGTTGTTGATGATGGTGCTGGTGGAGACTCGGGTCGTGAAAGGACTCGCAATGGAGATCCCGCCACCGTCGCCCCCCGAGACGTTGCCCGAAACCGTGCTGCTAAGTAGGTTCAGAGTGCCCTCGTTGCTGATGCCGGCTCCCTGGCTGCCGCTGTTTCCTGCGATCGTGGTCCCGAAGATCGTGGTCGTCGCAGTGTCCTCAATGGAGATGCCGGCGCCACTCGGCGCTGAGTTGTTGGCAATCGTGCTGTTGGTGACGGTCAGATTGATCCCGCCCAACGCGCCGCCGACGCGAATGCCACCCCCAAACCCTCCGACGCTGGGGTTGCCTGGGACCGTATTGCCCGTCACGACTACACGATCAAGGATCATGCTGCCGCCGCTGAGAATCCCGGCACCAGATCCACCATGGCCTCCCTGAGGTGTGAATGCCGTGTTGCCACTGATCGTGGTTCCCGTCATCGTGACGGTTGAAGAAGATACGGCCGCGATGCCAGCTCCATTCCACGAGAGATTGTTGGCTATCGTACTATTGTTGATGGTCAGGGTAGAGTTGACGTCCGCGTAGATACCGCCCCCGTAGTTGCTAGCCCTCTCCCCGAAGATGGTGGTAGCCGGGAAGGCATTGTCAGTCACGACCACGCTGTTCAGGGTCATGGCGCCACCATTATAGATCCCGGCACCATATGCACCGGGGGGTTCGGGGGGGATGGGGAAAGTGTCGTCGCGGCGAGCGAATCCCCTGTTTCCCGTGATGGTGCTCCCCGTGATGCTCGCAGTGGAGGAACTGTCGGTGTAGACGCCAGCCCCCATCCCCGAGAAATTGCCCGAGATGGTGCTGTTCCGGATGGTCAAGGCGGAGTTTGGTCCGGAATAGACGCCACCTCCGCGGGTCGTGTGGTTCCCGTAAGTGTGACAGCCGGTCACGGTCAGGTTGTCGAGTGTCAGTTGGCCGTTGTTGGCGATGCCCGCGCCGGCGCCGGCCGCCGGAGTGTCGAACGTGGCGCCGGTCGTGACGGTCAGGCCGGAGAAAGTCACCGTGGCATTGGCTGCGACCATGAACACGCGGACATGGTCGTTCCCACTGATCGTCAGCCGCCGGTCGCTGAAGCCGGTGATGGTCAGGGGACGCGTGATGGTCGGGAGAGCGCTGCTCAACGTAATCGTTCCCCCGGCGAGGAGGGAGGCGAAGTTGATGCTGTCCGCAGCCGTGTCGGTTTCGGCCTGCAGGATGGCGGAGCGCAGCGTGATGGTCCCAGCAGGCGGGGTTGCCGTGTCGGTGAGGCTGTTGACGGTGTATGTCGCGGGGACACAGCGGTCCTCCAGCTGCTCCAGGGTGAGGCGGCAGCGGCGCGCGAACGACCGGAGTGAGAACATTCGGAAATCTCCTTCTCAAGTTGGGAGCCGTATTGTGGGAAACCGGTGTCGGAAGGAGAGTACGAGGCACTCCGTCAGAACCTTTCAGAGAATTCCTCCGCTTCCTGTGGCAACAGCTATTACGGCGGCAAGGAAGCAGCGCACAAGCCTGAAGCGCCAGCGCAGGGACAGTCCTTCGCTGGCGCTTCAGGCTTGTGACCATCTTCCCGCCGGGGGAATAGCAGTTTCCTGTTTCTGTCTGCGCCAGCTGCCCCTTGAATGGGGGAGTTGTCCCTGCGACAATGCTCGCTGGCACGGTCGGGCCTGATTCGCCCAGGAGAGATCAGCGCAGCATGGATACTACTTCGGTCAGCTTACTGGACCGGCTGCGCCAGCCGGGGCAGGCTCAGGCCTGGCATCGCTTCGTGGAACTGTACGCGCCCTTTCTTACAGGACGTCCTGGCCCTCCTGGTGCAGAAACTACCCGAGTTCGTCTACGACCGCGGCAAGAGCTTTCGCGCCTGGTTGCGGACCATCGTCCTCAACCGCTGGCGCGACCGGTTGCGCCGCAAAGCCCCCCGCGCTGGCCTGAACGCAGCCGAACTCTCCGACCTGGCCGACGGCGACGGCCTGGAGGCGCTCTGGGACGAGGAACACCGGCAGTACCTTACGGCACGAGCCCTGCGCGTGATGCAGGCCGAATTCCAGCCGACCACCTGGAAGGCGTGCTGGGAACACGTGGCCGCCGACAGATCGGCCGCGGACATTGCGGCCGAACTTGGCATCAGCGAGAACGCCGTCTACATCGCCACCTCGCGCGTGTTGCGCCGCCTCCGCCAGGAACTGGACGGAATGCTGGACTGACGCGAGGTTGATCGATCCACGTCCAGACCCTGCCCCCTGCCCCGCAATTCCCTATCTCATTCCCTCAGTGATGCGGCGCGTGCCGGGTCGATCGATGGGAGAGCGCGATGTCGTTCCTGATACCCTGCCCAACTTGTGGCCCACGGGAGGTGTTCGAGTTCCGGCACGGCGGCGAACTGCACCACGGTGCCGCCAACCTGCCCGGGCCACAGCGCGAACGGTGGTATCACCGCCTTGGCTGCCGTCGCTGGCTGATCGCCGTCCGCGACGTGCGCACCAACACGGTCCTCGAAACCCGCCGGCTCGAAGAGGGCGCGCCATGACCGAGCCCGCAGCGCCCGCGGCCAGCACGGTCACGTTCCGCTTCGAGGACCGCACCGTCACGGCCGCGCCCGGCCAGAGCATTGCCGCCGCGCTCTACGCCGACGGCGTGCGCATCTTCAGCCGCAGTTTCAAGTATCACCGTCCGCGCGGCCTGTTGTGCGTCGCGGGCGAGTGCCCGAATTGTCTGATGCAGGTCGATGGCCGTCCCAATGTCCGCACTTGCGTCGAGCCGGCACGCGAGGGACAGGTCGTCCAGCCGCAAAATGTCTGGCCGTCGCTCAGCTTCGACGTGCTCCGCGTCTTCGATTACCTCGACCGTTTCCTCCCGGTCGGTTTCTACTATAAGCGTTTCCACAAGCCGCGCTGGCTCT
>WNGB01012719.1_pt1 | contig 11401 bp, 7 predicted proteins | sample 5400681 | NCBI WGS metagenome assembly WNGB01 (sample SAMN13153367, study PRJNA577476) | soil metagenome | isolation source: 115 cm soil or saprolite under grassland replicate 2 | place: USA:California | collected 2016-06-15 | reverse complement strand
CGAAGACGATCGACACGCTGCTCTCCGCCGACAGAGGTGACGGAAGCGGCGCGTGGCTCTTGTCGCTGATGGCGCAGCTGATCTTCCCGCGCCAACAGCTTTGGGGTGATGTCGCCGCGGTCGGTCGGAGTGACACTGCCTACGCGCGGCGCTTCTTCGCGACGCACGCCGACCGCGGGTCGGTTATCGGCAGCCCCGGCACCGACTTCCTCTCGGCGGGCGGCCGGCTCTTCGACTCGTGGCCGGCGAGCCCGGACGAGAACGAGTACACACACGTGCAGGACTCGAAGGTCGAGACGCTCTTGATCGGCGGCAACCTCGACTTCGCGACGCCGCCGCAGAACGCGACACGCGAGCTGCTCCCGCATCTGCCGAACGGCCACCAGGTCGTCCTCAGGAACATCGGCCACTCAGACGACTTCTGGGTGTACCAGCCGGCGGCGAGCAAGCGCCTGATCAACACATTCTTCGACAGCGGCCGCGTCGACAGGTCGCTCTACATGGACAACCGGGTCGACTTCACGCCTTCGACAAGCCAGGGCACGATCGCGAAGATCGTCCTCGCTGTGATGCTCTCGTTCGCGGCGCTGACCGTCCTGTCGCTGCTGTGGATGTCGCTCCGAGTGCGTCGGCGCGGTGCCTTCGGCTGGAAGGCAAGCGGTGCCTTGCGCTCTCTCTACGCACTCCTGCTCGGGCTCGGCGGCTGGTTCGTCGGCGTGCTGATCGTGCTGACCGCGCTGCCCTCCGTGCCCCTCCAGGACGAGCTGCTCGCCGCGTTCTCAGCGGGCGCGCCGATCGGGCTGGGTATCTATCTCGCCTGGGTGAACCGCGACTGGTCCGCCAGGACAAAGGCCACGGGATTCGCGGCGGCGGCAGGTGGGGCCCTCGTCGGTGCGTGGCTGGGGTTCAACGTGACCTCCGCAGCATTCGGGCTGCTCGCACCGCTACTCGCGATCGTCGGAGCGGCGATCGGCGGAAACCTCCTCCTGCTCGGCCTCGACATCGCGTGGGACCGGCAGGTGCGTGATCGCTTCGCCGCAACCGAGGGGAAAGAGACGCTGGAGACGCGCCTCTCGACCGGTTGAGCACACGCAGCGGGGCGGGGCGCGGCCGAGCGGCGCTTGCTGCAACGCCTGCCCGTCCACGATCGTCTCGTCAAGTCCTGCGGGCTTCAGGTTCGCAGGACTTGGCGTTTTAGGAAACGCGTTTCACATTGGTCGATTTCGCTCTCCCTGGGTTGGACTCGGCAGCCCAGGAGAGCCGTGCCGGTTCATTTGGAGACGAGCTCTGACCTGGAGCGATAAGTCAAGGGGTGAGGCTCGGTCGAGTGGTTGTCCTCTCGGCCTGGAGCAGCGGATGTCCCGGAGCAGCGACGGTGGATCAGACTGACATCTGCAGCGAGTGCCTGAAGCTCTGCGACGAGATCGTCGCCGAGCGACTTTCCTAACCGGGGCATGTTGCCGCACTGGGCAATCACAGACACCACCCCGTGGCGCTCGCGGTTGTCTTGTCTGACAGCAGTTGCTTGCTCAGCCGTGCGCCGTTTGTCCCCAAAAACCTGTCCTGGCGGGCGTCGTCAGGTCATCCAGCCCGCGGCCGGGCGCCGTCAAGGACGGAGGCCGCAGCGCCCGCCGTGCGTTGACAAGTCGCCGCGTCGATGTTCCGGACGGTCTCGGAAGGGCAGAGACCCGAAGAGACCGTCCGTTACCGCGAGCAGCCGCCCAGATCCGCCACACTCGCATGTCTCCGGCGATGTCATGACAACGAGTCAGGCGAACAGAGACCGACGCCGTATCGCGTTCCGGGCGTGGGCCGCGGTCCTCGTGGTCGCGTTCGGGATCGGGTCCTTCGGGCTCACCACCCTTGTCATCGGATGGTTCGGGTCGGTTCAGGGCGTCGCGGGGCCGGTCACCGATCTTGGCTACGGCGCGCTCGTCGGAATCATCCTCACCTTCGGGCTGCTCGCACAGCTTCTTGCCCCGGAGCGGACGATCGCGGGGATGCAGCAGGCCGCGCTTGTGATTCCGGCCCTTCTCGTCGGATCCGCGTTGGCGCGTGACGCACAAAATGTGATCCCGGCGCTCATCCTGCTGCCGGCACTCGGAATCCTCCTCGCCCTGCATCCGGCGCGAGATGAGTTCCTTCGAAGAGGGAGCTCGCCTAGCCCCGTGCTCCTGCCTCTCGCCATCGTCGGCGGCCTCCCGCTCATCGCCTATGCGTTCGACATGGCTGCGCAGGCCCGTGAGCTCTCGGGTCCTCCACACCACGTCCAGCGCCTCTCCACGATGGCCGCCCTGGCGATCGCCATCCTGCTCGTCGGCCTGCTCGCCGCCCTGAGGACGCGAGGGTGGAGAGTCCCGGCCTGGTCCGCCGGCACGGCGGCGTTCGTGTTCGGACTCGCGTCCATGATCTTCCCGGAACAGGCGGGCTCAGAAGGACGGTCGTGGGCGGGCGCTGCGATCATTGGTGGTGTGCTTTTCGTCACCGTCGCCGAGTGGGAGGCGAAGCGGTCGGCTCGGACAGCACGAGCTCCGTCGCCCGCAGAGACACGCCCAGGCCTTCCCAAACGCTGTCCATGAGCCGTCGTTCGAGAGCTGCCGCGGCCGGAGCCGCCGGAGCGAACGTCTGGGCGCTGCGGGAGCCGTTCGACCAGCGGCTCCTGCGGAGCGACTACTCGGACGTCGCCGTTCTCGGCAAGGCGCTCACGCGCGGTCCACTTGGCGCGTAGCCGCCGAGCCGGTCGCGGTCACCCTCTCGCCGAATGCGTCTCCTCGGTCTCACCGGCCTGGACTAGGCCGCTCTCGTAGGCGAGGACGATCGCCTGGACGCGGTCTCGGAGCGAGAGCTTCGCGAGGATGTGCGTCACGTGCGTTTTCACGGTCGCTTCGCTCACGAAGAGCGAGGACGCGATCTCGACGTTCGAGAGGCCCCGGGCCACCAGCTTCAGCACGTCGAGCTCGCGCTCGGTGAGCCCTGATAGCTCGGTGGGAGCGCGCGCGCCCGGGGCGGGGCGGCGCACGAAGCCCTCGATCAGGCGGCGGGTGATCGCAGGGGCGAGCAGCGCGTCGCCCGCCGCGACGACGCGCACCGCGTCGGCGAGCCGTTCTGGCGGTACGTCCTTGAGCAGGAAGCCGCTCGCCCCGGCCTTCATCGCCTCGTAGACGTACTCGTCGAGATCGAACGTCGTCAGGATGAGCACGCGGATGTTGTCGCCGTCGCTCATCAGGCGGCGCGTCGCCTCCAGCCCGTCCAGCTCCGGCATGCGGATGTCCATCAGCACGACGTCGGGGCGAAGCTCGCGCGCCTGCGCGACCGCTTCGTGCCCGTCGCCCGCCTCGCCGACCACCTCCATGTCCTTCTGAGCCTCGAGGATCATGCGGAACCCGCCCCGCACGAGCGCCTGGTCGTCGGCGATCAGCACCCGGATCACGGCCGCGTCCCCTCGAAAGGGAGCCGGGCCCGCACCGCGAAGCCGCCTTCGGTGCGGGGACCCGCCTCGAGCTCGCCTCCGTACAGCGCGACGCGCTCGCGCATCCCGATGAGCCCGTGCCCAGTCCCTTCGCGCCGTATAGGGCCGCGTCCGCGGTCGACGATCTCGAGGTCGAGCGCGTCGCGGCCGAACCGCACACCCACCTGTGCGGTGGTGGGGGCCGCGTACTTGAGCGAGTTTGTCAGTGCCTCCTGCACGACCCGGTAGGCCGCGAGCTCGAGCCCCGGAGACAGCGTAACCGGCTCTCCCTCGACGGCAAGCTCGACGGACAGCCCCGCCCGGCGGGCGTGCTCGACGAGCGCGTCGAGGTTTGCGATCCCCGGCCGCGGTCCAAATGGGACGTCGTCTCCGTCCTCCCTCGTGACTTCAAATAGGCGTCGGATCTCGGTGAGCGCCTGCCGCCCGGTCTCCTCGACCGAAAGGAGCGGCCCGACCGCGCGCTCCGGGTCGTCGTCGAGCAGCAGGCGCGCCGCGCCCGCCTGGACGGTCATGACACTCACCGTGTGGGCGATGACGTCGTGGAGCTCGCGCGCGATCCGCCGCCGCTCCGCCTCGACCGCGGCGCGGGTGCGTTCCTCGCGCTCGTGTTCGAGCCGGGCTGCGCGCTCCTCGAGTTCGGCGGCGCGCGCGGTCCGCCGCCGGAGTGCGTACGCGATCAGGCAGATCGCTCCTCCGAAGACGATGCCCCAGACCACCTCGTCGAGGCCGACGCGCACGTCCTGCCGCGCGATGACGATGATGCTCGCGAAGCCGATCAACGCGCCCACGATCGCCTGGCGGCGCTCGTTGTACGCACCGAGGACCCAGAAGGTGAGCAGCCACGCGAGCGACATCGTCGTCTCGACGCCGAGGTCCGGGTCGGCGAACGCGACGCCGGTCTGCATGGCGAACGCGAAGACGGGTGCTGCGAACGGGAAGCGGCGCCGCAGGAGGAGCGGCAGCGTCCACAAGAGCGTCCCGACGATGAAGACGGCCCTCGGCCCCGTTCCGGGGCTGATCCAGATCTTGACTTCGGCGACGGCCGCGAGCAGCACGACGAGCGCGTCCAGCGGGCGGCGGGTGAGGACGGACGCGAACCTCATCGCACCGCCCGCAGCGGAAGATGCGCGCGCACGGCATACCCGCCCCCCGTCCGCCCGCTGGCCTCCAGTTCGCCGCCGTAGATCGCCACTCGTTCACGCAGCGCGACGAGTCCGTTCCCGCCGGCGTGCGCACGCGTCCGGTCGTCCGCGATCTCGAGATCGAGCGCGTCGCGTCCGTAGCGGACCGTCACGCGGGCGAGCACCGGACCGGCGTGCTCGAGCGCACTCGCCAGCGCGTCCTGGACGATCCGGTACGCGGCGAGGTCGATGCTGGGCGGCAGCGTCTCCGGCCCGCCCTCGACCGTGAGCTCGATGCGCAGGCCCTGCTGCCTGAGCGCCTCAAGCAGCGCGTTCAGGTCGGTCATGCCCGGCTGGGGCGCAAGGGTCGCTTCGGCGTCCTGCATGCGCAGAATGCCGAGCAGACGGCGCATCTCGCCGAGCGCCTGCCGTCCCGTCTCCTCGATCGCGAGTAGCGGCTGCCGCGCGCGCTCCGGAGTGGCCGGCAGAAGCAGGCGTGCCGCGCCTGCCTGGACGGTCATCACGCTCACGCTGTGTGCGATCAGGTCGTGGAGATCGCGGGCGATGCGGTCGCGCTCCGCGGCCACCGCGGCCCGCGTCCGCTCCTCCCGCTCGCGCTCGAGAAGGCGCGCCCGCTGCTCGAGCTCCTCGGCCCGCTGCGCCCGGCGCCGAAGCGCGTACGCCGCCAGCGCGAGCCCGCCGCCGAGCAGGACCCAGCCGCCGATGCCCGTGTCGGAGCTCGCTTCATCGACGATGTTGAACTGCGCGCCGGCGCTGCCGGCGACGACCGTGAGGCTCGCGAGTCCGACCGCGGCGCACGCGATCGCCTGCTCTCGTTCGCCGTGCGCACCTGCGAACCAGAACGCGAGCGCGAGCGCACACACCGACCAGACCGTGAAGATCTCGTGGCCGGCCGCGGCTCCGCGATCGGCGAGCGACGTCCCTGCGAGCACCGCGAAGACGAGCGCGGGAGCCGCGAACGGGAGCCGCCGCCGGAGAAGGAGCGGGAGCGGAGCAACCGCCGCCGCGACGCCGGCGGCCGAGTCGGCGTCGCTCAGCGCGACGGCGGTGACGGCGACCACGAGGGCGTCCACCGCGCGGCGCTCGAGGAGCGACTCGAGCTTCATGTGTCCACGGTAAACCGCGCAGGGCGCATTCGCATCAATCTCGCAGCGGATCCGCCGTACGACCTGAGGTTGATACGGCCGCGGTCGATTTTCAGACGCGCGGCCGATCGCGAATCGCTCCGCGGCCCGACGACGTCTGCGGCGGCGCTCCTTAGCGTCTTGCCGGATGCAGCCGCCAAAGGAGAACGTCATGGGAAGGTACGTCCTGGTCGTCTTGCTCGCCCTCGTGGTCGCCGTCGGAGCGACTGCAGCCGCCGCCTCGGCGCAGCGTGCGCCCGCCCGCGAGCCGGAGCTCCAGCGCGCGCTCGACCGGCTCGTCGCCGCGGGCGTTCCGGGCGCTGTCGCGCTCGTGCGCGACGGCGACCGCACGATCCGCCTCGCGAGCGGCTCCGGGAACCTGAACGCGAAGACGCCGATGAGCACGGGCGGCCGCTTCCGCGTCGGGAGCGTCACGAAGACGTTCGTGGCCACCGTCGTCCTCCAGCTGGTCGGCGAAGGAAAGCTCAGGCTCACCGACACGGTCGAGCGCTGGCTGCCCGGGGTCGTCCCGAACGGCAGGCGGATCACCGTGCGCAGGCTCCTGAACCACACGAGCGGGCTCTTCGACTACGGGGGCGACCGCAAGTGGCTCGCCGCCGCCTACCGCGATCCGATGCGGGACTGGACACCGCGGGAGATCGTCGCCGTCGCGACGGCGCACAGGCCGCATTTCGCGCCGGGCGCCGGCTGGTCGTACTCGAACACGAACTACTTCGTGCTCGGCCTGGTCGTCGAGGCTGCGACGAAGCACGCGCTCGCGACCGAGTTGCGCCGCAGGATCCTCACGCCGCTGCAGCTCCGCGACACGAGCCTCCCGACGCAGCCGCGGATCGCCGGCCGGTACGCGCACGGGTACTTCCTCCGGCCGCTCCAGGACGTGAGTGACGGGAGCCCGTCGGTCGTCTGGGCCGCCGGCGCGCTCGTCTCCACCGCCGACGACATCGCGACCTTCTACCGCGCGCTCCTCGGCGGGCGCCTCCTTTCCCAGGAGCTCCTGCGCGAGATGAGGACGACGGTCACGCCGGCGCCGGGCTTCTCGTACGGGCTCGGCCTGCAGAAGCTGCGCGGGCCGTGCGGCACGTTCTGGGGCCACTCCGGCGGCAGCCCTGGCTATGCCGTGGACGCGCTGAACAGCAAGAACGGGCAGCGGCAGGTCGTCGTCCTCGTCAACGCGACCGATCCGCTGACCCCGAGCCTGAAGAACTTCCGGTCCTTCAACGCGCCCGAGCGGGCCGGGCGCGCACTCGAGCGCTTCGTCGAGACCGCGTACTGCGGTAAGGCGGTCGCGACGCCCCTCGAGCGATCGCTCGATGATCTTGTCGCCGCCGGCGCACCGGGCGCGCTCGCGCTCGTTCGCGAGGGCAACCGGACGACGCGCGTCACCAGCGGCTACGGCACCCTGGCGCCGAAGACGCCCATGCGCGCGACCGACCGCTTCCGCATCGGGAGCGTCACCAAGACCTTCGTCGCGACGGTCGTCCTCCAGCTCGTCGCCGAAGGGAAGCTCTCACTCGACGACACGGTCGAGCGCCGGCTGCCCGGGCTCGTTCCGAACGGGCGGAACATCACCGTGCGTCAGCTCCTCAACATGACGGCCGGGCTGTTCGACTACCTGGCCGACGGCGACCCGACCGTCGCGAAGCCGTACATCGCCGGGAACTACACCTACACCTGGAAGCCCCAGGAGCTCGTCGAGATCGCCGTCTCGCACAAGCCGCACTTCGCGCCGGGTGCGGGGTGGTCGTACTGCAACACGTGCTACGTCGTGCTCGGGCTGATCGTGGAGGCGAGGACCGGCCGTTCGCTCTCGACCGAGCTGCGCGGGCGGATCTTCACGCCGCTGCACCTCCGCGGCACCACGTTCGACACGACCCCGCGGATCGCCGGCCGCCACGCGCACGGCTACGAGCTCGAGGGGAAGCGACTCCAGGACGTGAGCGACCTCAACCCTTCGTACGGATGGGCCGCCGGGGCGATCGTCTCGACCGCCGACGACGTCGCGCGCTTCTACCGGGCCCTGCTCGTCGGCCGGCTCCTCCCGCCGGACCTCATGCGTGCGATGGAGACGACCGTGGGCGCCCGTAGCCTGGGGCCAGGCGTGCGCTACGGGCTCGGCATCGCGATGGTGCGGACGCCGTGCGGCACCGCGTGGGGGAACCGAGGCGGCCTCCCCGGCTACGGCACTTCCACGCTCTCCAGCAAGGACGGCAACCGCCAGATCGTCGTGCTCGCCACACGCGACGAGACCCTCCCGGAGCGAGCAGGCCGGACCTACGAACGCGTACTCGCAACCGCGTACTGCGGCTGAGAAAGGAGCACGCAATGAGTGAAGCACTGGCACTCCCCGCCGCCGACGTGGCAGAGCGGGCACCGCAGGCGGTCGTTGCGGCACGTGGTCTGACCCGCCGCTACGGCGAGGGAGCCACGTCGGTCGAGGCGCTCCGCGAAGTCTCGCTCGAGATCGCGCGCGGGCAGCTGACCGCGATCATGGGCCCGTCCGGATCCGGCAAGTCGACCCTCATGCACCTCCTCGCCGGACTCGACCGGCCGACGGCGGGCGAGGTGTGGATCGACGGCACGAACGTCACGAAGCTCGGCGACACCGACCTGACCAGGCTGCGCCGCCGCCACATCGGCTTCGTCTTCCAGTTCTTCAACCTGCTCCCGATGCTGACGGCCGAGGAGAACGTGCTCCTGCCGCTCTCGATCGCCGGCCGGAAGCCGGACCTGGACCGGTACGTCGAGCTGCTCGACCGGGTCGGCCTCCGCGAGCGCCGCACGCACCGCCCGAGCGAGCTCTCCGGCGGGCAGCAGCAGCGCGTCGCGATCGCCCGCGCGCTCGTCACGCAGCCGACAGTCGTCTTCGCCGACGAGCCGACGGGAAACCTCGACTCGCGGACGAGCGGCGAGATCCTCGCGCTGCTCGGCGACACCGTCGACGCCTACGGCCAGACGACGGTGATGGTGACCCACGACGCGAACGCTGCCGCGATCGCCGACCGGATTCTGTTCCTCGCGGACGGCCGGGTGGTCAAGGAGCTCGGCCGCTCGAGCGCGCACGAGGTGCTCACGGCGATCGAGGAAGTGAGCCGGCGATGATTCGCGTCGCGCTCAGGGGAATCGCGGGGCGCAAGCTGCGCACCGCGCTCACGATGCTCGCGCTCGTACTCGGCGTGGCGATGGTGAGCGGAACGTACGTCTTCACCGACACGATCGAGAAGGCGATCGACACGCTCCTCACCGACGCGTACACCGGCTCGGACGCGGTCGTCTCCGCCCAAGACGTCGTCGACCTGTCCGCGGGCGAGCGCCCGACGATTCCGGCGGGTCTCGCCGCCGAGGTGAGCGCCCTGCCCGAGGTCGCGGCCGTCTCCGGCGCGATCACCGACACCGCGCGCCTGATCGGCAAGGACGGCGACCCGATCTCGACGCGCGACCAGGCGATCGGCGTCAACGTCGACACGAGCGAGCCGCGGTTCAACCCGCTCAAGCTCGCAGACGGCCGCTGGCCGGCCGGCGCGCGCGAGATCGCGATCGACGCCGGCACCGCCGCCCGCTACGACTTCGCGGTCGGCGACACGATCGGCGTCGCCACGGACGGTCCCGTGCGCCGCTTCACGATCACCGCGATCGCCGAGTTCACGACGCTCGACTCGCTCGGCGGACTGACGCTCGCGATCTTCGACACTCCGACGGCGCAGGCCTTCCTCGGCAAGTCCGGCCGCTTCGACGAGATCCTCGTCGCGGCGAAGCAGGGCGTATCGCCCGATCGGCTCGTTCGTGCGATCCGGCCGATCCTCCCCGGCGGCGCCGAGGTCGCGACCGGAGAGGCCGAGGTGCGGTCGCAGGCGAAGGGCACGAACGAGGACATCGGGATGGTGCGGGAGTTCATGCTCGCCTTCGGGGGCCTCGCGCTCTTCGTCGGCGGCTTCGTCATCTTCAACACGCTCTCCACCACGGTCGCGCAGCGGACGCGCGAGCTTGCGACGCTGCGGACGCTCGGCGCGTCGCGGCGGCAGGTGCTCGGCTCCGTGCTCCTCGAGTCGCTCGTTATCGGCGCGGTCGCTTCCGCGCTCGGGCTCGTCCTCGGCCCCGCGCTCGCCAGGGGGCTGAGCGCGCTCTTCGCCGCCCTCGGGCAGGATCTCCCGCAGATCGACGCGGTGGTCGCGACCCGGACCGTGGTCGTCTCGTTGCTCGTCGGCATCCTGATCACGCTCGTCGCCGGTCTCTTCCCCGCGCTCCGGGCGACGAGCGTGCCGCCGATCTCGGCCGTGCGCGAGGGTGCGCTCCCGAGGTCGCCGCTCGCGCCGTACGCGCCCTACGCCGCCGGCGCGGCGATCGCGGCCGGCGTCGGCCTGCTCGCGTTCGGCATGTTCGCGCCCGGTCTCTCCGTCAGCTGGGTGCTGCTCATGCTCGCGGTCGGGTGCTTCGTCCTGTTCGTCGGCGTCGCGTTGATCTCGTCCCGGCTCGTCAAGCCGCTCGCGTCGGTGCTCGCGTGGCCGGCCGCCAGGACGGGAGGCGCGGCGGGCCGCCTCGCGCGCCAGAACTCGATGCGCAACCCCGCCCGCACGGCCGTCACCGCTTCGGCGCTGATGATCGGCCTCGCGCTGATCACGTTCGTGGCCGTGCTCGGTCAGGGGCTCCAACGCTCGCTCGGCGACGCGGTCGAGCAGGTGGTACGCGCGGACTACGTCGTCACCGCGGACGACGGATCCGGCCCGCTCGCGCCGTCGGTGGCGCGCTCGCTCGCGTCGCAGCCAGGCGTCGCGACGATCAGCAGCATCCGACAGGGCCCGGCGCGGGTCTTCGGCGCCGACAAGCCGGTCAACGGCGTCGATCCCGCCACGATCTCCGCGGTTGCGAGCTTCGACTGGGTGCACGGATCGGACCGCACGTTCGCCGCGCTCGGCGCACGCGGCGCGGTTGTGCAGAGCACGTTCGCCGACGAGCACGACCTCGACGTCGGCGGGCGCTTCGGCATCCGGACGGCGGAGGGGAACCGGGTCGAGCTGACCGTCCGCGGCATCTACGCGCCGACGAAGTTCGACGCAGTCCTGGGCCCGGTCATCGTCTCGCGGCGGACGTTCGACGCGACCTTCGAGCGGCCGCAGGACGTGCTCGCGCTCGTCGACGTGCACGGCGACGCGTCCGGCGCGCGGTCGAGGACGTTCGGTCGGGCGCTGGCCGCCTTCCCCGAAGCCGACCTGCAGACCAGGGCCGAGTTCATCGACCGCCGCGGCAAGGAGATCGACGATCTCCTCAGCCTGCTCTACGTACTGCTCGCGCTGTCGGTGGTCGTGAGCCTCTTCGGCATGGTGAACACCGTCGCGCTCTCCGTATTCGAGCGCACGCGCGAGCTCGGGATGCTGCGGGCGATCGGCATGACGCGGCGCCAGGTCCGGCGCATGGTCAGGCAGGAGAGCGTGATCACAGGACTGATCGGCGCCGCGCTGGGAATGCCGCTCGGGATCTTCCTCGCGGCGCTCGTGACGACCGCGCTCGCGGACGAGGGCGTCTCGTTCTCGCTACCGGTCACGACGCTCGTCGTCTTCGCGCTCGTCGCGGCGACCGCAGGCATCGGCGCCGCGGTCCTGCCTGCGCGGCGCGCGGCCGGCCCCGACGTCGTCGAGGCGCTCGGGTACGAG
>WNGB01012718.1_pt1 | contig 11401 bp, 4 predicted proteins | sample 5400681 | NCBI WGS metagenome assembly WNGB01 (sample SAMN13153367, study PRJNA577476) | soil metagenome | isolation source: 115 cm soil or saprolite under grassland replicate 2 | place: USA:California | collected 2016-06-15 | reverse complement strand
GGGTGACCTGATAGTTGGCGCTGGTGGCCGCCCCGGAGACGCCGGGGTACTTGACGAACACCTCGTAGGTGCCGTCCTGGGGGACGTTCAGCTTCCACGCGAAGCTGTTGGTCCCGGTGCCCGCCGCGTGGGTCCGGTAGTCGAACCCCTGGAACCCGGTGGGCGTGGTGGCCGTCGGCCAGGTCCCGGTCGTGGTGGTGTTCTGGCTGTCGGAGTTGTCGACCAGCACGACCTGCTTGCCGACCGGTACGCCCTCGTCGATGCGGGTCTTGAGCTTGCCGTCTGGGTAGTAGTCCCAGGTCATCGCCCGGGCTGAGGAGCCGCCGGCGCTGGTCAGCGTCCGTGAGGTCTGCTGGCCGAGGTTGTTGTACAGATAGCTGGTGGTGATGTCCCACGGGTCGGTCGAGTTCTTGACCCAGCCGTTGTCGAAATAGCTGAAGGCGGTGTCGTTTGGCACGGTCTGCCCGCTGGAGGGTGGCGCGCTGACGGTGGTGAGGCGGCTGGCGTCGTCGTAGGTGTAGGTGAGCTTGTCGGGGGTGTTGTAGCGGGCGTCGCCCGGGTCGTAGGGGAGTAGGCGCTCCTTGACGCGGTTCAGCTCGTCGTAGGTGGTCTGCTGCACGAAATCGTCGGCCACCCCTGCCGTGGCGACCCCGCGGGGGCTGGTGACCCGGGTCTGGTTGCCGACCTGGTCGTAGTCGACCTGGGTGGTGTTGTAGCTGATCGTGCTGCCGGAGCCCGAGCGGGGGACCTTGACCTGGCTGACCAGCCCACGCGCGTCCAGGGTGATGAGGGTCTTGTTGCCCTCCTGGTCGGTGGTGGCCACGACCTTGCCGTCATGGTCGTAATCGGTGCTGGTCAGGTTGTTCTCGGCGTCGATGGTGGTCTTGCGCCGGTGCGACAGGTCATAGGTGTACTTGGCGGTGAAGTCGTCAGGGTCGGCCGTGGCGGTCTTCTTCGGGTCCACCACGGTGACCAGGTTGCCGACGTCGTCGTAGGCGTAGGTCACCTTGTCGCTGTTGGCGTTGGTGACGCTGGTGAGCTGGTTGAGCTCGTCGTAGCCGTAGCTGGTGGTGAAATCACCCACAGTGGGGGTGTTGTTGCCGTTGGGCTCAATGATCGAGGTCAGGTTGCCGGCCAGGTCGTAGGTGTAGCTGGTCTTGCGCTGCGGCCCAGTCGGGGTGTCCAGGGGCGCAACCGCGTCGGTGAGCTCGTCGACGGCGTCGTATGTCAATGTAGTGACCGCGTTGTTGGGCGCGGTCGCGCGGGTGATGTTGTCGTTTTGGTCATACAGCGGCGCCGGGGTGGTGATGAAGTCATTGGCGGCCTGGTTGCGCGGCTCCTTGCGGTCCAGGGGCCGGCCGAACAGGTCGTAGTTCTGCGTGGTGTCGTGCAGGAGCGGGTCGGTGACCTTGGTGACGTTGCCGCGCAGGTCGTAGGTGAACTGGGTGTTGTTGGTCTTGGCGTCGGCGATCGTCTGCGGGTAGCCGTTGGCGTCATAGCTCGAGTAGCGGGTGGTGTGCTGGTTGGCGTCGGTCGCCGTCTGAAGCTGCCCGAGAGGGTCGTAGGTGTAGGTGGTGGTGAAGTCCCCGGCGGTTGGGGTGGCGTTGCCGGCAGGGTCGGTCACGCTGGTGAGATTGCCGTTGGGGTCGTAGCCGAAGGTCCACCTGCGCTGCTCCGGGCTGGTCTTGGAGGCCAGGTCGGCGATGTGCCCGTTGAGGCTGGTGTTGTAGGTGAACACCGTCGCCGGCGTCCCATCCGCGTTGGCTTGGGCGTCGCGCATTGTCAGGGGGTAGCCGGTGTTGGGGTCGTAGGTCCAGGTCGTCGCCGCGGTGTTGTTCTCCTGCAGGCGGGTGACGTTGTGGTCGGCGTCCCAGGTGAGCTGGGTGGTCTGCTGCTTGGCGTTGGTCGCTGTGGTGGGCCGGCCGAACCCGTCCATCACATAGGTCGAGGCGTGCGTCCGCGGGTCGGTGACGGTGGTCTGGATGGTGTCGCCCTGGGGGCCGTCGGGGTCGGTGTAGGCGAACCCGGTCGGGCCGAGGCGCCGGTCGGTGATGGTCTTGGCCCACCAGTGGAACTTGGGGTCGTCCACCGGTGGGTCGTTGTAGGCCAGCGTGGTGGGGTTGCCGCGGGGGTCGGTGACCTTGACGAGCTTGACGTTCTTGTTGCCCTGGGTCATGTCGTAGTCGAACAGGAACGTCTTGGCCAGGCTGCTGCCGGCCCCGTCGACCAGTTCCTTGAGCAGGCCCTTGTCGGAGTAGACCAGGCTCAGGGTGCGGGCGGGATGGGTCGCGTCGGAGATGTCGCTGATCGTGGCGACCTGGTCGATGATGGCGGGGTTGGTCAGGTTGGTGGCCCCGACGACCTTCTGGTTGCTGGTGGTGTCGTAGTAGTTGTAGGTCTGGCCCTTGGCGTAGTAGCTCAGGGTGAGGGTCTGGCGGGTGGCCGCGTCGGTCAGGTACTTGAGGAACTTGATCGGCTTGTTGTTGGACTTGCGCTGCTGGTAGGTGAACAGCAGCTCGTTGCCGTTGTTGTCGATGGTGGCCGACTGGTAGCCGTCGGCGTCGAACAGGAACCTGGTGCGGTCGGGGCGGGTCAGCACCCATGCCCTGGCGGTATCGGTGGTGCTGTTTTTCTGCAGGTACAGGTGCACCCCGAACGGATGGTCGTAATCCCACAGCGCCTGGTTTGTGGAGCCGTGCTTGTTCAAGGTGAAGGTGTGGGTGGTGCCGTCCCCGTCAGTGAGCTGGATGGTGGTGGGCCAGTCCTGGCCGGGCGGGTGGAACTGCAACGGTGTGCCCAGCCGCATCAGGCTCGCGGCCGACACCGAAAAGCCGAACCCGGCGGCCGAGTTGGAGGTGTCCAGCGAGTTGTAGGTCATCCGCAGGAACGTCTCGGGCCCGCGGCTGGGATTGGACAGCGGGTTGTAGGACCAGACCAGGTTCCCCGAGTGCTGGTTGACCATGGCGGTGGAGCCGGCGCCGGTGTTCTTGCCGGCGTACTGGTAGAACCGCTCCAGGCCCAGCTCGTCCGAGGTGGGCTGCTCCACGGCGACGTTCTGGCCAAGCCCGGCCACCCCACCAGCGGCCTGTGACAGGAACTGCCCGGTGGTCTGGTTGAACAGGTCCCAGGTCGGCACATACGCCATGCGGGTACCGACCGGGTCGGCCGGGGTGAGCGCCTTGAGGGTGGCGTTGACGGTGACCGTGTCGCCCTTGACAAGGTCGCGGGGCAGTGGGGTCAGGACCTGGCTGGCCGCGCTGGCCGGGTCGGTGTTGCCGTCGGGCAGCAGCCACTTATAGGTCAGCCGATAGTCGGCCGCCCGCAGCGTCGACGCGGTGGTGTTGGTGATGGTGACCGGCACGGTGGTGGTGTCCCCGGCGGTCATCTCCTCGGGGGTGGCCGGCGCGTGATAGGTGTTGGCGGGGGTCCGCTCGGTGTAGGTGATCGTCAGCCGCGGCCGCAGGATCGGCTCGCCGACCTCGCTGGACACAAACAGGCTCCGCTGCGTGGCGGGACTCTCACTGGCAGTCTTGAGCAGAAACCCCAGGTTGGTCGACGGGGTGGTGACCCAGCCCTGCACGGCGGTGTTGAGGTTGGGTCCCTTCCAGTTACGCCACTTGGGCTCCTCAGCGGTCGTGAACCCCGACAGGCCAGCCAGCACCGTGGCGTTGTAGTCCCCGCCCCTGGTCGCCCAGGGGGTGGTTGCGGTGGCGTTGTTCCAGGAGGCGGTTGCCTCGTCGAACGCCTTGGTGAGCGCGTGGACGTTGTAGGTGGTCGCGCCGGTGCCGCTGCTGGTGATCCCCTGCCACAGGCTCAGCACGGCGTCCTGGACCGTCGCAGTGGTCGGGATCGCAGGAATCGGGAACTTCAACAGCGACCGGGTCACCCCATAGGTCGCGGAGTTGTTGCCCACCCCAAGCCACGGCCGGCCGTCGAACACGTCATGGCCGCTGGTCGACTGGGTGGACGACAGGGTGGTGTCCAGCGCGCTGCCCTGCACGATCACCCTGGTCCGCCCGGCCTTGGGCAGCCAGGCGACCTGAGCGCCCGAGGCGCTGGCCTGCCCGTCGCGGGTCTTGACCACCACCCAGTAGTCGTAGGCCTTGCCCAGCGGGCTGGGATCATCCGCTGGGGTCGGCGGCGCGCTGGTATCCAGGTAGCTGGTCGTGCCAGGTGGCAGCACCGCGATCCGGCTCGAATAGCGACACCACGCCAACGTCAGCGCCCCGCACGTCGGCGTCGTCGTCGAGGTGCCGTTGGGGCGCCGGTGCACCTGGTACTCGACCAGGTCATCATCGGGCACCGAGGTAGGGGTGGGGTCGGCATACGCCGACCAGGAAAGCTGCGCGCCGGTCGCGGTGATCATGGTCGGCAGGGCCAGGTTCACACCCGGCCGGCCATAGGTCACCAGCAGCTTGGGGCCGTTCTGGGTCTCCCCGCCATAGTCGTAGCCGCCCAGGCCCGGCGCTGCCTCGTAGATCGGCCCACCCAGGTTGAGCGTCTCATTTGGCGTCTTGAGCATGAACCCATAATTGGGCTGGGTGCCGTTGAGCCAGGTCTGCACGATGTTGCGGACGTCGAAGCTGTGCCAGGCGGCGGACTGGTTGGCCGCCCTGGTCGCCGTCGACAGCGCCGCCTCGCCCATCGCGGTGTTGATCTGATTCCACGTCGCGGTGGTGTCGGTCCACGACGCCGTCACCCGCAGCGCCTGGATCGTGACCGGATTGTCAGGCGACACCCCCCACGACCCGTCGAACCAGGCCTGCAGCTGCGCGGTGGCGATCTGGGTCCCCGACGGGATATCGGTCAGGGGGAACCTCACCAGCGAACGGGCCTTGATCGTGCTGATCGACCCCACCGCCAGCTGCCAGGAGCCATCGAAGTTGGTGGTCGGCGCATCCGACCGGATCTCCACATCCTGCGACTGGTCGTGGGTGATCGGCTGGATCTTGACGGTCGGGTCCACCACCACCGGCCAGCGCCGCTCCGCCGCACCCAGCCACGCCGGGTCGGCACGGACCGTCACCTCGACCAGGTCGCCCCGCTGGGCGAGAGTCTGGGTGACCTTGTCGCTGAAGCCCCTGCCATACGGCGAGGACGCATCGGCGGCGGCGTCGGTCATGAACGGCCTTGGCAGCAGCCACAACGGCACGTCCCCACCACCCGCGGGGAACAGCCCGATCGAGCCATCAGGCTGGGCCCGCGCCACCAGCCCACCAAGCCGCATGCTGAACCGCCACGCCGCCTCCGCCGGCGCGCGCGACAGCACGATCTGCTCCTTCACCCCCTGCGGGGTCACCCGCCACACCAGGTCCGCGCCATCCCCCAGCGCCCCCGGATAGCTGATCGTGCTCCCCGCCACCCGCGCCGCCAGCGTCACAGCCGGCCCAGGCAACCCCAGCGTGACCTGCCGCCCCGCCTGCTCCACCCGCAGCAGCCGATCCGAGGAGCGCCCGAACAGGCTCCCGAAGCTGTTGGCCAGGCTGCCATAGGCAAACCCCGCCGCCCCGCCAGCCACCGGCCGCAGCCGCGTGTCGATCGGCTGCCAACGGCCACGCGCGTCGCGATAGTTGACCGGCCCAGCCCCAAGCTCTGCCTGCACCCGCCCATCCGACAGCGCAAAGAACCGGCTGTTGGCCGTGCGCTGGCCGACCAGCTCCTTGACCCGCCTGACCGGCCCCGCCGGCCTGCCCGCCGCGGGCTTGGCCGCCGGCCCCACCCGCGGCAACAGCCCGGCGGGGACGGCAGCCGTCGCCGGCTTGCCGCCCGACTCCTTGGCGCCCACCCCCAGATGGCCGAGCAGCCGCTGCCACACACTCGGACCATGCGACGAGGACGCCGTGGCCGTCGCCGGCTGCGATCGGGGTGCAGGCGTCGGCACGACCGCGTTGGAGGCGGCCACCCCCAGCACCAGGACGAGGACACACGAGATGACCAGCAGTGGGCGCAGGCGCTGCACGAGGGGGGCTCCTTTCGGCGAGCCGTGCCTCGCCCCAGGCCGGATTCACGGCACAGGGCAGCCGCCATCAGACGACGACACGGCAAGGATGCGTTGGGTGCGACGTGTGGGGTGGCCTTAGCCGGTCGAAGGTGGTGATGGGCCCGCGCGGGGGATCACATGCGTGGCGCGTGACCCGGACAAGCTGCGCGTGCTGCGTGTGGACATACCAGGCCGCCCATCTTCCTGGAGCCGCCAATACGGCAGCTCAGCAGTTTCCCCCGGTATCCCCATCAACAAGCAAATGCCCCACAACAGTAGTAGCAACACAGGCACGGCAAAGCAAGCATTAGCACGGATCTACGACCACCGTCGTAGGCAGGCTCATCACCCGGCAAGGCCGAGACCGACCGGAACCAACAGACCCGCCAACAGCCCGCGCACGCGGCCAACAACCAACCCAAGCAAAACCGCCAACAACCCCCTGTTGATGCAGGTCAGGAGGCTGTTGGCGAGCTGTGGGTGGAGGTGAGGGGATTTGAACCCCTGACTTCCTCCGTGCGAGGGAGGCGCTCTGCCGGGCTGAGCTACACCCCCATGACAGCGGGGAGGATGGTACCAGACCTACAGCTGCGGCTTGCCAGTTGGTCCTGCCGGGCTCCCCGGATGCAAAACGCCCTAGTCGCAGGGGGCGGGCTTGCGGCCCGGGGACGGGGCGGCGGTGACGGTAGCGACGCCGGGGACCGCCCCCGAGGCCGCCCCCGAGGCCGGCCGAGGGACCGCCCCCACCGGCCCGACCGGCCCGACCTCGACCTGGCGGGGACCCAGCAGGCGACCCTGGGTCAGGGCGATGCCGAGGACCACGATCAGGCCGCCGAGCACCAGGCGGTAGGAGAACGGCTCGTCGAGCACCAGCACCCCGGCGGCGACGCCCACGATCGGGATCAGGTAGGTCACCAGCGAGGCGGTGGTGGCTCCCTCCTCCTGGAGGGTGCGGTAGTTCAGCAGGTAGGCGTAGCCGGTCCCGACCGTACCCAGCAGCGCCAGGCAGAGCAGGCCCAGCCAGGCGAAGTGCACTCTGCCCGCGGCCAGGTTGGCACCGGCGACCGGTAGCAGCAGCACGCAGCCGGCGGTGAGCTGGCCGGCGGAGAGCTGCATCGGCGTGAGCTGGCGGACGAACCGGTGGGCGTAGGCGAAGCCGAAGCCATAGCCGGCGGCGCCCGCCACCACGGCCAGGGTGCCGAGCAGCGAGCTGCCGGCCAGGTCGCCGCCGCCGACGCCCGCCAGCACCGCGACCCCGGCGAAGGCGATCGCCAGGCCCCCGAGCTGCGGCCGGCGCAGCCGCTCGTCCAGCAGCCAGGCGGCGAAGGCGGCCGTGAACAGCGGCGTGCAGGCGTTCAGGACCGAGGTCAGCGCCGAGGTGATGTGCTCCTCGCCCCAGGCGATCAGCGTGAAGGGCATCACGCTCATGGCCACGCCGAGCACGGCCAGATGCCCCCATGCGCGCCGCTCGGGGAACCGCTCCCCGGTCGAGCGGAGGAAGGCGAGCATCACCACGAGACCCAGGAGGATCCGACCCCAGGCCAGGAAGGTCGGCGGGACGCTCTCGACGATCACCTTGATCAGCAGGAACGACCAGCCCCAGATGAAGGCGAGCAGCAGAAGTCGGCGCACGGCGGGTACCTCGGTCGGGACGGCAGGGGACCATTGCCTCGATGCCATCGATGCCATCCAGCGTGCCCCACGTCGTGGGCCGGTCGCCACGGATTTCCGCCCGCTCGCCGCGGTCGGCGCTCGCGCCTATGATGCGACCTGCGGAGGAGCGGGGGGGGAATGCGCGGCGACGTGATGCAGCTCGACCTGGAGTTCGGCTGGCACGCCGAGCGTGTGGCCGAGGCCGGCGTGGCGCTCGGGCTGGGCGACCCCGTGCCGATCGCCTGCCGTGGCTCGGGCCACCCGCTGCTCCTGGCCCACCTCGCCGCGCAGATCAGGGCCAGCCCTGGGCTGCGCGTGCTCGACGGCGGCAGCGGCCTCGGCGGCCCGATGGCGTGGCTGGCCAGGCAGCACGGCTGCGAGGTGGTCGGCGTCGACCTCATGGAGGGCGCGATCCGTGGCGCGCGGCGCCTGTTCCCGCGCAGCCTCGTGCTTCTCGGCAGCCTCACCGAGCTGCCGTTCACGACGGCGGCGTTCGAGGCCGCCTGGACGATCGGCTCGCTGTCGACCATCCCGGACACCCGTGCGGCGGCCTGCGAGCTGCGGCGCGTCCTGGTGCCAGGAGGCCGTCTCGTGGTCTACGACTATGTCGCGGTCGCCGGGGTGCCCCCTGACGCGCCCGTCGCCAACGTCTTCCTGCAACCGCGGACGCTCGCCGGGCGGCTGCGCGCGGCCGGGCTCACGGTGCTCTCGAGCGGCAGGGCGCCGCGGGTCGGGCCGCCGCCGGCGGCGTGGCGCGACCCCTCGCTGGCGGTCGAGCGGGAGGTCGCCCTGCGCCATGGCCACGACCCTCGCTACCAGCTCGCCGTCCGCGAGCGCGCCGCCTTCGGCCGCCTCTGCGCCAGCGGCCGGATCGCCCCCTGGCTGCTGGTCCTCGAGCGACCCAGCCGCTGAGGCCGGATAGGCTAGCCGCCGATGAGCGATGACGAGGGCGGCAGGCTGGTCGTCTGCGCCACACCGATCGGCAACCTCGGCGACGCGTCGCCGAGGCTGGCGCGTGCCCTGGCGGAGGCCGACGTGGTCGCGTGCGAGGACACCCGCCAGACGCGCAAGCTCCTCTCGCACCTCGGCGTGCGTGCGCGGCTGGTGAGCTACTACGAGGCCAACGAGCCGGACCGCGCCGCCAGGCTGGCGGAGCGGATCGCGGCCGGGGAGCGGGTCGCGCTGGTCTCCGACGCGGGCATGCCGGTCGTCTCGGACCCGGGGCACGACCTCATCGGCGCCTGCCTGGCGCGGGGCCTTGCCGTCGAGGTGGTCCCGGGGCCGAGCGCGGTGCTGGCCGCACTGGTGGTCAGCGGGCTGCCGGCTGACCGCTTCTGCTTCGAGGGCTTCCTGCCCCGCAAGGCTTCCGCCCGCGCGCGCAAGCTGGCGGAGCTGGCCGGTGAGCGGCGCACCATGGTGCTCTTCGAGGCGCCCCACCGGGTGCTCGCGACCCTCGACGCCATGATCGGGTCGTTCGGGGCCGAGCGGCCCTGCGCTGTTGCCCGCGAGCTCACCAAGGTCCACGAGCAGGTGCTCCGCGGCACGCTCGCCGAGGTGCGCCAGCGCCTCGCCGACCAGGGGCAACGTGGCGAGCTCACGCTGGTCGTGGGTGGTGCGCCCGAGGATTCGGGGCAAGCGGGCCCGCTGGCGGGCGGGGCCGCCGCCGGGCTGGTCGCCGAGGTCGCCGGCCTGGTCGAGGCCGGCGCCAGCACCAGGGACGCGGTCAGCGAGGTCGCCAGCGCCAGCGGCCACCCCCGCCGTGCCCTCTACCAGGCCGTGCTGGAGGCCCGTTCCGCCGGCGCGAGGGCGAGGCCGGTGTCCACAGGCAGGGAAGGGGAGCCGGTGGAGGACCGCTAGAATGCCGGCGAGCAGGTCCGAGACCAGGAGCGCCACCGGTGACAAAGAGCACCTTCTATCTCACCACCCCGATCTACTACATCAACGATGTGCCGCACATCGGGCACGCGTACACGACCGTCGCCGCTGACGTGCTGGCACGCTGGCGCCGCGCGCACGGCCAGGAGGTCGTGTTCCTCACAGGCACCGACGAGCACGGCCAGAAGGTGGCGCGGGCCGCGGAGGCCGCCGGTGTCGACCCGCAGACCTGGGCGGACCGCACGGTGGAGCGCTGGAAGGAGACCTGGGCCCAGCTGGACATCTCCTACGACGACTTCATCCGCACCACCGAGGAGCGCCACGTCACCGCCGTGCAGCACCTGTGGCAGCGGCTCCACGACCAGGGCGACGTCTACCTCGACAGCTACGAGGGCCTGTACTGCGTCGCCTGTGAGCAGTTCTACTCCGAGGAGGAGCTGGTCGACGGCAACTGCCCGATCCACGGCCGGCCCGTCGAGCTCGTTCGGGAGGAGAACTACTTCTTCCGGCTGTCGAAGTACGCCGACCAGCTGCTGGAGCTGTACCGGGAGCGGCCGGAGTTCGTGCGGCCGCCCAGCCGCCTGCGCGAGGTCGTCTCCTTCGTCGAGCAGGGGCTGCAGGACCTGTCCATATCTCGTTCGACCTTCGGCTGGGGCGTGCCCATCCCCTGGGACCCGAAGCACGTCATGTACGTGTGGATCGACGCTCTGCAGAACTACCTCACCGCCGCCGGCTGGGACGCCGACATGGAGCGCTTCGAGCGCGTCTGGCCGGCCGACTACCACTTCGTCGGCAAGGACATCCTCCGCTTCCACGCGGTGATCTGGCCGGCGATCCTGCTGGCGGCGGGCCTGCCGCTGCCGCGCACGGTGCAGGCGCACGGCTGGCTGCTGGTCGGTGGCGAGAAGATGAGCAAGACCAAGCTGACCGGCATCGCCCCGGGCGACCTGGTGCGGCCGTTCGGCTCGGACGCCTTCCGCTACTTCTTCCAGCGTGAGATCGCCTTCGGCCAGGACGGCAACTTCTCCTGGGAGGGGATGGTCGAGCGCTACAACGCCGACCTCGCCAACGGCCTGGGCAACCTGGCGAGCAGGGTGACGGCGATGGTGGAGCGCTACCGCGGCGGCGTGCTGCCGGCCCCCGGGCCAGAGGGCGGGGCCGAGGTGGCCGTTCGGGAGGCGGCGGCCCGCGCCTACGCCGACGCGCGCGCCGCCCTGGACACCGACCTCGCCTACGAGCGGGCGCTGGCGGCGATCTGGCGCTTCGTGGCCGCCGCCAACGGCTACGTGAGCGAGCGCAAGCCTTGGGAGCTGGCCGGCTCTGGCGACGACGCCGCGCTGGACACGGTGCTGTACACGGGCGCGGAGGCGCTGCGGGTCGCTGCCCTGCTGACCGCGCCGTGGCTGACCAGGGCGGCGCCGACGCTGTGGACCGCCGTCGGCGCTCCGGGCGAGCTGTCCGGGGCCGAGCTGCCCGAGGCGCTGGCCTGGGGCGGCCTGCCCGCCGGCGTGCGCGTCACCCGGGTGGGCGCGCTGTTCCCACGGCTCACCGCCGAGGGCGAGGTCGCCCAGCGCGCGGCGCGGTAGCGGAAGATGCTGATCGACACGCACTGCCACCTGCACCTGCTGGAGGAGCCGGCGGAGACGGTGGTCGAGCGGGCCAGGGCAGCGGGCGTCGGGCACCTGGTGGACGTCGGCGTCGACCTCTCTTCGAGCAGGCAGGCGGCGGCCAACGCCGGGCGCCTGCAGGGCGTCTCGGCCAGCGCCGGGGTGCACCCGCACGACGCCGTCACGCTGACCCCGCGGGTCCTCGAGGAGCTTCGCGAGCTGCTCGCCGGCGAGCGGGTGGTCGCCGTGGGCGAGACCGGGCTCGACTACTTCCGCGACCACTCGC
>WNGB01033700.1_pt1 | contig 11402 bp, 8 predicted proteins | sample 5400681 | NCBI WGS metagenome assembly WNGB01 (sample SAMN13153367, study PRJNA577476) | soil metagenome | isolation source: 115 cm soil or saprolite under grassland replicate 2 | place: USA:California | collected 2016-06-15 | reverse complement strand
AGCCGCGGCTTCCGCGGTAGGGCTGTCGGCCGCGAAGGGGCGAGTGCTTGTCAGCAACTCGAACGCGACTACGGCGAGAGCGTAGCGGTCACTGGCCGGGGTCGCGCGGTCCCCCTGCGCCTGCTCGGGCGACAGGTAGCCGGCCGTGCCGAGGACGGTGCCGGTCACGGTCAGCGAAGCGAGCCCCGCGGCGCTGGCGATACCGAAGTCGGCGACGTGAATGTTCCCGTCGCCGTCGAGCATCAGGTTTGCCGGCTTCACATCGCGGTGAACCACGCCTTCCTTGTGGGCCGCGTCGAGCGCGACGCCTGCCTGCTCCAGCCACGTGAAGGCACGCTCTGGCGGCAACGATCCTTCCCTTCGCACGACCTCGTCGAGCGAGCCGCCGCTGAGGTACTCCATGACGATGTATGGCCGCCCGGCGTGTTCGCCGACGTCGAAGATCGTCACGGTGTTCGGCTCTCCGGAGAGCCGCGCAGCCGCTAAGGACTCGCGCGTGAACCGCTCGCGGACTGTGGCGTCCTGCGCGTACCGGGCGGCGAGGATCTTGATCGCGACGTCGCGGCCAAGCGTCGCATCGGTCGCCCGGTAGATGTCGCCCATACCGCCGCGGCCAATCTGCTGCGGGCCGCGGTAGCGAGGCGGAAGGATGTCGGTCGTTACGGCCACAGACTGGTGAAACGGGTTTTCCCAACCTCTGGTCGCGCAAACGATGAGATCAGGGTTCCGTAAAGAAAGGTGCTGCTCTTGAGCCCCTTTGCTAGCCTCGTTCGCGTCCTCGCCCGGGTCAGCTTCATGCGACGAACGCTTGTACTCGCCTCCCTCCTTCTGCTCGTCGGCCCCTCCGCCGCGCCTGCTCGTGTGGGCGCGGCGGCCCCGGTCGGGACGGCCACGTTCGTCCTCACGGGCCACGGCTGGGGACATGGTGTCGGTCTGAGCCAGTACGGCGCGTACGGCTACGCGCAGAAGGGCGTCGGCTACGCAAAGATCGTCGCGCACTACTTCCCCGGCACGACCCTTGGTCCCGCGCCGGTCTCGCGAGTGCGCGTACTGCTGGCGAGTGGCGCCTCGACCCTGACGCTCGGCTCGGCTGCGGACTTCCGAGTGCGCGATGCTGCCGGCGCCGTCCACGATGTCGTCGCCGGAACGTACACGCTCGGTCCCGCCCTGAAGTTGAAGGTCGATGGGCAGCAAACGGCACGCGCGCTCCCCGGACCGCTGCTCTTCCAGCCGGGCACCGCACCGGTCGCGCTCAAACGCCAGTACCGGGGGTCGATTCAGGTGGACGTCAGCGGTGGAAAGCTACGGGCGATCAACATCGTCGGCCTCGAGCCCTACCTGTACGGCGTCGTCCCCTCCGAGATGCCGTACACCTGGCTACCGGAAGCGCTGAAGGCGCAGGCTATCGCGGCGCGCTCGTACGCACTCGCGTCGCGTAAGACAGGCGCCTTCGACCTGTACTCGGACACGCGCAGCCAGGTGTACCTCGGAATCGACCACGAGAAGCCCTCGACGAACGCAGCGGTGGATGCGACGGCCGGGAAGGTGGTGCTCTTCGAGGGTCAGGTCGCAAAGACGTTCTTCTTCTCGACGTCCGGCGGCCGAACTGCGTCGGCGGAGGACGTCTGGGGCGAGGCGGTGCCCTACCTCCTTTCGGTGCCGGATCCGTACGACTCGATTTCGCCGTACCACGACTGGGGCCCGTTCTCGTTCACGGGCGTGAAGCTCGCCAAGGCGTTGGAGATGTCGGGACGGGTCGTCGACCTCCAGCCCCAGCTCAACTCGTCCGGACGCATTCGTACGCTGAACGTCGTCGGAACCAAGAGCACGGTCGCGGTCCAGGGTGGCGACCTCCGCCGCCGCCTCGGGCTCCGGTCCACGTGGTTCAGCGTCGGCGTCCTATCGCTCAGCGCGCCCGGCATCACCGTGACCTACGGGTCGCGCGTTCGATTGACAGGGACGGCACGCGGACTCGCCGAGGCGGTGCTCCAGCAGCGCGCGGGCGGCGACTGGCAAGAGGTCGGCACGCTCACCGCCGGTAAGGATGGCGCGCTCAGTGTGGTGGTCAAGCCGACGGTGACGACGCAGTACCGGCTCACGAGCGGCAAGGTCGTAGCGGCCGCGGTCCGTGTCCCGGTCGCGCCGCTCGTCCGTTTCTATCCGGTGCGCACGCAGGATCAGCTTCGCGGCTACGTCCGTCCCGCCGCGCTCGAGGGCACCACCGTCTTCGTCCAGCGACAGGATGGGACACGCTGGGTGACGCTCACGCGGGCTGCCGTCGATGCTGACGGCGCTTTCCTCTCGAACCTTCAGCTCACCACCGGCGTGTATCGCGCGCGGGTCTCGGCCGGCCGCGGCTTCGTCGCTGGCAACAGCCCGGTGCTCCAGGTCACCACTCCGTGAAGACAGCGGCGGTTGCCGCGCTCGCCCTCCTGCTTGCGCCGTCCGCACTCGCCCTCCAGTTCCGGGCGGGCTTCACGCCGAGCGATCCGCTCGCGTCCCGCCAGTACTACCTGGCTCAGGATCACGCCTTCGATGCGTTCGGGACCGAGTTGCCGGTCCTCAATCCCGTCCGGGTCGCGATCATCGACTCGGGGATCGACGGCGGCCACCCCGAGTTCCCGCGTTCGCGGATCTGGGCCGCCCGGAGCTGGGTCGGCGGCAGCCCGCTCACGGACGAGGAGGGCCACGGAACCTTCGTCGCCGGCGTGATCGCGGCCGCTCTCAACAACAACGAAGGGATCGCGGGAATGGCCTTCCCGGCGCAGCTCGTGGTGGCGAAGATCGCGCGGTCCGACCAGACCATCGACGTGCGCGATGAGGCGGAGGCGATCCGCTGGGCCGTCGACATGGGGGCGCGCGTGATCAACCTCTCGATCGGAGGACTGCGCGATCCCTTCCACCCGCGGCGTGACACATTCTCGCGCACCGAGGCGAAAGCCATCGAGTACGCCGTCCGAAAGGGCGCCGTGCTCGTCGCCGCCGTGGGAAACTCGGACGAGGCTCCGCAGACTCCCTGGCAGTACGCGAGCTATCCCGCCGCGCTGCCGCACGTGATCGGCGTGAGCGCGCTGACACCTACCGGGAACGTTCCGCTCTTTTCCGACCGGGATCGCATCTACAACGACATCTCCGCGCCAGGCCAGGAGATCTACTCCACACTTCCCCGCGCCATCACTTCCTTCCGACCGCTGTGCCAGAACCAGGGCTACTCGGATTGCGGGCCCGACGAGTTCCGGCACGCCGCCGGGACGTCTTTCGCGGCACCTCAGGTGACGGCGGCCGCGGCCGTGCTCTTCGCGCTCAAGTCCACGCTCCAGCCGGACCAGGTCGCGAGCATCCTCGAGCGGTCGGCGACCGACGTGAACGCCTCGAACGGCTGCAAGCAATGCCCTCTGCTCCGCGATTCGTTCAGCGGCTGGGGCCGGCTCGACGTCGCCAAGGCAATCGCCTCGCTCGAGGGCGTGCTACCGGCCCCGGACCGCTTGGAACCGAACGACGACGCCGGCACGAACGCGGCCCGGCTGTCGGCGTCGGCGACGTCGGTGAAGGCCACGATCGACTTCTGGGACGACCAGATCGACGTCTATCGGACCTACCTCAAGAAGGGCCAGCGCGTCCGGATCACTCTCAACGGACCTGCTGGCGTTGCATCGAATCTCCTGCTCTGGCGGCCCGGAACGAAGCGCGTCGATGATCTCAGAACGCAGAACCTCCGCGTCGCTCAGGCACTGGGACCAGGCTCGACCCACAGAATCGGCTACCGCGTGCCGAAGAGCGGCTTCCACTACGTCGAAGTGAAGCTCCCTACGCGCGGCGTCGGCTCGTACGAGCTGACGATCGCTCGCTCCGCGCGTCGCTAGCCGTTTTCCAGCAGTTCCTCCGGGGGAACGTCGCGCAGGACGCGCGCGGGATTGCCGACGACGATGACCCGAGGCGGGACGTCTCCGACCACGACCGCACCTGCACCAACGTAGGCTTCCTCGCCGATCTCGACCCCAGGGCAGAGCACGGCGCCGCCGCCGACGCGTGCTCCACGGCGGATCGTCGGTCCCTTCCTCAGTGCATGTCGCTTCTCCGTGCGTCCCATGAAGTTGTCGTTCGTCGTCTGGACGCCGGGTGCGATGAAGACGTGCTCCTCGATGGTCGAATACGCCGTGATGTAGGCCATCGCCTGAATCTTCGTGAGGGCGCCGATCGTCGTGTCGTTCTCGACCAGTGCGCCGCGCCCGATCACGACGTCGTCGCCGACGACGCAGCGCTCCCGCACACACGCCTGGTCGCCGACGATCACGCGCGCACCGACATTCGTCCCGGCGAACACAATTGCACCGGTGGAGACAACCGTCCCAGGCCCAAGCTCGAGCGGCGGCAGGTCTTCCCGCTTCGTCGTCGAACGCGCGGAAAGGGAGGGCTGCTTGCCGACGACTGCGCCGTCGAGGATCTTGCAACCGTCGCCGATCACCGTGCCTGGAAAGACGACTGCGCTTGGGGCGATCTCAGCGCTCAAGCCGGAACGGTCTCGAGCGACGCCTGGAGCTGCTCGAGCGCACGCACGACCGGAATGGCATCGCGCGCGGCCTTGAGGGAGTCACCCCCATGCGCGATGAGCCTCAGGAAATGCTGACACTCGAGGCGGAGCGGTTCGGTCGTGTCGACCTGCGGGCTGTAGATGTCGCCGGTGCGGGTTCGCCAGTTGTCATACACCGTGATCTTCCGCTCACGCTCCATATCGTCGAACACCGCCATCCTGTCGTTGCCGACGACTGTGATACGCCTGATCTTGTGCGGGTCGAGCCACGAGAGATGCATGTGCGCCATCTTTCCCGATGGGAAGCGCAAGTAGCAGAAGACCACGTCCTCAACCCCGCGATTGAGGAAAGCGCTGCCATGCGCCCGCACTTCGCTCGGCTCCTCAGCAATGAGGTACAGCAACACGGAAAGGTCGTGGACGCCGAGTGACCAGAGTGCGTTTTCGTTCGTCCTGAAGGTCCCCAGGTTCTGGCGGTTCCCGTACACATAGAGCACGTCGCCAAGCTCGCCGGAGGAAACAATCTCCTTCAGCTTCTGGACGCCCGGGTGGTACAGGAGCAAGTGCCCGGGCATTAGAACGCGGCCCCGCTCTTCGGCGATCTCGGCGAGCTCCTCAATCTCGACGCCACGCATCGCGGGTGGCTTCTCGACGAAGACGTGCTTGTCTGCTTCCAAAGCGCGACGCGCGAGCTCATGATGCGTCGGCACGGGAGTCGCAATCACGATCGCCTCAATGCTCGCGTCGGCGAGAAGGTCGTCGAAATTCGCCGTCACACGCGCCGCCGGGTAGCGCTGTCCGAACTCGGCCCGCCGTTCTTCGTCCTGGTCGCAGAGCCACACGAGCTCGGCGAGCTCGTCGAAATTCCGGGCCAGGTTCTTGCCCCACTGGCCGAGACCCACTTGGGCTAGTCGAGCCACACTCATCAGAGCTTCCAGACTTTTCCGCTGCCGGAGCCGTTCCTGCCGGTCGCGTTCCGGAGATCGACCACGATCTGCGAGCGCTCGACCAGGTCGTCGTAGTCGATCGAGCTGTGCGCGGTCACGATCACGACGCAGTCATATGCCTCGGGTGTGTAGTCGACCGACCGCAGACCGTCGAACTCGTCCACGTGAGGATCGTGATACTCGACTTCCGCACCGGTCTTCCGCAGCAGCCGGATGATCTTCTCCGCCGGAGACTCGCGCACGTCACCGATGTCGGACTTGTACGACACACCGAGCACAGGTCAGATAAAAGGGATCGATCGGAATGCAGTGACCGCCGAGCCCGGGACCCGGCTTGAAGCTCATGAATCCGAACGGCTTCGTCTCCGCGGCTTCGACGATCTCCCACACGTCCACATCCATCCGCTCGCACAGCTGCGCGAGCTCGTTCACCAGGGCGATGTTGACAGCCCGGAAGATGTTCTCGAGCAGCTTCGTCATCTCCGCCGCTTCCGGGGAGGACACCGGGACGACGGTTTCGACCGCACTCCGGTAGAGCTCGGCAACGCGCTCCGTGCAGGCCGGCGTAAGGCCGCCGACGATCTTCGGAGTGTTGCGCGTCGTCCAGTCGGTCCGCCCTGGGTCGACGCGCTCGGGCGAGAACGCGAGGTGAAAGTCCTTGCCTGCCTTCAACCCGCTTCGCTCGAGGATCGGCTGCAGGCACTCCCGCGTCGTGCCGGGATAGGTGGTCGACTCCAGGACAACGAGCTGGCCCTGCCGGAGGCGTGGAGCGATCTCTTCGACGGCCGCGCGAACGATCGAGAGGTCGGGCTCGCGCTGGCTCGACAGGGGGGTAGGCAGGGCAATCAGGATGGCGTCGGCGTCCTTCAGCGCGTCGTAGTCCGTGGTCGCCGAGACGCGGCTTTCGTCCACTAGCTTCTTGAGCTCGCCGGAGGCAACGTCTCCGATATGGCTCTCGCCGCGGTTGATGCCCTTGACGACCTCATCGCTGATGTCAACGAGCACGACATTCTTGCCCGCCTCGGCGAAGACCTGCGCGAGCGGCATGCCCACGTATCCGGCGCCAATGATTGCGACTTCTGGCTTCATGCGCGCAGAAGGCTACTTGCGACGGCAACGCGTCGAAGTCCGGCCCGGCGTGCGGCCGGGCCATGATGACTTCGAGGCGAGACTTTCTGATGGATGGCCACTGTGAGCCGCGACGGGCAAAGCCCGCCGCGGCGGCGACTGAACGACGCTGGACGGGCGCTACACTTCGCTGCCGCTCGGGCCGTTAGCTCAGTTGGTAGAGCAGGGGACTCTTAATCCCAAGGTCGAAGGTTCGAATCCTTCACGGCCCATTTTCGAATGGCTCGCAAGCCGCGGCGGTGATGACGCGGTAGGTGAGTTGGGACAAGCTCCCTGGCCGGTTCCCGGAATTGGAAGTTCGCGCAGAACGGCGTACTCTAGAAGGGCAGTCAGGGGGGTTTCGGATCACGAAGTTCAGGGGCGCTTGGCAGGAACGGCTCACCGCGAGGGTGGCTAGCATTCTCTCGGCGCTCGCGCTGGTTGCCGCGGTCGCCTCATTGGCTGCCGCAGCGCCGTCTCGCGGTGGCGATCCCGATCCGAGCTTCGGCAGCGCCGGCCTCGTCACGACCGACCTCACCAGCGATGCCGACAGAGCGTGCTGCGTCGCCATGCAGGCTGACGGGAAGATCGTAGTCGCCGGCTCGGAAGCGTCGGTAAACGGATCGGCGGGGCATGCATTCGTCGCGCGTTACCTCCCGAACGGCACGCTCGACTCGAGCTTCGGCGGTAGCGGCGTCGTCAGGCCGCGCTTCTCGACCGGCGACGACCTCGTGCAGGCGCTCGCGATCCAGCCCGACGGGAAGATCGTCGCCGCTGGAAGTGTTGTCGCTCCCGACACGAACATCGCGTTGGCGCGCTACAACGCGGACGGCGGTCTCGACGCAGGCTTCGGGAGCGGCGGCAAGGTCATCACCGCCTTCGCACCTTCCTCTCGGGAACGCGCACTCGCCGCGTCGATCGCCGGGGACGGCAAGATCGTCGTCGCAGGTGCCGCGCGCGGAGGGGGTCTCCCTTCCGGGAACTTCCTCGTCGCGCGTTACAACCCCGACGGCACGCTTGACCAGGCCTTTGGCAGCGGCGGCAAGGTCATCACCGACTTCGGTTCCCTGGCGGAGGCGCACGGAGTTGCGATCGACGCGGGCGGGAAGATCGTGGCCGTCGGCGGGATGTTCTCGGTGAGTCCCGCCGGGGGGTTCTGGGGAAAGGCGTTCGTCGCCGCGCGCTACAACCAGGACGGCACCATCGACACGAGCTTCGGGGGCGGGAAGGTGTTAACCGATTTCGGAACCGACTCGTACGCAAACGACGTGACGGTCCAACGTGACGGAAAGGTGCTGACGGTCGGTTGGGTCGGTGCCGGCAACAGCCCGGGGACGATCGTCCGCCACAACCCCGACGGCAGCCTCGACGCGTCGTTCGGCGAGGGCGGCAGAGTCGTCCTGGAACTTCCGGAGGCCGGAAGCTTTATCGGTGCGGTCGCCTTGGACTCGCACGAACGGATCGTCACGGCAGGAAACGTGGGCGGTGCAAACATAGACTTCGAGCTCGCACGGTTCAAGCCGAACGGCGACCTCGACGCCGCGTTCGGCCGCGGCGGCGCGGTCTCGACCAACTTCGCCGGCAACTCGTACGACACGGCGAGTGACATCGCTCTGCAACAGGACGGGAAGCCCATCCTTGCCGGCGAGAGCGACGGGAAGATCGCGCTGGCGCGCTACTTGCCCACGTACTGCTTCGTTCCGAACGTCAAGGGGAAACCGCTGGCCGCCGCAAAGGCGGCGATCCTGAAGGCGCAGTGCGCCGTCGGAAGGGTCACGCGGATCTCCTCGCGGACGGTTCGCACCGGCCGCGTTGTCCGGCAGCTTCCGCGCGCGGGTACGCAGCAACGAGAGGGTCGCGCCGTCGCGCTCGTCGTCAGCCGTGGCCGCTAGCGCAGCGATCTAGTCGCCGCACGGCGTTCATGCCGTAACGGGCAGATCGGCGCCAGACGCCGCGGCCATCAAGATGACCTCGCGGTTCCGTCGCTCCGCCTCGGGAGCGTTCCATCGCATCCGCAATGTCAGGGTGATCAGCGGGATCCCCACTGCGCTGTACGCGACGCCGCCCACGACGAGCCACCGGGCGACCCCGCCGCTTCGCTACAGAGGCACAACAGCTATGACCATGGTCGGTCACCATTCGCGGAAGCGTGCCGGAAAGACCGGAGGGCCAACGCGCCGCAAACGACCATGAGCGCCCGTGGGGGAACCGTGGGTTCCCTCGCGAATTTTTGGGAGTAGAGTCAGACAGGTTCGCCCAACCCGTGGGGGTGCTCTTGGCGACTCAGGATGTTGAACGCCGAGCTTTAGACGACGCCCAGCGCCTCTACGCTGAGGAGATCGAGCGGCTCAGACGCCTGCTGGAGGCGTCCTCCTCGCTACTCGGCACCCTCAGCGTCGAGAAGGTCCTCCCCGAGGTGCTCGACCTCGCCCAGCGGACGCTCGCCGCGGAGGGGTACGCGCTGTGGCGGTACGACGAAGAGACAGAATCCTGGGGAATTGCCATCCACTCCGGACTCTCCGAGGAGTACGTCGAGCATGCGCCCAGGACGGTGCAAGACAGCAGCGCCAACATCTCCTTCGACGCCCCGATCGTCGCCGAGGAGATCTCGGAGGCGGAGTGGCTCACGCCCGAGCATCGCCGGGCGCACGCGGCTGCGGGCACTCAGTCGATGCTGGCGGTGGCGCTGCGCCATGACGAGCGGGTGTTCGGGACGCTTGCCTTCTACTACGGCGACCCGCATCAGTTCACCGAAGCCGAGAAGAGCGCTGCCTGGACTCTCGGCAACCTCGCTGCCGCCGCGATCCGCACAGCCGAGCTGTACGAAACGCAGCATCGCCTCGCCGCAGACCAGAAGTTCGTCGCCGAGGCGAGCGAGCAGCTCGCGTCCTCGCTCGACTACGAGACGACCCTGTCCAACGTCGCAGCCCTCGCGGTGCCCCGCTTCGCGGATTGGTGTGCGATCGACATGGTCGAGGAGTCCGGCGCGCTCCGCCGCCTGGCCGTGGCACACGTCGACCCGGCCAAAGTCAGCTGGTCAAACGCGCTCGTGACGAAGTACCCGCCCGATCCAGACGCCGCCTACGGCGTCCCGAACGTGATCCGGACCGGCCGGCCGGAGCTCTTCTCGGAGATCCCCGACGAGCTGCTCGTGGGCGCAGCGGGTGATCAACCCGAGCTTCTCGAGATCTTGCACGAGCTCGGGCTGAAGTCAATGATCTGCGTCCCGCTCGTCGCGCGCGACAGGGCGTTCGGTGCGATCACGTTCGTCTCGGCCGAGAGCGAGCGCAGGTACGACGACGTGGATCTGGCCACCGCGCAGGACCTCGCGCGCAGCGCTGCCACAGCGGTCGACAACGCGCTGCTCTTTCGGGAAGCCGAAGCCGCGCGGCGCCAGGCGCAGGAGTCTCTGTCGGTCGTGGACGCAGTGTTCGGCGCCGCACCGATCGGGCTTGCGTTCATGGATACCAGCTTCCACTACGTCCGGGTCAACGACGCGCTCGCAGCGATCAACGGCGTGCCGGCCGAAGAGCACTACGGGCGGACTCGGCGTCGTCCTCACCGACGTGACCGAGCAGGAGCAGGCGCGCGCGGCAGCCGAAGCCGCCAACGAACGACTCGGCGTCCTCGCCGAGGCGAGCCAGCGGCTCGCGACGACGCTGGACTACGAGACGACGCTGGCCAACCTTGCCTCGCTGCTGGTGCCGCGGTACGCCGACTGGTACGCGGTCGACGTCCTCGATGACAGCGGCGGCTTCCGGCGCCTGGCTGTCGTGCACAAGGATCCGTCAAAGGCCGAGTGGGTTGAGCGGTCCAGGCAGCTCTATACGGCCGACCCTGACGAGCCCGAGGGAACAGGAAGGGTCGTCCGGACGGGCGAGGCGATCCTCTACCGGACGATCACGGATGAGTTTCTCGCGTCATCGACGAAAGATCCGGAGCACCATCAGGTCTTGCACCAGCTGGGAATGGAGTCCGCGATGGTCGTGCCCCTGACCGCAGGCGGGCGGACCTCTGGGGCGCTCATGCTCGTGTCGACCGACCCCGAGCGCCTCTTCGACGAGGACGACCTCGATTTCGCCCGGCACCTCGGCCGGCGTGCCGCGGTGGCGGTTGACAACGCACGCCTCTATCGGGCTGCCGAGGAAAGGGCCCGCGCGTCCCTGGTCGTCGAGCACGTCGCCGACGGCGTACTGCTCGTGGACCGGCTCGGCGTCATCAGGCTCTGGAACCCGGCGGCGGAACAGATCACGGGTCTTTCGGCGAAGGACACGCTTGGCCGGCAGGCGGATGATGTCTTTGCCTCGAAAGAAGCAACGGCCCCCCTGCCGCAGGGTGAGGCCACACGGCCGACGACGCACCAGGTCGACGTCAACGGACGCGAGCTCTGGCTTTCCGTCACGGGCGTCGGGTTCGAAGACGGAAGCGTCTACGCGTTCCGCGACTTGACCGCAGAGCGAGCCATCGAAAAGCTCAAGTCGGACTTCGTCTCGACGGTCTCGCACGAGTTGCGCACACCGCTCGCCGCCATCTACGGCGCGGCGCTGACCCTACGGCGAGACGACGTTCCTCTCGCCGAGCCACAGCGCGCAGGCCTGCTCGAGGTAATCGCGAGCGAGTCGGACCGGCTCGCGCGGATCGTCAACGACATTCTCTGGGCGAGCCGGCTCGAGTCCGGCGGAATGCACACGACGATCGAACAATGCGACGGCGTCGCGATCGCCCGGAGCGTCGTCGACGCGGCGCGCCACTACGTGCCCCCGAGCATCGAGCTTGCGGTAACGGCGCCGGAGGATGCACCGCCGATCGCGGCCGAC
>WNGB01053797.1_pt1 | contig 11403 bp, 13 predicted proteins | sample 5400681 | NCBI WGS metagenome assembly WNGB01 (sample SAMN13153367, study PRJNA577476) | soil metagenome | isolation source: 115 cm soil or saprolite under grassland replicate 2 | place: USA:California | collected 2016-06-15 | reverse complement strand
GTCCAGCAGCCGGCCCTGCGACGGGGCACCGTGGAGACCGTCCTCGCCGACGACGCGCGACGCCTGTACGCGTTCGTGCGGGCGCTCGAAGAGGACCGGGTGGTGGCCGCCTTCAACGCCTCCGACCGCGAGCAGACCGCAGAGCTGCCGGTGGGGGGCCCCGTGCGCGACCTGCTCTCCAGCCGCCGGTGGAAGCCGCGGGAGGGCAAGGCCAGCGTGACCCTGCCGCCCCTCTCCGGCGCGCTCCTGGCCGCCGACCGCCGGTAGCCGCGGCGGGTCGCGCTCGACGGAAAGGCCCTTGAGACGAGCGCCCGCCGCTCTTCGGACATTGTCAATCCGAAAAACGTAAAGAAAGAGATTGACAGCCGGCCCACTGCGGCGGTAGTGTTACCAGCCTGGACGAATTCTGACACCGAGATCGGTGCGCTCCGTCCCCTCCTGCACCGGTGGATTTCGCGATAGGCCCTATCACTCTGTCGCTTGGCTCCGCACACTCTGGCTTAGGAGATGACCATGACACGATCCATCGCACTGGTCACCCTTGTAGCGCTCGCCCTCACAACACCTGCTTTCGCGGATGGCACGCTCTTCGTCGGCACGGACACCGAGGAATTCAACAGCGTCCTTCCGGACCGGCTGGGGCGCTTCACCACCAACGGGCCCGCGATCGTCGGCGGCGGGATCATCAGCCTCCCGTACCCGCTGAACGGCATGGGCAACGGGGGCGGTTTCCTGTACGCGGGGGATGCCCTTTCGAACAACCTGCGCACGATCGGCTATGACGGCACCCTGCTCACGACCGTCGCCGCCGGGTTCGCAGCGGGCTGCTGCAACGAAGAGATGGTCTTCGACGGCGCAAACCTGTATCACGCCCACTTCGACCCCTTCGCCGGTAGCATCCAGCGCATCGACCCGGTCACCGGCGTCGTCCTGCTCACCTATCCCCAGAACGATGTCGTGGGCATGGCGCTGGTGGGAAGCGACATCTGGATCTCCAAGTGGGCCCCCCGCCAGGTCGGGCGGTGGGACCCGGCCACCAACACCTTCACCCCGGTCTTCAGCACGGCGACGAACGCAGGCGGGCTGGCCTACGATCCGAACGACAACGTTCTCTGGGTCGGCCGCAAGGGCGGGTTCGTGGGACCGTACGACCTGACCGGCGCCTCGCTGGGGGCCGAGTTCCAGCCGTTCGGCGACATCGACGACACCATCGACGGCCTGGAGCTGGTGTGCGCGCCGACCGTGTCAGCAGGCTCGGCGAACCCGAGCGTGCTGTGGCCGCCCAATCACAAGATGGTCGACGTCACGCTCGACTATACCGCCGCGGGCTGCGGCGGCACGGCCGACTGCACGGTGGTCAGCATCTCCAGCAACGAGCCGGTGAATGGTGTGGGCGACGGGAACACGTCGCCGGACTGGGAGATCGTCGACGCGACGCACGTCAGGCTGCGCGCCGAGCGGTCGGGGCCGGGATCTGGACGGGTCTACACGATCACCGTCCGGTGCACCGACGAGGCGGGCCAGACCAGCGAGACGACCATCATCGTGACCGTGCCTCACGATCAGGGTTCGTAGCGGACGTCGCCTCTTCGACGAACACCGGTCCGCCCACCAGCCTGGGCGAGCGGCCGGCCGGCCGGAGGGCAGGAAGTTGAATCCGGCTGGCCGCTCGACCGGGAATCCGGGCGTCTCGCCAGGGCAGCGCGAAGGCCCTCACTTGAACAGCCCCTTGACCATGGCGCCGACATCCGTGTTGGTCCTTCACCGGGACGGTGATCCGCGCCCCGAAGGGGCCGGGGGCGCTCGCATGTCCGCCCCGGAACACGAGCCGGCGGATCACGACCCGCCGCGACGACCGGGGCGGGCGACCGAGCACGTCGTGCACGCGGCCGCGCAGCGCTTCGACGTTGGTGCGCCCGGCCACGCTTTCCACGCGCAGGACGAAGCCGTCCACCGCCACCTCGGGCACGCGGATCGTCCCCTGCAGGAGGGACGTCGGGTCCAGACGCACGCTGATCCGCTCCGCCGCGAGCATCCGCTCGTCTCCGAAGCCGGGCGGGTTCCCCAGCGCGAAGCCCTCGAGCCGGAGGCGGGGCCCCCAGAGCCCCACCTGGGCACGCTCCAGGGTCACCCGCATCGCGAGGGCGCGGGACCCCTCACGTGCTACCAGCCACCGCAGCGCCGGGCCCGACCCCAGCCAGGCGAGGAGGCCTACGATTGCGAAGCCGGCCACGAACCTTCCGGTCCGGCGGCGCGCGCGAGGGGTCGCCCGCTTCATGCTCAGAGAAGGGCTTTCAGCCGCTGATAGCCGGCCCGGCTCAGCGGCAGCCGCGAGCCGTCGGTCAGGATCGCGGTCCGGGTGTCGGAGCCGTCGGGCTCGATGCGGGCGAGGCGCTCCAGGTTCAGCAGGTACGAGCGGTGGATGCGCACGAAGCGGTCCTTGGGCAGGCTCGCCTCCAGCTCCGCGAGGGTCTGCTGCTTCAGGTACTCCTTGCCCCCGGAGCGCAGGCTCACGTAGTCGTCCTGGGCCTCCGCGTAGTCGAGGGCCTCGACCGGGATCACGTGGACGCGCGGGCCCTGGCGCACCAGGATGCGCTCCAGGGGCGCGCCCGCGGGCCGCGCGGCCGAGACCAGCTCGGGGACGGGAAGGGGCTGGCGCGCGCGCAAGCGCTCGCGGGCCCGGGCGAGGGCGGCCGTGAAGCGCTCGGCGCTCACCGGCTTCAGCAGGTAGTCGACCGCGTTCACCTCGAAGGCCTTGACCGCGTGCTCGTCGAACGCGGTCACGAACACCACCGCCACCTCGCGGCCGATCAGCTCGAGGACCTCGAAGCCGGAGAGCTTGGGCATCTGGATGTCGAGGAAGACGAGGTCGGGCTTGATCTCGCTCACCGCCTTGACGGCCTCGAAGCCGTTCTTGCACTCCCCCACCAGCTCGATCCCGTCCTCGCGCGCGAGGTACTCGCGGAGGATGGCCCGCGCGGGGTCCTCGTCGTCCACGATGACCACCCGGAGCGGAGCCACGACCGTGGGGGCGGCGATACCGGGGGGAGTGGCCACGGGCGACCCCGGCTCCTCGAGCCGGCGGCGCGCCGCCTTCAGGTCCACGAGCAGGTCGGGCACCGCCTGGTAGCGCTGGTCCGGGCTCTTGTCCAGGCACTTGTCGAGGAGGCGCTGCAGCGGCTCCGCGGCCCCGCCCAGGCCCGGGGGCGAGAGGCGGGGCGCCGCCTCCTTGAGCACGGCGTGCAGGGTCTCCACCCCCGTCTCGCGCCGGAAGGCGGGGCGTCCCGCGACCAGCTCGTAGAGCAGAGCGCCGAACGAGAACAGGTCGCTCCGCGGGTCGACCTTCCCGCCGCGGACCTGCTCGGGCGACATGTAGGCGGCGGTCCCGATGATCCGGCCGGGGTCGGTCTCGCCCCGGGGCGGGGTGTCCACGCCGCTGTCGATCGGATCGCGCGCCTTGGTCAGCTTGGCGAGGCCGAAGTCGATGATCTTGACCCGGCCGGACTCGGTCACCATCACGTTGGAGGGCTTGAGGTCGCGGTGGACGATCCCCCGCCCGTGGGCTTCCGCGAGACCCTCCGCCACCTCGAGGGCCAGGTCGAGGGCGCGGGACGGCTCGAGGGGACCCCGGCCCAGGAGGGCCGCCAGGGGCTCCCCCCGGATCAGCTCCATGGCGATGAAGGTGAACCCCTCGGCCTGGTCGATCTCGTAGACGACCGAGATCGCGGGGTGGGCGAGGGAGGCCGCGGCCTGGGCCTCCTGGCGCAGCCGGCGCTCGCGCTCGGGGTCGTCCTCGGGACCGGGGGCCAGGACCTTGAGGGCCACCTCCCGGCCAAGGCGGGTGTCGACCGCGCGGTAGACCGTGCCCATGCCGCCATGGCCGATCTCCCCGACGATCTTGTAGTGAGACAGCGTGCGACCGATCATCAGCCAGGATTTTAGGCCGGAAATCACCCGCTCGCCGGTCGCCGCAGGGGGTTCACCGATAAGCGGTTCCGCCCGGGGCTCTCCCGGCGTAAGTTGGGAGTAGGAGGAAGGAGACACCATGGGCCGCCCCCCCCGCCCCTACCGCGACGGACTCGGGTACCGAGACGGTGGTCACATTTCGCCCCGCCTGGTCTTCGGCTTCGCGGTCATGGCCGTGGGCCTCCTGCTCACCCTCGACAACCTGGGCCTGCTCGAGGCGCGGCACTACTGGCGCTACTGGCCCGTGATCCTGATCATCGGCGGTCTCGCCAAGACGGTCGAGTCCATGCGGGAATGCGGCCGGCCAGTGGGGATGGGCCTGGTCGTGATCGGCGTGGTCCTGCTCATCGCGAACTTCGGCTTCCTCCAGGTCAGGCAGCTCTGGCCGCTCTTCCTCCTCGGGTTGGGAGCGAGCATCGTCTGGAAGGCGCTCGCCCGCCGGGGGGCCGAGGGCCCGGACGTGGCGGATCGCATCAAGGACACCATCCGCTCCTCGGTCGAAGGGACGGTGCGCTCTTCCATGGAGGGTGCCCCCCGCTCCTCGGCCGAGGGGGGCACCTCTCCGAGCCTCAGCGCCTTCGCGGTGCTGGGCGGGGTGCGCCGAGCGAGCAACGCGCAGGACTTCAAGCGCGGCGACGCCTTCGCGTTCATGGGCGGCTGCGAGCTCGACCTGCGCGAGGCTTCGATGAAGGACGACGAGGCGGTCTTCGACGTCTTCGCCCTCATGGGCGGGGTGGAGATGCGGGTCCCCGACGACTGGGTGGTGGACAACCGCGGCTTCGCCCTCCTCGGCGGCTTCGTGGACAAGACGCGGCCGGTGCGCGACGCGAAGAAGCGGCTCATCCTCACCGGTCTCGCCGTCATGGGGGGCGTCGAGGTCAAGAACTGACGGGCCATGCACCCGATCCTGGCGGAGAGGCAGCGTCTCCTCGCCTATGCCACGGCCTGGGAGCTCCTGGCCGTCCTGCTCGCGGCTCTCCTCGTCGCGACCGGCACCTTCTCCTGGACGGAGGCCCTGGCCTTCGCATTGCCCGTCGCCCTCTTCTACGGCTTCGCCTGTTTGGCGGCCTTCTGGGTCTGCCAGTCCGCTCCCCTGGGCGAGACCATGCTCGCCCGCGTGGCCGGGACCCAGTCGGCGGCGGGCGCGATCTCCGCGTCGGTGCTCCTCATGGCCGCCCAGGCCTGGGCGGCCCTCCTCGACCGCACCGGCTTCTTCCCCGAGCCGCTCAGCCGGCACGCGACCACCGCCGCCCCCTTGTTGCTCGGGATGGGGCTCATCCTCTACCTGCTCACCGCGGCCCTGCACTACCTGCTCGCCGCGTTCGAGGAGTCGCGGCAGGCCGAGGCCCAGGCCTTGCAGTTCCAGCTCCTCTCCCGCGACGCGGAGCTGCGCGCCCTGCGCGCCCAGATCCACCCCCACTTCCTCTTCAACGCCCTCAACTCGATCAGCGCCCTCGTCACCTCGCGTCCCGAGGAGGCGCGCCGGGTCTGCATCCTGCTCGCCGACTACCTGCGCCGGAGCCTCACCCTGGGGACGCGGGACCGCGTCAGCTTCGGCGACGAGATCGCGCTGGCCGAGGACCTGCTGGCCATCGAGAAGGTGCGCTTCGGGGGCCGGCTCCGCCACGAGAGCCAGGTCGACGAGGCCACGCGCGCCTGCCCGGTGCCCCCGCTCCTCCTGCAGCCCCTGGTCGAGAATGCGATCACCCACGGCATCGCCCAGTGCTTGGACGGCGGCGTGGTGCGCCTCGCGGCGGCGTGGTGCGCCTCGTGGCCGAGCGCCGGGGCGAGCGCCTGCGGGTCGTGATCGAGAACCCCCGCGATCCCGACACCCCGAGCCGCAAGGGGACCGGAATCGGCCTGGAGAACGTGCGCCGCCGGCTCGACGCGCTCTACGGCCGCGACGCCGACCTGCGCGTCCAGGCCGACGGGGCGACCTTCCGGGTCGAGCTCAGCCTGCCCGCGTGATCTCTACTCGAACCAGATCTCTCATCACGCCCAGTCCCATCCGCAGGGCAACAACCATCAAGACGAGGCCGCGGGTCAGGCACTCAGCACGCATCAGATGTAGACCCGGCCCGCCACCCAAATCAACCGCCGTTCTCCGCGATCCGAGCCTTGACCAGCTTCTGCACCAGCGCGGCCGGTAGCGGCTTGTCCGCGGGAAAGCGGATGGTGCCCTTGCTGGTGTCGTAGTCCTTCAGCTCGTCCCTGTGGGCCGCCACCGTGGAAGAGCTCATGAGGTAGAAGGCGCAGTGCTTCGTGGCCGCTCCAAAGCCCACGAGCATCCCATTCTGCCGGTAGGCCGGGATCTGGTAGCTGATGCACTCTTCCGCCTTCGGCGCGGCAGCCCTGATGATTTTGCGCAGTTTCTGAAGCGCGGCGCGCTTGTCAGCAGTCAAGCCCGCGAGGTACTCGTCGATGGTCTTGGCCTTGCCCTTCATGGCTTGCCCTCCTTGGGAGATCGCGAATCGCGTCGAAACACAGATCTTACCGCCGACCTCCCACGTGCGCTCAAGGCCGCCCCGGTCTCGCTCCGCTCGGTGTCTCAGCTCGTGGTTGTCGGGTGGTCATCTCGCGCCGGCGGTTTCCAGAGAGGCAACAATGCGCGGGCAAACTCTTCAAGAAGTGCTTGGTCTCTATCGGAAAACGCGTTCGCCACTGCGCTCTCGACGTCGATGGTTCCAACGATCGAACCGTTGCTTCCGCTGACGGGCATGATCATCTCACCGCGGGTGTCGCCCAGCGTCGGCAGGTAGCGACCGTCTTGTGAGACGTCCTGCACCATCACAGAGCGCCGCGAAGCAACCGCCGCACCGTTCAGCCCCTGGCTGCGCGGGAAGCGGGGATGGGCGGGTGCCGTGGGACCAGCCCACCCAATGACCGCGATCTCGTGTTCCGTCACATCGTAGAGCCCCACCCAACGGTAGCCTCCTGCCTGTCTGATGACTTCGGCTGCGCTCCGCGCTCTTGCATCGCGGGGCCCGCCTGCCGTGGCCTGGAATCGCAAGGCGGCAAGGGCGGTCCGCTTCCTCACCGGGCGTTGTACGCCGCAGACCCAGCAGGCGGAATGCTCAGATACTTCCACTCGCCGCCGCGAAACGCCTTCCCCAGAAAGACGATCTGGCCAACGTGGTAGCTGGTATGCGCAAGCGACCGGTGCAGGGCTCCGTGGACCGAGAGCGGCACGCCACGGATCTTCACCACGGCGTGCAGCCCTTCGTCGTCGAGCTCCACAAGGGATCGAAAGAGAACCGTCCAGCCCTTCTCCCACTTCTCGCGTAACTCCGCCCGAGTGACGGTCCGGTGGAGGAACTCCGCCTCACGGTCACGCCAGGGTTTCTCGCCGTCGGACTGGAGGAAGTCCGTGAAGCGCGACGTGAGGTTGCCCGAAATGTGCCACACGAGCGTCGCGATGGAGTTGCCCCCTGAGGGGCCGACCTGGGACAGCTCTCCATCGGCAAGCTGCTCGATCGCCCCTTCACCGAGCGCTTTGTATCGCCGGTATTCACCTTCGATCGATCCCATGATCTGCCGCATACGCCTCCAAGGTCTGCCCAACACCCCGTACAAGCACCCAGTTTGGCGGCGAGGCTCCAACGTGTGCGGCTACCCCGCGGGCACGCGTGCGAGGGGAAGGGTCCGGCCCAGCACGGGGGCGATGATCCGCAGCTCGCCCATCAGGCGGTCGAACTGCTCGGGGTAGAGGCTCTGGGCGCCGTCGGAGAGCGCCTTGTCGGGGTTGTTGTGGACCTCGATGAGCAGGCCGTCCGCGCCCGCCGCGATCGCGGCCCGGGCCATGGGGATGACCTTGTCGCGCCGGCCGGTGCCGTGGCTGGGGTCCACCACGATCGGCAAATGGCTGCGCTTCTTCACCACCGGGATGGCCGAGATGTCGAGGGTGTTGCGGGTGGCGTTCTCGAAGGTGCGGATCCCCCGCTCGCAGAGGACCACCTGGTGGTTGCCCCCGGCCAGGATGTACTCGGCCGAGAGCAGCCATTCCTCGATGGTGGCGGAGAGGCCGCGCTTCAGGAGGACGGGCTTCTTGACCTTGCCCAGCTCCTTGAGGAGGTCGAAGTTCTGCATGTTGCGCGCGCCCACCTGGAGGCAGTCCACGTAGCGCATCATCATGTCGATGGTGCGCAGGTCCATGACCTCGCTGATCACCGCGAGACCGGTCTGGTCGGCGGCCTCGCGCATCCAGCGCAGGGCTTCCTCGCCGTGGCCCTGGAAGGAATAGGGAGACGTGCGGGGCTTGAAGGCGCCGCCGCGCAGGACGCGCGCGCCCGAAGCCGCCACCGTCCGGGCCACGATCCCCACCTGCTCGCGGCTCTCCACCGAGCAGGGGCCGGCCATGGCGATGACCTCGGAGCCCCCGACCTTGACTCCGGCGATGTCGACCACGGTGTCCGCGCTCTTGAACGTCCGGCCCACGAGCTTGTAGGGCTCGGAGATCCGGACCACCTCGCGCACTCCGGGGATCAGCTCGAGCTGGCTCGAATCCAGGGGCTGCCGCGGCACCCCCACCGCCCCCAGGACGGTGTGGGTGACCCCGGTGGACCGGTGGACGTCGTAGCCCACCTCGACCAGGGTCTCGATGACCTTTTGGACCTGCTCTTCGGTGGCGGAGTGCTCCATTATGATGACCATGGCTCGCCCTCAATCCCTTCCCGGGTTCCCGTCGTTCGTCCGCTCGTCTTCCTGGGCGGCGATCCGCTCCAGCCGGCGGCTCTCGTCGATGATCCGCTCGAAGACCCGGCGGATAGCCGTGCTGTCGAGGGGCCCCGGGTTCTCCTGGGCCACCCGGTCGAGGATCCAGGCCTCCCGGTCCGGGGAGTAGACGGGAAGGCCAAGCGCGCGCTTGATCTTGCCGATCTCGACCGCGCAGGCCGAGCGGCTGTTGAGCAGCCTCATGAGCTGATCGTCGATTGAATCGATCCGGCGGCGCCATTCCCCGATCAAGGCATCACCCTCCCGCGCCGCCGAATCCGACCCGCGTCCTCGGTCGGCCACGTCGTCGAGGTTCCGCCCTCCGGGCGCGGGGGGGCCGTTGGCTCCCTTGCCCTTGCGCTTCATGTCGCGCTCTTGAGCCATCGCACCTGCCCCGCGAGGTCGCCTTCGGGATGGTCCTCCAGGAAGCGCACGAGCGCACTCCCCACCACCACGCCGTCCGCCACCGCGCCCGCCTGCGCCACCTGCTCGGGGGTGGAGATGCCGAAGCCGAGGGCCACCGGCACCGCGGTCCGCGCGCGGAGGCGCTCGACGAGAGGCCGCGCGTCGTCGGAGAGCGCCTGCCGCTCCCCGGTCACCCCGGTGCGGCTCACCGCGTAGACGAAGCCCCGCGAGGCCTCGGCCACGCGGTGGAGGCGGTCGTCGGGGCTGGTGGGCGCGGCCAGGAAGACCGTGTCGAGGGCGCACGGACGGGCCGCCTCCAGCCAGGGGCCGGCCTCCTCCGGGGGGAGATCCGTCACCAGGACGCCATCCACCCCCGCCTCGCGGGCTTCGGCGGCCAGCCGCGCGAGCCCGTGGCGCAGCAGCGGGTTGTAGTAGCTGAAGAGCAGCAGCGGCAGCTCGCTCTTCCGCCGTATCCGCCGCACCGCTTCCAGCACCGTGGAGAGCGTCGTCCCGCGCTCGAGCGCCCGTTCGCTCGAGCGCTGGATCACGGGGCCGTCGGCCAGCGGGTCGGAGAAGGGCACCCCCAACTCGAGGACGTCCACGCCGGCCTGATCCAGCTCGACCGCGGCCGTGACCGTCCGGTCCAGCGAGGGGTCGCCCGCGGTCAGGAAGGCCACGAAGGCCTTCCTGCCCTCTTTGCGCAGGCGCGTGAACCGTTCGCCGATCCGTGTCAAACCATGCTCCTGGGCGCCCCATCCGGGGGTCCGGTCACGATGGCCTCGACTTCGATCTCCACGAGCATGTCGGGGTCGATCAGGCGGCTCACCTCGACCATGGTGGCCGCGGGCCGGATCTCGCGGAAGAACTCGCCGTGGGCCCGGCCGACCGCCTCCCACTTGGAAATGTCGGTCACGTACATGCGCGTCCGCACGACGTCGCGCAGGGTGGCGCCGGCGCGGGCGAGCGCGCGCTCGACGTTACGGAAGGCCTGGACGCTCTGGGCGTAGAGGTCGCCGATCCCCACGAGCTTCCCGTCGTCGCCGGTGGCGGTGGTCCCGGCCACGTGGATGACGTTGCCGACCCGCACCGCCCGGGAGTAGCCGACGATCGGCTCCCAAGGCGAGTTGCCGGCGATGTTCTGCCGGCTCACGAGCGGCCCCCAGGCACCCGGCTCGACGGAGCGCCGGATTCACTCCGGCGCGGAGTCGGGGGGGGATCGGGGGGGTGCGGCGCAGCACCCCCCCGCTCGACGACGATCCCCAGGTCCTTGTCGCCGCGGCCGCTCATGTTCAGGATCACGAGCTTGCCCCTAAGCTTCGGCGCCTCGCGCAGCAGCCAGGCCACCGCGTGCGCGGACTCGAGGGCGGGCAGGATCCCCTCCGTCTCGCCCAGCAGGTGGAACGCCTCCAGCGCGGCGTCGTCGTCGACCCAGCCGTACTCCACCCGGCCCTCGTCGTGGAGAAGCGCGTGCTCGGGCCCCACCGCCGGGTAGTCGAGGCCGGCCGAGACCGAGTGCGTGGGGAGCACGTTGCCCGCGTCGTCCTGCAGGAGGTAGGTGCGCGTGCCCTGCAGCACGCCCACCCCGGCCCCTTCGCCCAGGAAGCGGGCGGCGTGGTCGCCCGGCTTCGGCGAGCGCCCTCCCGCCTCCACCCCGACCATGCGCACGCCCGCGTCCTCCAGGAACGCGAAGAACAGGCCGATCGCGTTCGAGCCCCCGCCCACGCAGGCCACCAGGAGGTCGGGGAGCGACCCCGCCTGGCCCCGCACCTGCGAGCGGGCCTCTTCGCCGATCACGGACTGGAAGTCGCGGACCATCATCGGGTAGGGGTGCGCGCCCAGGACCGAGCCGAGGAGGTAGTGCGTGGTGCGCACGTTCGTGACCCAGTCGCGCATGGCCTCGTTGATCGCGTCCTTGAGGGTGCGCGCGCCCGAGTCGACCCCGCGCACCTCGGCCCCCAGCAGCCGCATGCGCCGCACGTTCGGGGCCTGGCGGGCCATGTCCTCGGTGCCCATATAGACCACGCACTCGAGGCCGAGGAGCGCGCAGACGGTGGCGGTGGCGACCCCGTGCTGCCCCGCCCCCGTCTCCGCGACCACCCGCTTCTTGCCCATGCGCTTCACCAGCAGGGCCTGGCCGAGGGCATTGTTGATCTTGTGGGCGCCCGTGTGGCAGAGGTCCTCGCGCTTGAGGTAGACCCGGCAAGAGAGGCGCTCGGAGAGCCGGGCGGCGAAGCCGAGAGGCGTGGGCCGGCCGACGTAGTCGCGCAGGAGCCCCGCGAGCTCCGCGCGGAAGGCGGGGTCCCGCCGCGCCGCGGCGTAGGC
>WNGB01012714.1_pt1 | contig 11403 bp, 10 predicted proteins | sample 5400681 | NCBI WGS metagenome assembly WNGB01 (sample SAMN13153367, study PRJNA577476) | soil metagenome | isolation source: 115 cm soil or saprolite under grassland replicate 2 | place: USA:California | collected 2016-06-15 | reverse complement strand
CGTCACCACAACCCACAAACATGAGCATGGTGGACGGAGGTTAATGCATAATTCGGCATTGACTTTCGGCACGCTGTTGAGTTCTCAAGAATCGGACGCACACCATCAACGGCCTCTCAGCCAATCTCCGGGGCAACCTAGGTAACTTTACCGGTTCGCTGGGTGCTAGTCAAACCAGCCTCGTCCCGTCCCGGCTCCCCACGCGCCTCATCGGCCGACTCCGCTCGAGAGCGTGATCCGGCTGCTGAAGCCTCCAGGGGTTCGGGGCGTCCGGCCGCTCTCGCGTCCCGCGCTCGCCCCAACGAGTAGAACACTATGGAGTCCGGCGGAACCGAGTCAAATCGAGGTCACGTGGGCCTGATCACACGGCTGTAATTCGCTCCCTCAGGCCCCGCCGGAGCCCGCAGGACCCCCGCGAACGACCGCTTCCCCCGCCTCAGGACGAGCACCCCGCCGGCCAGCAGGTCCTCGGCCGACGGCACGTACTCGGGGTCGGTCACCTTCACGTTGTTCAGGTACGCACCACCCTCCGCGACCGTCCGCCGCGCCGCGGACTTGCTCGCCACCAGACCCGTGGCCACGAGCAGATCGACGTACGAAGGCAACGGCTCGCCCGGCCGCACCGACGTGTGCGGCGCCTCCCGCAGCGCGGCCGTCAGCGTGCCCTCGTCGAGCGCGCCGAGCTCGCCCTGGCCGAACAGTGCCTTCGAGGCGTCCTGCACCCGTCTGGTCTCGTCCGCACCGTGCACAAGCGTGGTGACGTCCTCCGCGAGCAGCCGCTGCGCCTCCCGGGCCTGGGGCCGGTCCGCGGTCGCCTTCTCCAGCTCCCCGATCTCCTCGGCGGTGCGGAACGTGTAGAACCGCACCAGGTCCATCACGTCCCGGTCGTCGGCGTTGAACCAGAACTGGTAGAACGCGTACGGCGACGTCAGCTCCCGGTCCAGCCACACCGTCCCCGACTCGGTCTTCCCGAACTTCGTCCCGTCGGCCTTGGTCACCAGCGGGGTCGCGAGCGCGTGCGCCTTGCCGGACTCGACCCGGCGGATCAGCTCGACGCCGGCGGTGATGTTCCCCCACTGGTCGCTGCCGCCGGTCTGCAGCTTGCAGCCGTAGCGCCGGTACAGCTCCAGGTAGTCCAGCGACTGCAGCAGCACGTAGCTGAACTCGGTGTAGCTGATCCCCTGCTCGAGCCGCGCCTTCACCACCTCGCGGCCGAGCATCCGGTTCACCGGGAAGTGCTTGCCGATGTCGCGCAGGAAGTCCAGCGCCGACAGGTCCTTGGTCCAGTCGTAATTGTTCACCACCTGGGCCGCGTTCGAGCCGGAGAAGTCGACGAACCGCTCGACCTGGGCGCGCACCTTCTCGACCCACTCGGCGACCACGTCCTTGGTGTTCAGCACCCGCTCGGAGCTCTCCTTCGGGTCGCCGATCAGACCGGTGGCGCCACCCACGAGACCGAGCGGCTTGTGCCCGGCGAGCTGCAGCCGGCGCAGCGTCAGCAGCTGCAGCAGGTTGCCCATGTGCAGGCTCGGCGCGGTCGGGTCGAAGCCGACGTACGACGTGATCGGCCCGGCTGCCATCTCGGCGCGCAGCGCGTCCAGGTCGGTGGAGTGGGCGATCAGCCCGCGGCCGGCCAGGTCGTCCAGCACACGGGCGCCGTTCTGTGTCACGTGAGATCTCCTCGTACGTCGATATGACCCCAAGGGTGCCGCATCACCGGGCCGCGACGGCAACCGGGCGCGGGCGGTGAAACGCCGCGCCATCGTCGACGCGCCATCGTCGTACGGCGTCTCAGGGTGCGGGTGGTTCGCCCTCGCGGGACAGCACGGTGCGCAGCAGCGGCAGCAGGCCGCGGCCGTCGGGCGCGTGCACGGTCGCCGCGACCGGCCGGTGCGGGTCGTTCGCGCCCGGGTCGGGGTTGGGCACCGGGCGGCCGTGCGACAGCACCTGCTCGGTGGCGGTGAGCTGGCGGATCGCGACCGCCCGGACGTGGTCCGCATGGGTGCTCGCGAAGTCGCCGTAGATCTGCGGGTCGTGCTGCCCGTCGTCGCCGACCAGCACCCAGCGCACGTTCGGCAGCTCGTCGGCGAGCCGGGCGAGCGCGGCCACCTTGTGCTCGCGGCCGCTGCGGAACCAGCCGGTGTTGGTCGGGCCCCAGTCGGTGAGCAGCAGCGGCCCCTCCGGGTATCCGTGCCGGGCCAGGAACCGGGTCAGCGTGGGCGCGGTGTTCCAGGCCCCGGTGGACAGGTAGAAGATCGGCGCGCCCGGGTGCTCGGCGAGCAGCTCGCGGTAGAGCTCGGCCATCTCCGGTACGACGCGGCGGGCCTGCTCGTCGCGGACGAACGTGTTCCAGGCGGCGATCATCGGCCGCGGCAGCATCGTCAGCATCACGGTGTCGTCGATGTCGCTGACCAGCCCGAACGTCGCCGCCGGGTCGACCACGTGGATCCGGGCCCGCGCGCTGCGGTCCTCGGCCACGCCGAGACTGACCTCGTGCCAGCCGGGCTCGAGTGCCGCGGGCACGGTGACGTCGATGAACCCGCCGCGGTCGGTCGTCGTACGGTGGCTGTCCTCCCCTACCGTCACCGTCACCGGCACACCGATCGCGGGCGCGGCCACGAACTGCCGCCAGCCGCGCACCGGCTGGTCGTCCTCGTAGCGCGGCAGGTTGCGCGGGTCGCGGCTGAGCACCACGCGGGCGAGCACGCGGACGAACTCGGGCGTGCCGTAGCCGACGTGCGGGATCACCCGCTCGCGCCAGCCGCGTCGCCGCAGCATTGCCTGGAGGACGCCGTTCCACCGGTCCTCGAGTCGCGACGCGTAATGCGGGCGGGCCATGTGCGAAACCTATCGGCGCGACGGAGCGGACGTTTGTCGGCACCCCCGACTAGTGTCGCGGGCATGACTGCGGCCATCGGTATGTGCTTCGACCGGACCTTCCCGCCGGCGCTGGTGACGGAGTTCGCGCGGCGGCTGGAGGACGGCGGCGCCGACGAGCTGTGGGTGATCGAGGACTGCTTCTACACCGCCGGTGTGAGCCTCGCCGCGGCGGCGCTGACGGCGACCGGGCGGCTCCGGGTCGGGATCGGCATCCTGCCCGCGGTGGCGCGGAACCCGGCGATCACGGCGATGGAGATCGCGACGCTGTGCGGGCTCGCGCCGGGGCGGCTGCTGCCGGGGATCGGGCACGGGGTGCAGTCCTGGATGGGCCAGATGGGCGCGCGGACGCCGTCGCCGCTGACGACGCTGCGCGAGGTTCTCGAGGCGGTTCGACGCCTGCTCGCGGGCGAGCGGGTCACCGTCCGGGGGAAGTACGTGACGCTCGACGAGGTGCGATTGGACCAGCCGCCGGCCGAGGCGCCGCCGGTGTACGCGGGGGTGCGTGGGCCGAAGTCGCTCGCGGTGGCCGGACAGGCCGCGGACGGGGTGGTGCTCGCGGACGCGGTCTCGCCGGCGTACGTGCGCTGGGCGCTCGAGCGGGCCGGGTCTCCGGACGGCTTCCGGGTGGCGGTGCTGGCGACGCTGTGCGTGGCGGCCGATCGTGCCGAGGCGTACCGGAGGGCGGCGCCCTGGTTGTCCGATCAGCTCGCCGAATCGCATGTCTCGCTGCGGCAGGTGCCGTTCTTCGACGAGCTGGTCGCGTTGCACGAGAAGTCCGGCCTGGACGGCCTGGTGACCATGCCGCCGGAGTGGTGGGCCGAGCTCGGACCGATCGGCACCATCGACGACGCGGCCGGGCACCTGGACGCGCTCGAGGCGGCGGGCGCGACGAACATCGCGCTGTTCCCGGCGCCCGACCTCGAGATCGCGCGCGGCCAGATCGACCAGGTGCTGCGGCTCGCTCAGCGCTGAGCGCCCCTCTTTGACTGGTGCGGCTTCGGCTGGTGCGGCCGGTACGGCGAGACGGTGCGATCGCCTTCGGCCCAGAACCGCCACGGGTGGTCAGAGGCGTCGCGGAGGCCGACGCGTGGGCCGGTGCCGACCGGGCCGTCGTACGAGCCGTCGCGCAGCTGAATGGGTCCGGTGGGGTCGAAGAGGTCGGCGCCGTTGGCGTCGCGGTCGATGCCGAGCGCAACGCACATCCTGGCTGGTCCGCGGGCGAGCTCGCGATCGCTCGTCCTGGCGCCTCGTCTGGCCCGGGCGAGATCCGTGCCCTCGACGACCTCGCCGGCGCGGAGCAGGACGGCGGACGGGGTGCCGTCGCGGCCGCAGGCGATGTTCATGCAGAAGTGCATGCCGTAGGTGAAGTACACGTACAGGTGGCCGGGCGGGCCGAACATCACCTCGTTGCGCGGAGTGCGGCCGCGGTAGGCGTGCGAACCGGGATCGTTGGGGCCGTCGTACGCCTCGACCTCGGTGAGCCGGACCGCGACGGTTCCATCGGGCGTCGTGCTGCGCAGGACGGTGCCGAGCAGGCGCGGGGCGACGTCGAGGACGGGGCCCGCGAGCAGGTCGCGGGTCAGGACTGCGACAGCCACGTGGCGAGCTCCACGGTGCGGTCCCGCAGCTCGGCGAGCTGCTCGGCCACCCGATCGGGTGCGGTACCGCCACGACCGTTGCGTGAGGCAACGGATCCCTCGACCGACAGCACCTCGCGGACGCCGGGCGTCAGGTGCGGGGAGATCGCGGCCAGGTCGTCGTCGCTGAGGTCCCACAGCTCGATGCCGCGCTTCTCGCACTCCTGCACGCAGGCGCCGGCCAGCTCGTGCGCGACCCGGAACGGCACGCCCTCGCGGACCAGCCACTCGGCGATGTCGGTCGCGAGCGAGAACCCCTGCGGGGCGAGTTCCTCGAGCCGCGCGGTGTCGAAGGTGAGGGTGCGGATCATGCCGGTGAACGCGGGCAGCAGTACGACGAGGGTGTCGACGGAGTCGAAGACCGGCTCCTTGTCCTCCTGCAGGTCACGGTTGTACGCCAGCGGCAGTGCCTTCAGCGTCGCGAGCAGGCCGGACAGGTTGCCGATCAGCCGGCCGGACTTGCCGCGGGCCAGCTCGGCGATGTCCGGGTTCTTCTTCTGCGGCATGATGCTCGACCCGGTCGAGTACGCGTCGTCGAGGGTGACGAAGCCGAACTCCTTGGTCGCCCAGAGGATGACCTCCTCGGCCTGCCGGGACACGTCGACGCCGATCATCGCGGTGACGAACGCGAACTCCGCGACGAAGTCGCGCGCCGCGGTGCCGTCGATCGAGTTCGGCGACGAGTCGCTGAACCCCAGCCGCTCGGCGACGAACCGCGGATCCAGGCCGAGCGAGCTGCCGGCCAGGGCACCCGAGCCGTACGGCGAGTCGACCGCGACGCGTGCGTCCCAGTCGCGGAGTCGCTGGAGATCGCGCACGAGCGGCCAGGCGTGTGCGAGCAGGTGGTGGCTGAGCAGGACCGGCTGGGCGTGCTGCAGGTGGGTACGGCCCGGCATCGCGACCCCCAGGTGCTGCTCGGCCTGCGCGGCCAGCGCGTCGACCAGGTCGAGCACCAGGCGCGCGATCACCTTCGCGTGGTCCCGCAGGTAGCCGCGGAACAGCGTCGCCACCTGGTCGTTCCTGGACCGCCCGGCCCGCAGCCGGCCGCCGAGGTCCGGACCGAGGCGCTCCAGCAGGCCGCGTTCCAGCGCGGTGTGCACGTCCTCGTCGTCCGGCGCGGGCGCGAACCGCCCGGTCTCGACGTCCTCCAGCAGCTCGTCGAGCCCGACCAGCATCCGCGCCAGCTCGTCGTCCCCGAGCAGCCCCGCCTTGTGCAGCACGGCCGCGTGCGCCTTCGAGCCGGCGATGTCATACGGCGCCAACCGCCAGTCGAACTGCGTCGACTTACTCAACCTCGCCAGCGCCTCACTGGGCCCCGAGGCAAACCGCCCGCCCCAGAGCTGCGTCCTGTCGTTCTGACTCACGCTTTGCATCCTCTCAGCCCGACTGGATCCACCGGGCGCACACGTCTTGCCTAGCGTTCATCGGTCGCTTCTTCCTCGACCTGTGGACAACCCCTGCACGCCGGCGGTCACCTGACAGGCAGCCTCGGGTTGTCCACAGGTCGAGGAAAAAGCGACCGATGAACGCCCTGGGTTAGGGCCGCGCCCAAGGTTGAGGCCGCCCCTACCCGGTTGGTGCCGCAGCCACCCGACGTCCGCCCCACGGGGTTGGCGCCGCAGACACCCGACGTCCGCCCCTACGGGGTTGGCGCCGCGGCCGGCCGACGCCGCCCTTACCAGTTGGCGCCGCGGGCTACAAGTTCGCGTCGCGCTTCGCGGCGATCTTGCTCGGCAGCCCCCAGAGGTCCACGAAGCCCTTGGCGAGGGACTGGTCGAAGGCGTCGCCCTCGTCGTACGTGGCGAGGTTGAAGTCGTAGAGGCTGTGGTCGGAGCGGCGGCCCGTCACGACGGCGCGGCCGGCGTGGAGGGTGAGGCGGATGTCTCCGGACACCGCGCGCTGGGCTTCGGCGATGAAGGTGTCGAGGGCGTTCTTGAGCGGCGAGAACCACAGGCCGTCGTACACGAGCTCGCCCCAGCGCTGGTCCACCGAACGCTTGAACCGGGCCAGATCCCGCTCGACGGTGACGTTCTCGAGCTCCATGTGCGCGGTGATCAGCGCGATCGCGCCCGGCGCCTCGTAGATCTCCCGGCTCTTGATGCCGACCAGCCGGTCCTCGACCATGTCGAGCCGCCCGACGCCCTGGGCGCCGGCACGCTGGTTGAGCTGCTGGATCGCCTCCAGCATCGTCACCTTCTCGCCGTCGATCGCGACCGGCGCGCCACCCTCGAAGGTGATCACCACCTCGTCGGCCTCCCGCGGCACCGCCGGGTCCGACGTGTACGAGTAGACGTCCTCGATCGGCCCGTTCCAGATGTCCTCCAGGAACCCGGTCTCGACCGCGCGTCCCCAGACGTTCTGGTCGATCGAGTACGGCGACTTCTTGCTGACGTCGATCGGCAGGCCGCGCTCGTCGGCGTACGCGATCGCCTTCTCCCGGGTCCAGGCGTAGTCGCGGACCGGGGCGATCACCTTCAGGTGCGGCGCGAGCGCGCCGATGCCGACCTCGAACCGGACCTGGTCGTTGCCCTTGCCGGTGCAGCCGTGGCTGACGATCGTCGCGCCGTGCATCGTGGCGGCCTCGGCCAGGTGCTTGACGATCAGCGGCCGGGACAGCGCTGACACCAGCGGGTAGCGGTCCATGTAGAGCGCGTTCGCCTTCAGCGCCGGCAGGCAGTAGCCCTCGGCGAACTCGTCCTTGGCCTCCACGACGACCGACTCGACGGCGCCGCAGTCGAGCGCCCGCTGCCGGACGACCTCCAGGTCCTCACCGCCCTGGCCGACGTCGATGGCGACAGCGACCACCTCGGCGCCGGTCTCCTCACCGAGCCAGCCGATGGCCACCGACGTGTCGAGGCCCCCGGAGTACGCGAGCACGATCCGATCGGTCATTTCGAGTTCTCCTTGTGCGCAAGGTTCAGGAAGGTCTGGGCCAGGGCCTCTCCCCCGGCGGGATCGCGCGAGACCACCATCACGGTGTCGTCGCCGGCGATGGTGCCGAGTACGGCGTCCAGGCGCGCGTGGTCGATGGCCGACGCGAAGTACTGGGCCGCACCCGGCGGGGTTCGCAGGATCACCAGGTTGGCGCTGGCCTCGGCGGACACCAGCAACTCGGCGGCGACCCGGGCCAGCCGGGCCTCGAACGCGGCCGCCTCACCGGCGCGCGGCGAGCGGTCCCCGCCCTCACCCGGTACGGCGTACATCAGGTGGCCGGAGGCGTCCCGTACCTTGACGGCGCCGATCTCGACCAGGTCCCGGGACAGCGTGGCCTGGCCGACGACCAGGCCGGACTCGGCGAGCAGCTCGGCCAGCTCGGTCTGGGACCGCACCGGCTGCCGGCCGACCAGCTCGATGATGCGCTGCTGGCGCGCGGTCTTGGTGGGGGGCACGGCGATCGTCATGACTGCCCCTCCTGTGTGAGAAGCCAGCACAGCAGAGCCTTCTGCGCGTGCAGCCGGTTCTCCGCCTCGTCCCAGACGACGGACTGCGGCCCGTCGATCACCGCCGCCTCGATCTCCTTGCCCCGGTACGCCGGAAGGCAGTGCAGGACGACCGCGTCCGGCTTCGCCTTGGCCAGTAGCTGCTCGGTGATCGCGAAGGGCACGAACGGCGCCTCGCGTTCCGCGGCCTCGGCCTCCTGACCCATCGACACCCAGGTGTCCGTGGCCAGCACGTCCGCACCGTCGACGGCGCTCACCGCGTCGTCGGTCCACGCCGCCGAGCCACCGGTCTGGGCCGCGATCCGCTGCGCCGTGGCGAGGACCGCCGGGTCCGGCTGGTACGACGCGGGTGAGGCGACCACCACGTGCATGCCCGCGGTGGCGCAGCCGAGCAGGTAGGAGTGCGCCATGTTGTTCGCTCCGTCGCCGAGGTATACGAGCTTCAGCCCGGCGAGCGTGCCCTTGTGCTGCCGCACGGTGAGCAGGTCGGCGAGGATCTGGCACGGGTGGAAGTCGTCGGTGAGCGCGTTCACCACCGGCACCGTCGCGGCCGCGGCCATCTCCTCGATCCGCTGCTGGCCGGCGGTCCGCCAGACGATCGCGGCGCACTGCCGGGTGAGCACCCGGGCGGTGTCGGCGATCGGCTCGCCGCGGCCGAGCTGGGAGGTCTGCGCGTCGATCATCAGCGGCACGCCGCCGAGGTCGGAGATCCCGACCGCGAACGACACCCGGGTCCGGGTCGACGTCTTGTCGAAGATCACCGCCACCGTCTGCGGCCCGGCCAGCGGCTTGCGCCCGAACCGGTCCGCGCTGAGCTCCTGCGCGAGGTCGAGCACCTCGGCCTGCTCCACCGGACTCAGATCGTCGTCCCGCAGGAAGTGCCTGGTCATGCGCTCGCCTCCTTCTCGGCGGTGTCGAGCAGCGACGGCAGCGCCGCCAGGAACGTGTCGGCGTCGGCCGTCGTGAGGATCAGCGGCGGGGCGAGCCGGATCGCGTCCGGCGTCACGTTGTTCACGATGAACCCGGCCGCCAGTGCGGCATCGGCCAGCTGCTGCGACACCGGCTTGGTGAGCGTGATCGCCAGCAGCAGGCCCCGGCCGCGGACGCCCGTCACGAGCGGGTGCCCGAGCGCCTCGACACCCTTGCGCAGATGGTTGCCGACAGCAACGACGTTGTCGAGCAGGCCGTCGCGCTCGATGACCGTGAGGACCGCGAGACCGGCGATCGCCGCGACCGGGTTGCCGCCGAAGGTCGTGCCGTGACTGCCCGGGCCGAGCAGGTCCGCCGCCGCACCGATGCCGATGCAGGCGCCGACCGGGAACCCGCCGCCCAGTCCCTTGGCAACGGTGACCACGTCCGGCCTGACACCGCTCGCGGTGTGCGCGAACCAGTCGCCGGTCCGGCCGATCCCGGTCTGCACCTCGTCCAGCCACAGCAGCGCGCCGTGCTGCGAGGTGACCTGCCGTGCGGCGGCGAGGTAGCCGTCGGGTGGCACGACGACGCCGTTCTCGCCCTGGACCGGCTCGATCACCACGGCCGCGGTCTGGTCGTCGACCGCGGCGGCCAGCGCGGCCGGATCGCCGTACGGGACGAAGGTGACATCGCCCGGCAGCGGCGCGAACGCCTCCCGGTAGGCCGGTTTCCAGGTCACCGCGAGCGATCCCATCGACCGGCCGTGGAACGCGCCGATGGTCGACACGATCTTGGTCCGGCCGGTGCGCCGGGTGAGCTTGAACGCCGCCTCGTTCGCCTCGGTGCCGGAGTTGGTGAAGAACACCCTTCCGGTGCCGGAGGCGCCGAGCAGGTCGAGCAGCCGTTCGGCGAGCGCGATCTGCGGCGGGCTGGCGAAGAAGTTCGAGATGTGGCCGAGCGTGGCGAGCTGGCTGGTCACGGCGGCGGTCAGGAACGGGTGCGCGTGGCCGAGTGAGTTCACCGCCAGCCCGCCGAGCAGGTCGAGGTAGCGCCGCCCGTCGGCGTCCCACAGGTAGCAGCCCTCGCCTCGCACCAGCACCCGCTTCGGGGTGCCGAAGGTGTTCATCAGGGCGGCGCCATAACGCTCGGACAGGGCCGCTCCGTTGCCGCTGGCGACGGTTTCGAGGAGGTCGGTCATGACGGCACCACCTGGGTTCCGATTCCGGCGTCGGTCAGGACTTCGAGCAGCAGCGAGTGCGGGACCCGGCCGTCGATCACGGTGGCCCGGGACACGCCGGACTTCACCGCCCGCAGGCACGCCTCCATCTTCGGCAACATGCCGGAGGCGAGCGATGGCAGCAGCCCCGACAGCTCGTCGGTGCTGATCTGGGTGATGATCTCGTCGCTGTTCGGCCCCCCATGATCAGGCCACTGCCGGTACAACCCGGCGACGTCGGTGAGCACCACCAGTTTCGTCGCGCCGAGAGCACTCGCCAGGGCGGCCGCGGCGCTGTCCGCGTTCACGTTGTGCACCTGGCCGTCCTCGTCCGGTGCAACGGTGGACACCACCGGGATCCGGCCGGCGTCGATCAGGTCGAGCACCGCCTCGGGCCGGACGTCGACGACGTCGCCGACCAGGCCCAGGTCGACGTGCTCGCCGTCCACCAGCGTGCCGCGCCGCTCGGCGGTGAACAGCCCGGCGTCCTCACCGGACAGCCCGACCGCGTACGGGCCGTGCGCGTTCAGCAGGCCGACCAGCTCCCGGCCGACCTTGCCGACCAGCACCATCCGGACCACGTCCATCGCCTCGGGTGTGGTCACCCGCAGGCCGCCGCGGAACTCGCTGTCGATGCCGAGCCGGCCGAGCATCTCGCTGATCTGCGGCCCGCCACCGTGCACGACCACGACCCGCACCCCGCACAGCCGCAGGAACACGATGTCGCTGGCGAACGCCTGCCGCAGCTCGTCGTCGATCATCGCGTTGCCGCCGTACTTCACCACCAGGGTCTTGCCGTGGAACGCCTCGATCCACGGCAACGCCTCGGTGAGCACCGCGGCCTTCTCCACCGCACCCGCCTGCGTCGGTGTCATGACGAGTACGCCGAGTTCTCTTCGACGTATGCATGCGACAGGTCCGTGGTGAGGACGGTCGCCGCCGCGTCACCGGCGTGCAGGTCGATCACGACGGAGATCTCCTTGCCGGACAGGTCCGCCTCGGACCGGTCGGCTCCGACGGCGCCGGCGCTGCACACTGTCACGCCGTTCAGGGTGATGTCGAGCAGCTGCGGGTCGAACGCCGTCGGCGCGTTGCCGACCGCCATCGCGATCCGGCCCCAGTTCGGGTCGGAGGCGAAGAACGCCGTCTTGCAGAGGTTGTCCTGGGCAACGACCTTCGCGGCGGCCAGCGCCTCCGCCTCGGTCGCGGCGCCGGTCACGGTGATGCTGACGTGCTTGGTCACGCCCTCGGCGTCGGCCTGCAGCTGCGCGACCAGGTCCGCGGCCAGCGTGGTCAGCGCCGCCGTGAAGTCGTCCGG
>WNGB01036419.1_pt1 | contig 11404 bp, 15 predicted proteins | sample 5400681 | NCBI WGS metagenome assembly WNGB01 (sample SAMN13153367, study PRJNA577476) | soil metagenome | isolation source: 115 cm soil or saprolite under grassland replicate 2 | place: USA:California | collected 2016-06-15 | reverse complement strand
ACGCCGCCCACCTGGGCGGCCGTGACGAGCCCGAGCGCGTTGCCGCCGAACACGAGGCTGAAGGCCTGCGGCGACAGCCCGTAGATGTCTTGCAGGACGAACGGCGAGCCGGCGATGTACGTGAACATCCCGGCGAAGGCCATCCCGCTGGACAGCGTGTACCCCAGGAACGACCAGTCGGCGAGCAGCGTACGGAACGTGGTCAGCGACCCGCGGGCGCCGCCCGTGCCGCGCTGCTCGCCGGGCAGGGTCTCGCGCAGCCCGAACAGCGCGGCGAGCCAGAGCACGGCGCCCACGCCGCCCAGCACGACGAAGACGCCGGGCCAGGGGCTGACCCGCAGCAGCTGCCCGCCGAATACCGGCGCCAAGATCGGCGCGAGTCCGGTGACCAGCATCAGGAGCGCGAAGACGCGGGCGACCGCGGCGCCGTCGTACAGGTCGCGGACGATGGCCCGGCTGATCACGATGCCGGCGGCACCGGAGGCGCCCTGAATCAGCCGGAGCGCGATCAGCGTCTCAACCGTGGGGGCCACGGCGCACAGCAGCGACGCGGCTGAGTAGGCGGCGAGCCCGATGAGCAACGGACGGCGACGTCCCCACGTGTCGCTCATCGGCCCGGCCACGATCTGCCCGAGCGCGAGGCCGGCGACGCAGGAGGTCAGGGTGAGCTGCGCGGGCACCGACCCGGCCGACAGGTCCCGGGCCAGTTGGGGCAGCGCGGGGAGGTACATGTCGATGGACAGCGGCCCGATGGCCGTGAGCGCGCCAAGGATCACGACCAGCCGTAGTGGCACCGTGGTCCGTCGCCTGACCCGCTCATCCCCGCCCATACCGGAACAAAGACTATGGGCCGGTGCCATGTACTGACATACATGGCACCGGCCCACATCTTGGCCGGTGGGCCCGTTGAGCCCGAGGACTCAGCGGACCCGGTGGACCATCAGAGCAACGAGACCTGCTCGGCCTGCGGGCCCTTGGGGCCCTGCGTGATCGAGAAGGACACGCGCTGGTCCTCCTCGAGGCTGCGGTAACCGTTGGACTGGATCGCCGAGTAATGCACGAAGACGTCCGGGCCGCCGCCGTCCGGCGCGATGAACCCGAAGCCCTTTTCGGCGTTGAACCACTTCACAGTGCCTTCAGACACTCTCTTCTCCTCCAAGGGAGCCCTACCCGCTCGCCACTTTGACGAGAGGGGCTGCGTGGCGGGACCTTCTTCTCGTCCGCCGGAACCTTGCCGCGAGAAACGAGAAAACGCCCGCTGTCAGACATACTTCCGCGGGCGCTTCACAAACATAAAACGTACGAGGAACTGCGACTGCAACGCGTTCAGATTACCCGCTGTCTCCGGTCCTGACAAACGCGCTACCGTATGGGACCGAGACTCCGCAGGGGCGACCGCGACCGGCGCTCGCCGAACCACCTGGAGACGAGGGCATGGCCGGCGAGATCAGGTTCAACCCCGACCGCATCAAGAAGCACGCCGACGAGCTGAACAAGGACGTCGTCCCCCAGATCGAAAGCGCGCGCACCAAGCTGAACACCGACGCCATGCTCGAGGGCGGCGACTTCAGCATCACCGGGAACGCGGCGGCGATGGCCTACCCTGGCGCGCTGCAGTTCGCCTTCGAAGACCTCGCGACACACGAGCGGATGCTCGGCGAGTACGCCAAGAACATCGAGTCGTCGGCCAAGCTCTACCAGGCCGCCGAGGAACACAGCACGGTGCAGCAGGTCTGAGCGTCCTAGGTCGTCTGGGCCGTCTGGGCCGTCTGGGCCGTCTGGGCTATCTGAAGCGTCTGAACCGTCGAACCATCTGAGCAAGATCCTGGACAGGGAAGGGCACGACGATGAGCGCGACGATCAGCCCGCTCGGCGCCGCCGACTCGATGATGACCATCGCCCAGAGGGAGACCGGGGTGTCGATGTACATCCTCCCTCCAGCGATGTGGATCAACTTTCAGTTCAAGCTGTGCAAAGGGAACCCTGTCAACATCGACAAGGCCGGCCAGGCCTGGCGGGACGCCGCGCAGCAGATTCAGCAGGTCGGCGTCGACCTGCAGCAGGCCGTCGCGGCCGTTCCGCAGGACGACTGGTCGGCCGACGACAGAACGGCCTACGAGCAGAAGGTCAAGGAGTTCTGCAGCCAGCTCGAGGTCATGTACACGTTCTGCCTCGCGGTCGGCATCGCGCTCACGGTGTTCGCCTACGCCTTGCTCGTGTACGCCGTGTTCGCGGTCGCCATGGGCACCACCATCGGCGTTCTCGCCGGCATCGCGGCCGCGGCCCTGGCCAGCGTCATCGGCGCCGAGCTGTACGCGGAGTGCCTCGCGATCGCCGCCACGTGCCTTGAGATCACCATCGGCGCCACCGCGATCCTGGCCGGAGCGGCGACGGGTGTGGCCGCGGTCTTCCAGGGCGGCGCCGTGCTGAGCGCCATCGTCGAGCACTTCAAGGGCAACGACGCCGCGTTCGGCGATCTCGTCCAGGCCGAGGCGACCGGGTCGGCCGCCGCGCTCGCCAACCTGACCCAGAACGCCGCCAACGCCGGGCTCGCCTACGTCAACCGGGCCGACGACCTCGGCGCCTCGCCACAAGGGACCCCCAAAGGGACACCGCTCAAGGCGGTCGACCTCGACGCCGACCGCGACAAGGACCACACCTGGAACGTCGGCGGCACCGCCACGGTCAAGGCCGGGAGCAACACGGTCACGGCCGGCGGCCACGTCAAGTACGGCGACCAGGGCTGGCAAGGAGTCGAGGGCGAGGCCAAGGTCCAGCACGGCCAGCAGACCATCGGCGGAAAGGCCGGCTGGGAGCGCGACGCGCACGGCAATGACACCGTCTACGTCGGCGAGAACTATGCCTATGAACACAAGGGCAGCGGCGCAGGGGTCAAGGAGGACGGAGAGGTCCGGGTCGATGTCGACGGCGGGCATCCCAGGTTCGACAGCGGCAAGATCAACGTCGGCGAGACATACAGGACCGGCCAGGTGGCCAAGGAGTCGGGCGAGGTCAAGGCCGATGACTAGTCTCGTGGCGGCGGCGGAGGTGCCTGGCAGGTGAAACCGCAGCCATGACCGCGCCCGCGCTCTCCTTCCGCCGCCCGTCGAGCCGCGCCGGTTGGTGGTTCGTCATCGCCGGCTGGCTGATCCAGGTGCCCGCCGTCGCGGGCACGATGTTCGTCTCCGACATCTTCGTCGTGCTGTCTTTGCTGGGCGTCGCCTGCGTGGGCGTCGGCGCCTATCTGCTCCGCGGCAAGGCCACGGTATGGGTGATCCTCGTCGCCCTGTTCGGTGGCATGATCATGGTCGTCGGCCTGATCACCGGCGCCGAGACGCTCGCGAAGAATCTGTGGGGCAAGACCGCGACATGCCAGGTGCAGGCGGTCCAGAGAAGAGTCACCACCGAGACCACGCACGACACCGACGGCCGCCCGACCGGCCGGCGCACCGTCGTGTTCTATCCGCACACACTGTCCTGCCCCGACCGGACGTACACGGTGAACGGCGCCGTGGCGCATCCCGAGGGCTCGACCGTCGAGGTGCGCTATGACCCACGCGGCTCAGACCCCCCGGAGTTCGCGGAGGCGAACGGCATCGAAGAGCTGTCCTTTAGTGCCGCCGCGCTGGCCCTGGGCGGGTCGATCGAGCTCATTTTTCCGATCATCGCGTGGCGGCGAGGCCGTCGGAGCCCACCACCGCCGCAACGGCCGCTGCCTCCGCCTCCACCGCCGCTCGCTCCGTCGCGGTCGGCGTGGCCCGCCGCCTCGCAGTACCCGACGCCGCGGGCACGGGGAGCCGAACCGGTGCCGCTCGAGTCACCGCGCTTCGAGCAGGCGGTACGCGACTCGATAGGCCCGTCGGCATCGCCGGGCAACCAGGTGGCGTTGCCGTTCATCGTGCGGCTCCTCCGGCGCCGGATGGGGGTCCAGGAGGCGCCGCCACCCAACCCGCTGGCCGGGAAATATCCCCCGCCGCCGCAGCCATCGCCACCACAAGGCCCGCCGCCGCAAGCCCCGCCGCCGCAAGCCCCGCCGCCGCAGGGTCCGCCGGTGCACCGGCCGCCGGTGCACCGGCCGCCGCCGCAGGACGCGCCACCGTACGGACAGTGGCCGGAGGACCGTCCGCCCGGCCAGGGCCGGTAAAACCGCTCAGGAGGGTCGCTGACCGAGGTCGCGGTAGCGCTCGGCGGCATCCTTGGCCCGCTGCTGCTGAACGCTGAGCTCGCGCAGCAAATCCTTCATCTGACCGGCGAAGGCGTTCCCCATCTTCTCCAGGTGGCCGAGGGCCGCCGCCGGGTCTTGGAACGGCTTCGCGTCCTCCGGCCCGCTCGGATCCACGGAATTGTCGCCGCCCGCGCCGCCGAAAAGCTCGCCGCTCGCCTGGGTGAGCTGATCGTGGAAGTCCTTGGAGGCCGCGTTGACGGCGGTCCTAATCTCCTGGCTCAACTCCGCCGTCGGCAGGCGCAGCACGCGCGGATCCAGCACGAGCGCGGAAAGGCCTCCCGAGCTGGTGAATTCCGCGCTGATCCGGCCGTCGGCCGCGTCGCCCTTGCCGACGAGCTTGGCGATGCGTTCCTGCATCTCCCCGGCCTTGGGCATTCCGCTCTCCGCGTCACGCAGGATGCGCTCGAGCCCTTCGCCGGCAACGCCAAAATCAGCCACCGCCCGCCCTCCCTGCCGCCTTTAGTGCAATGGTTTCAATACGCTCGCCGCCCGAATGCTAGCAGCTCATCACAATGGGTAATCCTCTTCTCTCATGGCCGAACGAATGGTATGGACGGGCCCTTCCGAAGCCGTCAACATCGGTGGGAAACGGAAGGAGCGGCTGCATGGCGTACGACGTGAGGCGGGCCTTGGTCCTGGGCGGCGGAGGCGTCGCGGGGGTGGCCTGGGAGGCGGGGATGCTCAGCGGACTCAGGGAGGCCGGGGTCGATCTCACCACCGCCGACTTGATCGTCGGGACGTCCGCGGGCTCGATCGTCGGCAGCTTCATCGGTCACGGCGTCGACGTGGCCGAGGTGATCGAACGACTCCCCGCGGACGGCGCCGCCGGTTCGGCGGCCCTCGAGGTCAATATGAACGCCGTGATGAGCGCGTTCGCCATCCTCTTCGACGCCGGCGTCGACCCACTGGACGCCCGCGGACAGGTGGGCAAGCTGGCGCTGGAGGCCAAGGTGAACGGCGCCCGCGAGCGGCTCGAGGACGTCGGGCGGCGGCTGCCCAGCAAGGAATGGCCGACCCGGCCGCTGCTGGTAACCGCGGTCGACACCGCCGACGGCGCCTTCGTCACGTGGGATCGTGACTCGGGCGTGCCGCTGAATCTGGCCGTGATGGCGAGCTGCTGCGTGCCGTGCGTGTTCCCGCCGGTCGACATTAATGGCCGCCGCTACATGGACGGCGGGACCCGGTCGACCACCAACGCCGATCTCGCGCGGGGCGCGTCCACGGTGGTCATCCTCGAGCCGCTGGCGCACCTCGCACCCCGCACGATGCTGGAACGGGAGCTGCGCGAGCTCGGCGACGCGCGGGTCGCCGCGGCCGGCCCCGACCGCTTTCCCGGCGATCCCGCAGGTCGGACGCCGCGAGAACCCGACAAACTGGACATCGTCCCGCGGATCGGAGATCCTCCCGCGTTAGCCGTACGGCCCTGGGAGGACAGATGCGGAAGGCTCTGGCGCTGTGCGCCACGACGCTACTGATCGCCCTGCTCGGAGGAGCCGGCACGGCGCGCGCCGCCACTTGGGAGACGGTGATCGACGCCGGCTCCCTCTCCGGTTACGGCGCCTTCGAGGCGAAGTGGGCCTACCTCTATCCCTGGGGCTCCGACCACAACGGCAGCGCCCGCATGTACGGCAGTTCCACCGACCACAACCATGTATCGCTGTCCGGCGGCGTGCTCACTCTCCGGGCGGCGCGGATCTCCTGGGACGAGGGTACAAGCAGCGCCTCACCGCATCTGCCGATCCGCTACCACTCCGGCGCCGTCCACGCGAAGGACCAGGTCGTTGTCACGGACCAGTTCCCCAATTACGAGGTCAAGGGGGACTTCCAGGCACCGTCCGCCCGCGGCACCTGGCCGGCGTTCTGGCTAACGGGCGTGAACAGCTGGCCGCCGGAGAGCGACATCCTGGAGTTCAAGGGCAACTCCAACAACTGGTTCAACACCTTCCGTACGTCCTCCGATGTGGACAGCACGGTCATCGGCGTCTCGTCGCCGGGCGGCTGGCACGGGTACCGCGCGTGGATCACGAAGGTGAACGCCACCGACGTGGACATCCACTACTACCTCGACGGTGTCTGGAAAGCCGTCCACCACGCCCGCGGCTTCGTCGGCAAGCCCATGTGGATCATCGTCAACCTGCAGATGGAAGGCTCCTCCGGCTCGCCGGGCCCGACCGCCGACACCGTCTACCACGCCCGCAACGTCTACGTCGGCCGCACCCACCAATAGCCCCGGGAACGGCTGCATGATCACGCCCGCGATCTCCTGGCGTGATCATGCAGCGGTTACCAATCACGTGGGAGCGGCTGCATGATCACGCCGACGGATATCCCTTGGCGTAAAACCCTCGCCGCGAAACCCCTGACATGAGATCCCCGCCGCGACACCCCGCCGCGACACCCCCGCATGAGATCCCCGGCGTGATCATGCAGCGGTTCCCGCTACACCCAGGAAATCCCGGCGAGCCGGCCCCACCGCTCCGCAGCGAAAGGACCGGCCCACGCCTGAACCCGCCCCCTTCTCTCCGCCGTGATCATGCAATGGTTCCCACCTCGCTGGCCTCAGCGTCCGAGCCGGGCCAGGCGATCAGCTCGAACCACACCGTCTTCCCGCCACCATCAGCGAGGTCGACACCGTAGTCGTACGCGAGGGTCGCCACGAGACACATTCCGTGCCCGTTCTCCCGCAGCGGATTCGGAACGGCCACCACCTGCGGCAGCTCCTTGCTCGGGTCACGGCACTCCACGATGAGCCGTCGCCCATCCCTCATGACCGACACCTCGATGACGGCGTCGGCCGCCCACTCCGGATGGACGACGGCGTTCGTGACGATCTCGGAGCACAGCAGCTCGGCCAGCTCGACAACGTCGCCGGCCACGTCCCAGGTCCTCGCCACATCGACCACGTGCCGCCGCGCGACGGCCACCGACCGCGGGTCCATGGGCAAACACAGCGCGCCGAGCCGCATGTCGCACCCGTCGTCTGGCTCGCGAACGATGTCGCATCGTGTGGAGTACGCCACGGTCTCGGCTCCTTGCCCGTCGAATCGCTTGTTTTCCGCCCCGAGCCTGACCTGTTCTTCTTACGCTGAGTACCAGTGCGAACACGTAGTCGAAGCTTGTACGACTCCGCGTCCCGCCCGTGAAGCCCGTGTAGAACCGGAGACGAACATGCCGGCCGCCAAGGACCTCGACGCACACAGCCCGATGGCGGTGTGGGGCGCCGAGCTGCGGTATTACCGCGAACTCAAAGACTGGACACTGGAGCAGCTGGCCGCCGCCACCAACTTCGCGGTGGCCACCCTGAGCTCGGTCGAAACGGCCCGGCGCAATCCCTCCGAGCAGCTGGCCAAGGCATGCGACCGGGAACTGGACACCGGCGGCGCGCTGATACGCCTGCGCAAGAAACTCAAAGAACTCGAGCTCAAGGCGGGCTTCCCCGCGTGGTTCCCACCCTGGCTCGACGTCGAGAACCGAGCCACCCGCCTCCGCTCGTACGAGCTCTCCGTCGTGTACGGCCTGCTGCAGACCGAGGCGTACGCCCGCGCCCTGCTCAGGGGCGACGAGCAGGCAGTCGCCGCCCGCCTCGGCCGTCAGGCCATCCTCTCCCGCGATGACCCATCCCCGCCCAAGCTGCACTGCGTCCTGGACGAGGCCGTGCTCCACCGCCAGGTCGGCGACACCGCGACCATGCGCGAGCAGGTCAATCATCTGGTGGTGAGCGTCGGGCCGCGCCTCAGCATCCAGGTCGTACCATACGGCGCCGTGCACGACGGTCTCGCGGGATCTTTCGTGATCGCCGACGTGGACGGCGGCCAGGTAGCGTATGTTGCAACGGCCGTCCGCGGCATGACCCTGGGCAGCCCGGAGGATCTCGCCGCGGCGACGGACGTGTGGGAGTCCGTCCGGACGGCCGCGCTGTCGCAGCATGAATCCCTCGAGCTCATCCAGAAGGCGGCGGAACGATGGACCTGACCGGCGCCGCCTGGCGCAAGAGCAGCCACAGCGAACCCAACGGCGGCAATTGCGTCGAGATCGCCGCCTGGCGCAAGAGCAGCCACAGCGAACCCAACGGCGGCCGATGCGTCGAGATCGCCGCCTGGCGCAAGAGCAGCCACAGCGAACCCAACGGCGGGCAATGTGTCGAGGTCGCCGAAAAGCTCGCCTTCGTGGCCGTACGGGACAGCAAGAACCCCCACGGCCCTGCCCTCACCTTCTCCCGTTCCGCCTGGCGCACCTTCACTACCCAGCTCAAGCACGGCTGACGCCCCGTTCCCACGTGGGAACGACTGCATGATCACGGCGGGAGACCGCCGGCCGGACGCTGCGATGACACGAGTCTGCAATCACGATGCGAAGTTATCGCGTCACACTGAGTAAGTCACTATCGTGGCAACCATGCGGATACTCTCAGTAAAGAAGCATGAGCGCTCGGTCACCACCGGCTCTGCCTCCGACACTGGGTCGCAGCCCCGGCGAGGAGCGCGGCACAGCGCCCTCGCACTCAATCGGGCGAGCTTGCGCGGATTGACCGCCAGCCTGCGTCGACAGCGAGCGTGGTGGGCGAACCAAAAACGGCGCACAAAGGCGGTTGTCGCCACATCCTTCGTAGCGTTCGGCACCCTCATCGGCTGTATCGCCAATGGCCTCACCGTGTGGGATCGACTCTGGCATAAAGATCACCCGACGAAACCCGAGGCTTCCTCAACATCGGCTGTCATGCCGCTGCCGACCTGCTTCACCTGCACCACCGGCAAGACCTTCCCAGAACAGGTCAGCCCGACATCGATCGGTGCCAGGACCTTTCGCAATCCCCTCGCCTTCGGCGGAGAAGGTAAGCGCGTCACGGCGCGCCAACACGTGCAGGTGGTGTGCCGATTTCAGCAACTCGACGCACCGGCCAGCGTGCAACCCGGCTGGTGGTACTTGATTGCCTCACCACCGTGGAATCGGCAGTACTACTCCCCGGCGAATTCCTACCTCAACGGAGATCCGCTCAAAGGCCCGTACCTCACCAACGTCAACAGCGGCATCCCCGTCTGCTGAAGAGAAGTCCGGCACTCGACGCCCGGCTTGCGGATCAGCACCTCCAGGTAGTGGTCGACTCCAGTCGACTGACTTCCCTGGCCAACAGCCGTTCATGCCGGGGCGACCTCGGTCCGTCCGTTGTCGACGATCACCTCCCGAGTGTCGACGCTCCATCAGCGGCCGCTCGATGAGCACGGGCGCCGAAGGACCGGTACCCCGCTGTTCCCGAGCAAGGTCGTCGGCGAGTCGCTGCTGGACCGGCTGATCAACAACTCCTACCAGGTGACCACCGGTGGAACGCAAAGCTGCAATTGAGTGTTTGCGATGGGCGTGAGCCGTCAGTTGGGCCCGCGGCCCGCGGCCCGCGGCGTGCTCATCTACTGGTCGGCGGAGAAGAGCTCGATGGTCATCCACTCCAGCTGCTCAACTTCTCGGCGTCCGAGGTGCACGCGATGGTGGAGGGCGCGATCCATCACGGCACGGAGATGACCGTGGAGTCGAACTATGTCGGCACGTACGGGCAGGAATGTCGGTGCTGCGCCTGCGGATACTCCAGGCCGCGATGATCTACGTCAACACACATTCATGCTCCAGGACGTGCCGGCCGACCCGGAGTGGGAGGACGTCCCCCTGGAGGACCGGAGAGGTCTGACTCCGCTGTTCTGGTCACACGTGCTCCCGTACGGCGAGGTCAAGCTCAACATGAACAGCAGGCTCACCCTCGGCAGAAGCTAACCCGTACGGTTCGGGAGCGGTCGATTCCTTTTTGTAGTGGCTGGGGTCTACCTGGTGGGAGGCGCGGCCCGCGCGAGGGCCGGTCTCTCTCATGTACGCCGAGAAAGAAGGGCTGATCGCCAATGAGCATTCCCGCGACCATGCGCGCGCTGCAGCAGACTTCCCTCAACGGTCCGCAGGACATGCGCCTGATCACCGACGCGCCGGTGCCGAGCCCCGGCCAGGGCGAGGTCCTGATCCGCGTCACAGCCGCCGGCGTCAACTTCGCCGACATCTCGAAGGCCCACGGCACGTTCCTGGACGGGCCGCGGCCACCGTACCTGGCCGGTTTCGAGGCCGCCGGCGAGATCGTCGCGATGGGCGAGGCGGCGACCGGCCCGCAGCCGGGGACCCGCGTCGTCGGCGTCGGAAACGGCGCTTTCGCCGAGTACATGGTGCTGCCCGCGGCCGACGCGGTGCCGGTGCCGGCGGGCTGGGCCGACGAGCAGGCGCTGGGCCTGGTGGTGAACTGGCCAACCGCGCTGGCCGCACTCAAGCCTCTGGGCGGCGTCGCCGCCGGGCAGACCGTGTTGGTCCACGCCGCGGCGGGCGCGACCGGCCAGGCCGCGGTCACGATACCACATCCTGGACTCCCTCGGCGGCGACATCGCCGCCGAGGTGATGCGGCTGACCCGCGGCGCCGGCGCCGATGTGGTGCTGGAATCGGCAGGCGGCGCCACCTTCGGCGCCAGCCTGGCCGCGGCCAAGCGGATCACCGGCCGTGTCGTCGTCTACGGCGTGGCGGGCGGCGAAGCCTCGATCACCAACTGGGAGCTGGTTTACAAGCACCAGGTCCACGTCATCGGCTTCAACGTCGGCATGCTGATCCAGGCCGCGCCGCAGATCTTCGGCGAGGTCATGGGTGAGCTATCCGCGCTCATCGCCGCCGGCGTGTTGCCTCCCGGCCAGCCCACCGTGTACGAGCTGGCCGACGGCCCGAAAACGCTCGCGGAACTGGAAACCAGGGCCACCATCGGCAAACTGGCCCTGCTGCCCTGAGAAACCCCAGTACCGAGCCGGTGACGCCGCACACCGGAGGTTCCCATGACAGGAGTTGAAACAGATGACCGCAACCGTGGACCCGGCCGCTGAGCCGATGGCGCGATTCGTCGTGATGTACGACACCCCTCCGACGTCGACGCGTTCGAACGTCACTACAACGATGTCCACATCCCGTTGGCGAAACAGTATCCGGGCCTGCGTCGTTACACGCGCAGTCATGAGCCCGCAGCCGTGATCGGCGAGCCGTGCTACATGGTCGTGACGCTGGACTGGGACGACATGGCTGCCTTGGAAGCCGCACTCGGGTCCAAGATCGGCCAGCGCACCGCCGAGGATGCCGCGGCGAACCTGGCCCGCTACGCGACCTTCCGCGGCATG
>WNGB01050200.1_pt1 | contig 11405 bp, 9 predicted proteins | sample 5400681 | NCBI WGS metagenome assembly WNGB01 (sample SAMN13153367, study PRJNA577476) | soil metagenome | isolation source: 115 cm soil or saprolite under grassland replicate 2 | place: USA:California | collected 2016-06-15 | reverse complement strand
GAGAGATCACGCGGGCGCTTACCCAACGCGCAACGCGGAAGCGGATCAGCCACGCGCTCTCCGCAAGCCGCGGGAGAGCTACGACGAGGATCGCGGCCCCGAGACCCGCGAGCGCGACTACACCCATGGCCGCTCGCACGCCGACAGAGCTGTCGGACGTTGCGGCGGCCGACGACGCGAGCGGCATCAGCGCCGCCGCGTCGATAAGACCGAGCATGAAGAGTGAGAAGCAGACGGTGGGAACACACTGGACGCCCGAATAGCGCCGGACGACGGCGACGCGGACGACATCGTCGAAGCGACCGGGGAGCGCAGCACCGCCGACCGTCGCGGCGCCGCCCGCAGCCGCGAGGGCCATGGAGCTAGGCCGATCGCTTCCCGCGAAGAGCCGGTGCCAGCCCAGTGCCTTGAAGAGGTAAGCGAGGAGGAAGAAACCGCTGGCCGCGAAGAGAAGACGCAGGTCGGCGTGTGCGAGCGGCCAGCCGGTCTCCGCAAAATGGCGCGCGGCGAGCACCGCCACGGTGACGGCGATCAGCCCGGAGACGACGTTGACTACAAGCCGTCCTCTGGGACTGCGGCAATAGTTCAGAAACCCTCGCACGGATATAACCATCGTCCCCCTACGCAACGGGCTCAACCCACAAACGGGTAGAAACGTGTGACGAATGTGAGGGAGAGAGGATCTGGGGCGATTCGAAGAAAACTGCGCGTAACCACGCTACTCGTTCGCCCCGGACGGCGCGGCACCTGCGGTGTCAGCCCGATGCAGAAGGGCGCCAACGGGTCGATCGACGATCTCGGCTGCCACGCCTCATAATCCTCGCGCTCGCCTCGCCATGAGTGGTTCAAGAGTTCATTCGCTGGCGGCGTGCGCAAGCGCTGAGGGCGTGTGGCGGCCGACGATCGCCGCGGCCTCGTGGATGAGCTCGTCGTTCTTGAGGGCCTCCACCATGAAGAGGGCGAAGTCGACGCGGCGCGTGATGTTGCTCTCGAGGATGGGGTCGCCCACGTGCCGGCTCCACACGGGCAGGCCCTGGCTCTCGCCCTCCTCCAGGTCGCTCCCGCGCACGACGGTCCACCGCTTGTCGCTGGCGAATACCCGCCGGCACGCCTCCACCTGGTCGTCAAGGTCGGCGAAGCGAGCGAGACGAGCGAGCGAGCCGCCGACCTCACGAGCGCCTTGAGCTTCCACGAGTACACGTCCTGGCCGTCGCGCGTGATGTGCCACCCGCATGAGAACACGAGGCGCGCACCCGGAGGCGCGTGGTCGAGCACCGCCTGGGCCGTTCTCGTCGAGTACCCGTGCACTCCTCGCGGGACCAGCACGACAAGCACCCCGTCGCAGCCCGCGACAGCGCGCTTGATGACCTCGGGGTCGCTGGTCGCTCACGGAATGACAGTGATACGCCCCTTGAACGCGTCGAGCTTCCCCACGCTTTGCTCCCGGCATAAGCCGACCACTTCGTAGCCCCGATCCAGAGCCTGCTGCACCATGTACTGCCCGAGCTTCCCAGAGGCCCCGACAATGCAGACCCTCATCGTGGGTGTCCCCTAGCGCCCTCAAGGCGTACGCCAGTGGGTCTGGTGCAGGCAGGCCGCCTGCGTAGTGCGGATGAGAGGGTCAGACAACCCCCTCTGAGCACTATGTGCAGATGACGCCCTGACGGTCGGAAGCGGCCCTGTACAATGGGGGTTAATCCCGCATGACTACTGCGATTGAGCTACTTCCGGCCTTCGAGGGCAACCAGCGTCGAAGGGGACGAACCGAGTCCACCATCGAGCTATACCACCGACCGCTCGCGGCCTTCTCTGAGTGGGCAGGCGACCGCGATCTGGACTCGCTCACGCCTCGCGACATGGAAGCGTACTTCGACCAGTACGAGACTGACTTCTTCGCCCGCCACGGCAAGCCACCGGCAGCGAACACGCGCCGCAAGGTCGATCAGGCGATCCGCAACTTCTTCAAGTGGGCCGAGCGGTCGACTACGTAACGAAGACTCCGATGCGGCAGATCGACCCGCCACCCGTCTTCCGCAAATCGAATGACTGGCTGCGCCCCGCGGACGACGTCAAGGTGCTCGACGCCTGCCTCACGCGGGACGAGTACCTGGCCATCTACCTCCTGCGCTTCACGGGCCTAAGGGCGTCAGAGGCTGTGAACCTGCGCTGGTCGAACATCGAGTGGCAGAACAAGCAGCTATGGGTGTCGGTCACCAAGTCGAAGACCGCCCGTGGCATCCGCCGAGTGCCCGTCCCGCGCGAGCTAGCCCCTCTGCTCGCGCGGCCGGGCGTACTCAATCAGGAAGACGCCTACATCTTCCAGACCCGCACTGGCAAGCCTTGGCACCGCAACCAGTTGTACGCAGTTGTCCGGCGAGTCGGTGAGCGAGCAGGCGTCGATCTCTACCCTCACCGGCTGCGGAAGACGTTGGGCTCAGCAGCCTTCAACGGGGGCGCCGACCTCTCCACGATTTCGCGGATTCTCGGCCACTCCTCAACCACGATCACCGAACAGGCCTACGCGGAACTGGCGACCGAAGCAATCGCGCGAGACTTCCTAGCGGCGGTGGGCTAGGAGCCTGTCGGATGAGATCCCAGCGCCAATGACACGGTGGGAGGTTCGTAAGGTGCCTTGTCCGACTTGCCGAGCAAGTCCCGGTAAGCATTGCTGGGGCGGAAGGAAGGCGACTTGGCCGATCCGAACCGCGAACCACATGGCTCGGGTGGAATCTGCTTTGGCCTTCGAACTCCAACAACAACGGTCGGGCCCCTAAGAACTAATCGCATTCCTACCGCTTCCTTTTTGACCGAGTTCGGCTCAGGCCGCGGGCCCCGGCGAGAGCAGGCTCTTTCGACCCTGCCGTTGCGGGGATTCGCGGGCGCCGGCGGGAGCTTCCGGCGGCCTCCTGCGGGATATATGCGGGATGCGCCGTTGCCGTAGCTGAAAACCAGCGGGCTGTGTTGTACGCCCGGCAGGTAACAGGCAGCTGCCGCGAGCAGGGCCCGATCGGCAGGCTTGAGCTTCGGCCGCGCGACCTGGCGGCGGAGAAGCTCGAGCTCGTGGCGGAGCACCAGCAGCTCGATGTCCTTGACATGCAGGCCGCGGCGGCTACGGACAAGCGCACCAAGCAGGGCCCGAAAAGCGAGGTAGAGAAAGGAGAGAACCATGCCCTCGATCCTCCCAGCTCTCGCGCAAAGGAGGGCCGACACCAATTTTGGCGCCCTTCAGGCTGACCTTGTGGACGCAGACCCCGCGCCGGCCCGCGGACTACGCGGTGCCCTGGAAAGGCGTCGCCGTGCCACTGATGAGACTGACACCGGGCGCACCGAACATGCGCGTCGCTCTCGCCGACGTCACCAACGACGGGCACCCCGACGTACTCGTCGAGCAGTACCCACACACAAACCACGGCTGCGGACCGCATCAGGTCGTCTCGACCCAGGCCAAGGGCGCAAGTTGGCGCATCTTCCGCGCCTGGCTCTGCGAGACGACGCTGCAAGCAAGCGACGGTTTGCTGGCGCTCGACCTGCCCTACTACGAACCCGGTGACAGCGTCTGCTGCTGGAGCAAGGTCGAGAAACTCCGGTTGCGCTGGGACGGCCGCAGGTACCTAACAGCGCTCGACCGAATCGTCCGCCACTAGCCCGCTCCGAAGGATCGACTGCTCGATCCTCGAATGCCGGGAGGGTGATTCGCACCGTAGAGGCTCCCCGGACTTTCCGATCTGGCTCAGCCGTCGCGACTACGGCGCGATGTTGTGGTTGAGGTGGAAGACGTTGTCGGGGTCGTAGCGCCGCTTGATCTCACGGAGCCGCTCGTAGTTCGGGCCGTAGGCCGCGCGGATGGCGTCCTCAGCCTGATCGTCGCCGAGGTAGTTGAGCCAGCGGCCGCTTCCGAAGTACGGGCGCATCGCCGCGAACGTCTCGCGGCTCCAGGCGACGTTCGCCTCGCTGTCGGCCGGATCAGTCCACAGCGACGGGACGAGCAGGTTCCAGCCTTGGTCGCGGTGCGGCACCGCGGTCTCAGTCACCCCGAGCCGCGTCACGGCGCCGTGGAAGTGCTCCAACAGGATCGCGGACATCGGCGAGGGGACGATGGCGAAGCGTTCGGCGGCGATGTCGATCAGCTCGTCCGGGAGGCCGCGCGTGAAGCTCGAGAGCCAGTAGTTGAGCGATCCGGCCGGGAAGCCGGCGTCGAGGATCGTGTTCATGACCGGGTATGGCATCTGACCGACCTCGACCAGTAACGGCGAGCCCCACGTCTTGAACGGCTCGAGCTCGCGCTCCGCCTCGCCCGGCTCTCCGGTGTGGAAGACGAGCAGCGCCGAGAGCTTGGCGCCGGAGCCATCCGGTGCGTGCACCAGTCCGGCGAAGACGGTCAGGTCGTCCGAGGCGTCTGCGACCGCGTGGCGGTAGAAGCGCAGCAGCTCAGGCGCGGCATCGATCGGGTGGGCGATCAGTCCGCCCACGATCGTCTGGACCGGGTGCAGCCGGTAGGTGAAGGACGTAGCGACGCCGAAGTTCCCGCCACCGCCGCGAAGCGCCCAGAAGAGATCGGGGTGTGACCGGGCGTCGGCACGGAGTACATCGCCCTCTGCCGTGACGAGCTCGACAGCGAGCAGGTTGTCCGCGGCCAGGCCGTACTTGGCCATCAGCCACCCGAGCCCGCCGCCGAGCGTATAGCCCGCGATACCCGTCCCGGAGACCGCTCCTCCGGTCACTGCCAACCCGTGCTCGGCGGCCGCCTCGTTCAGCTCCCCCCAGACCACACCGCCCTCGGCGGTGGCCGTCGCCTGTTCGGGATCGATCGCGATGGCCTTCATCTCGGCGAGGTCGATCATCACCCCGCCGTCCGTCACGGCGCGGCCGGCGACGTTGTGGCCGCCGCCGCGGACCGAGACCTCGAGGTGTGCCCGGCGCGCGAACGCGAGCGCCGCAGCGACGTCGCACGCCGTCCGGCAGCGGACGATCAGAGCGGGTCTGCGGTCGATGAGGCCGTTGTGCACGGCACGGGCCGCGTCGTAGCCCGCGTCGTGTGGGCCGAGGACGGATCCGGAGACCTGTCCAGTCAAGTCGGCGACGTGCGCGGAATCGAAGGTCGTGCTCATTTCGATACTCCTCCAGTACGTGGGCTTCGGTGGAGAGCCGGGCCGCAGATCGGCACGTCGACGAGGTTCTTCATCTGTGCACGTTCGAGTGGAACGGCGGCTCAGGGATTGGTGTTCCAGCGATGGTGAAGACGGAGGACGCGCGTTCGCACCGTGGTGAGCCCCCTGACTTTTCCGGTCGTACGCTGGTAATAGGCGTAGGCTCAAGGCATGAAAGAGGCCGCGGCCATCGGACAGCTCCTCGAACGGAGCGAGGAGCTAGCGCGGATCGAATCGGTGTTGGCCGAGGCGCGCGGGGGACGCGGCAGGTTTCTGGTGATCGAAGGGCCTGCCGGGATCGAAAGACGGCGTTGCTGGCCGCGACGCGGGCGGCGGCCTCGCAGGGTGAAATGCGCGTGCTTCGCTCGCGGGGGACGGAGCTGGAGCGCGATTTCGCCTTCGGAGTGGTGCGTCAGCTTTTCGAGCCGCCGCTGGCCGAGGCATCGGAGCGCGAGCGCGCCGATCTGCCGCAAGCCGCGGCCGGCGTTGCAGCCGGCCTGCTCGGGCTTCCGGGCGCACGCCCCGTGGACGGCCCGCCCTCATCGGGCGTCGATCCTTCGTTCGCGATCCTCCACGGCCTCTATTGGTTGTGCGCGAACCTGACCGCCGTCGGTCCGCTCTGCCTGGTCGTCGACGACGCGCACTGGGCGGACGCCCCGTCCCTCCGTTACCTGGCCTTCCTGCTCATGCGACTCGAGGAGCTGGACGCCGCGCTCGTCGTGGCGACCCGTCCCCGCGAAGCAGGTACGGATGCTGAGCTGCTTGCGGCGCTGATGACCGATCCCTCCGCGGAGGTGATCCGTCTTCGTCCGCTGACGAGATCAGCCGTCGCGAAACGAGCTTGACGCCGTGCTTGCGGGTGGCACTCCAGTCACTGCGTAGCGCCCGCACCGTCAAGACCTGCGGGCCGTTTTCGACGGGCGCTCGCCGTCGCGGTTAGACCAGCTTGGTAGCCGCCGCGGGGTGCACGCCCAGACCTGTTCACCAGTCGCTGCTCCCACGTCGGTCGCAGCCCAGCTCCCGTTGCTACGACCGCCGACGCCCGGTGATCCGGATGGATGCGGCGATGACCTCGTGGGCACCGTGCTGCTGCAACCACTCGATCACAGCTCGAGCCTGTGCGTGCCGAAAAACCGCCGGCATGGTCGTCGTTCTTCGTGTCGCCTGCGACACCGCTGCGCTTGCACCGTCAGCTGGTAGGAGGATGTAGATCCGCTGTAGGAACTCGGTCTCGATGGTGAGGGAGTGGCAGGCGAGAGTGCTTGCCGCTTGCGCTCGCAAGAGGCTCGCCACGACAAGCGCGTTCGTTGTGGCGCCGGCCTGAGACCTGCCTCGAGAAGCACCTTGCGCACGGAAGTCGCCGAAACGCGGACGCCGAGAACCTTGAGTTCGCCTTTCCGCCCGAGGTGGTGCTCCGCTTCCGCGAGGCTTGCGCGGGCGCTAGGGGGTGTTGCTCGCGGTCCCGGAATACGCGTTGTCTGCGCGGCATGTGGACCGACAGCTAGGCACGACCCACCGGGTTCAAAAGACAGGGGGGTGGCCACGGTGCGAACGAAACCCCGCCGGGCGCACGATGTCGTCTCGCTCACTCGGTGACGGAGGTGAACAAATAAGGGGGTGATGCAAAGCGGCCGAGCCGACGGGCGGAGCGAGATGCGTATTCCCTCGTAGCCTGCCCGTGCCTAATTGCCTGTCTACGGAAAAGATTGGAGGAAAGAGAATGAAGATGACTGTACTAGTGTCCGTCGTTCTGGCGGCGTCCGTTCTCCTTGTTTCGGCGACCGCATCCGCAGCGACCGGGAACGTCGGCTTTGGGTTCAACGCCACCGACATCAGCGGCTTCCCCACCGGTGCCGCGACACTCACGGGCGGCGGGTCGTACAACCCCGTGAGTGGCTTTGTCAACTCCGCTGGCGGCTTTCGATGCACGAGCGACGTCGGCCAAGGCCCACTTGCCGGATGTCTCGCTGGCGAAGGCGTTCGCTGGGACACGGTCGAGCTCCGGAGGAGCACGACCTTCAAGTGCACCGGGGCGGCGGCGGAGCCTCTGAACGGCGACGACATCGCACCCGACATCGCCGGGATCCAGAACGTCTGGATTCAGGGTGTTGGCTGCGCTTCCGCGATTACGAACTTCAGCAGCTGAGGCCGCCCTAAGCTCGACGGCGTCTTCGATTGCCCCGGTCAACCACATTGGCGGCGCCGGGGCAATCGCTGCCGCGCTCGCTCGCGCGTTTGCCAGAGCTGCCCTCCCTCCCAGCCGCCAAGCCCGGGCGGAAGGACCCAGCACCTCGTCGCGCCATCCCTGTGGGTTCAGAAACTCATCCGTCAGGCGGCGAGTGCGTATTCGTGGAGAAGCCGCTGAGCGAGTGGGACCAATCGAGCCTTGCGGGTGGAGGCTCGTGAGTTAGTACGACGAGGCGGGGATAGGCGCCCGCAGGACGAGGGCTTGGTGCGTGCGGGGTGCGAAAACAATCTTCGCCTGCAAATCCGATGATCTGGCGCCTCGGCCCGCCGCGGGAATCGAGTTTGCGCACCCACACCCTCACGCGTCGTGGGTGGCGCGATCCTACTCGACCCGCCGCCGAGGCTGCTGACGGCCCATCGGGAGCAACCTGACCTGCCCTTCTAGCTTCGCGGACATGAAAGAGGCGCGCGGCTAGGCCGCGCTTCTTTCCGACTTCCGCGCTTGGGGCTAACGCGACAGGTCCGCATCCCGAGACCTTCACTGTGCTCGGGGTCGCGGGGCCCCTATGCCGAGACTGAAGTGCCCTCCGCCAGCGCGGCGGGAAGCTCGTCTCGCGAGGCGAGCTGCAGTTTGCGGAAGACGCTCGTGAGGTGGCCTTCAACCGTGCGTGCGGTGACGAACAGCGTCTGTGCGATCTCGCGGTTGGTCAAGCCTCCGCTCGCGAGCGCCGCGATTCGGCGCTCGCTGGCAGTCAGCGAGTCGAGCCCCGTCAGCACGACACGGCGGGGGCGGGCGCCGGTGGCGCGGAGCTCAGTCTCGGCCTGTTCTGCGAGCCGTTTGCCGCCCGCGCGGTGAGCGGAGTCGAGTGCCGCGCCCAGGAGCTCGCGTGCCTCGGTGCGTCGATTGCGCCTCCGTAGCATGGCCCCGAGGTCGGCGAGAGCGCGCGCTCGTTCCAACCTTGCGTCACCGTGCTCGAACGCGTCGATGGCCTCACGAACCAGGAGCTCTCCACGCTCACCGCCGGCCACGACGCCAGCGGCACGCTTCGCGACGCCGAGCGCGCGCGGGGCGCCGAACTCCTGGGCGAGCTCGAGCTCCTCTTCTGCGAGGCGTGCGGCCGGCTCGCGGTCGCCGAGCGCGAGATGCGCGAGCGCGGCCTCCGATCGCCACGGGAGGAAAGTCGGGCTCGTGACCAGCGCTTGCGTCAGGACCGTCCCGACGCCCAGCAAGTCCTCCAGCCCTCCCGAGACTCGTCCTTGTGCGACCCGAAGCCGGCCACGGGCGAAACGAAGAACTGCATTTGGGAGAAAGCCGCCTTCGGCTTCAGAGTCGAGTGGCGCGAGCGCGTCCGCTGCTGCCTCGAGCTCGCCCTGATCGACGAGTGCCTCCACGAGCACACCGCCGTTCAAGTGGCGGTACACGGGTGGTGCGGGGAGGGCGGTCGCTGCAAGTGCCGTCCGTGCATCTCCATCGGCGGCGCTCAGATCGCCGCGCCGGAGCGCGAGCCAGCTGCGGCTCGCCAGCCCGAGGGCCAGCCGGCCGCCGTCGCCAGTCGCCCGGGCCTGCGCGACCAAGGAGTCAAGCAGCGGCCGCACTTGGTCGTACCGCTCGGCCCAAAGCAACGACAACGTCCACACAAACGTTGCGGACGAGAACCACGGCAGCCCCTCGGAGCCTGTGGGTGTGCGTTCCTCGGCCTGCAGGGCGCGGGTCGCAAGGTGGGCGCCGACCTCGGAAGGCTCGTTGGCCAGGACGGAGATGAACGAGCCCACGGCAATCAGCTCAGGAGGCGCTGTTGGATCGGCGACGGCTCGCTCGCATAGCGCCTGACGGCGGAGCGCCATCGAGGCTGCCGTGGCCGGGTCGTTCATGCCGGCGAGAACGGCCTCGGCCTCGAGCTGGAGGGCGAGTTCGGCATTGTGGAAATCGAGTGCCGAGGAGGCACGATCGAGAGCCTCGACGGCCTCCGCGAAGCGCTCGGCGCGAAGGAGCGCGAGTGCCAGCACCCGGGCGGCACCGGCGGCTGCCACTGCGTCCGGAGCCGCCTCCACAGCCCGCTGCAGGTGCTCGGGCCAGCCGGTGAGTCCGGCGATAGCCTCGGCCATTCCGAGCTCGAGCAGCAATCCCGACTGGTCGGCCGGCGGCGGCTCATCAAGCACTCGGCGCAGGAAGACAGCTGCCGACTCGGGAGCTCCGTTCCGCGAGGCCGCGCGCGCGGCCTCGACGAGCCGCTCGACAACCCAGCCGTCGGCGGCCGGCTCGGTGTTCAGCAGGTGCTCGGCGACGCGCTCGCCCGCCCCCGGTTGCTCCGCCAGCAAGCGAGCGGCACGGCGGTGGGCTTCTGCACGCTCGGCGTCGGAGAGCTCGGCATAGATACCGCTTCGGACGATCGGATGGATGAACGACAGCGGGCGGCCGGGCTCGACGATCCCGGCCGCCGCCAGCAGGTCGGCCGCGTCGGCCGCCTCGGCCTCGTCGAGACCCGCAAGTCGCGCCGCCTGGAGAAGGTCGCTCTGTTCGAGCACCGCCAGCGCCCGGGCGAGCCGCCCGGCATGCTCCGGCAGCCGGCGGAGCCGAAGGTGGATCGAGCGGCCGACCGTTCGGGCACCGATTCGCTCGACGTGGCGCGCCGCCTCCGAAGTCGGCGCGATCCCTCCTTCGCTCAGTGCCTCGACGAGTTCACGCAGCAGGAACGGTGTCCCGCCGGTTGCCCGCAGGCAGGCGTCGACGAAAACCGGATCCGGAGCCCCGGCGAGCCTCGATTCCACAAGCTCGCCAACGGCTGCTCTCGTCAGCGGCGGGGGACGGATCACATCGGCGGAGGGGTCGGTCGTCACCGTTGCGAGCAGCTCGGCGTCGGTGCCCGCCTCGCGAGGGCGGGTTGCCAGGAGGAGCGCGACCTCCAGCTCTTCCAGTCGAGTGAGCAGAAAGGCCAGGTAGCGGAGCGATGCGGCATCTGCCCAGTGCGCGTCGTCGACGACCAGGCAGAGCGGGCCTGCGGCGGCGAGGTTCGCGCACAGCCAGTAAAGGCCGTGCACGATCGCGAACGAGGGATCGACGCCAGAGGAAAGCGTGAGGTCTGTGGCAGGTGTGCCTGGTAGCCCGAGCAGGGCGGCCGCCACCCCGGCAGCGCCCTGGAGCAGGTCGGCGCGCTCTGGCTCCGATGCTTGGGCCAGCGACGGCTCGAACAGCTGACGCACGACGCCGAAGGCGAAATCGCGCTCCAGCTCGGTTCCGCGGGACCGAAGGACGCGCATGCCGCCGCCGGTCGCCGCTGTCCGCGCCGCCGCGAGCAGCGCCGTCTTGCCGATCCCGGCCGGCCCTTCGATCACCACGAACTTGCCACGCTCCGTGCGAGCCTCGGCCAGCGCCGACTCGATCCGCGCCAGCTGCTTACCTCGTTCGAGCAGCTGTTCGGTGGCCACGGCGTCGTTCATATGCGTTGAGCCTACGCCCACCGCCCATGCGCGGAACCCTTGAGGCGGCAGTCCGCCGATCGTGGCAGGGCGTTCCAGGCGGCCGTTTTTGATCCCGGGAGCGGTGAGCTGGTTGAGGAGCGCTTGTGGAAGGAAGGAGCGCTCTGGCGACCGGAATCTGATCCTCACGATCTCGCCGCGCAAAAACGAGACGCCGAGACGCAGAAACGCAGAAACGCAGAAACGCAGAAACGCAGAAACGCAGAAACGCAGAAACAGCGAATCACGACCATCGTCGCCACACTCATGCCTTTGGCCGGGGTGCGTAGGCCTCGGATGTCGCGTTTTGGATGTCATAAGGGCTCTGTCGTGTGCCCAGAGATTCGGAGGTGATGCCTTCAGGTGATCTGATCCGAACATAAGCTCGCATCCGCCTGCCGGTGAGAGTCCGGTCCCTGTAAGTGCCAGGGCGCCGGGTAGCAGGCTGGCGGCGTCGGGGGGAAACGCCCGGCGTCGGAGCCCAGCGTCAAGCGTCCCGTGGGGGCGTGCGAGCGACCGGTCCGTAGCGTGAAGCGAATCCTGCCGCCCCGTTAGCTTTTCCCGCGCGAGCGGGCCAAGGGGGAGCCGAGCCGGGGATGGAACGGCGAAGGCCAT
>WNGB01025912.1_pt1 | contig 11405 bp, 14 predicted proteins | sample 5400681 | NCBI WGS metagenome assembly WNGB01 (sample SAMN13153367, study PRJNA577476) | soil metagenome | isolation source: 115 cm soil or saprolite under grassland replicate 2 | place: USA:California | collected 2016-06-15 | reverse complement strand
CGCGCATGGCCGGACGCCGCATCGTCGCGATGGTGCACGAAGATCTGCGCATGTCGAAGATACTGACCCGCGACGCGTTCGAGAACGCGATCATCGTGAACGGCGCGATCGGGGGCTCGACCAATGCCGTCGTGCACCTGCTCGCAGTCGCCGGCCGCATCGGAGTTACGCTATCGCTGGACGACTGGGATCGCCTCGGCCGCGACATGCCCTGCCTCGTCAACCTGATGCCGTCGGGCAAATATCTGATGGAGGATTTCTACTATGCCGGCGGTCTGCCGGTGGTGATCAGGGAGATCGGCAAGTACATCCACAAGAAGGCGCTGACCGTCAATGGCCGGACGATCTGGGACAACGTCAGGGACGCAGTCAATTACAACGAGGCAGTGATCACGCCGCTCACAAAGCCCTTCAAGCCGCACGGCGGCATCGCCGTGTTGCGCGGCAATCTGTCCCCGCGGGGTGCGGTGCTCAAGCCTTCCGCCGCGACGCCGAGACTCATGAGGCACAAAGGCCGCGCGGTCGTATTCGAGGACATCGACGATCTCCATCGGCGCATCGACGATCCGCAACTCGACGTCGACGCCGATTCTGTCCTGGTGCTGAAGAACTGCGGACCGAAGGGCTACCCGGGCTTTCCGGAAGTCGGCAATTTCGCGCTGCCGGCGAAGCTCTTGAAGAAGGGCGTCACCGACATGGTGCGCATTTCGGACGCGCGAATGTCCGGCACCGCGTATGGCACGGTCGTTCTCCATACCGCACCCGAGGCGGCGGCAGGTGGGCCTCTGGCGCTGGTAAGAAACGGCGACTTGATCGAGCTTGACGTGGCGAAGCGGAAGCTCCTGCTGCATGTCTCCGAGCAGGAGCTTGCGCGGCGGCGGAGGCTCTGGAAGCCGGGCAAACCGCACTCGGATCGCGGTTGGGTGAAACTCTACTGCAATACCGTATTACAGGCCGACGAAGGCGTCGACCTCGATTTCCTGGTCGGCAGGTCCGGCGCGAAGGTCGGCAGGGAAAGTCACTAGCGAGCGTTGTACAAGCCCGTTCGCCCTGAGCCTGTCGAAGGGCGGCGGGCACCAGACTCGTTCCACTGGGTAATGGCGGCTCAGCGCAGGATAGGCGAGAGGTCGATTACCACCAACCGTGCACAACCGACGGCTCGCGTTCGAGCTCGCGCATCCGGTATTCGAGATCGCAGTGGTCGCTTGACTGCGCGAGATACGCCTCGCGGCGCATGCGATCACTTTCGGCGATTCCAGAGGTCACCCAGTCGAAAAAACGAGCAATATATTTCATAACACTCCTTTGCGTTGTCGAGCGGCGCGCAAAGCCGCGGCTAGCAGCCGGCGCGACCGCGCGTAACTGCCGCCCATCCACTCGTCGTCGAGATCTGGCGATTCCCGCGCGGTGCGCGCATCATCGCGCGCGAACGTCCTCTCCACGCAGCGCGCCAGCCACGAACGCCGCGCGCCCTGTTCCGCAACCGACGACAGCGGAGGGCTGCCCAGACCGTACGCGGTCAAGGCCGCCAACAAATCAGGCACCGGAACTTCCTGTATCTGACGCCGTTTTTCAGCCATCGCATCCCCTTCACTGCATTGCATATAAGAGAAGCTAAGGACTCGCGCATTGAAAATCCAATCGCTTGTTTGAATCGCGGCAATCAGTTGAAGTGATTACGCGTAACTCATTGTTGCAGCGTCCATTTGCTACAATGTAGGCGTTGATGGATTTCAATCGCCTCCGAAGTTTCGCTGCCGTCGCCGAAGCGGGCCATCTGACTCGGGCGGCGGAGAAGCTGCATATCAGCCAGCCGGCGTTGTCCGCGCAGATCAAGGCGCTCGAAGACGAGCTCGACCTTGCGCTGTTCGAGCGCACATCGACGGGGATGACGCTGACCGCCGCCGGCAAGCGTCTGCTGGCCGAAGCGGACAAGATCCTCGCCGCGAGCCAGACGTTCGAGGCCGAAGCGCGTGCGTTAAAGGGCGGCGTTTCAGGCAAGGCGCGCGTCGGCACGCTTTCCGACCCCGCGTTCATCCGCCTCGGCGAGTTCATGGCGGCTGCGTTTGAGCGCTACCCGCTGCTCGAGATCGATTTCCAGCACGAGATCACCGGCGTGGCCATGCAGCGCGTGCGCGACGGGTCGCTGGAGGCGAGCTTTTACTACGGCCACATGCCTTATCCCCAGCTTGCCGGCGTTGCATTGCGTGAGCTCGCGTATCGCATTGCCGCGCCCGCGGCATGGCGCGATCGCGTGGAGTGCGCGGGTTGGCCGGAGATCGGCGAGCTGCCGTGGATCATGCCGCCGCCGGTAAGCACGCATCACCAGTTTGCGGCTGCCATGTTCCGCGAGCACGGCATCGAGCCGTCCAAGCTGATCGGCGCCGACGACGAGGCAGTCGTCAGCTCGCTGGTGGCCTCCGGCGTCGGCGTGGCGCTGATGCGCGAGGACGTCGCGCTGACAAAAGCACAGGCGGGCGAGGTCTGCCTGTGGCAGGATACGCGGATCGACACGACGCTCCGGTTCATCTATCTTCGCTCGCGCGAGCACGATCCGATCGTCCGGGCGTTGCTCGACGTGGTCAAGGCGTCTTGGCAGGTCCGGCGCGACGCCGGTAAGCCCGCGCGCCGCAAGATGTTGCGCGAGGGAAGCAATCGATCGGCGGCGAACATCGCGCCGAAGGAGTCGCCGTCATGACAAGGTCCACGCTCTCTCTCGCGCCGCATCTCTTGATCGTGCTCGTCGCCTTGCTGACCGCCGCGCCATGGGTCGCCCACGCCGACGAAGTCCCGCTGCTGCGCCAAGGCTTGTGGGAATATCAGCGCAGCGCGGGCGTGAACAAGTTTGCCGCCACGGAATGCATCGACCCAAGCGAAGACCTGCGGCGCCAGCACACGGCGCTGGAGAAGATGGGCTGCAAGCTTTCGCCGGCGCTGCGAGCGGGGTCTACCTACACCTATACGGCCGAATGCAGCGTCAAGTTGCCGTCGGGCGCCGTGACCTTCAGCACGACCTCGGTCCTCACGGCCGAGAGTGACATCGCGTATCGGATCGAGAATCGCCTGACGAGCCAGAGCGGGACGACCAACGAGTCGATCACCGCCCAGCGAGTAGCAGATTGCGCCAACTAGACGCGGGCGCGCGTAAAGACGCTGCCGCGCAAGCAGTGGCGCCTCATGCCTTCGACTATCTCAACCCGGCGCTGCCCGCGGGCCTGCGGCGCGTCGCCATGCACGTCGTCGATGCCTCACCCGAAACGCTGCAGGGCTATGGCGAGCTCGTCGATGATCCGCAACGGTGCACGATCGAGATCGTGCGTTGGCCCTCACAGGGCTGGCGGCCGGTCGACACGGATACCGGCGACCAGGGCGGCACGGTCGAAGGCGTGTTTATCAGCGAATGGCGGGGCGACATCTTGTTCGGCCGCAACGACGCGGTCGGCGGCGAGTACATCCTGGCGTACGCGACCGAGCCGCTCGCCGCCGACGTGACTCACCGGCGCGACCCGCAGCGGATCCTCCTCTGGCACGCGAATTACCATCCGGACGGAGGCCAGCTTTTCTTCCCGCTCGCTGCGGCACCGTTCGTCGTGCCGCTCGCGCTGCCCGGCGACGACGTCAGGCCGGAGAGCTTCGTGTGCTTTCGCTTCGACGGCAGCAAGGGACTCTATCTGCATCCGAACATCTGGCACGAAGGCGTATTCGGCGTCTCCGGAACGCAGCGCTTTTTCGACAAGCAGGGAGCCGTCCATGCCCGCGTATCGGTCGACTTCGCGCGCGAATTCGGCTGCCTGCTCGAAGCGCCGCTGTAGCCCGGGCTGAGGCGAAGCCGAAGCCCGGGGCGGCGTCACGCTTGTTCGCGCCTCCCGGGCATCGCGCTAAAGCGCTCAGCCCAGGCTACGCGGCTACGCTTGTATTTCGACCTCGGCTTCGATCTCGACCGGCATGTTGAACGGCAGCTCCGCCATGCCGACCGCGGATCGGGAATGTTTGCCGGCGTCGTGCCCGTAGAGCTCCAGAATCAGATCCGAACAGCCGTTGATGACCGCGGGCTGCTGCGTGAATCCCGGCGCGGAGGCGACCATGCCGAACACGCGCATCCAGGCCCGCACGCGGTCGAGGTCGCCCAGCTCGCGCTTGAGGCTCCCCAGGATCGACAGTGCGGTGAGGCGCGCGGCACGATATCCCTCCTCGACGCCAAGCTCGCGCCCGAGCTTGCCCAGCGGCAGCGCGAGCGAGCCGTCGGGATTCTGCGGTCCGTGGCCCGACACCAGTGCACGGTTGCCGCGCACGCACACGAACGCGAACGGCAGGCGCACCCCGGGCGGCGGTGTCACCGGCCGCGGCAGCGCAAGCCCGAGTTGCTGCAGACGGGCCTCGATTTCCATCGCGCGAGCGGCTGTCAGGCCGGCTTTTCGGCCGCCTTGGCCGGGGCGTGCTTGAGGTGCGCCTCTTCCTCGAGCTCCTCTTCGACGTCGCGGCGCAAGCCCCGCTCCATCTGCTGGTGGTCGAGCTCCCTTTCCCACTTCGACACGACGATGGTCGCCACACCGTTGCCGATCAGGTTGGTGAGCGCGCGCGCCTCGGACATGAAGCGGTCGATGCCGAGGATGAGCGCGAGGCCCGCGACGGGAATCGTCGGCACTGAGGACAGCGTGGCCGCGAGCACAATGAAGCCGCTGCCGGTGACGCCCGAGGCCCCCTTCGACGTCAACAGCAGCACGGCGAGGATTGTCAGTTGCTGAAACAGGCTGAGCTCGGTGTTGGTTGCCTGCGCGATGAACACCGCCGCCATCGTCAGATAGATCGATGTTCCATCCAGGTTGAACGAATAGCCTGCGGGGATCACCAGCCCGACCACCGATTTCGAGCAGCCAAGCTTTTCCATTTTGGCCATCATGCGCGGCAGCACCGATTCCGACGAGGAAGTACCGAGCACGATCAGCAGTTCTTCCTTGATGTACACGATGAAGCGAATAATGGAAAAGCCGACCCAGCGTGCGATGAGGCCGAGCACGACCAGAATGAACAGCAGGCAGGTGAGATAGAAGCTTCCCATCAATTTGGCGAGCGGCACCAGCGACGCGAGGCCGTACTTGCCGATGGTGAATGCCATCGCGCCGAAGGCGCCGATCGGCGCCGCGCGCATGATGAAGCCGACGACGATGAAAAGCGCGTGCGCGAACTCGTCGATGAAGCGCACGACCGGTTTGCCCTTCTGCCCGGCCGAGGCCAGCGCGAGGCCGAACAGCACCGAGAACAGCAGCACTTGCAGGATCTCACCCCTGGCAAAGGCGTCGATGACCGTATTCGGGATCACGTTCATGAGAAAGTCGACGGTACTCTGCGACTTGGCCGCGGTCGTATAACTCGCGATGTTCTTGGTATCGATGCTTGCCGGATCGGCATTGAAGCCGACGCCGGGCTGGAGGGTGTTGACCACGATGAGGCCGATGATCAACGCGAGCGTGCTCACGACCTCGAAGTAGATGAGCGCCTTGCCGCCGACGCGGCCGACCTTCTTCATATCCTCCATGCCGGCGATGCCGGCAACGACGGTGCAGAAGATGATCGGGGCAATGATCATCTTGATGAGCTTGATGAACGCATCGCCGAGCGGTTTCATCGCTTCGCCGGTGGCGGGCCAGAAGTGACCGAGGATGATGCCGCAGACGATCGCGAAGAGCACCTGCGCGTAGAGATGCTTGTAGAGCGGTTTTTTCATGACGTTTCCCCCGGGTTGCCGGCGTTTGGCTGCCGACGCGCTGCACGGCCGGCAACGGCCGGACGATCATGCGGTCGCTAGTTTAACGCGGCGGGCCCGTCCGGGCTCGCGCCGCTAAAACTTGCCGTATTTGTTGTAGGCCGCGACAGGGTCCATCCCGTCGATCAGCGCGCGGCGCATGTCGCTTTCGGTGGCAACGACCTCCTCGGTCCGGGCGATGACCTCGCCGGCAATCGCGGCCGGAACAACGACGACGCCGTCGCGGTCGCCAAGCACGTAATCTCCGGTCGCGACGGTGACTGCGCCGATCGTTACCGGCTCGCCGAATCGATCCGGCACCCAGCGCGCGACGATATCCGCAGGCGTGAGAAATGCACAGAACACCGGGAAGCCCTGTTCGATCACGAGCTCGGTATCGCGCGAGCCGCCGTCCACGATGAAGCCGAGGATGCTTCGCGCCTTGAGCGTATGCGCCGACAGCTCGCCCATCAGCGCGACCTCGTGGTTGTTCGGCTGGCAGACGATCACGTGTTGCGCAGGCGCTTTTGCGAGAAGAGTGCACCAGGCCAGCAACGTGTCGTGACGCGTCTTCGTGCGATCGAGATGCCCTGCGACCGTCCATGCCGGCCCGGCGAGCTTCATTCCCGGCGCGATAGACTTGATAGCGGGAGGCAGGACGACGTCCTCGTAGCCCATCATTCGCAGCACGTCGTGCACCGCGCCGGTGTAGCAGCGCGCCAGCCGCGCGGTGAGCTCGTCCATGGTGCTTTGCTCAGGCGAACAGATCGAGCTGACCGCCCGCGGCCGGCCCTTTGGGCGGGCGGAAACGCGTCGTATCCAGACGCAGCGTGCGATCCCCGTTTAGCCCAAGCCGTTTGCATGCAAGCTCGAAGCGCTTGGCGATCAGCTCGGCAAACAGTCCCTGCCCGCGCATGCGCGAGCCGAACGCGGGATCGTTGTCGCGGCCGCCGCGCATCTGCTGCACCAGGCTCATCACGTGTTCGGCGCGCAGCGGGTAATGCTGCGCGAGCCAGTCGCGGAAGAGGTCTTTCACCTCGTACGGCAGCCGCAGCATGATCCACGTGGCGGAACGTGCGCCGTGCGCCGCCGCCGCTTCGAGAATCCCTTCCAGATCCTTGTCGGTGAGCTGCGGAATCACCGGCGCGACGCTGACGCCGACGGGCACCCCCGCATCGGAGAGCGCTTTGATCATCTCCAGCCGCCGCTGCGGCGAAGGCGCGCGCGGGTCGAGCTTGCGCGCGAGCTCGCGGTCGAGCATTGCAATAGAGACAGGTCGCGCAGGATGAGCACGCCCTTGGTCGTGATCGTCAGCGGATGCTCGCACTCGGCGAGCACTTCGATGATCTCTCGCGTGACCTTCCACTCGCGCTCGATCGGCTGATAGGGGTCGGTGTTGGTGCCGAGTGCAATCGGCTCGCAGCGGTAGCCGGGACGCGAGAGCTCGGCGCGCAGCAGGGCGGCGGCGTTCGGCTTGGCGAAGAGCTTGGTCTCGAAGTCGAGCCCGGGCGAGAGATCGAGATACGCGTGCGAGGGCCGCGCATAGCAATAAATACAACCGTGCTCGCAACCCTGGTAGGGATTGATGGACTGCGTGAACGGAATGTCGGGCGAATCGTTGCGGGCGATGATCGTTCGCGCCTTCTGGATCGACACCGCCGTCTTGAGCGGCGGCGGCTCGTCGTCGCTTGGAGTGCCCGCCGGCGGCGTCCAGCCATCATCGACCGCTTCGCGCGCGTCGCGGCGAAAGCGGTTGGCGGGATTGAAGGTCGCGCCGCGGCCCTTGTGTGCGTGCGGCGGTGCTGCTGCCATCGAGGGGGTTCTCGCTAGGTCCTATCCCACCAGCTTCGCGTCCATCGAAATATTGGCGTTGAGCACGCGCGATACCGGACAGTTGGCCTTGGCGTTTCCGGCGACCTCGGCGAACTTGGCCGCATCGATCTTGGGCACCCGCGCCCGCGTCGTCAGGTGAATCGAGGTGATCGTCCAGGCGCCGTTGACTTGATCCATCGTCAGCGCGGCCTCGGTGTCGATCGCGTCCGCCGTAAAGCCGGCGTTGTTGAGCATGAACGAAAGGGCCATCGTGAAGCAGCCCGCATGCGCCGCCGCGATCAATTCCTCGGGATTGGTTCCCTTGCCGTCGCCGAAGCGGGCGACGAATGAGAACGGCGTGTCCTTGAGCGTACCGCTCTGGGTCGCAATCGTTCCCGCGCCTTCCTTCGCGGTGCCCTGCCAGCGGGCGGAGGCTTTGCGCTGCATCTTGATCTCCTTGAGTGGTTGCCCTTCTGAACGCGCAGTTTAGGCCCACGCGAGCGTCGCGCCAAGTGGCGTCGGCCTCGCTGACGTCGTCGACATCGCAGACGGTGCCGCCGATGCGCTACCATAGACAGCGAGAAGCGCCGGCGGAAGCGCCGCACTTGTCGCGCCGACGAGACCCATGCCCAAGACGACCCGCTTCGACACGCTCGCGTTGCACGCCGGCGCGCGGCCCGATCCTGCGACCGGCGCGCGCGCTACGCCGATCTACCAGTCCGCTTCATTCGTGTTCCGCGACAGCGATCACGCTGCGGCGCTGTTCAACATGGAGCGTGCGGGCCACGTCTACTCGCGCATCTCCAACCCTACCTGTGCGGTGCTCGAGGAGCGCATCAGCGCGCTCGAAGACGGCGTGGGCGCGATCGCCGTGGCGAGCGGGCAGGCCGCGCTGCATCTTGCCATCGTGACGCTGATGGGGGCGAGCTCGCACATCGTCGCGTCGCGCTCGCTCTACGGCGGGTCGCATAATCTGCTCGACTTCACTCTGCCCCGGTTCGGCATCGAGACGACGTTCGTCGACCCGCGCGACCTCGACGCCTGGCGCGCCGCGCTCCGCCCGAATACGCGCCTGCTGTTCGGCGAAACGCTGGGCAACCCGGGGCTCGAGGTGCTCGATATCCCGCGCGTGGCAGAGCTCGCGCACGAGCACGGCCTGCCTCTGCTCGTCGACTCGACATTCACGACGCCGTACCTGATGCGGCCGTTCGAGCACGGCGCCGACCTCGTCTATCACTCGGCGACCAAATTTCTCTCTGGTCACGGCGTGGTCATCGGCGGACTGCTCGTCGACGGCGGGCGGTTCGACTGGAGCGAGTCGGGCAAGAGCGCCGGCAAATTTCCCACGCTCACCGAGCCCTACGCCGGCTTTCACGACATGGTGTTCGCCGACGAATCGACCACCGCCGCGTTTCTGCTGCGGGCGCGGCGCGAGGGCATCCGCGATTTCGGCGCGTGCATGGCGCCGATGACTGCTTTCCAGATCCTGCAGGGCATCGAGACGCTGCCATTGCGCATGCAACGCCATGTCGACAACACGCGCAGGATCGTCGCGTTTCTTGCCGCGCACGAGATGGTCGAGTCCGTCGGCTATCCCGAGTTGCCTGAGCATCCCGACCGCGCGCTCGCGCAAGCGCTGCTGCCGCGCGGCTGCGGCGCGGTGTTCAGCTTCTCGATCCGGGGCACGCGCGAGCAGGGTCGCAAGTTCATCGAATCGCTCAAGATTTTCTCGCATCTCGCCAACGTCGGGGATGCCAAGTCGCTGGTCATTCATCCGGCTTCGACGACGCACTTCCGCGTGTCGGCCGAGGATCTCGCTGCCGCCGGAATCACCGAAGGCACGATCCGGCTTTCGGTAGGGCTCGAAGACGCCGACGATCTCATCGAAGACCTGAGCCGGGCGCTCCGCGCTGCCGACGGTCGTGTTCGTGCACGGAGCCGCGCATGACCACAGCGTGTGGGCCCTGCAGTCGCGGTATTTCGCGCACCATCGTCGCAACGTGCTCGCGGTCGATCTCCCCGGTCACGGCCGGAGCGGCGGCGAGCCGCTCGCATCGGTCGAAGCGATCGGGGAATGGCTCGCCGCGTTGCTCGATGCCGCACGCATCGAGCATGCTGCGCTGGTCGGCCACAGCCTGGGCGCGCTGGCCGTCCTCGAGGCTGCGGGGCGCCAGCCGGAGCGCGTGGAGACCATCGCGCTGCTGGGGCCCTCGGTGCCGATGCCGGTCGCCGACGTCCTTCTCGATGCGGCCAAGGCGAACGACCATCTGGCCTACGAGCTCATCACCGGATGGAGCTTTGCTCCCGGACATCAGCTCGGTGGCAATCAACAGCCCGGCGTCTGGATGACCGGCAATGCGCTGCGGCTGATGGAGCGCTCGCAGCCCGGCGCGTTGTACGCCGATCTCCTCGCATGCCACCACTATACGGGCGGTATCGCCGCCGCGAACAAGGTCCGCTGCCCGGCACTGCTGATCCTCGGGCAGCGCGACCTGATGGCGCCGGCAAAGAATGCCATGGCGTTGAGTGCTGCGCTGGCCGGCAGCCGGGTCGTGACCCTTCCCGATTGCGGGCACAGCCTCATGACCGAAGCGCCCGACGCGGTTCTCGACGCGCTGCGCGAATTCTCATAGGGTCAGACTCGACTTTTCCACCGGATAGTCCAGGCAGCACCGTCGCGCGCGAAAGTCGAGTCTGACCCTAGTTGCGCCACTTGATCGAGCAGCCCATAGATGCCGTTTGCACGGCCGGGCCCCGACCCGTGCGCGCGACTTGCACCATCGCGTTAAAGAGTTCGCGCGGCGCATCCGGTTTGGGGGAACGACCAGCATCGTCGAGCCGGCCGCGATACTGTAGCTTGAGCTTGCCGTCGTAACCGAAGAAATCCGGCGTGCACACCGCACCATACGCCTTAGCGACCGCCTGCGTCTCATCCCAGAGATACGGAAACGGAAAATGCGTGCGCTGGGCGAGCGCCTTCATGTTGTCGAAGGAATCCTCGGGATAATCGGTGGGATCGTTGCTGCAGATCGCGACCGATCCAATGCCGTGATCCTTGAGCTCGCCCGCATCGCGCACGATCTTTTCCAGAGCCGCTTTGACATACGGGCAGTGATTGCAGATGAACATCACCAGCAGGCCGTTGGGGCCGGCAAGCGCGTCACGGCGGTAGCGCCGACCATCGGTGGCCGGAAGCTCGAAATCGGGCGCGGGCGTGCCCAGACCAGCGGAAGTGGGAGCGGCCATGATCTTTCTCCTCGAGAGGCTGTGGCAAAATGCTAGCACGCCCGGCGTCACGCATCCCGGGCATCGCTCCACTCAGCCCGGGCTACAAACGACAGCGTGCCGGCATACCATTTTCGTTTACGACGAAGACGCACGACGTCATCCATGATTAGAGTACCGCAACAGGGCGTCGCCGGCAGTTTTCGTTGCGATCTCCCGGCGCGTTCGCCGGCGGGTCGCACGTGACGCCGCGCTTTTTCTGTCCTCCGCCACTTGCCGCCGGTATGGAGGTCGCCCTGCCAGGAGGCGCGGCGCATCATGCGGCGCGCGTTCTGCGGCTTGCGGCTGGCGCTGCGGTCACGCTCTTCGACGGCGAGGGCGGCGAATGTGACGCGCGGCTCATCCGTGTCGATGGTCGCGGCGTAGTCGCCCGCGTCAACGTGCACCGCGCGGTCGAGCGCGAATCGCCGCTCGCGATCACGCTGGTCCAGGGCCTCGCCACGGCCGACCGCATGGATTACGCGATCCGGAAGGCGGTCGAGCTGGGCGTGGCTGCCATCGTGCCGGTGAGGACTGCGCGCAGCGTCGCCCGGTTGGATCACGAGCGGGCGCTGCGCCGCATCGA
>WNGB01015617.1_pt1 | contig 11405 bp, 8 predicted proteins | sample 5400681 | NCBI WGS metagenome assembly WNGB01 (sample SAMN13153367, study PRJNA577476) | soil metagenome | isolation source: 115 cm soil or saprolite under grassland replicate 2 | place: USA:California | collected 2016-06-15 | reverse complement strand
ATGCGCCAAAGGAGCGCGATCGCGCGCGCCTTCGTGACCGATCCCGCGATGCTGCTGATGGACGAGCCGTTCGCCGCGCTCGATGCGCAGAACCGCGTCATCCTGCAGGCCGAGCTGGTGCGCATCTGGAATGAGACTCGCAAGACCGTGATCTATGTCACGCACTCGATCGAGGAGGCGTTGCTCATGGGCGACCGCTGCGTGATCATGACCGCGCAGCCTGGCCGCATCAAACGGATCATCGACGTGCCCTTCCCGCATCCACGCGATCTGATCAAGCTGTCGGCGGCCCCTGAGTTTGGTGCGCTCAAGCTCGACATCTGGCACGTCCTGGAGGAAGAGGTGACGCGAGCGCGGGCGGAGCTTGAGCTATGAACGCACTGTCGGCAAAGACGCGGGACCGGCTGCTCTACATGATCTCGCCGCTGTTGTTTCTCGCGCTCTGGCAGCTGCTGCTGATGGTGGGGCTCGGCGACCGGCGCTTCATCCCGGCGCCGAGCGACATCGCGGTCCGGTTCTGGCAGCTCGTGCTGAGCGGCGAGCTTGCGATGCACACCGGCGTGACGTTGCTGCGGGTGTTCGGCGGCTTCTTCATCGGCGCCATCCCGGGTGTCGCCTGCGGACTCCTGATGGCGATGTTCCGCCCGGTGCGCTTCATGATCGATCCGCTGATCGCGGCGCTGTTTCCGATCCCGAAGATCGCGTTGATGCCGCTCCTTCTGCTCGCCTTCGGCTTCGGCGACGCGTCGAAGATCGCGCTGGTCGCCATCGCGGTGTTCTTTCCGGTCTGCGTGAACACCTATGTGGGCGCGGCCAATATCGACAAGATCTACTGGGATGTCGCCAGGAACTTCGGCGCCAGCCAGACCGTGATGTTCACCCGCATCGTATTTTTCGGCGCGCTGCCGACGGTGTTCGCGGGCATCCGCATCGCGGTTGCGGTCTCATTCATCGTGCTGGTCGCGGCCGAGTTCGTCGCCACCAAGTCCGGCCTCGGCTACCTGATCTGGAATTCCTGGGAGCTCTTGCAGGTCGACATCATGTTCTGCGGCATCGTCACCATCGGCATCCTCGGGCTGATCACTTCGGCGCTGCTGCAGGAGCTCGAGCGCAAGATCATTCCGTGGAAGGCGGAGTGACGTCACTTGTGCGTCAGCTGCCCGATGATTTCCCTGATGACACAACTGCTGGAGTTCAGATCCAGCATCGGGCTGGCCTGGCGCGGGCCTTGCTTGCGCTCACAGGGGTTGAGCTCGCCGGTCTGGTATTGGATCAAGTAGCGGGTGACGTCCGACAGGCTCCAACCCAGCGGCAGAGGATAGCCACGTTCTTCCAGCCTGACCTTCAGCACCGCCCCCGATTGTGACGCGGCTCCCGGATTGGATCCAGCGCCTCGTCCAGGCCGTCCGCCGTGTCCGATGCAAAGCCACCCGAGGTCAGGATGACGAGCTTGATATCAATATTCATGCCGCGCTGATCAATGATCGTTTTCAACGAATGCGCCAAGTCGAGCGCCGTGGCGACGCCGGAGGCCTCAAAATACCCTCCATCGCTCAGTTTGGTCACACTCTTTGCAGGCGACGTACATTCGCCACTCTCCGAAGGGTCGTAATACCAGCCCGTGGGCGTGATCCACGGGAACCGCGCGCTCAGCACCGCCGCGGTGCTGAGTGGCAGCGCTTCGATCTTGCCCTCCGACTTGCAGCTGACCGGAAAAAACCTTAGGTCGCTCAGCCCTTCGAATGTGAACGGCGAGATCAGCCGACGCCGGCCGGTGTCGACCTCGGTGGTGTTGAGCACCAGCGCAGGTGTGAACAGCGACTTGTCGAACCCATGCGGCCACAGCGACAGGAATGGCTCAGCCATGGTGTTGGCAGTCTTGTCCTGCACGCGCGGTCCATACAGATCGGTTTGAGTCACGATGCGCTGCCATGACGCTTCCAGCCCATGTTCCAGCGCGCGCGCCCGATCGAAGACCTCGACCCGCACGGGCAAGAACTGCTGGAGCAGGTCCGGAAACAGCCACATCGCCTGCAGTGGCGACCAGAAATCATCGTCCAGGGCTTGGACCGCGTTGATTGCGGGGTCATCCTCGCCACGGCGGTCTGCACACCCGGTATCCGGGATCTTGACGCCGCCGCGCTGCTCGGCATCCTTCATCGCAGCCGCAAACGTCGCTGCCCCCACACTGCCGCCGGATACGCCACTGATGGCAAAGAGATGGTGGGAGAAATTGGGGCAGCGCGCCTGCATATAGCTCAGGAAGTGGGCGGCGTGCATCGCCGCATAGATGCCACCGCCCTGTGCCGCCACGATATAGACAGGATATCGCTCCGAGAACTTCGATTGGTCCGTGCGGGCTTTGTACCAATTCTCAAACGTATCGGTTAAGTCGGGCATTGTCGCTGCCGCCTGCGCGACATACGGTACGCGCCTCACGCGATGATTGTTGGTGAAATCAGAGAGCGAGAACAAGACAGCAACGGTTGCCAGCAGCCAGACCACGAGGCGCCCGGCACCTCCCGACTGCACCGCGAGATAATTCACGGTGACGAGGCTCAGCGCCGCAAACACTAGCAGAATGGGCACGGCCGAGACGCGCGTAGCGATTGCCCCCGACTGGCTGGCATAGAGCACGCACAGCCCAAGGAAAATGACCGCCGCCGCGATCGCGGCATAGCCGTTCGACATGGCGTTGCCAAGGGCAGTAGCGCGCGTCGAGCTTTCAAGGCGACTGAGCAGGAAAACCAGGAGCAGGCCCAGCAGAATGAAGACAACGGCTCCTCCCAGCAGAATAACGTTGTAGCTCGCCATCTTCTCCGCCCAATCGGCTGCAGCCGCAGGTGCGAGCGCAGGATCGAGCCCGGTATCCAGCAGAATGGATTCCTTGATCTTCGTAAGCAGTTTTGTGATCTCGTCGATAGCTCCGAAGCTGCTGCTGGCCGCATAGAACCCCAACGCCATGCCCAGGAACGGCAGACCGGCAAGGCTCAGGCTGACAAATCGCAATGCTCCGGGCGCAACCTGGCTCTCCACGGCTTTGCGATCGGCAAGACTCGGATCATCAAAATTCGCGCGGCACGACAGCCAAAGCAGGATGGAGAGCGCGATCAGGCCGCCGAGCATGTAGGACGACGTGGCGATGGCGGACCAGAGCTCCGGATTCGAGGACGTCATAGGCTGCGTTTGCAGAGCAGCGAGGCGCTGCGTGAACGCCCGATGGATCTCCCTGAACTGCGCAGGCGCGAACAGAACGAACGATGCCACAACGGCCACAATGATCGGTACGAGATTCGTCTCAAACGCGGAGAAGACTCGCTCGACTTGCTTGCGCATGACCTGACCGATCGATTGTTCAACAAACTGGGACTAGTGCCCCGTTTCCGAAGTTCGTGATACACCTCAGCACGCTCTGACACGAACTTCGGAAACAAGGGGGCACTAGCAACTTTATGATTCTAGTGCCGCTTTTCGATTTGAAGTTCCTATCAGAGTTTGCTGCAGGTGGTGTAGGAACTTCAAATCGGCGGCACTGGGGACGTGCAGATGGGCTATTTGACGCAGAAGAGCTTTGCGCGCTCGCATCTCGCTCCGATCGCGCAGATATTGTCCATCAGCGGTTTGCACTTGTCGGGCTGGGAGGGCGCGCGCGTATTGCACTTCAGCGTCGTATACTGGAGGTACAGTGTGTTGGCCAGCTCGCCGCAGGACAGGATCCTTTGGGCCAACACAATGCGGCCTGGCTCCGTCTCGGCTTGCGCATGTTGGGAAAAGGTAAGAGAAACCAGTATCAAGGCCAGCAGAACAGCTGCCCGCATCGCAGTGCTCCGTGTACTCCACAATTGCTTCACAACGACATGCACAACTTTCAAAGCCTAGCAGAAAATAGCGCTTGGCGCAAACGACACGCCATCAGCGCTGCAAATCCAGTAGCAACAATGGCATGCATCGCATGGTGCGCGCGCCAGAGGTTCACATCATTGATGTTTCCGAATGCGCGAAACAGATCACGTATCGCTGTCACGACTTGACGCGGCGCAGACTAAGGGCGTCACCGCCCGGCCGCGTAGCCCTGCATGCCGCGCGGATTGGCAGCGGCACGGCGGCGGCGGCCGTCGCGCGACGCGGCCGTGAGGCGGCCTTCCGACCAGTCGGCATCGACCTCGACGACATGGCCGCGGCGACGCAGCTCCTTGATCGTGTCGGCCGGCAGCCGGCCCTCGACCACGACCACGCCAGGACGCGCCTCGCGCGGCCAGAATGACGACGCGAAGTGCTCCGAATGCCAGGCCGGCGCGTCGATCGCCTCCTGCATGTTCATACCGCAATGCACGTGGCGCAGGAAGAACTGGGCGGTCCACTGGTCCTGCTGGTCGCCGCCGGGCGAGCCCCAGGCGAGATAGGGCTCGCCGTCGCGCAGCGCCAGCGTGGGCGAGAGCGTGGTGCGCGGGCGCTTGCCCGGCGCCAGCGCATTGGGATGGCCTTCCTCGAGCCAGAACTGCTGCGCACGCGTCCCCAGACAGAAGCCAAGCTCGGGAATGACCGGCGAGGACTGCAGCCAGCCACCTGACGGCGTCGCCGACACCATGTTGCCAGCGCGGTCGACGATATCGAAGTGTACCGTGTCGCCGCGCATCAAGCCGGAGCGCTCGAGCTTGGCGTGGTCGATCGTGACCAGGCTCGGATCGACCGTATCATCGTGCGTCCAGGCCGCGCCGCGGCCAACCGTTGGCTCGCCCGCGCCCGCGGCTGCGATGCGCTGGCCGCCTGCGACACGAATATCGAGCGGCATGCCATGGCCAGGAATGTTGCCGGGCCGCTGCTCGAGCGAGGCGTGCTCGCCGACAAGCTTGCGGCGTGCGCCTGTATAGGCATCGGAGAGCAGCGTCTCGCCCGGCACTTTCACAAAGTCCGGATCGCCATAGAACGTGTCGCGGTCTGCGAACGCAAGCTTTGCGCACTCGACCACAGTGTGGATGAAATCGGCGCTCTTCGGATCGGCACCGTCGAGGCCGAAGCCTTGCGCGAGCGCGAGCTGCTGCAGCATCACCGGGCCCTGGCTCCAGAATCCGCCTTTGCAGAGCGTGTAGCAGCCATATTGGTAGGTGACTGGCGCCTCGACGCGCGGCTGCCAGCGCGCCATGTCGTCAGCCGTGAGCACGCCGCGATGGCGCTCACCGCTTGAGTCCATCAGCTCCTGCGTGCGGCTGAAGCGATCGATCGCTTCCGCCACGAAGCCGTGCGACCACATCGCCCGCGCGGCTTCGATCTGCTTGTCGCGGTCACCGCCCGCGCTCTCGGCTTCGCGCAGGATACGCGCATAGGTCTCCGCCATCGCGGTGTTGGTGAACAGCGAGCCGGTCGCCGGCACATTTCCGCCCGGCAGGTAGACGGCGGCCGAGGTGGCCCAGTGATCGCGAAAGTGCTCGCGCACGGTCGCGATCGTCGCGTGGGCGCGCTCGACCAGCGGCTGGCCCTCGCGCGCATAGAAGATCGCGGGCGCGAGCACGTCGGCCAGCCGCATGGTGCCGTAGTCGCGCAGCAGCAACATCCAGGTCTCGAACGTGCCGGGCACGCAACACGCGAGCAGCCCCGTGCCGGGAACGAGATCGAGCCCAAGGCCGCGGTAATGCGCGATGGTGGCGCCGGCCGGCGCCGGACCCTGGCCGCAGATCACCTCGACCTTGTCCTTGTCCTTGCGGCTATCATGCAGGATCACCGGCACGTCGCCGCCGGGGCCGTTCAGGTGCGGCTCCACGACCTGCAGCGTGAAGGCCGTGGCGACGGCTGCGTCGAAGGCGTTACCGCCGCGCTCCAGGATACCCATGCCGACCGCGGTGGCGATCCAGTGGGTCGAGGCCACGACCCCGAACGTGCCGTCGATCTCCGGACGCGTGGTGAAGGGATTGGGATTGATGTTGCCAGCCATCGGAACCTGCGCGCGTTTTTTGGAAGGCGTCACCTAATCACAGCTTGCAGGCCGGACCAACCCGCCTTCGCAATTTTCCGGATCAATCCCTTCCGGATCACTCCGGCTTCGCGCCGGAGAACTTCACCACTTTGGCCCACTTCTCGGTTTCCTCGGCTACGTACTTTCCGAACTCGGCGGCCGAGCCGGTAATCAGCGTGGCACCCATGCTGCCGAACCGCTCCTTCACAGTGGGATCGGCGAGGATCGCGTTGACGGTCGCATTGAGCTTGGTGACGATCTCGACGGGCGTGCTCTTCGGCGCACCGAGGCCATACCATGCGCTCGCCTCGTAGCCCGGCACGAAATCGGCGACCGTTGGCGTATCCGGCAACAGGTTAGAGCGCGTGGTGCCGGTGACCGCCAAGACGCGCAGCCGGCCCCCCCGGATGTGCTCGATCGACGTCGGCAAGTTGTCGAACATCACCTGCACCTGCCCACCGATCATGTCAGTCAGTGCAGGCGCGCTGCCGCGATAGGGCACGTGGATCATGTTGATGCCGGTCATCATCTTGAACAGCTCACCGGACACGTGGATGGTGGACCCCGGGCCGGACGACGCCATGTTGAGCTTGCCCGGATTTGCTTTGGCATAGGCGATGAATTCGGGCACGGTCTTGACCGGCAACGACGGGTTCACCTCCATGACATTGGGAAAGCGGTTGATGCCAGCGACCGGCGCGATGTCGCGCAGGAAATTGTGATTGAGCTTCTCGTAGAGCGAGGCGTTGATCGCGTTCGCCGGCGCGACAAGGAGAAGCGTGTAGCCATCCGGCGGTGCATTCACGACCGCCTCGGTGGCGAGATTGGTGCCGGCGCCGGGACGGCTCTCGACCACGAACTGCTGGCCGAGCCGCTCCGAGAGCCACTGCGCCATCAGGCGGGCAGTGATATCGGCCGAGCCGCCGGGCGTATAGCCAATGATCAGGCGTACCGGCCGGGAGGGATAGCTCTGCGCGCTCGCCGAACGTGAGACGGCAGGCACTGCAGCCGCGCCTGCTGCCAGGCGCAGAAATCCACGACGGGAACGTTGCATCGGGTGCCTCCCTGAATCGCTGTTCGCACCCCACCAAGAATACGGCAAGCATGCCCCCGATGTCAGCGCCCATCCGGGCCGCGGCCGCCCTTGACTCCATTCCGGCCAAGGGTGACCAAACGTTGCAACCAGGGGCGGAAAACGAATGTCGCAGACAAACCTCGAGCAACGCGTGGCGGGCGTACGCGCGCTGTTCAACCCGCGCAATATCGCAATCGTGGGAGCGAGCGACCGCCCCGGCAACTGGTCGCAGCGGGTCTATCGCTCGCTCAAGAAGTTCGAATTTCCCGGCGCGATCTATGCGGTCAATCCCCGCAACAAGACGGTGTGGGATGGCCAGACCTGCTATCCGAGCCTGAGCGAGCTGCCGGAAGCGCCCGACCATGTGGTGGTGATCGTGCCGGGCGCCGCTGCTGTCGAGGCCATCACGGAAGCCGGAAAGGCCAAGGCGCGCAGCGCCACCGTCTTCTCGGGTGGGTTCGGCGAAGGCAGCGACCCGACGGGGCAAGCGCTCGCGGCTGATCTCAAGCGCGCGATCGAGGGCGCAGGCCTTGCGGTGTCGGGCCCCAACTGCATGGGCAATCTCGCGGCGCCGGCGCGGATGATGACCATTCCGGACGACCGCATCACCTCGCTCGACCGCGGCCCGGTCGGCATCGTCGGCCAGAGCGGCGGCATCGTGATGGCGATCCACCGCGCGCTGCTCGCGCGCGGCGTCACTGCCGGCTACGCAGTGACGAGCGGCAACGAGATCGGCCTCAACATGGCGGATTACATCCGCTATCTCGCCGACGACTCTGATCTTCGTGCGATCGCCTGCTTCATCGAGTCGATCAAGGAGCCCGTCGCGTTCCGCCGCGCATGCGAGTATGCGCGCGATGCCGGCAAGCCCGTCGTTGCGGTCAAGATCGGCGGCTCGGAGGAAAGCCGGCGTGCCGCGCTCGCGCACACGGGCTCGCTCGCGGGCTCGCTGCAGTGCTTCGACGCCGTCGCGGAAACAATCGGCGTGGTGCGCGTCGATACGCTCGACGAGATCGTCGAGACGGTGGAATACTTCACCCACGCCAAGCCGCCCAAGGGCCCGAGGCTCGGCGCCATGACATTCTCGGGCGGCATGAAAGGGCTGCTCCTCGAAGCCGCCGAGCGCAACGGGCTCACCTTCCCGGAGTTGTTGCCCGAGACCAACACCAGGATGAGCGAGGTGCTCGGCGTCGGCACCTCGCTCGGCAATCCGCTCGATGCGGGCTTCGCGGCGCTCTCGAGCGCGGAGGCCTATTTCAAGGGCATCGAAGTGATGCTCGCCGATCCCAACATCGACGTGCTGCTGGTGCAGGAGGAGCTGCCGCCGGCGCCGCGGCTCAACAACAAGGTCGAGAACCTGCGGGTGGTCGATCAGATGGTGGCAAGCGCGGGCAAGCCGATCGCCGTTATCTCGATGATCTCCTACATGTTCACCGAGCACACGCGCGAGTTTCGCGCGGCGTTGCCGAACCTGCCGGTGCTGCAGGAGATCGACAAGGCGGTCCGAGCGGTCGGACGGGCCGGGCGCTATGGCGCGTTGCGCGCGCAAGGGAGCGCTGCGCCGTCGTCCGTTGCAAAGCCCGATATCTCGGCCATTTTCAAGCGCCGCAGCCCGGCCGCGAACGGGCTCTCGGTGCTGAACGAAGCCGACTCCAAGGCGCTGTTGCGCGCCTACGGGATTGCGACGCCACGCGAGCAGGTGGTCGGAAGCGTCGACACTGCGGTGAGCGCCGCGAAGGAAATCGGCTATCCGGTCGTGCTCAAGCTGGTCGCCGCCGAGGTGACCCACAAGTCCGACATCGGCGGCGTCATCCTCGGCATCAGGAGCGAGAACGAGCTGCGCAGCGCTTACACACGCCTGCAGCAGAATTTCGCCAAGGCGCGGGGTGGCGCAAAGCTCACCCAGGCGCTGGTGGCGCAGCAGATCTCAGGCGGCGTCGAGCTGGTGCTCGGTGTGCAGCGCGATCCGGAAGTTGGCCCAGTGCTGATGTTCGGATCGGGCGGCGTGCTGCTCGAGCTCACCAAAGATGTGAGCTTCGGCGCGGTGCCGCTGCCGCCCTGGCAGGCGAAGGCGATGATCGAACGCACGAGTGCGGGCCGTTTGCTGAAAGGCTATCGCGGCACACCGGCTTGCGACGAGGCGGGCGTGCTCGCCGCGCTTGGCGCGCTCGGACGGCTGGCGCATGATCTGGGCGATCAGATCGAAAGCATCGACATCAATCCGCTGGTTGCGTTGCCAGATGGCCAAGGCGCAGTCGCGCTTGATGCGCTGGTGGTGCTGCGGAGCTGAAGAGTTAGGAGAGCACAGCGGTTGGGGTTCCCCTCCCCACCGCTCGCAAGAGCGCGCGGGGGGAGGGGAGCGGCAAGGCCGTGCTCACCTAACGCAATTCGTACGACTGCGGGCCAAACGCCGAGATTGGAGAGATATCATGAATCACATCACCAAGCTCGCAGTCGCTGGCGCATTCGCCATCATGGCGAAGGCCACCCCCGCACCCGCTGCCGAGATCAGCCCCGACCTGATCGCCAAGGCCAAGCAGGAAGGCCAGGTCACCTACTACACCGATCTCATCGTCGATCAGATCGTGCGGCCGCTCACCACCGCGTTCGAAGTGAAGTACGGCATCAAGGTTGCGTTCACGCGCGGCGACAGCCAGGTGAACAGCATCAAGCTGCTCAACGAATATCGCGCCGGCCGCGTGATCGCGGATGTGTTCGGGCTCACCTCCGCCATGGAGGTGCTGATCTCCGCGGGCGCGGTTCGGCAATTCACCGCCGCCAATGCCGAGGAACTGCCGCCGCAATATCGCGACCCTGACCGTTACTGGGTCTCCTCACATTTGTTCGTGCTCACCCCCGGCCTCAACACCAGCCTGGTGCCGGCTGCGCAGCGGCCCAAGAGCTACGACGATCTGCTGCTGCCGTACTGGAAGGGCCGCATGGCCTGGAAGATGAACGACCTCTCGGGCGGCCCGGGCTTCATCGGCAACGTCCTTACGCACATGGGCGAAGAGCGCGGCATGGCCTATCTGCGTCAGCTTGCGCGCCAGGACATCAAGGTGCTCAACGCTAGCGCCCGCGCCGTACTCGACCAGGTGATCGCCGGCGAATACGCGATGGCGCTGCAGATCTTCAATCATCACGCGGCGATCAGCGCCGAGAAGGGCGCCCCTGTCGACTGGGCGCGGCTCTCGCCTGCGACCGTCACGCCCGGCCTCGTGGGCCTGCCCAAGAACGCCCCGCATCCCAACGCCGGGCTGCTGTTCGTCGAGTTCATGACCTCGAAGGAAGGCCAGCAGATTTTCCAGAAGGCCGCCTATCTGCCGGCCCGCCCTGACGTTCCCCCAACGATCCCGCAGCTGATTCCGGCAACCGGCGCCACCGTGATCACGCCGGCGCTGACCGCCAAGTCGATGAATCATTGGGATAAAGTGTTCGCCGAGCTGTTCCGCTGATTGCCAGCGATCCACAGCCAATCCTGCGTTTTCTGTACTAAAATACCTCTCATCGCCCCGATGGGAGAGCGTACTCGCCGTGCCGCGGCTATAGTCCGAGCCTTCCAAACTCGTCAGCAAGACCGGGGTGCACAGCCCAGTGGACGACGTAACTCATACTCCCTCACCCGAAGCGCTGCGCCCGATCACTGCAACGTCGCTTGCGTCCGTCTCCACGCTCGCGCCGTCCCCATCCCTCTATCTCTCCGTCGCGCTGATCGCCGGCGCCGTGATCGCGCTGCAGATCGGCATCATGCGCATCTTCTCGGTCGGCAGCTGGGCGCATTTCGGCTCGCTGGTGGTGAGCCTCGCGATGCTCGGCTTCGGGCTGACCAGCGCGATCATGTGCGTCACCACGGCCTGGTTCGATCGCCACTGGCGCGTCGTCGCCGCGACCGCACTCGCCCTGTTCGGGCCGCTCGCAGTCGCAGCCAATCTGCTGGCGCAGCAGCTTCCCTTCAACGCCATCTTCCTGGTCTCCGACCCGATGCAGAAATGGCGGCTCGCTGCCAATTTCATGCTCTACATGCTGCCGTTCCTGGCAGGCGCATTCTTTCTCGGCACCGTGTTTCTCAAGGCGCAAAAGATTTTCGGCCGGGTCTATTTCGCCGACCTTACCGGCGCCGGGCTGTGCGGGCTGGCGTTCCTGCTCGCGATGTACGTTATGGTGCCCGACAATCTCATCATCGTGCCGCTCGTTCTCTGGCTCATCGGCAGCGCGTTCTGGCTGATCGCGACGAAACGCCCCGGCCACCTGCTTGCACTGGCAGCGCTCGCGGTCGTCACCATCACGGCGCACTTCGCGTTGCCGTCCTGGCTCAACATCAGTAAGCTCGCGGTCTCCGACTACAAGGGTGTTGCTTACGCGCGCAAGTTCCCGGACAGC
>WNGB01012710.1_pt2 | contig 11406 bp, 8 predicted proteins | sample 5400681 | NCBI WGS metagenome assembly WNGB01 (sample SAMN13153367, study PRJNA577476) | soil metagenome | isolation source: 115 cm soil or saprolite under grassland replicate 2 | place: USA:California | collected 2016-06-15 | reverse complement strand
CCCCGACGATGGTGAGGAAGATGCGAGCCCCGCCCACGCTCGAGAAGAGACCGAAGGCCGAGCCGGTGTTGTAGGACAGGCGCCAGTCCCAGAAGTTGTCGATGATCGAGACCGGGATGCCGTGGCCGCGCGGATCGGTCGGCAGAGCGTGCCGCGCCCAGTACTTGGTGACCTGGTCGGCGATCAGGGTGAGCGTGCCGGCGACGGCGAACCATCTCCATCGCCGCGGAATGGACTCGACGAGAGCCATGCCTTTACCTTTCTCTCTTCTCTCCGCGGAACACCGCAACCGCCTCCGCACAGCGCGGGCAGAGGTCGGGCACGCGAGGCGACATCGTCTCGTACCAGCGCCAGCACCGCTCGCACCGCGTGCCCGGCGCGGGGGCGACCTCGATGGTCGGCTCGGCGCCGGCCGCGTCACCCGGCGCGAGCGTCACGCGCGACACGATGAAGAGCTCGGCGAGGAGCTCGAGGCGCGGCTCGAGGAGCGCGCGGTCCCCGGCCGGCGGCGCGATCACCACCTGCGCATCGTCCGACCGGTGCCGCTCGGCCCGGAACGGCTCCAGCTTGGCCTTGACGCGTTCGCGGTAGTCGAGCAGCCGGGCGAACGTGGTGGCCAGCGGATCGTCCGGTTCGAGCCGGCGCCCGACCGGTAGCTCGGTCAGGTGCACCGACTCGACGTGGCGCTCCCGCCGGGGCAGGTGGCGCCACACCTCCTCGGCCGTGAAGCAGAGGATCGGCGCCGCCAGGCGGGCCAGAGCCGACGCCACCGTGTAGAGCACCGTCTGCACCGCGCGCCGCCCCGGCGAGCGCGGCGGGTCCGCGTACAGGCGGTCCTTGGTCACGTCCAGGTAGAGCGCGCTGAGGTCGCCGGCCACGTAGTCGACCAGCGCCCGGTACACGGCGTGGAACTCGAACGCGTCGTAGTGGCCGCGCACCCGCGCGACCAGGTCGCCCAGCCGGGCCAGCGCGTAGCGGTCCAGCTCGGAGAGCCGCTGCTGCTCGAGCGGGTGCTCGTCGGGTGCGAAGTCGCCGAGGTTGCCGAGCAGGAAGCGCGACGTGTTGCGGAACTTCTTGTACCACTCGCTCAGGCCGGCCAGGATCGTGGCCGAGAACGAGATGTCGGTGCGGAACTCGCTCGATGCGGTCCACAGGCGCAGGATCTCCGCGCCGCTCTTGCCGATGAGGTCGGCCGGCTCGACGTACTCGACCTTCTTCCCTTCCCGGCGCGCCTTCTCGATCTCGCTCTTGGAGTAGGGGCGCCCGCTCTCGTCGAGCACGAAGCCGTGGGTCAGGACCTGGCGATAGGGCGCCTTGCCGGCCACCACGATGCCGATGAGCAGCGAGGAGTGAAACCAGCCGCGGTGCTGGTCCGAGCCCTCCAGGTAGATGTCGATCTTGGCCAGGGCGGGGTCCCGGTTCGCGACCGCGAACCAGGAGCTGCCGGATTCGAACCAGACGTCGACGATGTCCTTCTCCCGCTCGAGCTCGCTGCCCGGGGCGCCGCACTCGCCGCATGTCGCGCCGGGCGGGACGAGCTCGGCGATCGGCGCGTTGAACCAGTAGTCGGCCCCGTGCTTCTCGAACTTTTCGGCCACGTGCTCCATCACCGCCGCGTCGGCCCGCGCCGCGCCGCACGCCTTGCAGTGGAAGGCGGGGATCGGGACGCCCCACACGCGCTGGCGCGAGAGGGTCCAGTCCGGCCGGTTCTCGATCATGCCGTAGATCCGGCTCTTGCCCCACGGCGGGATCCACTCGGTGTTGTCGATCTCGACCAGGGCGCGGGCGCGCAGCGCCGCGTGATCGATCGACGCGAACCACTGGGAGGTGGCGCGGAACAGGATCGGCTGCTTGCACCGCCAGCAGTGCGGATAGCTGTGCCGCACCGAGGCGCGCTCCTGGCCCGGCCGGTTGAGCAGGGCGCCGAGCTCGGCCAGGCGCTCCACGATCCGCCCGTTGGCGTCCCAGACCAGCTGGCCGCGCCACTCGGCGACCTCGTCGGTGAAGCGCCCCTCGTCGTCGAGCGGCGCGTAGGGCTCGAGGTCGTGCGCGACCCCGGTCTTGTAGTCGTCGCCGCCGTGGCCCGGCGCGGTGTGGACCAGGCCGGTGCCCTGCTCGAGGGTGACGTAGGTGGCGAACCATACCCGGAAGTGGCTGTCCCGCTTCGGCTGCGGCACGAGCGGGTGGACGTAGCGCGCACCCTCGAGCGCGCGCAGCGCGTCCGGCCCGATCGCGACGACCGCGCCCGGGTCGAGCTCGGCGCCCATGGCGCGGTAGAACGGCTCGGCCAGATCCCTGGCCACGAGCAGGTACTCGCCGGCATGGCGCGGCGACGGCGCCGCCACGTAGGCGAACTCCGGGTGAAGCACGATGGCCAGGTTGGCCGGCAGCGTCCAGGGCGTCGTGGTCCAGATCGGCAGGGCGAGCCGCTTGCCGGCCAGCGCCGGGTCGAGGCGGCCGGCGTCGAATCCGTCGGCGAGCGGGAAGCGGACGTAGATCGACGGCGAGGTGTGGTCCGCGTACTCGATCTCGGCCTCGGCCAGGGCGGTCCGGTCGTTCGGGCACCAGTAGACCGGCTTCTTGCCGCGGTAGAGGTAGCCGCCGCGCGCGAACGCGGCCAGCGCGCGCACCACGGCCGCCTCGTACCCCTTGTCGAGCGTGAGGTAGGGCTTCTGCCAGTCGCCGAACACGCCCAGACGCTCGAACTCGGCCCGCTGCACGCCGACGAACTTCAGCGCGTGGGCCCGGCAGGCGGCGCGGAGCTCGGCCGAGGTCCAGGACGGCTGGCGGGTGGCGAGGTCGCGCTCGACCGCCAGCTCGATCGGAAGGCCGTGGGTGTCCCAGCCGGGCACGTAGGGGGAGCGGAAGCCGGCCATGCTCCGGTACTTGACCACGAGGTCCTTGAGGATCTTGTTGAGGATGGTGCCGTAGTGGACGCTGCCGTTGGAGTAGGGCGGTCCGTCGTGGAGGACGTAGGTCGGCGCGTCGGCGCGGAGCTCCTGGATCCGGCGGTAGAGGTCCATCTCCTTCCACTCGGCGAGCAGCTCCGGCTCGCGCCGAGGCAGGTCGGCACGCATCGGAAACGCCGTCTGCGGCAGGTTGAGAGTGTCTTTGTACTGGCCGGACCCGGACATGAGAGAAGCGGGACTATACCAGCGGCGCCGCGCGAGGACATTCCGGGGCACGGCGGCTAGGCTGCCGGCGTGAGCTCAGCCAGCGAGCCTGCCAGCCGCCCGCCGAGGGCGTCGTGGGACGACTACTTCATGGCCATCGCGCGGGTCGTGTCGTCGCGCTCGACCTGCGATCGCAAGTTCGTCGGCGCGGTCATCGTGCGCAACCGGACGATCCTTTCCACCGGCTACAACGGATCGATCCGCGGGCTGCCTCACTGCAGCGAGGTCGGCCACATGATGGAGAACGGCCACTGCGTGGCCACCATCCACGCCGAGGCGAACGCGATCCTGCAGGCGGCGCGCAACGGCGTGATGATCGATGGCTCGACCTTGTACGTGACCGCGAGCCCGTGCTGGAACTGTTTCAAGGCGTCGGCCAACTCCGGCATCCAGCGCATCTGCTACGGCGAGTTCTATCGCGACGAGCGCATCTTCAGCGTGGCCGCTCAGGCGAGCATCGAGCTCGTGCACATCCCCGTCGATTCGGCGCTTGAAGCGGCGATGGGAAACCTGTAGCGTGAGCAAAGGCTCGCTTCTCATTCGGAAATCGGTAGCGGGCGCTTTGACATTCACCTACCCCCGGCCACCCCGGACTCCGGGGTAGGACCTCTCCCCCGACCTGCTCACGACCAGGATCCCCGCCATGAGGCTCGGCTCGATGATGTCCGCCGGTATTTTGGCCTGTGCCCTCCTGCTCGCGGCCGCGCAGGCCGAGGCCAAGGGGCTGGCGAAGAGCAAGGGCCGCTACTTCACCGGTCACGGTCTCACGACCGCGCGGCTGCGCAAGGAGCCGGTCCCGACGCCGTCGGGAGACGTCTGGGTCCGCGCGGTGAACTTCGGCGACGAGGTCAAGGTCAACATCTTCCGCAAGGACAGCGGAGGGCAGGACTCGAGCGGTACGGCCCTGACCAGCCGCACGGATCAGGGCCAGTCCGGCCAGCCTGGCCAGCCGCTCTACGACGAGAAGGCTCTGGCCGCGCTCGACAACGTCTTCCGCTGCAAGCGCACAGGTGAGGTGAGGGCGGTCGACCCGCGCCTCTATCAGACCCTGTCGGTCATCTACGAGCATTTCGGCGGCAAGCGAGTCGACCTGATCAGCGGGTTTCGCTTCCAGAGGCACGAGGCCAGCCGTCACTTCCACGCCTCCGCGATGGACATCCGCATACCGGGCGTGAGCCTCCGCGAGCTGCGCGACTTCGCCGACTCGCTCGACCCGGGAGGCATGGGCATCGGCATCTATCCCCGCGCCGGCTTCGTCCACATCGACTGGCGCGCGCCTGGCGAGCCCAGCTATCGCTGGACCGACCGGGCACCAGCTCGCGACGGGGGAGGCAAGCGCCCGTCGAAGCGCTGGAAGCACCGGCCGAACAGCTAGTCGCCGCGCCGCCGCGCGTTTTCAATCGCGGAGAACGCCGAGACGCCGAGACGCCGAGGAGGCTGTTGGTGCCTGGCTCGGCACATCGAATCCCGATGTCCTGACCCTCAAGGTTGGGACATTGGAGACGCGACGTGCCGACTCAAGATCTGACAGCGTCCTCGGCGTCTTGGCGTCTCCGCGTCTCCGCGCTTGAAACGCGCGGCCTACGCGGCCTCTCAAGGGACGCGGCGATCGGTCGATCCCTGACCGGCACAGCCTCGCTCGCGGGCTGCCGGGGGACGATCCGATGGAGATGCGTACGTTTGCGTATGAGAAGCGTGCCTGGTCGGTCCAGCCGCTTCCAGAGCTCGACTCCGAACGCACCCTGGTCCTTGCGTTCGGCGGCTCGCAGTTCGGGGCCGAGCCGGCGCCGCTCGCGGAGCTCGCCCGCGCCTACCCGACCTCACATATCCTCGGTTGCTCCACCTCCGGCGAGATCTTCGGCACCAGGCTCGCCGACGACACGGTCGCCGTCGCCGTGGCGCGCTTCGACCACACCCGGCTCCGCCGCGCCAGCGCTGCGATCGGCGGCGATGTGGATTCCTTCCGCGCCGGCCAGGCGATCGCGCGCGAGCTCATGGCTCCCGACCTGCGCGGCGTCTTCCTGCTCAGCGACGGCCTGCACGTCAACGGCAGCGAGCTCGTGCGCGGGATCAACTCGGTCCTGCCGGACTCGGTCGTGGTGACCGGTGGGCTGGCCGGCGACGGCCCGCGCTTCGAGCGCACCTGGACCTTGACCGCCGATGGCCCGCAGAGCCGGCTCGTCTCGGCGGTCGGCCTGTTTGGCGACCGGGTCCATATCGGGCACGGCTCGCGCGGGGGCTGGGACCCCTTCGGGCCCAGCCGCCAGGTCACCCGCTCCCAGCGCAACGTACTCTACGAGCTGGACGGCGTGCCGGCGCTCTCGCTCTACAAGAACCATCTGGGCGAGCGCTCGTCCGGGCTGCCGGCGACCGCGCTCCTGTTCCCGTTCGCGCTGCGCCCCTCGGCGACCAGCTCGCGCGAGGTGGTGCGCACCGTGCTCGCGGTCGACGAGGCGGCGCAGTCGATGACCTTCGCCGGCGATGTCCCGGAGAAGGCGATGGTGCGGCTCATGCGCGCCAACGTCGACCGCGTCATCGAGGGGGCCGGCGACGCCGGGCTGGCCGCCGCCACCCCGATTCCCGCCGCCGGAACCGGCTCGCCCGTCCTCGCCATCGCGATCAGCTGCGTCGGCCGCCGGCTGGTCCTCGGCGAGCGGACCGAGGAAGAGATCGAGGCGGTCCGAGAGATGCTGCCGGTCAGCGCCGCGCAGATCGGCTTCTACTCGTACGGCGAGATCTCGCCGCAAGGATTCGGTTCGTGCGCGCTGCACAACCAGACCATGACGCTGACCACCTTCTGCGAGCGGTGACCACTCAGGCTCCGGCGACCGGCTCGACGCATCGCCTGCTCGCAGAGCAGCTCGCGCGGCTCGGGCTCGGCGCCGATGCACCGCCGCCGATCGACGAATGGCGCGCGCTCCTCGCCGGGGTCAGCGCCGCGTATGCCGAGGCTGACCAGGACCGCGGCACGCTCGAGCGATCGCTCGAGACGTCGCGGCGCGAGATGGAGGAGGTGCAGGCCCTGGTCCGCTCGTCGGAGACCCAGCTCGGTCTGGAGCGGGACAAGCTGCACAGGAGCCTGGCCACCCTGCACGCCACCCTGGAGGCGTCGCTCGACGGCGTGCTGGTCGTCGATCAGCATCGCCAGGTCGTCAACTTCAATCATCGGTTCCTCGAGATCTTCAATCTCCCGTGCGGGAACGAGCGCACGGGCGATCGCGTCGAGCCGCTCGCGCCGGGCGACCCGGGTATGGCCTGCCCGGACGAGGTCGTCCACAAGATCACGCAGCTCCACGAACCGGACGCGGCGAGCAGCGACGAGCTCGCGCTCGGCGACGGCCGGATCGTGGAGCGTTACTCCGCCCCGGTCCTCCTGCCGAGCGGGACCGCGTTCGGCCGGGTCTCGTTCTTCCGCGACGTGACCATGCGCCGCCGGGCGGAGGAGGAGGTCGGCCAGGCCAACCGGTTCCTCGACTCCATCGTCGAGAACATCCCCCACATGATCTTCGTCAAGGACGCGGCGGCGCTCCGCTTCATCCGCCTGAACCGGGCGGGTGAGGAGCTCCTCGGCTGGGACCGCGCGACCTACATCGGCAAGTCCGACTTCGACTTCTTCCCGCGCGAGCAGGCGGAGTTCTTCGTCGGCAAGGACCGCGAGGTGCTGAACGGAGGCCAGCTGCTCGACATCGACGAGGAGCCGATCGAGACCCGTCACAAGGGCCTGCGGCTCCTCCACACGAAGAAGATCCCGGTCATGGACGAGGAGGGCAGGCCGCAGTACCTGCTCGGCATCTCGCGCGACATCACCGACGAGAAGCGGGCGGAGCAGCAGCTGCGCGAGGCGGTGGCGGCGGCGGAGAGCGCCAGCCGGACCAAGTCCGGTTTCCTCTCGAACATGAGCCACGAGATGCGCACGCCGCTCAACTCGATCCTCGGCTTTGCCCGCGTGCTGAGCGGCGAGCGGTTCGGCACGCTCAACGAACGCCAGCGCGAGTACGTCGAGTACATCCTGCGCGCCGGCCAGCACATGCTGAACCTGGTCAACGACCTGCTCGATCTGCGCCGGCTCGAGGAGGATCGCAACGCGCTCGCCCGCACGCGCCTCGAGGTCGCCCAGCTGGTCGGCGAGGCGCTCCAGCTGGTCAAGGCGCTGTCCGACGAGAAAGGGCACGCGGTGGCGGTCGAGCTCCCGCCCCACCTGCCGGACGCGCTGGCCGACAGGCGCGCCGTGCTGCAGATCCTCGTCAACCTCCTCTCGAACGCGGTCAAGTTCACCCCGGCGGCCGGCCGCATCACGATCCGCGCGCACGCGGGCGTCGACCACCTGACCATCGCGGTGGAGGACTCCGGCGTCGGGATCCGCGCGGACGATCTGCCGCGCCTGTTCACTTATTTCGAGCAGCTGGGCGCCAAGCACGCCCATTCCATGAGAGGCTCGGGTATCGGCCTCGCGCTCACGCGCGCACTGGTCGAGAAGCTCGGGGGGACGATCAAGGTGACCAGCGCGGTGGGGGTCGGCTCGACCTTCGAGTTCTCGATTCCACGCTGGATGGGGCCGGAGGCATGACGGGCGACGGCGGGCGAATCCTGGTGGTGGACGACGAGGCGGCGAACCGGCGCCTGCTCGAGGCGTTTCTTCTGGCCGAGGGGTTCGACATGGTCGAGGCCGCCGACGGCGTGACCGCGCTGGCGGCGCTGTCCGACCTGTCGATCGACCTCGTGCTGCTCGACGTGATGATGCCGGGGATGAGCGGGTTCGAGGTATGCCGGCGGATCCGGGGCGAGCTCGGCCTGACCCTCCTCCCGGTCGTGTTCGTCACCGCGCTCGGCGACCGCAGGTCGCGCATCCACGGCAAGGACGTCGGCGCCGACGATTTCATGACCAAGCCGGTGGACGACGTGGAGCTCCTCGTGCGGGTCAAGAGTCTCATCCGGCTCAAGCGATACCACGAGGAGAAGGAGCGCCAGCGCCAGCTCATGCACGCCATCCTGGACAGCATGGGCGAGGGCGTGGTGGCGGTCGACCGGGCCGGGCGCTTCACGCTGTTCAACCGCGCGGCCGAGCGGCTGCTCGGACCGGCGCCGGCCAGCGGGTCGACCGGCGACCAGGAGCCGGGCATGTCGATCGCCCGCGCCCTCATGGGCGAGGCGACCAGCGAGGTGACGGTGGTCGTGCGCGGCACGGATACGGATCAGCCGGCCGAGCTGCAGCTCAGCCTCAGCGCGCGCCCGCTCGAGGACGGGGCCGGCAGCCGGCACGGGGCGGTGGCGGTGTTCCGCGACATGACCCGGCTGGTGGAGCTCGATCGCTTCAAGGAAGAGATGACCTCGCTCCTGGTCCACGATCTCAAGAACCTCATCGCCGTCGTGCGCTCGAGCGTGGACTTCGCGATCGACTGCGGCTCGGAGGACACGGCGGTGCGGGAGGCGCTGGTCGACGCGCGCGACGCGGGGGACCGCGGGCTGCGCCTGCTTGCCAACCTGCTCGACGTCACGCGGCTCGAGGCCAGCCGCCTGACCCTGGCGCCGACCCGGCTCGAGATCGCGGAGCTGTTCGACGGCGTGGCCGGACACCGGACCACGCAGCTGCGCGAGCGCGGCATCACGCTCCAGGTCGCCACCGGTTCCGCGGCGAGCGTGACCGCGGACCAGGACCTGCTCATGCGGGTCATCGAGAACATGCTGGACAACGCGGTCCGCTACACCCCGCGCGGCGGGCGCATCGCGCTGGCCGCGGACGGCGTCGGGGAAGACCGGGTGCAGATCCGCATCGGCAACTCCGGCCCCGCCATCCCGGCCGAGTACCGCGAGGCGATCTTCGAGAAGTACGGCCAGACCGCGTCCGGCGCGGGGCGGATGAACCTGGGGCTCGGGCTCTACTTCTGCCGCCTCGTGATCGCCGCGCACGGCGGACGCATCTGGGTGGAGGGCACGCCGGAGCTTCCGACCATCTTCGCGATGGAGCTGGCCGGCACGCACACCGAGGCCGGCCAGAGGGCCGGGGCGGTCGCGGCGGCGGCGACCTGACGATTCGCAGCCTGCAGGGCGCGGTCGCGGCGGCGAACCGCCGGCCTGCGATCGCTCACGGCGGGCGGACGGGCCTCGTCGGATCGCGCGGCTTGCCGGCGCGCTCGCCGGTCCGGTTCTTCGGCGGCCGGGCCGGCGGCGCGCCCGCGGCGGCGAGCATCGCCTCGGCATGGGCGCGCGCCTCGACCGTGACGGACGCGCCTCCCATCATGCGCGCGATCTCGTCGCGCCGCTCGGCTCCGTCGAGCCGGGTCACCTGCGTCTCGGTCCTGGTCTGATCGTGCAGGCGCACCTCGGCCTTGCTGACCACGAAATGATGATGGGCGCGGGCGGCGATGGTCGGGAGGTGAGTCACGCACACGACCTGCCGGTCGCCCGCCACCTGCCGCATCTTCTGCCCCACCACCTCGGCCGCCTGGCCGCCGATGCCGGCGTCCACCTCGTCGAACACGTAGGTCGCGACCGGGTCGGCGCGGCGGAGCGCGAGCTTGAGCGCGAGCATGATGCGCGACAGCTCGCCGCCCGAGGCGATGCGGGCGAGCGGCTTGGCGTCCTCGCCCCGGTTGGCGCGCAGCATCAGCTCGACCCGGTCGGCCCCCTGCGGCCCGAGCGGCGCCGGCTCGATCGCCACGCTCAGGCCGGCCGCGCCCATGCCCAGCTCGCCGAGCGTGACCGCCACCTCGCGCACCAGCCGCTCGGCCGCCTCGCGCCGCGCCCGGGTGAGCGCCTCGGCCCGCGCGCGCGCCTCGCCCTCCGCGTCGGCGCGCTCCGCAGCCAGCTCGGCGAGCCGGCCGGCCGCTCCCGCCAGCTCTTCCAGCTCGCGTTCGAGCGAGGCGGCCCGCGCCAGCACATCGCTCAGCTGGCCGCCGTGCTTGCGCTTGAGCCGGCCGATGAGGGCGAGGCGCTCCTCGATCTCGGCCAGCCGGTCCGGGTTCCCCTCGAGGTGGTCGGCGTAGGCGCGCAGCCGGCTCGCCGCGTCGTCGACCAGGATGCGCGCCTCGCCCACCGCCCGGGCCGGCTCGGCCAGCGCGCCGTCGACCGCGCGCAGCCGATCCAGCTCGCGCGCGGCCGCGTCGAGCCGCTCGACCGCCGCGCCGTCGCCGCTGTAGAGCAGCTGCTCGGCGGCGCGCGCGCCTCCCTCCAGCCGCTCGACCGATGCCAGCCGGCTGCGCTCGGCGACGAGCTCGTCGTCCTCGCCGGCGCGCAGACCGGCGGCGGACAGCTCCTCGAGCTGGAAGCGCAGGAAGTCGGCGCGCTCGGCCCGCTCGCCCGGACCGGCGTGGGCGCCGAGCTGCTCGATCGCGTCCTCGACGAAGCGCACCTTCTGCCACGCCGCCGCCATCTCGGCGCCGAGCTCGGGCCGCCCGGAGAACTCGTCCAGGATCTCGGCGTGGCGGCGCGGGTCGACCAGCCCCTGGTGCTGGTGCTGGCCTGACAGATCGACCATCAGCTCGCCGAGCTCGGCCAGCCGGGTCGCGGTGGTGAGCGCGCCGTTGACATAGGTGCGGCTGCGCCCGCCGCGGTGGATGAGCCGGCGGACCAGGACCTCGGCGCCGTCGCTCTCGCCGTCGCCGTCGCCTTCGTCGCCGGCCGCGGGCAGACCGGCGTCGGCCAGGCGCGCCCGCACCCGCTCGCGCAGATCCTCCGGCACCTCGAACAGCGCCTCCACCACGGCCTCGTCGGTGCCGGCGCGCGGGATGTCGGCGCTCGCCCGCCCCCCGCGGAGGAGGTTGACCGCCTCCACGATGAGCGACTTGCCGGCTCCGGTCTCGCCGCTCAGCACGTTCAGGCCGGGGCCGAAGTCGAGCGAGACGTCCGACAGGATCGCGAAGTTGGTCACGCGCAGGTGCCTCAGCACGCAGCCTCCTCTATCGCTCCGAGCGCGCGCCCCAGTGGAGCTTCTCGCGCAGGATGTCGAAGTAGTCCTTGCCGGACCGGAAGACGCGCAGCGGCGCCGCGGTGGCGGTGATGTCGACCCGATCGCCGTACGAGAAGCTGCGCGCCCACTGCCCGTCCACGGTGATGACCGCCGTGCGGCTGTCGTCGGCGCCCGCCATCCCGACGCTCACCGTGCCGCTCTGCGGCACCACCAGCGGGCGCGACGTGAGAGAGTGGGCGCAGATCGGGGTCAGGGCCATCGCGGCCTGGTTCGGGGCCAGGATCGGTCCGCCCGCGGCCAGGTTGTACGCGGTCGAGCCGGTCGGCG
>WNGB01017695.1_pt1 | contig 11407 bp, 10 predicted proteins | sample 5400681 | NCBI WGS metagenome assembly WNGB01 (sample SAMN13153367, study PRJNA577476) | soil metagenome | isolation source: 115 cm soil or saprolite under grassland replicate 2 | place: USA:California | collected 2016-06-15 | reverse complement strand
TTTCTTGTCGCGCGCCGAAACGGCCACGGCGTGTAGCGTAAGCGGGCATGGCGCGTCGGTCGCGACTCGGCACGCGGGTGGTGCGCTCCGCGCGCACGCTCCCGGCCGGCGACGGCGTTCCGGTCGCGCCGCCGCTGGTGCAGAGCGTGGCGTTCGACTACCGCTCCGCCGCCAAGCAGGACGAGGTCTTCGGCAACGAGCGCGCCGGTTACGTCTACGGCCGGTACGGCACGCCGACGACCGCCGCGCTCGAATCCGCGCTGGCGGAGATCGAGGAGACCGCGGCCGCGACGTGCTTCGTCTCGGGCATGGCGGCGATCGCGGCGTTCGTCGACGCGTGCGCCGTCGCGTCGCGCGGACGCGTGCTGGCTCAGGAGGACATCTACGGCCAGACGCGCGCGCTGTTCGAGCGATGGATCCGGGAGCGCGGTGCCGCGATCGAGTTCGTCGACGCCACGGATCTGGCGCAGGTCGAGTCGGCGCTGCGCGCCGCGCCGGCCACGCTGCTCTACGTCGAAGCGATGGCGAACCCGCTCCTTCGCGTTACGGATATCGCGGCGCTGGCCAGGCTCGCGCACGACAGCGGCGCGACGCTGGCCGTCGACGCGACGTTCACGTCACCCGTCCTCGTTCGTCCGACGGCGCTCGGCGCCGACGTCGTGATCCACTCGCTCACCAAGTACGTGAACGGACACGGCGACGTAATGGGCGGCGTCGTCGCCGGGAGCGCGGACGTCGCGAAGGCCATGCGCGACAGGACGATCCTCGACGGGTCGTACATGCCACCGCACGAGGCGTGGCTGACGATCCGTGGCATGCGCACGCTGGAGCTGCGCGTCCGGCGCCAGTGCGAGAGCGCGCTGCGCGTCGCCGAGCATCTTGCGACGCATCCCAAGATCGCGCGCGTCCGCTATCCCGGGCTGGCGACGCATCCTCAGCACGAGCTCGCGCGGCGCCAGTTCGATGGTCTCTTTGGAGGCGTGGTCACGTTCGACCTGAGCGACGCGACCAAGGCCGCGGCGTTCCGCTTCCTCGACGCGCTGGAGCTCGGCGCGTCGGCCACGACGCTGGGCGATCTCTTCACCGAAGTGCTATATCCGGCGATCTCGTCGCATCGCCGCGTCGCGCCGGAAGAGCGGGCGCGGCTCGGGATCAATGAGGGCACGCTGCGCCTCTCCGTCGGGATCGAGGACGCGGAGGATGTCATCGCCGATCTCGACGGCGCGCTGAACGCCGTCTAGCTCCCTAGCGCTCCCGGCGAAGGTAGTCGAGGATCTCCGCCATCACGCGGCAGTCGACCTCGTTGTAGCGGCCGATCTCGCGCATCACGTCGGTGTCGCCGAGCATGACGCCGCGCTTGCGGGCGTCCACCGCGGCGTTCCACGCGCCGGCCATCGCGCCCGCGCCGTCGGCCAGGCCCTCGCCCCAATCGGTGGCGATGAGCCCCAGCGCGCGCATCGAGCGCGCGATGGGCTTGAGCGAGAAGGAGAACGCGCCGCGGACCACGACCGGCTCGGCCTGCACGATGTCGTGCAGGAGGTCGTACCACGGCAGGGTCGGCCAATCGCGATCAGGATGCCGAGCGCGCGCGTTGTCGTAGGCGCGCTCGAAGTTGCTCTGCTCAGCCGGCGACCAGTGCACGAGGCGCGCGTCTCCGACGGCGCACGCGACGTCGGCGCAGAGACCTTGGATGTAGGACAGCCAGTCATCGATCATCCGAGCCTCGGCGTCCAGGGTGAGGTCGTCGACGGTGAACTGGCGGAATCGCCACGCCGCGTCGCGATAGGTCCCGCATCCCACCTGGAAGATGAGCGCCTGTCCACCCTTGCGCGGAAAGGCGCTGAAGTCGTCCGCGAGATCCTGCAGGAACTCGAAGTCGACGAAGACCTCCACGGGCGGAACGACGCGCCAGCTCTCACCGCGCTGGACGCGCGCCGGTCGCACCGGATCGCCCCCGTCGCGGTTCACGGCGAGCACCGCGTCGAGGATGGGCGCTTCGCGGCCGGTGAGCCCGAGGGCGGTCGCCGAAAGCCGCGGGTCGTCCCAGCGCGTGATCCCGATCGCGTGGGCGCGCGCGCGATCGGAGACGCCGACGCGGGGCAGCAGTGTGAGGTCGGCCAGCTCCTCCGCGATTCGCCGCTTGGCCTCGTGCCACGGCGCGTCCTCGGACGCTTTCATGTTCGGCCAGAGCTCCGGCACGGAGGGGACGGGAAGGGCGCGCCACTCGGCTCCCTCGGTGCGCACGCGTCGGACCCACGCGGCGGCCTGCTGCACGATGTCGCGCAGGTCCGTGGAACGGCCGCGGATGAACGTGTCGTGTCGGACGCGCGCGATGCGCTCCCAGCAGCGGTCGCCGCGATCCTCGCCCTGCCGCCACCCGCGACCCGCCACGTACGCGGCGGGCGGCGTGTAGCCCTGCAGGCGTCCCAGGGCTTCGTTGTAGATCCACGCCTGCGCCAGCGTGTCGAGCTCGCTCGCTGCCGTGGTGAGGTCACCGGTTCGCAGGAGATCGAGCGTCTGGAATTTCACATCGACGACGCGGTAATGGCGGCCGTGCGAAAGTCCGATGACGGGCAGCTCGAGGGGATCTCCGCCGAAGGCATCCGGGCAGATCTCCGCCAGCACGTCGCTGCGAACGAGGAGATCGACGACTCCGTAGAGACGCAGCTGCGGATCCCGCAGCGGCGCCGCGCCGATGATCGGGACTCCGGAGCGCATCGCTTCCCACGTTGCGAGCGCGGCATCGAGCGATCTGCCTTCGTCGGGACGCTTCGCGATTCGCAGCACCTCCCAGCGCGTCGCGAGGTCCGCGATGACGGCGCGCTCGAAGGCGCGCCCCTGCTGCATGAGAAAGCGACCGAGGTCGAACGTCCGGTCGTAGCCGGGCAGCTGGTCGTCGCGCGGGAGCCCGTGGACTTGGGGATATTCCGCAAGCCAGTCGACGATCAGGTCGTTGCGGCACCAATTGCGCGTGTCGCCCGCCGAGACCCATTCGAGCCAGTCGAGGTCGGTGTGTGGATCGGATGGCAGACCGTCGTCTCGGAGGACGATCGCATCGCGTCCTATCGGGATCGGTCGACCTCCAGTACGTCGACGAGCCCTCGCAGGTCGGGCTCCTCGCGCAGCGCTTTCGCGTCCGTCGGTGCGCGCACGCCACCGCGGTTGGCCCAGTACACATCCATCCCGACGCGCGAGGCGCCGCCGACATCGTGCGCCGATCCCGCCACGAACAGCACGCGGCGCGGATCCAAACGAAGAGCATCGAGCGCCGCGCGATAGGGACGCGGATCGGGCTTGTAGGCGCCGGCGCGTTCGGCGGTCATCACGAGATCGAACGACCCGGCCTGCGACGCCGCGATCACGCCGAGCCGCTCCGAACAGTTCGTGACGATGAAGCGTACGTGACCGGAGAGCCGGGGCAACACAGCGGGGACGTCGGGCCATGTGTCGAACTCGCCCCAGCGTCGTAACAGCTCGTCGGCTTTCTCGCCTGGGAGCCCGATCTCGCGCGCGGCGTCGCGGACGGTGTCCTCGAACGGCGTGTACTCCTTGCCCCGGAGAAGCGCTTGCGACGCGGCGTGCCAGCGCATCCCGAGCTCGCGGCCGCCTGCGACGTCGGACCAGAGCGACCACGAGTCGAGGAGCGCGGTCAGCAGGTCGAACCCGATCGCCTCGTATCTCACGTCGCACTAAGTATCGGCAGGCGCGCGCCTGGCCTCGGATGAGGGCTCGCGGCACGTCGGTTGCATCCTCGTGCCACATGCGCGCGATCGCTCTCCTGGCCGTCCTCACCGTTTCGTGCGGCGGCCCGACGCAGGCGCCGACGGTGCCGGTGCCGGCGATCCCAGCGCCGACAGCGCCCTCGGTCTGGCCGCTCCGCGGGACGACCTCGTCGGATGCGGATGCGGTGCGCCGCCGTCCGCTCATCGTGAAGGTCGCCAACGACGCCGCGGCGCGGCCGCAGACAGGTATCTCCGCGGCCGATCTGGTGCTGGAGATCCCGGTCGAGGGCGGCATCACGCGCTACGCCCTCGTATTCCACTCGGAGGATCCCGATCGCGTCGGTCCGGTGCGCAGCGCGCGGCAGTCCGACCTGAACTACCTCGCGATGCTGAGGGCGATCGTCGTGCACGTCGGCGCGTCGGAAGCCGTGGCGAAGATGGTGCGAGAGGCGGCCAAGACCGGGGCGTTCGTGGACGTCGACGAGTTCGCGCAGGGAAGCGCGTTCGAGCGCACGACCGACAGGCCCGCGCCGTACAACGCGTACACCACCGGCGGGAAGATCCGCGAGGCGGCCGGGGAGAAGGGCAAAGAGAAGGTCGACGTCCCCGCGCTCGCGTTCGACCCGAGCGTGAAGGGTGCGAAGGCCGAGGGTACGGCCGCCACCTCTCTGACGATCGCGTATCTGAACCCGGCGCAGGTGGTGAAGTACGAGTACGACGCGTTGGGCGGCTACCACCGCACGCAGGGCAACCAGAAGACCACCGATCGCGGCAAGGAGGTGGTCCCCGACAACGTGGTGATCATCAGGACGGATATCAACGACATCGCCGGCACCGCGGACTCGGCCGGCGCGCCCTCCGTGGACTACCGCTCGACGGGAAGCGGTCCGGTCGTGGTGCTGCGCGACGGCAAGCGCTTCGAGGGAACGTGGAGCCGTCAGGGGAACGAGATGTACAAGTTCGTCGACAGCGCCGGTGCCACGATCGCGTTGAAGCCGGGATTGACGTGGATCCACATCGTCCCGACCACCTTCACCCTTGAGTGATCCGTACGGGACTCGACCCTAATCGCGCATGCGCGGGTCGAGCACGTCGCGCAGTCCATCTCCGAGCAGGTTCACCCCGAGCACCGCGATCGCGATGAGCACACCCGGGAATGCCGTGATCCACCAGGCGGTCCCGATGTAGTCGCGACCGGTCGCGATGATCGCGCCCCACTCCGGCTGGGGGATCGGCACGCCGAGTCCGATGAACGAGAGGCCGCTGCCGGCGAGCAACGCGGCGCCGAAGCGCGTCGCCGACAGGATGATCACCGGGGCGATGACGTTCGGCAGGATGTGCCGCGCCATGACGCGGCTTGCGCGCGCGCCGATCGCCCGCGCCGCCTCCACGTACTCGCGCTGCCGCGCGGAGAGGACGGAGCCACGGATGAGGCGTCCGTAGCCGGCCCAGCCGAAGAGGCCGAACGCCACGATGAGGTTGTCGAGGCTCGGTCCGAGGATCGCGACGATCGCGATGGCGAAGAGCAGGGCGGGGAACGCGAAGATGAGATCGAACGCTCGTGAGATCAGCTGGTCGACCCATCCGCCGTAGTAGCCGGCCATGAGGCCGAGCACGATGCCGCCACTCACCGAGACCAGCACCGAGAGCGTTCCCAGCCGCACCGCGAGCTGCGAGCCCCACACCACCCGGCTGAACAGGTCGCGGCCGAAGTCGTCGGTGCCGAAGAGATGCGTCGACGAGGGCGGCTGCAGCCTCTCGCCGACGCTGATCGCGATCGGATCATGCGAGGCGATGAGCGGCGCGAGGGCTGCCATCAGCAACACGCCGGTGAAAAGGATGAACCCGATCACCATCGGCGGGGAGCGCCGCGCGCGCTGAACGAAGGATACGAAGGCGTTCGGCCGGCGGTCGATGAAGACCGCCGGCTCGTTACGAATAACGGATGCGCGGATCGAGCCACGCATAGAACACGTCCACCGCGAGATTCACGAGCGCGTATGTGACAGCGGCTACCAGCACCGTCCCCTGGACGACCGGAAAGTCGCGATTGAAGATCGCCTGGACCGCGAGGCGGCCGATGCCCGGCCACCCGAAGATGTTCTCGATGATGAAGGCGCCGCCCAGCAGGGCTCCGAACTGCAGGCCGATGATCGTGGAGATCGGGATGAGGGCGTTCTTCAGCGCGTGCCGCAGGATGACCAACCGCTCGCGCAGCCCCTTCGCGCGCGCCGTGCGGAGATAGTCCTGTCCGAACACCTCGAGCATGCTCGAGCGGGTGATGCGCGCCTTCACCGCGGCGGAGTGCAGGGAGAGCGCGACGATCGGCAGCACGTAGCTCGCGGGCGAGCGCGCGCCGCTCACCGGCAGCCAGTGCAGATTCAGTGAAAAGATGATGATGCCGAAGAGGGCGATCAGGAAACCCGGCACGGAGAGTCCAAGGATCGCGATACCCATCGTGAGATAGTCGCCGGCGCCGCCGCGCTTCACCGCCGCGAATACCCCGAGTGAGATGCCGACGACCGTCGAGAGCACGACGGCACCGAGCGCGAGCGCGAGCGTGTAAGGAAAGCGGTCCGCGATCTCGAGCAGCACCTCACGGTGCGTGCGCGTCGATTCCCCCAGACTGCCGTGCGCGAGGCGCTCGAGGAAGCGCAGGTACTGGATCGGCAGCGGCTGGTCGAGTCCGAGCTCGTGGCGGATGGCCTCCACCTGCTCGGCCGACGCGGTGTCCCCGGCCAGCACCGTCGCGGGATCGCCGGGTATCGCGGACGCCATCAGGAACACGCCGAGCGATACACCGAGCAGGACCGGTACGGCCAGGAGCAGACGCCGCAGGACGTACCGGATCATGCTCGGCTCAGTCCATCGCTATCTGCGTATCCATGCGTCGTGCCAGTACAGACCGCCGGCCTGACCCTGCTTGAGGTCCTGCACCTTGGCGTTGACCGCGGTCTTCGAGACCGGCATGTAGAGGGGCTGCCACGGCGCTTCCTGCATCGTGAGCTTCTGCGCATCGAAGTAGATCTGCATGCGCTTTGCCTGGTCGAGCTCGGTGCGCCCCTTCTTGATGAGGTCCTCGAGTTGGGGATTGCAGTACAGGACGCGGTTCGAGCTCGTGACGCGGTCGCACGAGAGGAACAGGCTGAACATGTCGGGCTCGTTCCACGAGTAGCCGTTGAGATAGAGGTCGTGCTCGGCCTTCGGTGTCGCCGCGAGCAGGGCGCCCGACTCGAGCTGCTTGATCTGGAGATCGACGCCGACCGCCTTGAGCTGTGCCTGCAGCAGTGTCGCGATCTTCCCGTGCGTGTCGCTCGTGCTCGTGTAAAGGACCGGCTTGAACGGCTTGCCCTCCGGCGTCGTCCGCATGCCGTCAGCGCCCGGCTTGTAACCGAGACTGTCGAGCTCAGTCTTCGCCTTGGCCGGCTCGTACTTCAGTTCGAATTCCTTGAGCTTGGGGTCGTAGCCCTGGATCGACTCCGCGATCGGGCAGCAAGACGCTTTCGCGAGCTTGTTCTCGAAGACGACCTGCACGATCTCGTCCTTGTTCACCGCCTTTGCGAGCGCCGCCCGGAGCTTCGCGTTGTCGAACGGCGGTCGCTTCGCGTCGAAGCCGAGATAGGTGAGACCGAAGGTGAAGCTGTCGAAGACCTTGAAGCGCGCGTCGCTCCCGTAGCGGCTCAGGTCCTGCGCGCGCAGACCGAGCACGTCGACCTCGCCCGCGTCGAGTGCCGCGAGCTGCGTCGCGGGCTCCGCGATCACGCGATAGCGGAACTCCTGGATGAACGGCGCGCCGCGGTTCTGGAAGAGCGCGGGTGCCCACTTGTAATCGGGATTGCGCTCCAGAGTGATCTGCTGGCCGGTCTGGAACTCCTTGAGCTTGTATGGGCCGGTGCCGACAGCGGCACGGCCGATGTTGTCGTTCGCGGCCTTCACCGCCGTCGGCGAGAGGATCCCGGCATACGACACCTGCAGGTCGTGGAAGATCGGCGCGTACGGCTCTTTCATGTTCATCACGAAGGTCAGCTCGTCCTTCGCCTCCATGCTCGTGACGTTCTTGAACGTCTCGAAGATGGGCGACTTGGCGCCGACGCGCTGCAGCCGCTCGAAGCTGAATTTCACCGCTTCCGCGTTGAGGGGCGAGCCGTCGGTGAAGGTGATGCCCTTGCGGAGCTTGAACGTGATGCTCTTGCTGTCGGAGCTGACCGTCCAGCTCTCCGCGAGCAGCCCTTTGTAGGAGTTGTCGAGATCCTGATAGACGAGCGGCTCGTAGATCCAGCCGAAGATGGTCGATGAGACTGGATTTGAGGTCTGGTGGAGATCGAGCGTATCGGGATCGGTCGTCGCGACGAATGTCACCGCGCCGCCCACCTTGGTGACGGGGGGTGCGGACGACGCGGGTGCCTGGGCACAGGCTGATACCACCAGCACGACGATCGGAATCAGGCGAAGCAGACGATCCATACGCACCCCCAAAGCGAGGTCTCGACGGGCGGCAAGCCTAGCGCGCGTATCCTGCCCGCGCTATGCCCGAGGTCAGAAGCGAGTGGAATCACTGGAAGACCGAGCCGGTCGCTCGCGACGGAATGGTGACGGCCGAGCACCATCTGGCCGCCGAAGCCGGCGTCGAGATGCTGCGCGAGGGCGGTAACGCCGTGGACGCGGCCGTTGCCGCGGCGTTCGTGATGGGTGTCGTGGAGCCCTTCACCAGCGGCATCGGCGGCATCGCGGGCATGGTGATCCGCCGTCCCGACGGGACCGTCGTCGCCATCGATGGCGGCACCCGGGCGCCACGCGCCGCGCGCGCGGACATGTTCGAGCTCGTCGGCGGCAGCGCTCGCGGCGGCATGTACGGCTGGCCCGCCGTGAAAGACGGCGCGAACATCGAGGGTCCGGTGTCGGTGAGCGCGCCGGGCCAGGCGCCCGCCCTGTGCCTCGCGCTCGAGCGCTTCGGGAGCCTGCCGCGCTCGCGCGTGATGGAGCCCGCGGTCCGGCTCGCGCGCGAAGGGTTCGAGGTCGATTGGTACGTGTCGCTCTCCATCGCCATGTACGCCGAACGGCTTGGACGCGCGGGTGACGGGAAGCGCATCTTCTTCCGTCCCAGCGGCGCGCCGCTGCGCCCGCCGATCGGGACGGAGCCGTCGGATCGGCTCGTTCAGTCCGATCTCTCGCGCGCGCTCGAGGCGATCGCCAAGGACGGTCCGGGCGTTCTATACCAAGGCGAGATCGCCCGCGCGATCGTGTCGGGCGTGCGCGCGGAGGGCGGCATCCTCACGGAAGAGGACCTCGCGGAGAGCGAAGCGCGCGTCGTCGCTCCGCTGCAGACGATGTATCGCGGCCACCGCATCGTCACGCTCGACGGATCTCGACGCGTTCCCCGTGGGTTTGAAGGCACAGGGAAGCGTCGACCACCTTCATCTGGTCGCCGAGGCGCTGCGCGCGGCGTTCCTGTACCGCTTCTCATCGATGGCCGACCACACGACGCACCTGAACGCGGTCGATCGTCAGCGCACGATGGTGTCGCTCACGCAGACGCTTGGGCAGGGGTTCGGCTCGGGCTTCGTGCCCAAGGGCACCGGCATCGTTCTCACCGATGGCATGACCTGGTTCGATCCCGTGCCCGGCCATCCGAACTCGATCGCGCCCGGAAAACGCGTGCTGTGGGCCGGCTCGCCGGCGCTCGTGCTGCGCGACAATCGGCCGTTCCTCGCCGTCGGCGCGCCCGGCGGGCGAAAGATCATGAGCGCGGTGCCGCAGGCGATCGTGAACGTCATCGATTTCGGCGACGGTCCGCAAGACGCCGTGAACCGGCCGCGGGTGCACGACGAAGGCGAGGGGCTTCTGGTCGACTCGCGCATCCCGCAAGAGATCCGTGATGGGCTCGCCGCGCTGGGCCATCAGATCGAGGTCAAGGAAGAGACGCTCATGTCCGCATGGTTCGCGCGCCCGAACGCGATCGCCGTGGACGGCGACGTGCTACGCGGCGGCGTGGATCAGATGAAACCGGCGGTCGCGGTCGGCTACTAGACGCGCTTCGCGAGGATCACCGAGTCATACGTCTTGCCAGGCCAGTGCGTCTCACCGACGGCTTCATAGCCGCGACGGACGTACCAGTCGATGAGCTGTGTCGCGGGTTTTGCCGTGTCCAGCTGGACCATCTCGATCACGCGAGCCCTGGCCTGCTGTTCGGCGAACTCGAGAAGCGACGACCCGATCCCCTGCCGCTGCGCGATGGGCGACACAGCGAGCTTACCGACATAGAGATGCCGCGGGCGTTCGACGGTGGCCTCGCGTTCCCGGATCGAAACGGTCGCCACGATCCGACCGCGATCGCGAGCGACGAAGACCCCACCGCGCTGGACGTGGGATCTCGTGTACTCGACGTCCTGATAGCTGGCGGTGAAGTTGAGACCGGCATCGGCGAGCGGCTTGTACGCGGCGTGATAAAGCTCGGTCAATTCGTCCGCGTCCTCGGTCGCGGCTGGCTCGAACCGCGGCGGATGGTCTGAATGAGGCCTCACGCGAAGAGGCTAGGCTAGGCCGCCGGATGGCACGCTTCATCGTCGAAGGCGGCACGCCGCTGCGCGGAGAGATCCGCCCGGCAGGGAACAAGAACGAAGCGCTCCCTCTGATCGCCGCCGCTCTCCTCACCGACGAGCCAGTCACGCTTCGCAACGTGCCACGTATCCGCGACGTGCAGAAGATGCTCGAGATCACGAGCGCGCTGGGCGCGACGTGCGAGGAGATCGATCCGCACACCGTCCGCATCACGGCGGCGGATCTGAAGAGCGATCAGATCCCGACCGCGCTGGCTCGCGAGATCCGGCCATCGCTGCTCTTCGCGGCACCGCTTCTGGCACGCCGCAAGAGAGCGACGCTTGGCCTTCCCGGGGGCGACGTCATCGGACGACGTCGCAACGACACGCACTTTCTCGCGCTGAGCGCGCTCGGCGCGCAGCTGGACACCTCAGGCGGTACGTATGTTCTCCGCACGGACGGCCTCAAGGGAGCGGACGTCATCCTCGACGAGCCTTCGGTCACGGCTTCCGAGAACGCGCTCATGGCGGCGGTCCTCGCGAAGGGGCGGACCACTCTCCACAACGCGGCGAGCGAGCCGCACGTGCAGCAGCTCGCCGCAGCGCTCATCGCGATGGGCGCGAAGATCACGGGTGTCGGCACGAACACGCTCGTGATCGACGGGGTGGATCGCTTGACGGGCACCGACCACACGCTTCTGAGCGACCACATGGAGGTCGGTTCACTGATCGCGACCGTAGCAATGACGCACGGTGAGGTGACGATCAGCGATGCGGTACCCCAGCACCTGCGCATGACGCGGCTGGTATTCAAGCGGCTCGGCATCGAGACGGAAGTCCGTGGCACGGACATTTTCGTACCGCAGAGGGTCAGATACGTGATCGAGCCGGATCTGGGCGGCGCGATCCCCGAGCTCAAGCCGCAGGTGTGGCCCGGTTTTCCGACCGACCTCACCAGCATCGCGACGGTATTCGCCACCCAGGCACAAGGTGTCGTGCTCATCCACGAGTGGATGTTCGAGGGGAGGCTCTACTTCGTCGACACACTCACCAGGGAAATGGGTGCTCAGATCGTGCTCGCCGATCCTCATCGCGCGGTCGTCATGGGCCCGACGCGCCTGCGCGGGGCAGATCTGCGAAGCCCGGATA
>WNGB01012704.1_pt1 | contig 11410 bp, 6 predicted proteins | sample 5400681 | NCBI WGS metagenome assembly WNGB01 (sample SAMN13153367, study PRJNA577476) | soil metagenome | isolation source: 115 cm soil or saprolite under grassland replicate 2 | place: USA:California | collected 2016-06-15 | reverse complement strand
TACCGCAGTCGGCGCGGCCGGGCGGCAGCTTCACGCTCGATCTGACGCTCGTGAACGAGGGGTGGGCGGCGCCCACCCATCCACGACCGGTGTTCGTCGTGCTGGATGGCCAGGACCGGCGTTGGCTCGCGGAGCTCCCCGTCGACGTGCGGACGTGGCTTCCGGGCCAGCTTCGACTCGTCACCCGACTGCGGTTGCCCGCCGCACTGGTGACAGGGATGTATCGGCTCGCGCTCTTTCTGCCTGACGCGGCGACGGGCCTTCGCGGTCGTCCGGAGTACTCGGTTCAGCTGGCAAACGAAGCCATCTTCAGCTCGGCGAACGGCGACAACACGCTCGGCCCGTTGATCATCGCGGCCGATGCGCCCGGCAGCGCGGATGGGTCAGCGCCGAGCTTCGAAGTGATTCCTTAGCATTACTGCGTCAGATCCTCGCTAACCAGATCGTTTCATCGTAGTAGCCATAAGCCCACTCAAGTACTGACCGGACAGGCGGAACCGGTGGTCGGCGAAGATGCAGAGGCGAGGCCTGACGGCCATCGGGTCTGAAGCGCGGCTCCGACGGCCTCGCCGTAGTTTGCGTGGCCGACGCGTGGCAATTGCCGATCGTGATCTGCGATCGCCAAGGTCTGACGCAGTAATGTTACGCGCGCGCCGCCTTGCTACTGAATCTCGAGGAGTTGGAGCTCGTAGACGAGATCGCCTTTCGGCTGACCGCGGCGGGGCTGCGCGCCGTACGCGAGGTCGCGCGGGATCCAGATCCGCACCTTGTCGCCGACCACCATCTGCGAGAGAGCTTCGCGCCAACCGCGTAGGACGCCGGATATGGAGAACACAGCCGGGTGGTGGGCCATCACCGAGGACTCGATCAACCGTCCTTCCGCCGTCCACCCCGAGAAGTCCAGCTTCACCTGGCTCTGCTCCTGGGGATGCTGCTTTCCTCTGCCTTTTCTCAGCACCTCGATGGCCAAACCGGAGGGCATCTTCTTCGACGTCGCCGGCGGAGACTTCAAGCTCGGCGGCGCGGGCGGCGCCTTGACGATCTCGTACAGCTCGAGGTCGAACGTCGCGTCGATCTGCGGCGGACGATCGTCGTCGTCCCCGGTGAAGGTCAGACTTGCCGGCACCCAGACCCGAAGCTGCTCGCCGACGACCATGGTCGAAAGGGCCTCGGCGACGCCAGGAAGAGCGGTGGCCAGGCACTGGTTCTGGGGCTCTCCCCATTGACGCGTGTTCGACAAGAAAGATCCGTCGCGCTTCCACGCCGTAAAATGCAGCTTCACGCAATCGTTGGCCTGCGGGTGCCGGCTCCCTTGCCCTGGTCGGATCACCCGCATGGCGACCCCCGACGCCAGCGTCGTCGCGCCGGGCGGCGGGAACGCCACATCGGGCGGCGCAGAAGGCGGCCCCACCTGGGCCGGTGGGAGGCCCATGATGAGCGACAGGAGAAGCGCCGCCTTCACGATCACCCGCGGCGAGCCAGCTTAATGTAGTCGAGCGAGATCCAGAAGTCGGTCGAGCTAGCGTTCTTGCCGGTGACGGTGAACCTGAACGTGTGGTTGCCCGCGCTGAGGCTGCGGGTGCCGACGTCGACTTCCGTGAAAACAGACGTCGAATTGAACCCGTCTTGCGGGCCCCCCTGATTGGTCCCGTCGATGCTGAGTTGCCAGATCGCGCGGTTGTTGTTCCGCTTCTGCCGCGGCCGAATACCGTACATTCCGGTCGCGGGTACGTTGATCGTGAAGGAGATGAAGTCGCCGACGGCGTGGCCTTCGAGAATGACCGCTTGCCCGCCGCTGGCGCCGGTGTCGCTGAACACCCGTTCGACTCGACCGGCGGTGAACGTCACCGGCGCAGCTTCTGCTTGCGTCGTCGACGTCAGACCATAGACGCTGACGCGATTGGACAGCGAGGGGACGTACACCTTGCCATTGGCGATCACCGGCGCGGAACCCTTGGTGAAAACTTGCGGATTGTCGACCGACGTGAACGTGCTGTTCCAGAGCTCGCGGGTCAGATTGTTGGCATCGAACGCGCGCAAGACCCCCGGCGTGTTGTCGTGGTTGGCGTCTCCGGAGAGCGGCATCGTCGCCCACAAGATGCCGTTCGAAGATCCATTGGCCGACAGCGACATCATCCCGCCTGGCATCCCCTGCGGTGGCAGCACGTTGCTGATCGAGGCCGCCGGCGTGTTGAAAGTGGAGCCGTTGAATCGCCACATCCGCCCGAAGTCATTTTCGCCCCACGTATAAAGATTGAGGCCGTTCGGGCTGTTCCAACCCACCATGCTGTTGTGCAGGTGATGGCTGAGGCCGGGACGGATGTTGCCCGGGTCGACGCACTGCCATTTCTGCGGAATCTGCGTATCGCCGCTCACCACGTGGCCCATGTTGCTTCCATTGACGAGATAGCAGATGCCGCCACCCTTTCCGCCCAGGACCAGAAGGTTCGTGCCCGGAACGAAGATGGGCCCAGAGGAGCCGAGATCGTTGTCCTGCGAGTTCAAGGTGCTGAAGTTGGAGGGGGTGAAGGAGTCGTTCGGGCCGAGTGTCGGCGAGAGCTTGAGCAGCGTTTCGCCCCAGCTGCTCGTCCCGTCGAAGTTCCCGTTGCCGGTCGCATAGAAGAGATTGCCACTGCCGTCGATCGTCGGCGCTGCGCCGGCCATCCAGATCCCGGCCTGGCCGCCATTGGGCGCCGCGCTGAACGAATTCGCCTGCGAAAGATCGGACGTGTTGAATGCCATGACCCGTCCCTCGTACGGCGTGGTGTCGCAGTGCGAGGACCAGCCGACGTACACCTTGCCCTGCGATAGCGCGAGCGCCGGACGCTGGTTGTTGGTCTTGCCATTGATGGTCCCAATGGTGCGCGCGGCGACCCTTTCGTTGCCGTTGGTGATGTCGAGCGCCCGGATGCGCTGGATGAAGGCGCCTGACTCGACGGTTCGGGTGACGACGAACAGGGTGTTGGCAATGCCGTCGATGACTGGTGTCCCGACGATCCCGATGTTTCCGCTAAAATCATTGTAAGCGCTGCCGCAAATCCCCCCGACACCGACCTCGGTATGATTCGGGGGTCGTGCACCGTTGTTGAAGTTCCTCGACCAGAGGGCGACCGGCGCTCCGCTGCCGGCAAGATCGGCATCGAACGCGGCGACGGTGTTGTTCACCGTCGCGATGAACACGACGTTGTGGGTGCCGCCGGCGATGGCGACGTTCGATCCATAAAGCGGCTGGGCATAGACTTGATCGTCCACGCTGATCGTGAAGAGCTTGGCGAACGTCGCCAGGTTGACGTTCGAAGGGTTGAGGGCCGTCTCGGCGAGGTTCGCACCGGTTCGTTGGGCGTTGTAGGCGCGCGTGGTCACGCTGAACCCGCTCAGCGCCTGCCCGATTTCCCCGCTCGGCTCTGCCGGTTCGCCGGGGCCGTCGAGCGAATCCGCCCTCGTTCCGCAGCCACCGAGGGCAAAGCCATAGAGGAGGCCAATGGATGAAAGCCGACAGAAAGCGACGCTGGGTCTCATGGCCATCTCCCAACTGTGAATCGAGCCCCTCGCGCTGCATTGTCAATTGCGACAATGCCTTGAGGGAAGAGCGGACGTTACGATCTGCCCGCCCCGCTGTCAATCTGCAGAGAGAGCCGCGGACTGTCGCCATATCCCGGAAAGATCCAGCCACATTATGAATTGAAAAAAATGAGATTGGAGACACGGAAAACCGAATGGCCGGACTGTCATAGCTTGAGACCGCTGCGCTGCGCGACGCGAGCTATCGGTTGATGTAGGCGTGTCACCCGCATTCGCCCGTACACGTGCCCGTAGGCGCTCGACCTCGGAGCCGCGTCGCTGAAGTACGGTCAGGGCAAGGGTACGAGGGTTAGGCGAGATTGAGTGTTCCCGTGAAACGCGGGTCGCCCCAGCCGGTCATGGGGACGCCCACCGCGTTGGCCAGGGAGGCGAGCAGCTTGTTGTGCGCTTCGTTGCGCAGCTCCATCAGCCGACCGGTACGGATGCCCATGTTGGCGCCCGCCGCGACGATGATCGGCATTTTCAGCACGCTATGGCCAAAACCGCTGTTGAGCGAGTTGAGCCACAGCACCACGGTGTTGTCGAGCAGCGTCCCGCTGCCTTCGGGAACGCCGCTGAGCTTGTCGAGCAGACGAGCGAACATCGTCATGAACCATTTCTCGGTCGCGATCTTGTCGACGTTGTTGACGCCCGGCCGGTGGGCGATGTCGTGCTTGTGCCGCGTCGGAAACTCGATCCCTTTGCCGCCGATGCCGAGCCACGGAAAGTAGATATTGTAGTCTTCACCGTCTCCGATGGCGTAGGTGGCGACGCGGGTCAAGCCGCACGCCAGGGCGGCGGTGATGAGATCCATCTCGGCGTCGACCAACGCCGGGAAGTTCGCCATCAGCTTGAAGTCGGTCGCCGCGAGCGTCGGAGGCTTGCAGCCGGTCGTGACCGCTCCACCTTGTAGCTGGCGTTCGATATTTCGGACTGCATCCAGGTGAATTTGGATTTTTCGACGGTCTTCGGTGCCGAGGCGCATGCTCTGCCGCTCCAGCGACGTGCCGACGTAGTCGAGCACGCTCTGACGCGTTTTCAGTAACCTGACCACCGCGGGATCCGGCGTCGTGCCGGTCATGACCCCCCCAAAGAGCGAGCTGAAGAGCCTTCGCGGATCGCTCTCTGCGCTGAACGGTGCGCGATTGCCCGTCCAGGAGAGCGTCGCGTAGCCGGTGCCGTCCCTACCCCACGCGCGGGCGCTCAGGACGGGAAACGGCAACGGGGTTTGTGCCGTCGCATTGAAGGTTCGCCCGATGTGCTGATCGATCGAAATCGACGATGCGAGGGCGAGGCCCGGACCGCCCGGATCATGCGGCGGATCGCCGGTTGCCAATTTCGTTGCGGTCAAGACCGCGCCGAAGTTGTGATGGGCATCGCCGTTGCCACCGAACGGATTGTCTTCCGACCAGACCCGCATGTCGATGCCCTTCGGAAAGAGGAGCTTCGCCTTGTGCGCCTCGAGCGGCGACGTGATTTCGCCGAGCGTCAGATTGCCGTCGGTACCCGTGGGCCAAAAGCTGTTTTCGATGGTCCCATTGCCCGTTACCACGAAGATGATGCGCTTCGGAAACACCGGGTCCGCACCGAAGGCGAGCTCCTCTGTCAGCAAAGGCAAGAGCAGTCCAGAGGCCCCTGTGGCTGCAAGCAAAGAACGTCGCGAGATTCGGCGCATCATGGCGTCAGGACCTCGCCGTCCGCGGGAGCACGATGCGAAAAGGGGAGCGTTCGGGTGATTTGGACGATCAGGTCCCTCGTATGGCTGCCCGAACCCTCGTAGGAAGACGCAAGGTAGTGCACGGCGGGCGCATCGGCAGGTTGCTCGAACCGATCGATCGCGTAGCGCAACCATTGGCGCGTGAAGCATTCGCGCGCTTCTCCCGATGAGGCCAAGAGCCGAACGAGCTCGGTCGCGTCCCGGAACGTGACGGTCGCGCCGTCGAGCGTGACGCTGCCGCTCGCATCGATGGGGTGCCCGCCATCGTCGTTGCGATAGTTGCCGGCACCGTCGAAATGCTCGAACGCAAATCCGAGCGCATCCATCGTCGTGTGGCAAGAGGCGCACGACGGCGTGGAGCGGTGCATGGCCATCTGCTCGCGCAGCGTCTTCGTCGGATCCGGCGGCGGAAGCTCGGGAACGACGTTCGGTGGCGGCGGCGGCACGACCGAGCAGAGCATGCGATTGAGAATGAATTTGCCTCGTCGCACCGGCGACGTGCGGTAGGAATTGCCTTTCACGGCCATGACCGCCCCTTGCGTCAAGAGCCCGAGTCGCGAAGTTCCCGAGAGGTCCACCCGGCCGGTCGCGTCGGGTATGACCCCGTAATACTCGGCGAGCCGCGCATCGACGAACGTGTACGGGGCGGTGAGCAGTCCGGCGAAGGTGGGCGACCCGCCGCGCAGCACGTCGCGTGAGAATGCCACCGTTTCTGCCCGCATCGACTCGCGCAGCTCCGGCTTGAATGCGGGATAGACGGCCGCATCCTTGATCAGGCCGGACAACGGTCCGAGCTCGAGCCACTGCGTAATGAAGTCGGCCATCGTTTCATCGGCCCGCGGGTCCTTCAGCATTCGCGCGGCCTGCTCGGCCATCTGGTCCGGCGTGCCGAGGTTTCCCGCGTCGGCTGCTGCCATCAGCGTGACATCTGGCATGGAGTTCCAGAGGAAGTACGACAGCCGCGACGCCATTTCGTAATCGTCGAACTTCACCAGCGCTCCATCGAGCTGCGGCGGCGCGAGGCCTCGCTCCCACCGATAAAGAAAACCTGGTGATTGCAGCATCGCCTGGACCACGATGCCGAGCGCCTCCTGAAACCCGTAGTTCATCTGCGGGTCAGTTCGAAGTTTCGTATAGAGCGCCACCAAATCATCGACTTCGACGCGGTCGAGGGGACGTCGAAACGCGCGCTTGCCGAACGTGCTCACGAACGTCCGTGCGCAATCCGTCAGGTCCGATCCTGCGCAGGCGACACGGCTACTCGGGGCATTGGTGCCGAGCGACGCGAGCGTCGCCTCCGCGAGGTCCATGAAACGCTTGACCTCAAGGTCGGAAACGATGCCCGGGAGCGAGAACGCCAGTTGGATGTCGTTGTCGGCCGGTAGCTCGATGTTCGAGTCGAAGTCCAGCTGCAGCGCGGGGAACAGATCCCGCAACGTGTGGATCAGCTCGACCCTGCCCAGCCGACGGAGCGGTGTCGGCCCGGCGGTGGCTCCGACGCCGGCTTTGCCGTCGGGGGCCACCGCCACACCCGCGTCCCCGTTGGGCGAACCGGTCGAGCCAGCTCCCGCGCCGATGTAGCCGGTGCAGGCGGCGCCTCCACCTGCAGCGACGACCAAAGGCCAGAAGGGGATACGGACGAGCCAGCTCCAGGTACGCGACAGCACGACATGACGATGAGTGGAGGCAGCCGCGCTCTTCGATCATGAAACCGTGACTGCTTCGGATTGGGAGGCGCAATGACTAGCGTTCGCGCAGTGCGGGAAAGATCTCGCCGCGCCGAAACCGCTCTCAGCGAGAAGCGTACGTGTAAGTGTGAGGGAACCATAGTGGTTCGACGTTGGATCGGCCGCCGGCAAGCGCTGTTGTCTGCAATCGATGAGCGCCGCGAAGTAGCGCAGTAGACTGCATCGAGCATAAACCGTAGCCCTCGCAATTGGCTGGGTCCTCAGCTCGTACGTGTCCGCCCCCCCGCACTGTTAACCGGCACACGCCGCTCGTGGTTGTCGACGACAACGATGGGTTGTCGCTTCTGGTGCCGAAACGAGCGACACACGAGCGTGTTGGATGTCGCGAATGTGAAACTGCGAGCCGCACATGAGTCGCGCCACGTCCGTTTCTTACGCCGGGGAAAGCTGCGCCATCCTCTGCACCCCGAACCAGAGCTGCGGCGGATCGGTCTGCTGTCAAAGTTTGCGCTGCAGCTATAGCGGCACCGATCGGAGGTGCCAATAAGCGCCCCGGACCCATCTGACCACAATTCATATTTCGACTGATCGACGAGCGGGTTTGTCTCCACTCTGCAGGACGAACGACCCACCTCGCGATCACCGACGTGCGCATCCAACGAAGTTCCAAGATCGTCCGGGCCTGGGGATGGGTCGGCATGTCTCTCGCGGGAGTCGCCTGCAGTATCAGCGACGATGCTTCGCAGCACCCGAGCGGTCAAGGTGGTAGCGGTGGTGGCGGGGGAGCCCCGGGCGATTCGCCGGACGGAGGCCTGGCGGGCTCCATTTCGCCCGACGCTTCCGTGGGTTCCGACGCCGACGTCTCGGATGCGCAGAACGTACCGGATGGTTCTCCTCCGCACGATCCGGTCGTCGTGTTGAAGAGCGGGACGCTCAAGCTCGAGGTGTGGGGGGAAAGGACGATCCGCGTGCTCTACGGCACGCAAGTCCCCGCGCCCGGCAGGAGCCTCGCCGTCATCCAAACGCGTCCCTCCATTCCCTTCACGCGCAGCGATTCGAGCACCGATGTCACCATCGCAACGAGCAAGTTGCGCGCCCAGGTCGACAAGGCGAGCGGTCAGGTGACCTTCCTCACCCCCGGCGGCACCGTCATTCTCGCGGAAGTCGCAAGCGGCTCGCATCAGCTAATGCCGACCAACAACGGCACGGGCCCCTACAAAGCGATTGGAACGTTTACCTCCAAGGGCGGCGAGCAGTTCTACGGGCTCGGACAGCATCAACTGACGCAGCCGGGGAAATTGGCGTACAGCGGCTCGACGCAACTCATGCAGAAGAACCCCGGCGAGAGCAGCGTTCCCTTGCTGTTCTCGAGCGGCGGTTACGGCATTCTCTGGGACAATCCGTCGGTGACGACGGTGAATCTCGCCGGCGATATCGTCATGACGTCCGAAGTCGCAAACCTCGTCGACTACTATTTCATGGCTGGCCCAAAGGCGGACGATGTCGTGGCATCTTATCGCGCGCTCACCGGCGCTGCTCCCTTGTTCGGCAGGTGGGCGTTGGGTTATTGGCAGAGCAAGGACCATTACGGTTCGCAGAGCGAGCTCCTGGAGGTCGCCTCGACGTACCGTTCGATGCAAATTCCGATCGATAACATCGTGCAGGATTGGCAGTATTGGGGAAGCAATCCGTGGGGCTCGCACCAGTTCTCACAGAGCTATCCCGATCCAGCGGGAATGTTCAAGACGCTCCACCAGACCGGCTTCCACACGATGATCTCGGTATGGGGCCGATTTGCCTCCGGTAGTGCGAACTACGACGCCCTGAAGTCCGCAGGAGGTTTCATTACGCCGATCTTGGGGGATGGAAAGACCTACTATTACGATCCGTTCAAAGCCGAGGGCCGCTCGCTCTACTGGCAACAAATGAACACCGGGCTCTTCTCCAAAGGGGTCGACGGTTGGTGGCTCGACGCGACCGAGCCTGAGCTCAACCAACCCCCAGAATGGGGTGAGTTTCGCAACTTTCAAACGGCCGCAGGGCTGGGCGCCGTCGTCTACAACGCGTACCCCCTCATGACGACGACGGCGGTTCACGACGGGCAGCGCGCAACCACGAGCGACAAGCGCGTGTTCATCCTGACGCGCTCCGCGTACTCCGGTCAGCAGCGCAATGGAGCCGTCACCTGGTCGGGAGATATTTCCGGGGACTGGGCCACGTTCAAGAGACAGATCCCCGCCGGGCTCAACTTCTCCCTTAGTGGGATTCCCTACTGGACCACGGACATCGGAGGCTACTTTCTGTCGGGGCTCGGCGGTCCCGGCTCGTCGGCGTACACGGAGCTCTTCGAGCGATGGTTTCAGTTCGGTGCGTTTTGCCCTATGTTCCGCACCCATGGCACGGGCCCGGACAGGAACATCTATAGCTTCGGTTCCGGGGCGCAAACCGTCTTGCTGGGCGTCGATCAATTGCGCTACCGGCTACTCTCGTACATCTATTCAATGTCGTGGATGGTAACGCACCAGGCGTACACGATGATGCGCGCCCTCGTGTTCGACTTCGCCTCTGACCCGATGGCTCTCAACGTCCCGGACGAGTACATGTTCGGACCTGCGATTCTGGTGAACCCGGTATCCGATGCCGGCGCCACGAGCCGCTCGGTGTATCTGCCCGCGAATACGAACTGGTACGATTTCTGGTCGGGCGCGACGCTTCAAGGCGGTCAGAAGGTGATGGCGGCGGCGCCCATCGATCGCATCCCCCTTTACGTGAGGGCAGGTTCGATTCTGCCGATGGGACCGGTTATGCAGTACGCGACGGAGAAGCCGGCCGATCCGATCGAGTTGCGCGTCTACCGCGGCGCCGACGGGACATTCGAGCTCTACGAAGACGAGAACGATAACTACAACTACGAGATGGGAGCGTTTGCGACGATCCCGATGACCTGGAGCGAGGCGAAGAGGACCCTGACGATCGGAGCTCGCCAGGGATCATTCCCGGGCATGCTGCAGCGCCGCACGTTCCGCGTGATCTTCGTGGCCCAAAGTCACGGCGCCGGGGCCGCCGAAAGCGCAACGGCCGACCGGACCATCACCTACACCGGCGCGGCCGTCGACGTCGCCGCGCCCTGACGTGTGCGTCGCTCATCTTGCAGTCGGTCGGGTGCGCTCGTCGACGTGAGTGGCGTCGGGCTGTACGTCGATGACCAGGATCTCGGGGTGACACAGAAATCGCAGACGAGGCGCTTCGTCGCGCTCGAGCCCGACACCGCGCGAAACGACCAGCGTTCGGCCTTGGGAAAGAACGGTGGTGCCTGCGGCCCACGACCGAGGCACGCTCGAGAACGTGATGAGAGGCCCCACCCAGGGAAGCCTCACCTGCCCGCCGTGCGTGTGGCCGGCGACGAGAAGATCGGCTTGCACGTCGCCCAGTGCGAAGTCGGGCGCATGCCCGAGGACGATGTGAAACCGCTCCGTCGCCGGAACGCGCAGACTCGAATCGAAGGAATCCTCTTCCGATAGACCGGTGACGCGCAGTTCGCCGATGTCGATATCGCGCGTGTCACCGAAAGTGACGACCGGCAGTCCCCCGAAAATCGTCTCCCAACCCGGAGGATCGACATTGCCCTGAACCGCATACACGCCGAGCGGCGCCGCCATGCCGACTTCTTTCATCAAGGCGCGAAGCGCCAGCCGGTGACGATCGAGGTGCGTCTGTGCGACCTGCACATAGTCGCCGGCGAAAAGGACGATGTCCGGCTTCTGTTGGAGTGCTGTGACGAAGGCCTTCTTTTCATAAGCGCCGACACCGTCAGTTTGGACATCGGCGAGTACCACAATCCTGAGCGGCTTTTCAAGCCGACCTGAGACGACCGGCACGTGCGATACCTCGAGGTCTCGAGGTTCGATGAGGAATGCGTCGACGCCGACGAGGGCGACGGCGGCACTGACGAAAAGCATGCTGCTCGCGATCACAGGGCTGGACTTCCAGCCGCGAATGCCGAGTACTGCCGAGATCGCGACTCCGTGGACGAAGATCGCGTAACAGAGAAGCCTCATTACGCCAAACAGGTCCCTGGCGAGCGCGAGCGCGAGGATGGACGCGACGAGGCCGAACACGCTGGCTCCGATGGCGAGGCGTCGAGCGCCGAGTGGATTCGCCACCCGCAAGAACCAGATGTCGATGGCGAGGAGCACGGCGTTATAGGCCAAGTCCATTTTGTCTCGTCAGAGGCTCTGTGAACGAATGGGGATTCCGGTGTGAGTAACTTCGTCACGCGCTCGGCGCCTGATGCGCTCGAACCGTGGACCAGCACGACGCGCACCGGGCGTTCGAAGGAGTCATCTCCTATAGGACACATGATGTTTCGCGCCCACGCAAGCTAGCATTACTGCCGCAGATTTCCGCTACCAGATCGATCGTCGGAGCGGCCATAAGCCCACTT
>WNGB01014920.1_pt1 | contig 11411 bp, 5 predicted proteins | sample 5400681 | NCBI WGS metagenome assembly WNGB01 (sample SAMN13153367, study PRJNA577476) | soil metagenome | isolation source: 115 cm soil or saprolite under grassland replicate 2 | place: USA:California | collected 2016-06-15 | reverse complement strand
GCGCGCAGATGAGCCGGGCTCAATGGCCTTGATCCCGCAAAATGTTCCGACGCTCCCTGCACATTTAGCCGCGTCTCTTAAGCAGCTGGTAATCGAAAAACGTCGGTCGAACCAAGGTTTCGATCTCGCAGTGCGCGACGGCAAGACCGAGTTCACCTTTTTTAAGGTTGAAGGAGCCCAGTACGATTACAACGCTAACGCGCGGTCGCTTAGCATTGCAGATGCTCGACTTCTTATTTCGAAACAGTTTGCTGACGCGCTCGGCCGCCCATCGGATGCCGGCTCAATGATTGGAAAAATTTCAGTGGGCGCAGCGATGCAGCCGATCGAGATCACGCAAGTGTTGAACGGCAAGTCTAAGTCGGTGGTCGTGCCCCCGTTGAGCCAGCGTGCCGGTCCGGGAGCGCCTACTCTGGTGGCGGGGCCCGATATCATCGTTGGGGACATGCCGGACTTGGAACAATTCGGCAGCGCGGGATCACAAGTCGGCCTGGCGGTGGCGACGACTTCCTGCAACAACGGGGACGAGCCGGTCAATTTTCACGAATTGCCAAGTACAGACCATCCGCTCGTTCCGCAAAATCTTTATCGGATGAGCGGTGGCGCAGATAACACCCAGCGGATGGAACAAATTGGTCAGTCCTGGATGAAACACACGTTCGGCGCAAGCGAACTCGACGAGTGCAACCTTGGCTGCGACACCAGTAATTGCACTCAGTTCTTACAGCTATGTCCGGGCTGCTCCGATCCGTATAATGCCAGCCAGAACGGCACCTACAGCCTGATTGGTTCGCGTGCCTGGGTAAATCCTTTCACCGGATCTTTCCCATCTAATGCAAACAACCACAGCGGCCACGCACATAACGGCGCATCGCACCGGATTCGCGTTAATATCGATGATCTGAACACCACGCTCAATCCGGGTGCAAGCTATTTCGTTGAAGTGCAATACCTGACGCCGCTTGAATACCAGTGGTGTCAGTCGCATCCCGGGGAATGCAACATGTATAACAACGCTTCCTACCGTAAGTTCCTTGTTAGCGGTACAACGAACTTCACATTTTCCCCGCTTGGCGCGACCGTGAGAATGCAGCCTGCCATCATGGCTTGGACAGGGGCGACGGTAAATCAGGCGGAGCCTGATCCGGGAAACGACGGCATCTGGTTTATGGGCTACAAAGTGACCAATCCCACGCCGGGAGTCTATCACTATGAGTACGCCCTGTACAACCAAAATCTCGATCGCAGCATTCAATCCTTTAGCGTGCCCTTGGGTGCTGGAGCCAATGTCAGTAACATCGGATTTCACGCGCCGCCTCAGGAACCTGGCTGGGCAAACGACGGCACGTTTAACAACCTGGGTTACAGCAGCATGCCTTGGACCGTCACTCAGACGAGTGATTCCATAACCTGGAACAGCGAAACGTTTGCGCAGAATCAGAACGCGAACGCGATCCGCTGGGGCACAATGTATAACTTCCGGTTTGACGCCGATCAACCACCGGGGATTACGAACGCGACAGTGGGATTCTTTAAGACAGGGTCGCCCATGATGGTTGCAATCCAGGCGCCTGCAGGGGGCGGGACGCCTACGCCGACACCAACCGCCACAGCCACGGCAACAGCGACTGCCACTCCGCGGCCCACTCCGACACCGAGGTCAAACCCAGCGCCAAGGCCTCGTCCAACCGCGCCACCGCGCCCCTAGCCCTGCTCCCGCACACTGAGCGAAAAGTAAAGAGTTTGTTAGAAATCGTTTTTTGCTTGTATCACGAGCACGTGAGAAAAATGACCACTTAATCTCCGCCACGCACCTAACAGAAGAATCCACCACAATGTCAAAGATATGGATTAACGGTTTCGCCTTGGTGTCAGTTCTTTTTTTCGCGTACGCTTCGGCAAATAACGCGAGTCAACCCAAACAAAACGCTTCCCAAGCGCTGACTGGAACACTGCAAAAGATGATTGTGGAAAACGCGAGCGTAACGATGCAACTCGACCTGAACGGATTGAATGGGAGCAATTCTCTCGTGGCAAGGCCCGTCACGTTGCACTTCGCTGCGGCGCCCAATTCTTTCTTCCCTGTTCTTGTCTTTAACGACTTGTTACGTGGGCTCCAGCACGGCTCATTGGCACTGGCTTTGCAAAACTCCTCTTCGGCCGGGGTAAACGCCTCCGGCTATAGCAATCTGCCTGCCGCATTACGCTCGTCTCTTAAGCGGCTGGCACTTGAAAAACTTCCTTCAGGTCAAGGCTTCGATCTTGCAGTTCGCGATAGCAATACAGGATTCATTTTTTTCAATATTGAAGGACACCAGTACAATTACGATGCTGCGGCTCAGTCGTTTACCATCACTGGAGGCAGGCTTCTCGTACCAAAACAGTTTGCCAGCACACTGGGTATTCCATCAGAGGCAGGCTTATTGGCCGGAACAATTTCAATCGCCGCGGCGATGCGACCGATCCGGATCGACCAGCTTGTCAGGGGCGAAACGAAATCGACGATCCTGCCTCCCAGGCAACATGCAGTCGGTCCCGGAGTGCCAGATCTTGTGCCCGGTCCGGATGTTATTGTTGGAGATGTCGAGGACGTGGCACAATTTAATTCTCCTGTCGGCACGCAGGTTGGGCTGGCGATAGGGACAGACTCTTGCAACAACGGCGATCAGCCAATCAATTGGTTTGCGCTGCCTAACACTGATCATCCTGTCGTTCCGCAGAACCTCTATCGCATGAGCGGAGGCGCCAGCAACGATGCCCGCTTCGAACAAATCGGCCAGTCATGGATGAAACACACGTTCCTGGCATTACAGGACAGTGTGTGCGGCAGCTGTAACACAAGCCCCCCTTGTAACCCAGGTCCACAGCTGTGCCCGGGCTGTTCTGACCCATACACGTCAGGCCTGAATGGCGATCAAAACAGCATCGGGTCGCGCGCCTGGGTTAACCCTTTCACGGGTTCTTTTCCGTCGACTGCCAATAATCACAGCGGCCACAGCCATAATGGCGTGTCGCACCGGATCCTAGTGGAGACGAGTGATCTGGTCCCAGGGCAAAATCTGGGAGCCAGCTATTTTGGTGAAGCTGCCTACATCAGCCCGCATGAATATGCGTGGTGCCAATCGCACCCGACGCAATGCAACATGTTTAACAATTATTCGTATCGTCGGTTCTCAGTTACCGGCGGGCCTACCTTTTTCAACTTTCCGCCCGTCGGTTCTACGGTCCGAATGCAAGCTGCCATCCAAGCCTGGGCACCTACGGGCGCCACAGTCAATCAGATTGAACCCGATCCGGGTAACGACGGCATTTGGTTGATGGGCTACAAAATAACCAACCCGTCTGCCGGCGTATGGCATTATGAGTATGCCCTCTTTAACATGAACCTCGACCGCGGAATTCAATCCTTCAGTGTGCCCCTGAACGGCGGAGTTAATGTAAACAACATCGGTTTCCATGCTCCGCCTCAGCATCCCGGCTGGGCAAATGATGGCACCCTGGGAGATGCTGGATATAGCAGCGCACCATGGAGTGTTACTCAGGCCCCAGATTCCATTACCTGGAACACGGAAACGTTTGCGCAGAACCAGAACGCGAACGCGATTCGCTGGGGCACATTGTATAACTTCCGGTTTGACGCCGATCAGCCGCCGCAAGCTGCCAATGCCACGATCGGGTTCTTTAAAACAGGGTCGCCGATGATGGTTGCAATCCAAGCCCCCGCAGGTGGCACACCTACGCCAACACCTACTGCCACGGCCACGGCAACAGCGACTGCCACCCCGCGGCCCACTCCGACACCGAGGTCGAACCCATCGCCAAGGCCTCGTCCAACTCCTCTGCCGCGCCCCTAGCCCTGCTCCCGGGGGCCAGATCGAGAAGCGAGGTTTTCGAAAAATGTTTTTTTGCGTCTGTCGCGAGCACGTGAGAGAAATTACCACTTAATCTCCACCAGGAGAATCCACATTATGTCAAAGATAACCCTTACCGGCTTCGCGCTGCTGTCAGTCCTGTTTTTCGGAAACACCTCGGAGAATTACGCAGCACAACCCAAGCAAAACGCTTTCGACGCATCCACCGGGACGCTTCAGAAAATGATCGTCGAAAATGGAAGCGTGACACTGAACCTCGATCTCAACGGATTGAACGGAAGCAACGCCCTGGTCACGAGACCCGTCACGCTACAGTTCGCTGTCTCGACGAATTCGTTTTTTTCGATTCTCGTCTTCAACGACCAGTTGCGCGGGCCCGAGCCGGGCTCAATCGCGCTGGTCTCGGAAGTCCGACCAAATTCGCTGCTTCCCGCCCCGCTGGCCGCATCTCTCAAGCAGCTTATCGTCGAGAAACTTTCGCCTGGCGCAGCGTTCGATCTCGCTGTGCGCGACGGCAGAACCGGTCTGACGTTTTTTAATGTCGAAGGACATCAATACAATTACCAGGCTAATGGACAGTCGCTTAACATCCAAGCGGGACGGCTTCTGATCTCAGACGAGTTTGCAAGGATGCTGGGCCGGCCATCGGATGCCGGTGCGAACGTTGGCAGCATTTCGATCGGCGCCGCAATGCAGCCGATCGAGATCAGGCAACTGGTTAACGGTGAGACGAAATCGGTGGTGATGCCCCCGTTAAACGGGACAGCCGGTGGTGAAACGCCCCAACTGGTGCCTGGTCCCGATGTGATCGTTGGAGAACTGCCGCAGCTGCAGCAGTTCGGAAACGATACTATAAATCATTTTGTCGGGCTGGGCGTGGCAACCACTTCCTGCAATAACGGCAACGAGCCGCTCCATTGGTTCTCATTGCCACAGACCGATCATCCGGTGATCCCGCAAAATCTCTATCGCATGAGCGGCGGGAGCGATAACAACGAGCGCTTCGAACAAATCGGCCAGTCGTGGTTGAAACATGCGTTCCTGGCATTGGAGAACAACGCCTGTGGCTTTGGCTGTGACACCAGCGGTTGTACCACCGGTTCCAACCTCTGCCCCGGTTGCTCCGATCCGTATTCGGCTAGCTTAAACGCGAATCAAAGCGGCATCGGCTCACGCGCGTGGGTGAATCCATTTACGGGATCGTACCCGTCGACGGCAAATAATCACAGCGGGCACAGTCACACGGGTACAGCGCACCGGGTCACAGTAGCGAGCAGCGATCTGAACCCATCCCAGAATCCCGGCGCGACCTACTTTGCCGAAGCTCAGTATGTCACCCCACATGAATACTCATGGTGCCAGCAGCATCCCGCGGAATGCAACATGTATAACAACGCATCCTACCACCAGTTCAGCGTAAGCGGCAGCGGGGACAACTACTCGTTTTCCGCTGTTGGTTCGACAGTGCGGATGCGGCCTGCTATCTCGGCGTGGGCCATCACCGGCGCCTTTTTGAACCAAATCGAGCCTGACCCGGGAAACGACGGCATCTGGTTCATGTGCTACAAAGTGACCAATCCAGCTCCCGGAGTCTGGCACTATGAGTATGCCTTGTATAACGAGAACCTGGACCGAGCTATCCAATCGTTTAGTGTGCCCTTGGGGCCGGGCGTCAACATCAGTAACATCGGCTTTCATGCGCCGCCGCAGGAGCCGGGCTGGGCAAATGACGGCACGTTTAACAATCAGGGTTACAGCAGTGCTCCCTGGACTGTGACCCAGGCAGCTGATTCCATAACATGGAACAGTGAAACATTTGCGCAGAATCAAAACGCAAATGCGATTCGCTGGGGCACACTTTATAATTTCCGGTTTGACGCCGATCAGCCGCCAGAAAAAGCAAATGCGATGGTCGGCTACTTCAAGACGGGATCGCCCACGACAGTTGCGATCCAGGGACCTTCCGGGAACGGCTCACCAACTCCAACTCCGACCCCCACCGCAACTGCCACTGCGACGGCAACTCCAACCGCGACGGCTAGCACAACACCGACTGCCACACCGCGGCCTACTCCCACCCCAAGGCTCAGTCCGCCACCGAGACCCCGCCCCACTCCTCTGCCGCGCCCGTAGCTAGTGAGACTGGGTGGCAGCGAATGGTAAATTGCAGAGTGGCGACATGACCGTGTAAACAAGAACATTCGGGTGGCGGTAAACTTTTGGAAGAATTTTCTTTACTTTCGCCCTCAGACCATGAGAAAAAATGACTTCTCTCAAGCTTAGCCACACTCACCATAACCAGAGGAATCCATTACAATGTCAAAGTTAACGCTCACCGGTCTCGCGCTCCCGCTGTTCCTGCTCTTTGCCTCACCGCCGGCGAGCGCCCCAAAGGCTTTCGGCGCAATGAAGGAGACTGCCGAAAGTCAGAAGCAGACCGGGACGCTTCAAAAGATGATCGTCGAAAGCGGCAGCGTGACAATGGATCTTGATCTCAACCGCTTGAATGGAATGGGCTCCGCTCCGGGGCGACCCACAACACTGCGGTTTGCCGTCGCGGCCAATTCGTTTTTTCCAATTTTGGTTTTCAACGACCTGTTGCGCGGTCCCGAGCCGGGATCGATGGCCTTGGTTCCGGCCGGGAACAACGCTTTCGGCTATAGTCTACCTGCGACGCTGCGCGCGTCTCTCAAGCAGCTCGTAATCCAAAAACTTCCGTCGGCAGAAGATTCCGATTTGGCCGTACGCGACGGGAAGACGGGATTCACGTTTTTCAATATCGAAGGATCCCAATACGACTACGATGCAAAGGCGCAGTCGCTCAGCATCACCGGCGGCCGGCTGGTGGTCTCCAAAGAGCTCGCCAAGTCCCTTGGGCATGCGTCACAGTTCGGCGCAGTCGCGGGGCGCATCTCGATCGGCGCAACGATGCAACCCGTGGAGATCACACAGCTCGACCAGAACGGCGACGTGAAATCCGCGAGACTGCCCCCGCTTCAGCGGCCGTTGCCCGGAACTGTCCCCGGCCCGGACGTAATCGTCGGCGAGCTGATCGGCCTGGTGCAATTGACCAGTGGTGCAGTAAATGGCCGCGTGGGGATCTCTTTGGGAACCGATGCCTGCAACAAAGGGACGGAGGACGTGGATTGGTTTGCCCTGCCGAACAGCGACCATCCCTTTATTCCGCAGAATGTTTACCGAATGAGCGGCGGCGCCACTAACGACGACCGGTTCGAGCAAATCGGCCAGTCGTGGGGTAAGCATGCGTTCACAGCGGCATCGTCAAACACCTGCGGCTTTGGATGCAATGGTGTAGGCGGCAGCCATCTTGGGTCCGGCTGTTCCGATGCATACGGTGCCGGTTTAAACGGCAGCCAAACCGGCATTGGTTCGCGCGCATGGGTCCATCCATTCACCGGATCTTTTCCAGGTTCTACAGCCAACAATCACAGCGGTCACGTTCATGACGCAACGTCTCACCGAATTCTGGTGGAGACGAGTGACCTGATTCCTGACCAGAACCAAGGCGCCCTCTATTTTGCCGAAGCGGAATACATCGTCCCGCACGAATACACCTGGTGCCAAAGTCATCCGGGCCAGTGCAACATGTACAACAATGCTTCTTACGAACGGTATAACGTGAGTGGCGGCCCTACAAACTTCACCTTTAGCGCGGTTGGCACCACCGTGCGCGAGCAGCCAGCGATCATGGCCTGGACCGGCGCGACGGTAAACCGACAGGAGCCTGACCCGGGAAATGATGGTATCTGGTTCATGGGCTTCAAAGTAACGAACCCCAGTGCCGGCGTCTGGCACTATGAATATGCTCTCTACAACCAGAACCTCGATCGCTCTATCCAATCTTTCAGCGTGCCTGTTGGACCCGGGGTAAACATCTCGAACATTGGTTTTCATGCGCCGCCTCAGCATCCTGCCTTCGCAAATGACGGAACGTGTAACAGCCAGGGATATAGCAGCATGCCGTGGACTGTTACCCAAAACGCAAGCTCTATCACTTGGAACAGCGAAACCTTTGCGCAGAATTGTAATGCAAACGCGATTCGCTTTGGCACGCTGTATAACTTCCGGTTTGATGCCGATCAGCCGCCCAACCCAACGAACGCGACGGTAGGCTACTTTAAGACCGGCTCGCCGACGGTTGTTGTAGTTCAGGCAGCTGGGAACGTTCCGTTGCCGTCGCCAACCCCGACCCCGACAGCGAGCCCTTCTCCCACATCAACAGCAACGCCTACAGCTACGGCAACCCCAACGGTGTCACCTTGCCAAATCGGTATTACACAGGGTGCTGGTACCATTGTGCCCGGCGGGACCGATATCGGCAATCATTGCGACGACTGTATCACCACTATCGCCCTGCCATTCCCTTTCACCTTCTACGGCCAAACCTTCACATCCGTCAACCTGTCGTCCAATGGCAATGCACAGTTCACCACAACCGATACGACGTTTACTAACACTTGCCTGCCATGGACCGGCCACGACTACACGATCTTTCCATACTGGGACGACCTGTATACGGTCAATAGCGGGTTCGGCATATTCACATCGATAAGTGGCACTGCTCCCAACCGCATCTTCAACATTGAGTGGCGGGCGCAGTATTTTCCGGGAAGCGGCAGTGCCAACTTCGAGCTGAGATTGTATGAAGGGCAGAGTAATCGCTTCGACGTGATTTATGGAACAGTGACTGGCGGCAACACATCGGCCACAGCCGGGGTGCAGTTTAACGACGTCTGTTTTACTCAGTACTTCTGCAACGGCTCAGGTGGCCAACCTACCGGCGGCTGGACCACCGGTCCAACAGGGGGTACGCCGACCCCAACACCAACAGCTACCGCGACAGCTACAGCTACGGCTACAGCGACAGCCACGGCTACGGCTACTTCAACAGCTACAGCGACTGCGACAGCGACCGCTACGGTTTCGCCTACGGCTACACCCTCAGGTACGCCGCCATGCAACCTTGGCTGGTCGGCGGGACAAGCTTTCCCCAGCGTCCAAGCTCGCTCGGTGGGTGTCTATTTCGGTGGGGCCTTGGGCCCAAGGTTTTACGCCATGGGCGGGCGCTCGGCCGATACAGCCGGAAGCGACTTCACACATCCGTTTGAGTACACCCCATTCAACAACACCTGGGTCACCAAGACAGCCACTTATCCTGATAACCAGGTCAACAACATGGCTTGCGGTGTCCTCACCGTTTCAGGCTCTCAGTTGATCTATTGTGTAGGCGGCTCGGCAGCCGGAGCGACGACTGCGACAGGCCGCGTGTTCTTCTACAGCCCGGCGAGCGACACCATCACCACGCTAACCGGTGCAGACGACTGGCCGGGCGCACAAGGCACAATTCTACCCGGCGGATTTTCGGTGTTTAACAACAAGCTCTACATCCTGGGCGGGTTCAACATCAATGTAGCTTCCACGAACCAGATCTGGCAGTTTGATCCTACTGCTGCGGTAGGCTCGAAATGGCTGCAGAGAGTGAACACTCCGGTGGGAATCATGTACGCTCCGACGGCAACCATAGGTAACGCCATCTATGTGGGTGGGGCATCGGATTACCAGGGCGGCTTGGTGATTGACACCACTAACTCATTCAAGTTTGACCCCGTGGCTAACACTACCAGCTCGATAACAGCCATTCCACGGGCTACGGGTGAGACACGAGGGCTTACATTCAACGGCAAGATGTTGGTGATGGGCGGAGGTAGAGTGGCGCCCAATCCGTCAAACGAGGTGGATGCGTACGATCCGGTCACGAACACGTGGTCGGTAAACATTCCGGTTCCAGCATTTATGACTGCGCGCCGCAACTTTGCCGTCGACACCGGGCCAAACTTTGTCAATGGAAGCGGGATCTGGCTAGCAGGCGGTTACGCGCCTACGAGCCCGACGGACTCGACGGAAGTGTTCTGTGGTCCTGGGCTTACACCTACACCCACGCCCACAGCGACAGCTACCTCCACGCCCAGACCGACACCCACCGCGAGGCCAGAGCCCTCGACGAGACCGCGGCCGACTCCGGCGCCGCGGCCATGACGGGAAAGCTGGGAGTTTATGGTTGATCGCTTAGGTGATCAGTTGTAGCCGGGATCGGTGATCCCGGTTGAAACTCGACATTTTTTGGCGGGATCGGTGATCCCGGCACCGAGCAACACCATTCCCCCAACTGCCACCCCATCAGCGACAGCAACAGCTACAGCAACGCCAAGAGCAACGCATACACCGACAGCTACGCCCACTGCTACGCCTACAGCCACCGTTACTCCCACGGCTACGGCAACACCTACACCTACCTCTACTCCGAGACCTACACCTACACCAAGGTCTAGCCCGCCAGCAAGACCTCGGCCAACTCCTCCGCCGCGCCCGTAACGGGGGACGATGCACTGGTGGAACGCTTTGTCCTCCGTAAAGGAGCATGGCTCCCACGGAGCTTTACGCTCAACGCGTTGGTAAACATAACTGCGGCTTCGCCGCCTGATATTTGCGCCTTCGGCGATTACTTGTCATCGTCTTCAGAGAAGCCGATCCACCTCCTGTTGATTGGGGCGCCTCAGGATTTTTCATAATCTTCTTTACTTTCGCCGTGACGGCATGAGAGAAATTACCTCTTCAACTTTCACCCACGCTCACCGCAACCAGAGGACTCCTCCATCATGTCAAAGTTAACGCTCACCGGTCTCGCGCTCCCTTTGTTCCTGCTCTTTGCCTCGCCCCAAGCGAGCGCCCCAAAGGCTTTCGGCGGTACAAAGAAAGTTGCCCAGAGCCAGGGGCAGAGCGGGACGCTTCAAACGATGATCGTCCAAAACGGAAGCGTCACAATGGATCTTGATCTCGGACGGTTGAATGGAATCGGCTCCGCACCGCAATCAACCGCCAGACTGCAATTCGCTGTCGCGGCCAATTCCTTCTTCAGCATTTTGGTCTTTAACGATCTTCTGCGCGGCCCGGACCATGGCTCAATGGCGCTGGTCCCACAAAACTCTGCGCCGGCTCTTCCTGTGTCGCTAGGCGCTTCCATTAGGCAACTCGTAATCGAAAAACTTCCTTCCGGCGCAGCATTCGATCTTGTCGTGCGCGACGGCAAGACCGGGTTCGTATTCTTCAATGTCGAGGGCAATCGTTACGATTACGATCCCAACGCCCAGTTGCTAAGAATCACCGGAGGACGCCTACTGATCTCGAACGAATTCGCGAAGGCCCTAGGCCGCCCGTCAGACGCCAGCTCAGTCGCCGGTCAAATCTCGCTCGGCGCAACCATGGAACCGATCGAAATCAACCATCTCGACGAAAACGGTAATGTAAAATCCGCCTCGTTACCGGCGCTGGACCAACCTCTTCCTGGGACCGTTCCCGGTCCCGATGTCATCGTGGGCGAGCTGCTTGATTTTGTGCAATCCGACCCTGGCTCTGTCGGGGGCCGCGTCGGCCTCGCCCTCGGGACCGATGCGTGCAACAAAGGGACGGAGAACGTAAATTGGTTTGCCTTGCCGAACAGCGACCATCCGTTTATTCCGC
>WNGB01012703.1_pt1 | contig 11411 bp, 9 predicted proteins | sample 5400681 | NCBI WGS metagenome assembly WNGB01 (sample SAMN13153367, study PRJNA577476) | soil metagenome | isolation source: 115 cm soil or saprolite under grassland replicate 2 | place: USA:California | collected 2016-06-15 | reverse complement strand
TCCAGGCCAAGGTGGACCGGAGCAAGATGCGAGACACTGGGCACGGCCGGCTCCTTCCGTATGTGGCTCCGTCCGCGCCATCGTGGATGACCCACGCACTGGTTACCTGCGGAACGGGCCGGCCGCTCCATGCTGACTAGGCGACATCAGGCGGCGGGTGCGGGCTAGGGATCTCGCCACGCGGCCGGCCGTCGCGGACGAGGCTGCCCAGGTCAGGAACGGCCTTGCGTGGTGGCGTGGGCAGCTACAGCGGGTGGCGAGCCTCACCGACGCCATCCCAGCGGACCTGCGCGCCTGGGCGCTGGCCGAGGTTCGCAAGACAAACGACGTGGGGCTGCTCCGTCTGCGGGACATGGCTGGCGAAGAATGGGGCAACCCAGTAACGATCGCGGTGGCGCGGCAGGAACTGGACCGCCTTACCCGCTTGAGGCTCACCGACCATCCTGAGCCGTCGGGTCCATTGCTCCAGCTGATGCTCGGATCACTGGCTGTAGAGGAGTTCAACCGGCGGCTCGCCCGACGGTTGGAGGCGGCCATCGTCGACCCGCCTACCTACCTGCTGGCCATGCTCGGGCGCTATCCCCCCTCGGACGCGGCACAGCTCACTTGGACCCAGGCTGCTCTTGATGTGGAGGACTTCCGCCTCGAATACCAGATAACCGACGCCCAGCAGGCCCTCGGTGCTGCCGACATCGCCATGCCCCTGGACCAGCGCGAGCGGTTCCACACGCTGAACCGGTCGCTGGCCCAGGCTCGGATCGAACTGGATCGGGCCGAGTTGAGGCGGACGGGTAGCGCCGACAGCTGGGGCCGGCGCAGCAGCGGGGCCGCAAACTCCAAGCCCAATCAACCCGCAGACCAGCAGGAGCCGGACGAAGGCCTGCCGAGGGATGTGCCGGCCCGTCTGCCGGGCGCTGGCACGGTTGAGGCTGGTACGGACTCCCGGCCGGACGAACGGCTTGCGGAGCACCTGCGTGGCCTCGCCCAGGTGCTGCCGGCGTCGACCCGGGCGGCCGCAGCCGGGCTTCTCGACGAGGACCTGGCCGCCCGTTGGCAGACCGCCATGGCGTACAGCCTCGACCGTGACCTTGGCCCGCCCATTGAGCTCCAGTTCCACACCAAGATCGAGGTTGGCCCCGACGGCGGCTCGTTTCGGGTGCGCAGCCACGATCCCAGCCTGCCGACCGTAGCGGCGCCGGTACCGCTGCTGGAGGCGGCAGCCATGATTGAGGAGCTTGACCGCCGGGTGGAGGCCAAAGTGCAGGCGGCGATCGCCGACCCGCCCGCCTACATCCTGCGTGCGCTGGGTTCCTGGCCCCACGACCCCGGCGCGAGTGCGCTCTGGGAAGTGGAGGCGGTCGAGATCGAGCAGTACCGGTTGGTGACTGGCACCAGCGATCCTACTCATCCGCTGGGGCCGCCAGAGCCGCCGGGCAACTCCTGGCGGCAGTGCTGGCGACGAGCACTCACCCAGAACCTCGCCCAGTGTGGGTCGACGTGGATGCGTTACCGCCACAGCGTGTTCGGGTCAGCAGAAGAGCGCGCCGACGTGGCGGATATTGTCGCCTCGGCCACGGATCCATGGCTGAGCGTACGGCCCGGCGCCACGATGCTCGCCGAGCACGAGAACCTCTCGACATCGACACTGCGCTCTCGGGTAGTCCATGCGGCGGCGCTGCTTGCTGGCTCCTGGCCGCCCAGCCGGTCCGGGGAGCTGGCCGCCGCCCGCGGTCGCAACGTCAAACTCGAACGCTATGCGGAAGAGCAGCGTCTCCTGCTCGACGCCGCGCAGCCCCGGGGGGCGCGGCCTGGCTTGGCCATCACGCCACGTGCCAGGGCAGCCCGAGCCGCCGTCAAGGCGATCATCGGCAAGCACGCACAGGCCTTGGAACGCCTCCACGAGCGGCTCGCCGACGTCGCCCGCGAGATCGCCCGGCTCGAGCGGGCCCAGGACGCCTACCTTGACTGGCGCAGCGAGCATGGCCGGTCGGTGGCGCAGGGCCAGGCGGCCGGGCAGGTGCTGCAGGCACGTGAGGACCGGCTCCTCGATGAGATGGCCGTTTATCCGCCGGCGTACCTGCTGGTCGAACTCGGCCCGCCACCAGCCAACCCGGAGGGCCGCGCGGCGTGGCGGCGTGGCGCGCAGGCCCTCGAGTGCTACCGCGCCACCTACCGCATCTACGACCCGTACCGCACGCTGGCAGACGACGTGCAGGGGGTCGCCACGATGGGTGTGCGCTGGTGGGAGAGGGAGCGTGACCGTGTCCGCGAGGAGGTCGGTGGGGTGCGCCGGGCGATCACCGAGAGCCTTGCCCACGAACTCGACCGGGGCCAGGCCCTGCCTGGCCCCGGGGATCGTCCGGGCCCGATCAACGAGTGATGAGCATGGTCGCATCGGCTCGGCGGTGGTTCGCCAGCCCGACCGCCGACTGGTCGCCTGATTCCCCCGCTCGGGGCCATCCCGGGCCAGGCAGTGGCTTCGCCGACAGGAACTGCCCCTTGGCAGCGGCCAGGCAACTCTGCCGGTAAGCCACCTCTCAACCCAGATTGATGGCCGGTCAGTCTTTCTAAACTGAGGTTGACAGCTCTGACGCCTCAGTTTATGGTTGGCCGGCTGTCAGTTTACGATCCGTCCCGATCTATCAACCCAGGTGAATCGAAGCTGGATCACGGCGGCCGGTTCCCGGGTCGCACTCCTCTGGGAAGAAGGGGGTGAACGCTGTGCGGCGCCGCACGCCCAGGCGCACCCGAAGTCCCGAGTGGGGCTAGGGATCAGCGGTGGCGACCTCCTTTCGCCAATGTCCCCCACCGGCGGCCGGGGGCCGGCGTGCCCCCCGGGCAGCTCACCTCAACCGGAGGACCGGGCGCCCCCAACCACCGGCCCCCTGGCCGCCCCTTCGAAAATCAGCCCTCCCCCTTTCCTTATTTGGAGGTGCACATGCAAGTGTCGGTGATCGGTGTCGGCCAGATGGGCGGCGCCATCGCGAAGCGGCTGGTTGCGGTGGGCTACCGACCAGTCGTCGCCTACGACGTCGACCCCGAGAAGGTAAACAAGCTCGCCATCATCGGCGTGACCGCCGCAGCGAGCGTGGAGGAGGCCGCTGCCGACAGCGACGTGGTACTCACGATGGTCCCCAACGACGCAGCGCTCGAGGAGGTCACGCTCGGGCCCAAGGGGATCCTCGAGACGCTTCCCCCCGACGGCATCCACGTCGGGATGAGCACCGTGTCGCCGCGGATCAGCCGGGAGCTGGCCGAGTTGTACTGCGAGGCCGGCAAGACCTATCTCGCTGCCACGGTGATCGGCCGGCCCGACCGGGCCCAGGCAGGCAAGCTGGGCGTCTTCGTCGCCGGCCAGCCCGCCGCCAAGCGCCGGGTCGCAGGCATCCTTGAACACCTCAGCGCGTCCATCGCCGACCTCGGCCCAAAGCCCGAGCTGGCCAACGCGGCCAAGCTCGTGGCCAACGACCACATCGCCGGAACCCTGGTCAACCTGGGGCAGTCCGCAGCCCTGGCACGTGCCTGCGGCGTCCGTCCCGGGGAGGTGTTCCGGCTGCTCCGCGACTGCGGGGCGTTCGGCGGGGCGACCTGGCTCACCTACAGCCTGGCAGCCGCCACCCACAACCACAGGACGGCGCTGTTCCCGGCCAAGCTCGCCCAAAAGGACCTCGACCTGATCGGGGACCTGGCCGAGGTCGTCGGCCTCCGCCTGCCGGTGACCGAGCTGGCAAGCGACCTGCTTGAGGCGGCGATCGCCAACGGCAAGGGACGCCAGGACTGGTCGGTGGTCATGGAGGAACTCGCCGATCAGTGCCGGAAGGCCGGCCAGCCGGCCTAGCTGGGCCGCGATCCCGAAGGTGCGCGCCGATGCCAGCCTCCCGAGCAGGCAACCCGCCGACAGGCGGGACACTTCGCCATCTCGCCGTGCTCGCGTTCGCGGCGCTGGCGGTTGCGGCCAACTTCACCAACTACGGCGCGGTGATCCCGGCCCTCCGCGCCGAGCTGCACGTCAGCGCCGCGCAGGTCGGGCTGCTGTCGACCCTGCTGTACGTGGGGATCGGCGTCACCTACCTGCTGGGTGGGCTGCTGGTCGACCGGTTCGGGCCACGGCGGGTGCTGTGCCTGGCCTTGCTGGTGGTGGCTGCGGGCGGCGGGCTGCTGCCGGCCGTCCCGCAGCTTGCCTGGGTCGTCGCCTGCCGGCTTGTGGTCGGCCTTGGCGCGGGCGTGGCGATCCTCGCCGGCTCCCAGGCAGCCCGGCTCACTGGCCGGGCCGCGCTCGGCCAAGGCGTGTTCGGCGGGGCGATGCAGGCCGGCGCCGCTGCTGGCCTGTTCGCCACCCCGACGCTGGTGCAGGTGGCCGGCTGGCGAGGCGCGTTCCTGGACTGGGCATTGCTTGCACTGGCCGCCAGCGGCACCTGCGGGCTGCTGATGCAACCCGACCCGCCCACCAGGCGGACCCGGCGCCGCCGGCTGGCCGCGGCGGTCCGCTCCAGGCCGCTATGGGCGCTCGGCGTGGTCCACCTTGCCACCCTCGGACTCGGCCAAGCCGTGGCGCCCTGGCTGGCAGTCTATCTGACCGCCGCCTACCCACAGCTCCCGCTCGCCCGCGCGGCTCGGCTCGGCGCGGCTGGCCTGCTGATCGGCACGCTGATCCGTCCCCTCGGCGGGGCGCTGATCAGCCAGTGGCACGTCCGGCACCAGAGCCTGCAGCGCGCCGGCACCCTGCTGGCCGTGGTTGGCATGGCCGCGCTCGCGCTGCCTGGCCAGATGCCATGGTTGACCGCCGTCGGTCTCGTCCTGCTCACGGTCGGCACGACATTGCCATATTCGGCCGTGTGCGACCAGGCCGGACGGATCGGCGAGGCCGCCGCGCTCGGCCCGGGCGCGGCGCAGGGCGTCGTCTCGACGATCTCCGCGCCGGCGAGCGCGTTCGGCCCGCCAATGATCGGTCTGCTGGCCGAGCGCACCGGCAGCTACACCACCCCCTTCGCGGTGTTGACGCTCCTTGGGTTTGCCGGCTGCGCCGGCACCATCTTGGCCGGCGGACAGTTGCGCCAGGCGATCGTGGCTGTCCAGCTCGGCGCCGACCACCGGAGCAGCGGAGTGCCGGACGGCCGGACCGCGCCTCGCGTTGCTGGCGGCAAGCGTGCGCGTGCCACCGGACCAGCGGTCGAGGCGCCGACGGTGGAGATTGCCCGGCCGGCAAGCCAACCCGCCGGCACCGGTCCGGCCTGGGGTCCCGCTTGGCTGGCCGGGCCGCAGGGCCAGAGCTGGGCAGTCACGATCGCCGGGGTGACCCTGCTGGCGGTGATGCTCACCCTCGTCGGCCAGCAGGCAAGCTGCGGGCCGCGCTGTGACGGGCGGGCCAGCACGGCCGCGGCGCCTGCAGGCAGCTCCGGTCGCCGGGCGGTGGCAGGCGCGACCCTGAGCATGCCTGGCGCCGACGGCAGCAGCAGCGGCACGGGCGACGGCACGGGCGGTTTCATCCCGACGATCCGCAGCGTCGGGACGCCCGTACCGCAAGTGTCAATTGGCTCCAGAACCAGCTTGGTAGGCACGCCACAGACCGTGCCGCTGACGAGCAGCGGGTCCGCCTCCGCCGACCTCTCTCCCACGGTGTCTCCTCGTTCTACCAGGCCGCCACCCCCAACCACCACGGAGCCGTCATCCCTAACCACCGCCGTCGCAACCACCACCGAGCCGCCAACCACGACCGAGCCGCCAACCCCAACCACCACCGTCACGATCACCACCGAGCCGCCAACCACGACCGAGCCGCCACCCACAACCACCACCGTCCCGACGGCCGCCACCAAGCCGTCCTCCACTGCACCGCCGACATCCGACACCACGCCGCCGGGCACCAGCGGTATCCAGCCAACGCCCTGAAGCAGGAGAAACACGATGACGATAACCGTGACCGGCCCCATGACCAGCCCTGACACGGAGTTCAAAGGGTCCGATCGATGGATCCAGTTTGGGTCCGTCCGCTACCCCTACCACCTTCGCTACGACGCGGCCGACGAGCTGGCCGCGATGCTCGGCTGGCTCGATGCTGACCTGTTTCTGCTGGTCAGCGACGCAGGACTATCCCGCGACCTGGTCGCCCGGACCAGACGGCGCATCATCGCCACGGGCACCCCTTGCATCGTGCTGAGGTTTGGCGGCGGCGAGCAGGCCAAGACCATGACAAGCGTCCACCGCCTTGCTCGCAAGGCGGTGCTCGCCGGTGCGACCCGCCGCTCGGTCGTGGTCGCGTTCGGCGGCGGCCTGGTCGGCAACATCGCCGGGCTGCTCGCCGGGCTGCTGTTCCGCGGGATCCGACTGATCCACATGCCCACCACGCTCTTGGCGGCCAGCGACTCGGTGCTGTCGTTGAAGCAGGCCGGCAACCTGCCCGGCGTCGGCAAGAACCTCGTCGGCATGTTCCAGCCACCCCAGCTCGTCTTCGCCGACCTCGCCGTCCTGGAGAGCCTGCCTCGCCGCGAGATCCAGGCCGCCATGGGCGAGTGGATCAAGAACACGCTCGCGATCCGCCCGCAGGACTACGAACGGGTCCGCGCGCTGCTCAACCCGGACGCCGTCTACACCCCAGCCGACCTCGCAGTGATGATCGAACTGTGTATCGAGGCGAAATGCTCAGTGATGGCCGACGACCCGCGCGAGGAGGGCGACGGGCTGGTGCTGGAGTACGGGCACACATGCGGGCACGTGGTCGAGCAGCGCGCCGGCGTTCCGCACGGCCTGGCGGTCGGCATCGGCATGTGCGTGGCCGCCACGGTCGGTCGGCGCCTCGGCCGGTTCGACGAGGCCGCCGAAGCCGCACACTACGAGTTGCTGCGCCGCAACGGCGCGCCGACCCGGCTGCCCAACGGCATGAGCCCAGAAACGGTCCTGAACGGCGTCAGCCTCGACAACAAGCGCGGCCGCCTGCGCCCAATCCCCGGCCATCACGTCATGGTCATGCTCGAACGGCTCGGCCGCCCCTACCGCACCGATGGGCTGCCGCTTATGCACGTCCCGGACGAGGTACTGCACGCAGCCTTGCGCGACCTCGCACCCGCTGCCTAACCGCTATTACCCGAAGGAGAGTCTTCCTATGACATCCCTTGCAGATACGCCCATCCATCGCCCCTACGGACCAATCGTGGGCAACGCCGACGGGTTCACCACCTACCTCGTGTTTCGGGGTTATGCCGCGGGGTCGAGCCCGGTGAGCAGGGCGTCTGGGAATAGGTCGAGGGTGTGCTGGTCGGGGTGACCGTGCTGATATTGAGCGGCCAGGAGGGCACGGCGGAGTGAGGCGAGCATGTCGGCGACCGAGATGGTGTGCTTGGTGCGGTACCAGGGCGCGCGGGCGCGGTGGGCGGCAAGATCAGCGGCGGGCTGGCCGTGGTGGGCGTACCAGATGATCGCCAGGCTGTAGCAGCAAAGGCCGAAGGGCACCAGGCGCTGCACGGAGCGCTTGGTGCGGGTGCGGGCTTGCCCGACGCCGGCCAGGTGGCGGCCGTCCAAGAATGTGGTTTCGATGGACCAGCGGTCGGCGTAGCGTTCGATGACCTGGGCTGGGGTGGCGGCAAGGTCGGTGGTGACCAGGGCCAGCTGGTAGCCGTCGGGGGCGCCGAGCGGGCGGCTGAGCACGACTTGGACGAGCTGGCCGCCCAGCGCGCCGTACCACAGGCAGCGGATCGCCAGCACGTCCCGGTCCAGGGTCTTGCCGTAGCAGTGGACCTGGACGGGGGTCCACTGGTAGCGGGTCATGGCGGCGATGACGATCAGCTCGGGGAGCCGGTGGCCTTTGACTCGTGGGCGTCCGGGTCGGCCGGTTGGGGGTGGCGGTGGGGCGTACAGGGCGGCGTCGGCGCGGAGCCGGGCGGTCACGGTGACGTGGGCGGGCAGCCCTTGGAGCGGTTTGCCGATGTAGGCGGCGTCGCCGACCAGGTGGACCGGCCGGTCGCCGAGGTGGCCGGTGACCTGGTCGACCAGCTCGCGGGCCAGGATGAGGGGGGTGTGGTCGGGGTCGCCGGGGATCCACAGCCGCGCCAGGATCGGCAGGCACACCACCCGGTCAAGGAACGGCAGGTGGCAGATGACGCCAACCACCACCCAGCGGTGGCCCCAGGCGGGCCGGTGGCGACCGGGGCCGTTGCCGTCGTGGTGCCAGGCAGCGCCGTGCAGCTTTGGGCCGCTGCGGTGCCAGAGCGTGTCGTCGGTGGCCAGCACGACCGGTGCGTCGGCTGGGATCAGCGTGTGGATGATGAGGTCCAGCAGGCAAAGGCCGAGCTGGTCAGCCGACCAGCGGGCGGTGGCGAAGAACCGGTAGGCCAGATCGTGGTGGCGGCGGCCGGCCAGCCGGGCGCCGACCAGCATCCCGGTGACGGTGCGCTGGCCCGGCTGGGCCAGGAACCCGGCCACCAGCGCCTGGAAGGTCCGCAGGGTCGGCACGGTGAAGCAGGGCGCGAACGCGGCCAGCAGGGTGGCCAGCGTGTCGGGTAGGCTCACGGCGAGCATCGGCGGTCGTTCCTTTAGCGGGGTTCGAGCCGCCGATGCTCGCTGTTGCCTGCCGCCTGGTCAAACCAGCCATCCCATGCTCGGCGTGCACTGCTCCGCAGCCGGTTGCTTGGAGGTCTCGGCTACCATGCCAAGGGTCGTCGCGGCAAGCATGAGCACCCTACCGTGCGCAACCGACGACATGGACAACCGCTCGACCGTGGGGAGCACCGGTCCGCGGTCGGGTCGTGAACTCCAACGCGGACCGGATGGGAGCATGGAGCAGCACTGGTATGCGTTTGGGTTCGACATCGACCCGCGCTTTCGCCCGCTGCTGTGGTTGTGGGGCGTGCGCAAGACCGCGCGGGTGGAGGTCGGCCCCCTGCACGGCCTGGTCGCACGGTTCGGACCGGTGCGGGTGCAGACGAGTTTGGGCAACATCGCCAGCGCGGAGCTGACCGGGCCCTACCGCTGGTACAAGGCGATCGGCATTCGCGAATCGTGGGTCGACCACGGATTGACCCTTGGCAGCACGGCCACGGGCGGGGTATGCATTCGCTTCCGCGCGCCGGTGCGGGGCCTGGGCCGACGCGCCCGCCATCCGGGACTCACGGTCACTGTCCAGGACCGCGAGCGGCTCCACGCTGTGCTCAATCGGCTCATCAGCCACAGCGCGCCGTGAGCCCCTACCGCAATGGGCAGCGCTGGCGCCGACAAAGCAGGAGCTCATGACCCGCCTGGTCATCGCGACCGAGGTCCGCGCGCCGGTCGACCGCTGCTTTGCGTTGTCCTGCGACATCGACCTGCATCGTCGCTCGATGGGCGCCTCCAAGGAGCAGGCGATCGCGGGCGTGACCAGCGGCCCGATCGGCCCAGGGCAGCAGGTGACGTTGCAGGCACGCCACTTCGGGATCTGGTGGCGCATGACAGCCAAGATCGTCGACTACGACCGGCCTTGGCGGTTCGTGGACGAGATGCAGCGCGGACCGTTCGCGGCCTGGCGCCACGAGCACCGCTTCGAGCAGCACCCGACCGGCACCCGCATGGTCGACACCGCCCAGTACCACCTACCGTTCGGGCCGCTGGGTCGGCTGGCCGACCTCCTGTTCATCCGCTACTACCTGCGACGACTGCTGCAGACCCGCAGCCAGCACATCAAGCTCGAGGCGGAGCACCCCGCGGCGGCCGGTGAACATCCGCGCTGAGCTTACTCGACAGCAGGATCGCTCGACCGGAGCGGGGCAGGCCACGCCACCACACCGCACGTGACCGGCCCGGCGGTCCAGCCGCCACCATCCGCGCCACGGGTCTACCAAATGATCGGCACCAGACCACCCGCGACACCCCACATCAGCGCGATACCACCCATCAGCGAACGCGGCGAGGCCCTGGCGGCCGATCCCTCACACGACGCAACCAAAACCCCGAAACACGAGACCTACTACGACTTGATGGGTGGGACGGGAACCTGCCGGTTAAAGCGGCTCATCAGCGGGCCCCAGGTCGCCAGCTCGCTCGACCTCATGGAACACGTCGTCTTCCTCGAGGGCGCGTCGTGCGGCCGTCACCGGCACACGCGAACCGAGGAAATCTACTACGTGCTTGGTGGAGCCGGGGTCATGCACATGGACGGGGAGCGGCTGGAGGTTCACGGCGGCGACCTGATCATCACGCCGCTCAACAGTGCGCACACCATCGCCGCCTTCGGCGACACCAACGTGGCGATACTGGTCGCCGAGGTGCTGCCCGGCCCCGAAGGTCGGCGGGCCGACCCGGCCCGCATCGCCATGCGGGAGCTTTTGACCGACCAGGCGGTCAGTCCCGCCGACGGCGTCCGCGTCGTCACCGTCGAGCTCGCCAAGCACTTCACTGGCGCTTGGGGCCCGTTGCGGCTAGCCGTGCTCGAGCCGGGAGCGCGGCTGGGTCCCTGCACTACCAGCAATGCCGAGGAGTTCCTCTACTTGGCCCGCGGTCACGCCCGCGTCGAATTCGGCAGCGAAACCGACCACCCCAGCCGGCACGCCGCAGGCAAGGCGGGCTTGTATGTCGCGATCCCCGCTGGACTGCCCTGGCAGATCGTCAACGACTCCACCCGCAACCTGGCGGAGGTCGTGATCACTCAGGTAGCGGAAGGCGCCCAGCGCGCGTCCGATCACGCGGCTGGTGTGCGATGAGCCCCGGGCCGGACGGCACGGTCGTCTTCATCACCGGCGCGGCCAGCGGGATTGGCCACGCGACCGCAGCGGCGTTCGCCGCCAAGCGCGCCCACTTGGGACTCATCGACTGCAACGAACCTGGACTCGCCGTGGTGGTCGACGAGCTGCGAGCCCAGGGTGTCAAGGTCGAGTCGGCGGTCGCCGACCTGGCCACCGCTGAGGGAGTGCGGGAGAGTGTCGGCGCGCTCCTCGCCACCTACGGCGACCGGGTCGACGTGCTGGTCAACAACGCGGGCGTCCTCCGCGTTGGGACCTTCGACGAGGCAACCGACGACGACTGGCAGGAAGCCTTCAATGTGCACGTCATGGGGGCGGTGCGGGCCTGCCGGCTGGTGCTCCCGCTGATGCGGGAACAAGGCGGCGGCTGCATCCTGTTCGTCGTCTCGGACCTGGCGCGTCACCCCAAGGGGATCGCCCCCCACTACGAGGCCTCGAAGACCAGCCTGCTATCTCTCATCGAGATCCTCGCCATGGAAGGGGGACCACACAGCGTCCGCGTCAACGGTGTCGCCCCTGGACCGACCGACACCCCCATGCTTGGCCCCCTCAAGGCCCGCCTCGCCACGCAGAGCGACCTGCCGGAGGAGCAGGCGATGCGGGAGGAGCTGCGCCGACGGGGGCAGGCGCTGGGCGGGCGCCTGGTACGGCCCGACGAGGTCGCCGCAGCCCTGGTCTTCTTGGCCTCCAACGAGGCCATCACCGGCG
>WNGB01013363.1_pt1 | contig 11412 bp, 13 predicted proteins | sample 5400681 | NCBI WGS metagenome assembly WNGB01 (sample SAMN13153367, study PRJNA577476) | soil metagenome | isolation source: 115 cm soil or saprolite under grassland replicate 2 | place: USA:California | collected 2016-06-15 | reverse complement strand
CGTGGCAGGTCTCCGGTCTCCGTGGCACCGGGTCGGTAGACTTCACCGCCCGGGCCGTCGCCGTCCAACCGGAGATGGTGGCGACGCTCGGGCAGGCCCCGCTGCAGCCGACCACCATGTTTCGGTTGCCGTTTGGTCCCTGGTTGGCGATGGGCAAGGCGGCCGTGGCCACCGGCATCGCCCGAGGCGCGCTTGAGGAATGTCTCACGCTGGCCACCCGCACGCCGGCGTTTGCGACGACCATGCTCCGCGAGGAAGTGCGCATGCATGCATCTGCTCACATGACACAGGACACATGTGGGAAGCAAGTTCTCCCCAGCCGGTTTTAGCTGGCCTCATGCGTCTCTAAAAAGAGCTCTAATGCCCGGCGGGCAATCATCCCGCGATGCGCCTTGAGCCCGGTGTGGCTCTCCAACCGATCGATATAGCGATCAAGGCGTGCCAGGAGCTCCAGGGGGAGCCGCAGAATGAAACCTCCCCGCAGCAAGCTGCGGGGTATCAGAAGGAAGGGCATTGGAGATGAGACACCACGGTTTCTCATGCTCTTCCCTTTATACGGTAACCCCTGAGCAAGCTCAGGAGAATCTCCTGATTGACGATGGTCGAGGGTGGGCCTTTCGGACGTCCCGCTTTTTTGCGGGGCGTGGGCTCCTCACGACGCGGTGTTGGGGCGCCCGCGTGGGTGCTGCGGGGCCGTCTCCGGGGTGTAGCCATGCCGTCTTCCTCCTACGTAATTGCGGTCATCTTCCCCACCTCGCCTCTGCAATAGGCCCTATTTTTGTAGTATATAATAGTTCTGACCTCCTCTGTTTCCTCTCTGTGTTGATACTATAGACCTGAAGAGCCCTAAAAGCTGGCGCGGGGAGACGCCGTGATGCGTCTGCTGACGCGTGCGGAAGGAGGGTTGGTGTGTCTGCTGCGGAGGACTTTGCCCAGTACAAACTCCACTTTGTCGACGATATTCAACATGATTATGAAGTGATTCGGCCGATTGTGCTGTTTGCGGAAACCGTGGCCGAACGCAGTCGGCAGACGGGCATTGAGCGGACCGTGGTGGGTGCGAAAGCCCGCCGTTTTGCCACAGCAGGCATGCTTGGCCTGGTCGATCAACGGCTGGGGAACCTGGGGCGGCAAGACCATGTCTCTCCCGAGGCGGTCGCAGCGCATATTCTCTATGTAAAACAGCTCTATCCGCCCATTCACGACCGCGAAATCGTCCGCATTGTGCAGCGGAAATTTGGCTATAAGACCAATCACCACACCGTCAAACACTTCCTCGCGCGCTTTGCCCTCCCCGTGCAGCTGGAGCTCAACCTGCGGGCCTTTGCCGAGTTTGCCGATGCCTATCAGGCGCGCTGGACCGTCGTCCGGATGTGGTACGAAGGGTGGAACAAACAGAGCATTGCCGGCTGTCTGCAGATGGCCCGGTCACATGTGTATGCGATTATTGCGGCCTTTGAACGGGATGGGTTTGAAGGCCTCGAAGACCAACGGACGCGCCCCGTCCCCCATCCCGACGACCAGTTGACTCTGCCGTTGCTCAAAGAGGTGTTGGATTGGCAACAGGAGTACCCGCGGGTGGGGCGCTTTCGGATTCATGGGCTCCTGGAACCCCAGTATGGGGCGGACCTCCCGAGTGAAGCCACCGTCGGGCGGGCCATGGCGATCAATCGCCGCATGCATGGGGCCCCCGGCCCGTGGTCCAGCGCCCGCGATGAGCACGAGCCCGCGACCGAGCCCCGCCACTTGCCCTATCGTCCCCACTATCGGCATCACCTCTGGTTTGTGGATATTCGGTATCTCGTAAAGCTCGAGGGGCACTGGGTCTATAGTCTCTGTATTTTGGAAGGCTACTCACGCACGATTCTGGCGGGGATGGCCTCCGAACATCAAGATCTGCCCGCACTCCTGCAACTGCTGTTTGCCGCCCTCTCGACCTATGGGTGCCCGGAGGGCATCGTCTCCGATCATGGCGCGGTGTTTCAGGCCCATGATTACGTGGCCATCCTGAAAGCATTGGAGATCGAACCCAAGTATATCGAGCTGCGCAAGCCGTGGCAGAACCTCATTGAAGCTCAGTGTAAGGTGCAACTCCGCCTGGCCGACTTTAAGTTCGAGCAGGCTGGCACGGTGGAGGAGGTGCAGCGCTTACACGCAGCGTTCATTGAAACCTTTAATACCACGCGGCACGGGGCGCATCAGGCTCGTGCCGATGGCCGCTGGACACCGGTGGAGGTGTTGGGCTGGGTCCGCGGGCGGGTCGTCGACGCTGAGCGTCTGCGGAACCTCTTTGGCCGGGTGCAGTTCCTGCGGACCGTGAATCCGTATGGATTTGTCAGTATCCCACGCTTTTACATCTACGCCGAGCAGGGACTGTCACGGCAACGTGTCGCGGTCTGGATCTATGAAGGACAACTGCGGATCGAATATCGGGAGACACTCGTTGCGCGGTATCGCTGTGCATACGATCCGCGCCAGAAGCGCCTACGCGAGGTCAGTCATCCGATGTTATACCACACGGTGTTCGCGTCGCCCCAGCTGGAGCTGATCGAACTCGATGATGCACAATGGATCAAAGTCCAGCAGCGTTCTTTTACAAGGCGGACGCAACGGATAACGGCTATAGGGGAGCAACTGGCTTTCGTGGGTTTGGGGACTTCAGCGTTGATTGTCTTCTACTTACAGGTTCTGGAGGAGGTGGGGAGAACTTGCTTCCCACATGTGTCCTGTGTCATGTGAGCAGGTCCAGTGCGCATGCAGTTGCAGATCGCGGATGCCGAGGCGAGCCTCCGCGCGGCCCGCGCCTTCCTGTATGACGCGCTGGCGGACGCCTGGCACGCGGCCGCGTGTGGCCGGCCCGTCACCACCCGGGAAAGTGCCCTGCTGCGCCTCGCGAGCGTGCATGCCACCCGGGCCGCCTGCGAGGTGGTGGAACTCGCGTACCACGCCGCGGGGAGTGTCTCGCTGTTCGACGCCAGCCCGCTGCAGCGCGCGCTGCGCGATGTCCATGCCGTGCGGCAGCATATGATGGTCGCCGATCGGTACCGGCAGGATGTGGGGCGGGTCTTGCTGGGGCTGGAGCCCCAGGAGTCCCTGTTTTAGCGCGCCTGCAGCCGCGCGTCAGGGCTGGAGAGGGCCGTCGTGAGCCTGTGGGCCCGCCGTGCTGCCCCACGGGGCTGTGTGCAAGCCCTTCGCAGCACAGTGTGGGCTCATGGGCACACAGGGCTGGCCCACGGGCCGGCGTATGGGCACCCAGCGCTGGTCGAAACGTGTCGTTGTGTGCACGCCCGTGCTGTCCTATGCGCACGCCGTTACACCTCACAGGAATGTGAGAGCTGACCGACATCATGATGGCAACCAGCCTAACCATCATCTGACATGAGACACGAGACATCAGACGGTCTCATGTTCTCTGTGGGGGCAACTCTGGATAAAAGCCGGCAAACTGTCCCGAGTTGACCGACATATGGCCGTGAGCTGTGCACGATTATGCCGCGTGCTGCAACAGAGATACGCGACAAGCTCTCCCTTGGTTTTGCTGACTCAAAATCACGTCGCAGCACTTACCCTTGGTGCGACACGAACTGTCATGTTCAGCAGTCGCCTTCAGCAGACACATCCAGAGGGACCCCCAAAGCATAGGTTGACCTCGTGGGGTGTCCTTTTCAGGAGTGACCTGCAGTCATTGCTGAAGGAGGCTTCAGCAGGCCTTCCCAGAGGGACACCTTCAGTCTGCATCCCTGGAGGTGACCACCTGGAGCCTTGGGTCTCTCTCGCCCATTGGGACATGATCCTGTCTGTTGGTGCAGGCTTCTTCTGAGAGATGAGACGCGCATTGCAGGCGAGTCGTGCTCCAGCACCCATGCCACCCGATGGCGTGGTGGCATGGGGTATGGCCCACGGCCTAACGCGTGTGGCTTCGTGACCGTCGCCTTTACTGCGTCGAGTTTGGAAGAGACTCACCCCATTGGTTCGTTACCCCCGCCAGTGTGGCGGGGGACTGTGGAGAGTCCATGCGCCGGGTGCATCATACCGGAGGGGGTGGTCGGAAGCGACCTCACGGGTGCTGCCATATGGTCTCCAGCCAGGGACACACCTTGTTGCGCAGTGCGGCAATGACGAGGCGGTACTCAAAGTGATCCCCGCTGGGCAGGCGGGCAAACGCGACGGGGGCTCCCATGGCCTGGAGCCGCGCGACCGCCTGGGCAGCGCCCTCGATGGGCACCCGCCGGTCGGCCTCGCTGTGCATGACAAAGAGTGGCAGGTCCCGCAGGGTGTCGAGCTCGATCTCCCCGGGCGTGCCCGCGATGGGAATCGCCGCCACAAAGTGCGGGCGGAACGTGGCGGCCAGATGCCAGGTTCCCCTGCCGCCCATGCTGTAGCCCATCACCACGCGCCGCCGGGTATCGACCCTGAGGTGCTGCTCCACCGCGGCCAGGGCCGCAAAGGCCGCGGCTTCTCCAGTGGGCGTGGCCCAGCCGCTCTGCGCGGTCGTGGGGGCCACCAGCAGGGCGGAGAGACTCCCGAAGCCGGGGATGGGAATCAGGCCAAGAAATCTCCCGCCATAAAACTCGTTCGGCTGTCCCCCAAAGTGCAGGCAGAGGATCACCGGGAGTGCCGTGTGCCCATTGTAGCCTGCCGGAATGCGGAGGGTATAAGAGACGGTGTGCCCATCCGCCTGCGTCGTCAGGTTATACATGCCCGGTGTCGAGGGATACGCCTGTGGTGCACCCGACGAGGTGTCCATGCCTTCGTCTCCTTGTGCTCCCGTGAGCACTCCGTGTAGCAGTGCAGGAACATCACAGCGTCTCCTGGATAACCCTGCACCTGCTCAGCACAGATGCGGTGAGCCTCTCACGCCCCTCGCGCTCACACGCGCCGACCATGGGCGCCGTCATGCGCGTCGCACGTCCGGGGCATGCGTCGTGCTTGGGTGGTGAGATGGGCCGATGTGTTGTGTGCGTCCGGTGCGCCTGCCCCTCATGCTGATACGGAGCATACCGCTGGGGTCATTGTCCGCAGTCGTGTGCACCAGTCCTCTGGTCTTGCTGCCGCATGGCACACGCCTTGTGGTCACGCACTGCACCACGCCTCCCCTGCCAGGCGCGTCGCCTCGACCAGCAGAAGCGTGCCCTGACAGCGATGCGCCTCTCCTGATGGGAGGGAGAGTCCCGGCGCTCCAGGCGGTCCCCGCGGCGTAGACCGCCTGGAGGTGTCCCTGCGGGGCACGCCTGGTGCACGCCACTGCTGCCATGGACAGCGGGGCTCACCGCGCCATGCCAGGCGCGTCGGCCGGCACATCGTAGAAGGCGAGCGTCATCGCGACGCTCGTGTAATAGCCCATCAGGGTGATCACGTCCGTGATGCCGACGTGGCCGAGGGCGTCGACCGCGCGGTCATAGAGCCCCTTTGACACCCAGCGCGCATGGGCGAGGCACGTCGCCATCTCGTAGACGACCTGCTCGCGCGTGTCGGCGAACGCGGTCGGCAGGCCCGCGAGGAGCGCTTCGACCGTGTCGGGCGGCAGCCCGGCCGCCTTGGCGGCCCGTTCGTGCGCATTGGTCGGGTAGGCCGCATGAAACGTGCTGGTGATGATGCAGACGGCGATCTCGCGCTCGCGCTCGCTGAGTGAGTAGCCGGTGCGGAAATGCGCCCCGAGCGGCCCCATCACCTTCGCCAGCTTGGGGTTGTGCACATAGATCTTGTTCGGGCCGGGCAGCCGACCGCGCGTCTCGATCAGGGAGCGATAGGCGTCCTGCTGCTCCGGTGTCATCTGCTCATAGGGAATCTCAGCATAGCGTCCGAACGTGGGGGTCTCGGCCATGGGCGGTCTCCTGGGCTGCAGCGAGCGTTTAGGACGAACAGGCCTGCGGCGCGCGCTGGCGCGCGACCGCAGGATGGCCTGGGCTGACATGCCTCAGGATGGCCTGGGCTGACATGCCTCCCGTGCAGAGTATAGGCAAGGCCGTACACCCAGGCAAGGCGGGTCACAGGGTATGGGCGGGTGCGATGCCGGCAGGACACGGTGGCGTGCCTCGCGATGTACGCCTCGGTAGTCACGGGGGGAGACGCACCCGGACATGGTGCAGGGCACACCAGGGACCAGCGGGGGCATGCGCGCAGCACGGTGCGGTGTTGCCACCAACCCGCAATCCGGCCCTCCAGGAGCGCACGCCGGATAACGGCACATGTTGCATTCTCCGGCGTGTGCTCCTGGGAGGCCTCTGGTGACGCTATGGCCGTCCTAGCGAACAAACGCTGCCTCTTGCCCGACAAAAAAATCCTGCACGCGTTCCCTATGCGGGTCAATCAGGTCCAGCTGCGCCATCTCCTCCAGGGAGAAAAAGCCGGCGTCGGTCGTTTCGTCGCTGAGCCCCAGCGTACCACCCATTATGGCGGTCAGGAAGCTCACGGACACCGTTTGCCACCGATTGCCATCCGCGTAATAGGTCACGCGGTGCGGCGTCGAATAGATGCCGATCAGGCGCACCACACGGACGATCAGCCCGGTTTCTTCCCACACTTCCCGTCTACAGCACTCTTCCAGGCTCTCGCCGGGATCCATGGCGCCTCCCGGTAAACACCAGCGGCCGTTATCCATGCGACGGGTCAGGACAATGTGCTTCCCAGTGTCATCCGGGATGATGGCCGCACAGCCCAGCTTCAGCTGCGCCGTGCGCCCGATGCGCTCACCATAGGCGTATTGTGCCACTCTCTGTTGTCCTTCTCTGCACTGCGTCACATTGGGGTCTCTGAGGGCTCGAGAGAGTCTATCCCGATGCGCGCAATGTAGAACAGTTTGTCGCGCGTCAACACTGGCGGAAAAGCGGAGTATCTCCTCCCTGTTGCGGCGTCAATCTCGTGCAAAGAGGGGAGCCTTATCCCGGCCCACTCGTGCACCTGTATGCCACCTGCAACCAACGGCAACTTCCACTACATTGCGCGTTCGGGATAGGACAATGAGCCGCCGCCTGGAGGTGCACGACCTGCGGAGCGGGGATGGCAACGGGAGAGAACACGGACGGGAGAAGGCCGCGGCTTGGCCCCAATGCCAGCAGGTCACCTCCTGCACGCGTCACACGGCGATCAGACTCCCACATGCTTCACAGCGGTAGGAGACGCGGCCGGAGTCCGCCAGCCTCACCTCGTCAAAATCGTACCGCTTCGTGTGCGTCGTCTCAAAACATTCTGGACAATAACGCCCAGACAGGTCCGCAGCGGTGAGGGTCAAATGGCAGTGGCGACAGCGGAGCCGGGTGTGTGTCTCCCGCACGAGCACGAGCTGGCGATGCGGGCAGGCGCTCATAGGATGTGACCTCCTCAGGAGAGAGTGACACGGTCGGGATCTAAGAGGCTATCCGGAAACCTTGTCGCCCTATCGCAGCGATATCAAGCAGCATTCTTGCGGTAATGAAACGCAGGGCGACCACAAGGATCAAGCTTATTAAGCATAAGATTAATGTTACTGATCTGGATCATAGCAGTACTGGATTCTACACTTCTCTCATAGTCCTTACTATTTCTACGGGGCCGACCATTCCAAGTGTTCGTGCGCTCAACCACCCAGCGTTTCTCCAGTGGCGTGAAGCCTTTCGTACCCTCTGGACGTGTCTTGACTTCGAGGTGCCACCCCGCCCGATGCGCTGCCATCCAGGCGTCGAGGGCGTGATTGTGATACTTCGCATCCGCAAAAATCGTGACGAGACGCGGAAAATCGTGCGCCTGGACGTGGCCGAGCAGGAGCGGGGCCGCCACTCCGTCATCCAGACCGGCGCTGGTAATGAGAACGGCGATCAACAACCCCAACGTATCCACCAACAGATGCCGCTTGCGCCCTTTGATTTTTTTGCCGCCATCATACCCGCGCTCAGGGCCCCCGATCTCGGTGGTCTTGACCGATTGGCTATCGATGCACACGGCACTGGGGGTGGGCTCGCGCCCCGCTTCCACGCGCGTGCGTTCGCGCAAGGCCTTGACCATCTTGGCCCAGGTCCCGTCGTCGCGCCACTGGGCAAAGTAGTCATAGACCGTGCTCTTGGGCAGCAAATCATGCGGCAGCATGTCCCATTGGCAACCGCTCCGGTTGAGATAGAAAATCGTATTGAGGACTTCCCGCATGTCGACCTCACGCGGGCGCCCTCCGCGTGGGCTCTGCTTGGCAGGCGGGATCATCGGTTCCACGATGGCCCATTGCTCGTCCGTGAGATCCGAAGGATATACCTTTCGAGAAAGACCTTCTTGTCCCATATGCGCGCACTCCTCTGCTGAGGGAATATGCGCTAACTATCTAACAAATCTACTCTTTTGCCAAGTCATGTTTCCGGATAGACTCTAAGCCCCGGGTTTTCTGCATGGGGTCAGGCCGTTCGCACTGCAGAACGAGTACCACGTGGCCGGCCCATGTAGGCGCGTGGTCGTGCTGCAACACGCCTCACGCAATGACTCGCCGTTTGTCGCAGGTCGCAGGTGGTATCCATAGGCACGAGAAGGCCTCGAAGACGCGTGCGTCTTTGCAGGCGATGCGCCCTCCCAGAGAGAGGAGAGACACCGCACCTCCGCCAGATGTGACGCGCGACAACAGGTGAGCAATGGCGCGACTCCCTCGCACGGCGATTCCAGCTCGACGTCACCTTCTGCGTCTTCGTCGTCCTCCTCGTCTGCCTTCGCCACCCGATATGCTTCGACCATGGTCCATGCCATGACATGCCCATGGTCCAGCCCGACACGCTTGGCGTCGTCTAACGCTCGTAAGAGCATGGTATCCATGGTCACATAATCTGCTGCACGCACCCAGTGCCAGTTTTTTCCAGAGGGGTCACCAGGGTGAACAGGCCACCGAGATATTCGCCTGCATGGTGTTCTGGAAAAGACAGCACGACAAGCTCTGCACCATGGATCGTTTCCATCGGTCTCCTCGTGTCCCTATCTCCATTGGCTGCCTTGTTCACAAGGATTATACCAACTTCTCTGTTTTCTTCCCTTGCATGTGCCTCTCCTTCTTATACCCAAGTGGTGACACAAAATCCCCTCAAAAAGGAGAAAAAGTAGCGCTTGAATTGACGGGAGTTAAAGGCCCTGAAGGGCAAAAGTGACAAACCCCTCGTTTTGTGCCAGGACGAGAGATCCATAGCCAGCCAAGCAATCATGCGTCACGCATGGAGGGATCGCGTATACCCACGGGCATGTGAGGCTGTCCTTGTGTGCTTTCAATCATAATTTGGCAAAAACTGCCATGATATGGTTGAATGCCTCTATTGCCATGATATGGTTGAAAACCCGTAAGCGAGTCAGTCTCAGCATTTCAATCAGGAGATTCTCCTGAGCTTGCTCAGGGGTTACCGTATAAAGGGAAGAGCATGAGAAACCGTGGTGTCTCATCTCCAATGCCCTTCCTTCTGATACCCCGCAGCTTGCTGCGGGGAGGTTTCATTGGGTTAGCACACTCCCCAGGCATCGTGGGCAGAGTGCGGGGTGGCGCACTGCAGCCGCCCTCCCAGGGGACAGGGACTGGCAGAGGCTGTTTCAACCATAATGTGGATTCTTGCCCGCTTTTGGTGATAGTCTGAAGAGAAATACGGTATACAGCGCATGCACGCCAGGTGGTCGCGTACCCGAACTCTGCGGTTAATTCCATTGCCCCCGAAACCGGGTACAATGCCCCCATCTCAACACATGTTGGAGGGGGCAACACCATGGTGTCACATCATTTTTTCTCTCAGATGATCCTGTTCGCACTCCTCTGGCTTTTTGTCATCTTGCACCTTTCCCGGCCCAAGCGCGCGGTGACGGCTCCGGCCGCGCCAGCTCTGCCCGAGCCCCTCACACCCAAGCGCCCTCGCTCCAACGAGCCCAAACCCTTCGAGGGCTTGACACAGAAACCTCATTGCGCCCTGTGTGCACGAGACACCGCGTATCCCAAAGCGCCTTCTGCGGGGCCGCCCGCCCCCATGGCGCCGACCCACCGGCGGCCCCGTGAGGTCGACACCTCTAGGCACTTTTGTCCGCACAGCGATTGTGACCATCGGGGCTGGCTCGGGCTAGGGAATCTGCGCGCCAACGGTCATCCCAGTGGCGGCCCCTGGCGCCAGTTCCACTGTACCTCGTGTCAGGGATACTTTCTGGAGACTCATGGCACGATCTTCCACGGCAAACAGGCCGCGGTGGAGCTGATTGTACGGGTCTTGGCGTGTTGAGCTGAAGGTCTCGGTATCCGCGCCACGGCTCGGGTCTTCGAGGGCGATGCCAAGACGGTCCTGCACTGGCTGGTCGCAGCGGCCGAGCAGCTGCGCGCCTTTTCCGCGTATTTCTTGTGTGATCTGCACGTGGAGCAGCTACAACTCGACGAGTTGTACGCGGTGCTGCGAGAGCTCAAAGCAAGTGAAATCAGCGACGAGGAGGCGATCAAGCGTCTGGAGCGCTCGCCCTGCTGGGTGTGGACGGCGATGGACCCCACGAGTAAGTTGCTGGTGGTGGTCGATGTCGGCAGCCGTACCCTGGCCATGGCGCAGCGCGTCGTGCATCAGGTCACCCAGGTGTTGGCGCCAGGCTGTGTGCTGCTGTTTTTGACCGACGGCTTCAAAGAATATCGGACGGCCATCCTGACGCATTTTGGCTACTGGATTCAACCCGAACGGCGCCAGGACAAAGGCCCGATGCCCAAGCCGCGGTGGATGCCGCTGCCCGCGCTGCTCTACGCGCAGATCGTGAAATCATACCGGCGCCGACGCATCGTGGGGGTCAAGCACCGCGTGGTGTTCGGCACCCAGCTGGCCATCGAGCAGGTCCTGGCGGCCTGTGGCTGGACCTTCAATACGGCATTTGTCGAGCGCCTCAACCTCGACATCCGTCAGCGGGTGGCGGCGATTGGGCGCCGGGTGAACACCTTATGCCAAGGCGAAGCGGGCGTGCGGGATCAGTTGGCCCTGTTCCATGTCTATCACAACTTCGTGTTGCCCCATGCCAGCTTGCGCCAGGCACTCGCCGAACCGATGGCTCCATGTCTATCACAACTTCGTGTTGCCCCATGCCAGCTTGCGCCAGGCACTCGCCGAACCGATGGCCACCAACGGTCGTGGCTCGGCGAAGGTGTGGCGGCCGTGTACCCCGGCGATGGCGGCGGGATTGACCGATCATGTCTGGAGCCTGAAAGAGGTGTTGCTGTTCAGAGTGCCGCCGTGGCCCCAGGCGCAGACGGTCTAAAACAGGATACCGGTTGAGGATTGTGGTGTGGAGTGGCTCAGTGTGTTCAGAGACAGGCCAAAAGGCGTGGACGGGGACTTGAAAACCAGTTTAGCGTGCGGATCACTGGCTGATTGACCTCTCTCAGACGGCTTGGGGGAAGTCTCGAAACATTATCCGCAGCCCCAAGGTACGCGACCATTCATCGCCATGTCGATGATCTGTTCCTTGATC
>WNGB01031310.1_pt1 | contig 11414 bp, 8 predicted proteins | sample 5400681 | NCBI WGS metagenome assembly WNGB01 (sample SAMN13153367, study PRJNA577476) | soil metagenome | isolation source: 115 cm soil or saprolite under grassland replicate 2 | place: USA:California | collected 2016-06-15 | reverse complement strand
GCGCAGATTTTCGCCAGCCGCTCGAGGCGCTCGCACGCGCCGCCGATCGCTGGCTCGTCGCGCGGGCCAGCTTTGGCGATTGCACCGAGGTGCGCTTCCTGCCCGATGTGCTGCTCGAACCGGGTCTTCAGACGCTTCGCGCGTACTTCAACGTCTTTGCCCGCGCCGAAGTTCAAGAGTTCCTGGAGCACGAAGGGTTCCGTGTCACGTGGCAGCCCGATCGACGGCAACAGGAGCGTTTTCGTGGCCAGCCTGAGGTCGTGGGCGGCATCGAGCTCCCGTACGAGTTCCTCCTGGCCGAGCGCATCGCGCCGCGCCCGACCGACGAGGAGATCTGGGGCGACAAGTTCTCGGCACTCGCCCGCGCCTGGCGAGAGCGAGGCGAAGGTGGGCCTGGCGCGTGAAGGTTGCCTACCTGATTACCGTGCGGCTCAAATCGACTCGGTTGCCGCAAAAGGCTCTCAGACTGGTAGCCGGGCGCCCGATTCTTGCGCACCAAATCGATCGCGTGAAGCAGGTGAGCCGCGCGGATGAAATTGTCGTGTGCACGTCAACACATCCGCAGGACGATCCCCTCGAAGCGCTCGCGCGTGACGAGGGCGTGAGCTGCTTTCGCGGTGACGCGGACGATGTGCTGGTTCGGCTGCAGGAGGCAGCGACTCGGGCTGACGCCGACTACGTGCTGAACATCACCGGCGATTGTCCCTTCGTCGATCCTCAGTATGCAGATCGCGTCGTGAACGCCTTCGAACGGACGAACGCGGATCTGATTCGCGCGTTCGATCTTCCGCATGGGGCTTTCAGTTACGGCATCAAACCCGCAGCGCTCGCCAAGGCCATCGAAATCAAGGACGACACCGAGACGTCGGCGTGGGGACGCTACTTCACCGACACCGATCTCTTCGATCTGATCGATCTCGACGTCGATCCGCGGCATCGACGTCCTGAACTGCGGATGACTCTGGACTACCCGGAAGACCTCGCGTTCGTAGAGGCGGTGTTTGCGGCGTTGCATCGGCCAGATTCCACGTTTTCGCTTGATGACATCATCGAGTTTCTCGACGCGCATCCCGAAGTCGTTGCCCTCAACGAGCAGTGCGGCGCGTGGTACCGGGATCGCTTTGCTGCAGAATCGTCGATTCGGCTGAAACCGCGATATCCGGTCAACCGGATTGCCATCGTCGGATGTGGCTCGATCGGCCAGCGTCACGCCCGCAACCTGCGACGGCTCGGTGTCGAAGAGGTGATTGCCTGCCGGAGCGGGCGCGGCGTCACGCGTGAGCTGGATACAGAACTGGACGTGCGCGAGGTCGAATCGCTCGACGCACTGGTAAAGGCGAAACCGGACGCCGCAATCATCAGCAATCCGACCAGCCTGCACGTCAAGGCCGCGCTCTCGCTGATTCCTCACGTGAAAGGTTTATTCATCGAGAAGCCAATCGCCGAGTCGCTGCCAGCGGCTCAGTGCCTCCTGAAAGCCGTCGCACAGGCGAGAGTCGTCTCGTTTGTCGGCTACAACCTGCAGTTTCATCCGGCGATCGAACAACTCATGTCTCTGCGGCGCGAGCTGGGCCGCGCACTCGTCTTTCAGTGCCAGGTGGGGCAGTGGCTTCCTGACTGGCATCCCACCGAGGATTATCGGCAGGCGTACTTCGCGCGGCGCGATCTCGGCGGCGGAATGATTCGCACGCTGAGCCACGAGTTGCATCTTGCAATCGAGCTGCTCGGGCCCGCGCGCCACGTCCACGCGACAGTGACGCCGTACGATTCGCTGTCGGCCGATGTCGATCTCATCGCCGACCTGCAGGTTCAACATGCCTCGGGCAGCGTCAGTCAGGTCCATCTCGACGCGGTCCAGCGAACCGCTCACCGCACAGGCGTCTTGAGCGCTGAGCAGGGATGGCTGCGATACGACCTCGTCCAACCATCGCTCATCAAGCAATCAACCGTCGATCGACAACCGGTCACGGCCTGGAACGGGGCCGGGTTCGACAGCAACGATCCATACCTCGCCGAGATGAGCGCATTTCTTCAGTACGTTCGCGAAGGACGCGTGCGCCATGCGCATGATGTGTGGCGTGGAATGACGACGATGGCGCTGATTCAGGGAGCGCTGAAGTCCGCGGCGTCCGGCCAGACGGCAGCGGTGTCGGCAGAGGCCGCACGCTGATGTCGCAGCTGGCGCACGGCGCAAATGTGGTCGGCCGATCCGCAGTCGCCGCAGGTACTGCCACTGTTCTGACCGAGGCTGCGACACGTCTCGCAGTCGATTCCTCTGCGCCGCGCGCGGTGAACATTTCTTATCGAGCTGATATCGACGGCCTTCGAGGCGTGGCCGTGCTCGCCGTCATCGGGTTTCACGCGGCCTCGCAGTTCGTCCCGGGAGGATTCGTCGGCGTCGACGTGTTCTTCGTCATCTCGGGCTTTCTCATCTCGACGCAGCTCTTTCAGCATCTGCAGGCCGGCACGTTCAGCCTGCGCGATTTCTACGCCCGCCGTATCCGCCGAATCTTTCCGGCGCTCATCGTCGTGCTGCTCGCGTGTGGCGCATTCGGCTGGTATGCGTTGGTGCAGGACGAGTTTTCGGCGCTTCAAAAGCATCTCGCGGCGTCGGCGAGCTTTACGAACAACATCGTGCTCTGGCGCGAAGAGGGCTACTTCGACGCGCCCTCGTCTCGAAAACCGCTGCTCCATCTGTGGTCGCTCGGCGTAGAAGAACAGTTCTACCTGATATGGCCGGCATTGGTGGCCCTGTGCTGGAAGCGCGGATTCAATCTGGCGACGGCCGCAGCTGGCATCGTGTTCGTCTCATTCCTGTTCAACATTGTCTGGACGCGGCATGACGCGGCCGCGGCGTTCTACCTGCCGCATACGCGACTGTGGCAATTGCTCCTCGGCGGCACGCTCGCGGCCGTCAGCTGTTTTCATCGGCGGCCGGCACTGAGGGCGCTCAACCGCGTGCTCTTCGCGTCGAACACCGAACCGAGCACCGACGGCGTCCGCAGTGCCGCAGGCCTGCTGGGCATGGGGCTGATCATGGTCTCGATCGTGGCGCTCGATCGCGGAGCCGCATATGCGAACTGGTGGTCGGGTGGGCCGGTTGCCACGACCGTGCAATACGCGGCGGAACTTGCCGGAATCGAACGAGGGGCCGCGTACCCGGGCTGGTCGGCCCTCGCTCCGACAATTGGAACCGCGCTGCTGATCGCGGCCGGGCCCAAGGCGTGGGTGAACCGACGGCTGCTCGCGCGGCGCGTGCCGGTCTTCATCGGCCTCATCAGCTATCCGCTCTATCTGTGGCACTGGCCGTTGCTGTCGTTCCTCGACATCACTGAGCTCGGCGCACCGTCGCGTGCGCTGAAGGTCGCGGCTATCGTCCTGGCTTTCATTCTTGCCACGCTGACGTATGTGTGTGTCGAACGTCCGGTTCGACGATCGATCTCCGGACGCACTGTTGGTCGCCTGGCGCTGCTCACCGCACCGTTGGTGCTGATCGGCGTGGCTTCATTCGTGTCGTATCGAACGGAGGCGTTGCTCCCGCGTGTCCCGCACATGGCCGTCGTCGAGCCGTATCCGCTGCGCGTCAACGAAACGCTCTGCCGGCAGCGGTTTCCATCTGCGGGCGAGTACTGCAGTCAGTACTCGACGACCGGATCCCTGAGTACGGTGCTGCTGGGTGACAGCCACGCCGCGCATCTCTTCGGCGGGCTCGGTGAGCATCTCGCCAGCAGCGGCGAGAACCTCGTCTTGATGGGACAATCCGGATGCCCTCCACTCTTCGATCTCGAGCGTGTGGGACCCCGGCTGTCCGAGCGCGATCGGTGCACGGGAGTGAATCACGCGGTCCTCGATGCGGTCCGAGCGGATGCGCAGATACACCGCGTGGTGCTGTCGTTCAGGGGCGCCGAACAGGTCAGCGGACGAGGCTTCGGCGAGATCGAGCGGGAAACGGAAGAACGTTATCGGATCGCAGGCACCAGTTTGTCCAATGGCGAATCGATCCGGTTGGCGCTGGCGCGCACTGTTGGGTCTTTGCTCGATCGCGGCAAAGAGGTGTGGATCGCGATGCAGGTGCCGGAACTAGGGTTCGATCCCATGGAGTGCACGGGCCGCCCTTTTAGTTTTTCGCATCGCCCGGTGCGTTCGCCGTGCGGCGTGGAGACGTCGGTGGTGCTGGATCGTCAAGCGGAGTATCGCGCGATTTTGAGCGCCGTCCAGGCGCAATGGCCGTCGTTGCAAATGCTCGATCCCATCCCGTATCTCTGCAATCAGCACCTGTGCGCTGGTTTGAGCGGAAACCAACTGCTTTATGTCGACTCAAATCACCTCAGCCTGGCGGGGTCGCGTCTCGTGGCGGCGGGATTCTCTTTTGCGGCACGGCGGTGAGGGCGGGCGCATCGTGCCGCGCGTAACACGCAAATGTGCGGAATAGCAGGCGTTGTTCGGCTCGACGGTGAAGCGGTAGCCGCTCCCATCGTCGCTCGAATGAGCGCGACTCTGAGCCATCGCGGTCCAGACGGCGATGGGCTCTGGGTCGACGGATCGGTCGGCCTGGCCCACCGGCGCCTTGCGATCATCGATCTGACGCCGACCGGCCGTCAGCCGATGTCCAACGAAAACGGCGACGTCCTCGTCACCTACAACGGTGAGATTTACAACTTCCAGTCGCTGCGAGTCACGCTCGAGGCGCACGGGCACCAGTTCCACTCGCAGTCCGACACCGAGGTCATCGTCCACGCGTACGAGGAATGGGGCGAGCAGTGCGTGGAACGCTTCAACGGTCATTTCGCATTCGCGTTGTGGGACAAGCGGGCGCGCAAGCTGTTCGCCGCGCGCGATCGGTACGGCGTCAAGCCGCTCTATTACTACCGCGACGGCGCACAGTTCATCTTTGCCTCGGAAATCAAAGCGATTCTCGCCCATCCAGGGGTGAGACGCGCCGTGTCCTACACAGCGCTCAACGAGTACTTCACGTTTCAAAACGTCCTCACGGAGCAGACGCTGTTCGATGGCATCAAGCTGCTTCCTCCAGGCCACGTCCTGCACATCGATCCGCAAACGGGCACGGTGTCTCGCCGGCAGTACTGGGACTATCGGTTTCCCGACAAGACCGAAAGCATGTCGCTCGAGGAAGCCAGTGAAGAGCTCTATCGCCTCTTCGGGCAGGCGGTGACGCGTCAGCTTGTCAGCGATGTGCAGGTGGCCTCGTATCTCAGCGGAGGCATGGATTCAGGATCGATCACCGCGGTCGCACGGCAGCAACTAGGACGCCTGCTGACGTTCACCGGCGGATTCGATCTGTCGTCCGCATCGGGCCTCGAGCTCGGGTTCGACGAGCGCGCGAATTCTGAGCTGCTGTCGAACCTGTTGAAGACAGAGCACTACGAGATCGTGCTGCACGCCGGCGACATGGAGCACGTGATGCCGGAACTCATCTGGCATCTCGAGGACCTCCGCGTCGGCCAGTGTTACCCGAATTATTACGTGGCTCGGCTCGCGGGCAAGTTCGTCAAGGTGGTACTCTCGGGTGCGGGAGGCGACGAGCTCTTCGGCGGCTACCCGTGGCGCTACTACCGTGGGGCGAACAGCCACGGCTCGCACGACTACTTCAACAACTACTACAACTTTTGGCAGCGGCTGGTGCCGGACGAAGAGAAGCGGTGCCTCTTCAACGCGCACGCCCGCAGCGAGGTGAACGGCCATTCGACATTCGAGGTCTTTCGCAGCGTTCTCGCGCCGGCCTCTCTGCCGCTCGAAACCCGCGAGAATTTCATCAACGCCTCTCTGTACTTCGAGCTGAAGACGTTCCTCCATGGCCTGCTGGTCGTCGAGGACAAGGTCAGCATGGCGCACTCGTTGGAGACAAGGGTGCCGTTCCTCGACAACGACCTTGTGGACTTCGCGCTGCGCGTGCCCGTCCATATGAAGCTCCGGCGGCTCGATGCGTCCATGACGCTGGACGAAGACGACACGCGCATGCGACGGCAGGCGATGCAGACCGGGGACGGGAAGATCGTCCTGCGCCGCGCGATGTCTCGCGTGATTCCAGAGGACGTCACCAGCCGGACGAAGCAGGGGTTCAGCGCGCCGGATGCGAGCTGGTTCCGCGGCGAGAGCATCGACTACATCAACCGGCTCCTGAGGGATCCGCGCGCGCGCATTTACGAACTGCTGGAACCGGCATACGTCGCCCGGAAGCTGGACGAGCACAGCGCCGGACGATTCAATCACCGCCTGCTTATCTGGTCACTGCTCAGCGTCGAGTGGTGGCTGCGACGCTTTTTCGCGTAGTAGTGGCGGGGCTTCAGCCCCGCCATCGTGGGGCGTTAGCTTAGTCCCGCGTCAGACTGATCTCGATGAAGCTTGATGAAATCAGAAGGCATTGGGAGAACAGCGCCAGGGAGATCTCTGTCGACAGCCAGATCACGCCAACGTCGAGAGACCCTTTTCTTGGGATCCTCGAGCGGGACTACATTCTGGATGCTCTTCCGGTGGGCGCCGCCTGCCTCGAAGTGGGCTGCGGGGATGCAGCCCACACTGTTCATTACGCGCGGCGAGCTGCACATGTCACGGCCATCGACATTGCCCAAGGCCTGCTGACCGCCGCCAAATCGCGAGTGGTGGAGGCACAGATTGCTAACGTCGATCTTCAGCGCGCATCGGTGCTCGATGTGGGGCAGCGGTTCAAAGGCCGCCAGTTCGATTGTGTTATTTCACAACGTTGTTTGATCAACCTTCCTGATTGGCAGTATCAGAAAGAGGCATTGCTGCAGATCCACGAAATCTTGGCCGACGGTGGTTGGCTCCTTCTCACCGAAGGGTTTCAGGAACCCCTCGACGCGCTCAATGAACTCCGCGGCGGGTTGAATCTGACGCCGATCAAGGTGGTGGAATACAACTGGAACCTGCTCGAGAAAGAGTTCAATCCGTTCATAGAGTCGCTATTTCGAGTCGTCCGCAAACGCGATTACGGTCTATATCTTCTGCTGTCGCGCGTTCTTCATCCCATGGCCGTGGCGCCCGACGCTCCGCGACACGACGGCCCGATCAATATGGCAGCGATGCAGCTGGCGAAGCACCTGGCAACAACCACCTTCGAGAAATACAGCTACAACTTGTTCTACGTGCTTCAAAAAACCCGCACGAACCGTTGAGGATGGGCTCAGGCATGCTGTCATGACTCAAACAGACGATTCTCGGTTTCGGCTCGACGGCAAGACTGCCCTGGTATTCGGCGGGCGGGGCACTCTCGGTCGCGCATTCTGCGAGACGCTCGCGAGAGCGGGTGCGCGCGTTCGTGCGGCCGACATCGCGCCACTGCCAGAGCCATTTGCGGGCGGCGAGATCTCGCACGCCGTCGTGGATGTCAGAAAAGAAGCGTCGGTTGCCACCGTCATGCGTGAAGCCGTCTACAACGGCCGTCTCGACGTCATGGTGTACGCGGTGACGACGAAGCCTGACGATTTTTACGCGCCGTTCGAAGAGTGCTCGCTCGAGGGGTGGCAGACCATCATGCGCGCGGAACTGGACGGGATGTTTCTGGCGTGCCGCGAGGCCGGCCGCGCCATGTCCGGTGGCGGCGGCAGCATCGTCCTGCTCTCGTCGATTTACGGCATCGTCGGCAACGATCAACGCATTTATGAGGGCGCGAATCTCGCGGCCGTGTATGGTAAGGCCACACGCGGCGCACGGCAGATCTATTCGCACGCGGGGTATGCCGCCGCAAAGGGCGGCGTCGTGTCCATGACCAGGTTCCTGGCCGCCTATTGGGGGCATGCGGGCATTCGCGTGAATTGCATATCTCCGGGCGGGCTCGAGCATCCCGGCGAAAACGCCGAGTTCGTGCGGCGCTATTCGGAACGGGTGCCGATGGGCCGCAAGGCGCGTCCGCAGGAGATTGCCGACGCGGTGCGGTTTCTTGCCTCCGATGCCGCGTCCTACGTGACCGGTCACAATCTCGTGGTCCAGGGCCATCGCGGAGCACACGGATCTCGAGCTGCAGCTGATTGTGGCGGGCATGCACTTGTTGCCGGAATTCGGCGCAACCATCACCGAAATCGAAGCAGACGGATACCAGCCGCACGTTCGGGTTCCCATCAGCCTTTCTTCCGACGAGCCGATTGGCGTTGCGCATGCGAGTGGCATGGCCACGGTTGAATTCGCCGACGCGTACGCATACCTCGCTCCCGATGTCCTGCTGGTGCTCGGCGATCGATTCGAAACGCATGCGGCAGCTACCGCCGCGGTGCCGCTTCGGCTGCCGATTGCGCACATCCATGGCGGCGAGCTCACCGAAGCCGCGATCGACGAGCAGTATCGTCACAGCATCACGAAGCTCAGTCACCTGCATTTTGTGGCCAACGAAGAGTGTGCGCGGCGCGTCATCCAGATGGGTGAAGAGATGTGGCGCGTGATCGTCAGCGGCGCTCCGGCGCTCGACAACCTGAGATTCATGTCTCTGGCGCCTGTGCCAGAGGTTGCGGACCGACATGGAATCGAACTCGCTCACGAGTTCCTGCTCGTCACGTATCACCCCGAAACACTGACGGATCAACAGACGGCGCGGCAGATCGAGCCGCTGCTCGCGGCGCTCGAGCCGTTGCCCTTTGACCTGGTGTTCACGGCACCGACCGGCGACGCGGGATATCGGGCCGTGCGTCAGTCGATTGAGACGTTTGTTCGTACACGCGCTGGCGCGTTCTTCGTGACGAGCCTCGGCACGCGCGATTACTTCAGCCTCTTGTCCCGCGCGGCCGCCGTTGTCGGCAATTCTTCCAGCGGCATCATCGAAGCGCCGTCGTTCCGCGTGCCCGTCGTCAACGTCGGCGATCGACAGCGAGGGCGCATGCGTACGGCAAACGTGATCGACGTCCCGGCGAACGCCTCGCAGATCGCGGCCGCCATCGAGCGCGCCACGTCGGCCGCGTTCGGGGCCGGTCTCACCGGCCTGACCAACCCGTACGGCGATGGTCATGCCGCGGCGCGGATCGTCGCGACCCTTGCAGAGACGCCGCTCGGTCGGACACTTCTGCGAAAGCGCTTCCGTGCCGCCTGATGTCATTCGCGTTGTCGGTATTGGCGCCGGCGGACACGCCCGAGTGGTGCTCGACATACTCCGCCGGTCGGGGGGATACGAAGTGATTGGGCTTCTCGACTGGAATCGAGTGCTGCACGGCACCTTCGTCGATGGTGTCAAAGTGCTCGGAGACGATTCAGAGCTGGCGAGCCTCATGAACGACGGTGTTCGCGGCGCCTTCATCGGGGTGGGCGGTGTGGCAAGCGCGAGCTCGAGACGCCGATTGTGTGAGCTCGTGGAGGGTTTGGGCCTGGAGTTCGTCAGCGCCATCCACCCGGCGGCGACGATTGCGGAGACCGCGCGCATCGGACGGGGCGTAACCATCATGGCCGGCGCGCTCGTCAACGCGGGCGCCATCATTGGCGACAACGTCATCGTCAACACGGGCGCGATCGTGGAGCACGAGGTGGAGCTCGGCGATCACGTGCACGTTGCCTGCGGTGCGACGCTGGCCGGAGGGGTCAAGGTCGAGCCGGAGGCTCACATCGGTATGGCGGCGGCGGTTCTGCAAGGTGTGCGGGTGGGGCGAGGCGCAGTGGTGGGCGCAGGAGCTGTCGTTCTTCGAGATGTTGCAGCAGGCGCGGTCGTCGGTGGAGTTCCCGCTCGCGAGCTGCACGAGGCCAATTCGCGGTGAGTGCCCTCGGCCGTTTTTTCGTCCGGCCGGACAGTTCGTTGCGCGAGGTCATTGCGTGCATCGATGTCAACCGCAAGGGCATTGCGCTCGTCGTCGATGCGCATCAGTGCTTGATGGGAACCATCACCGATGGCGATGTGCGTCGCGCGCTGCTTGCCGGCCGCGACCTCGAATGGCGCGCAGCCGATCTGCTCGCGGAAAAGCCGCGCGACGCTTCAACGCCGTTGACGGCGCCCGCCACGGCCACGGCGGCGGAGCTTCTCGAGCTGATGCACCAACACGACGTTCGCCACATTCCGATCGTCGCTTCCGACGCCCGGGTTACCGACGTCGTCGTGCTGAGCGATCTGGTGGCGGAGTACCAGCTTCCGTTGCGCGCGGTCATCATGGCCGGCGGCCCCGGAACACGCCTGCGCCCGCTCACCGACGACAAACCGAAAGCCATGCTGCCGGTGGGCGATCGCCCCCTGCTCGAGCACATCGTTCGACAGCTGAAGGACGCAGGCATCCACCGCGTGAGTCTCGCGACGCATTATCGCGGCGACGTGATTCGCCGCCATTTCGGCGACGGGCGTGAGTTCGATGTCGACATTCAGTATGTGGACGAAGGCGAGCCGCTCGGCACGGCCGGCGCGCTGAGCCTGCTGGCGTCTTCGGCCGAGCCGCTTCTCGTGATGAACGGCGATATCCTCACCGAGGTCGATTTCCGTGCGATGCTCGACTTCCATTCCGCCAATCGCGCGGATCTCACGATGGCCGTGCGGGCGTTCGATCTGCAGGTGCCGTACGGCGTTATTGAATCGAACGGCATCGAGGTGCGGCGCGTCTCAGAAAAGCCGGTCTCCCGTCATCTGATCAACGCCGGCATTTACCTCCTGAGCGCCGACATTCAGCGCTATGTTCCTCGCGGCCGCCGTTACGACATGACCGATCTGGTCAATCGATTGATCGATGAAGGCCGGCGGGTCATCAGCTTCCCGGTGCGCGAGTCCTGGATTGACATCGGACATCTGGACGACTACCAACGTGCAAACGATGAATCGCGCGGCCTCGTTTAGCGCGCAAAAAGCCAAGAACGTACGAAGCCACCGAGGCACCGAGACACACTTTCAAGAGAATTCTCGGTGTCTCTGTGCCTCTGTGGCCCGTACGTGATCTGTCGACTGATCCACTGTGAACTGGAATAACCAACGCGTCGTTGTCACCGGCGCCGGCGGCTTCATCGGGAGCCATCTCATTGAACGGCTCGTCGAGCTCGGCGCCCGGACCGTCGCGTTCGTCCGCTACACGTCTTCGGGAACGTGGGGATGGCTCGATACCTCACCCGTGAAGAACGACGTCGAGGTCGTGGCCGGCGATGTTGCCGATCGCGAGCGCTTGCGTGAAGCAATCGGCGGCGCGGACGTCGTGTTTCATCTCGCGGCGTTGATCGGGATTCCCTACTCGTACCACGCGCCGGCATCGTACGTCCGCACGAACATCGAAGGCACGCTCAACGTGCTGCAGGCGTCGCTCGACGCCGGCGCACGGCGTGTGATTCACACGTCGACGAGCGAAGTCTACGGCACCGCCCTCCACGTGCCGATTGCCGAGAGTCACCCGCTGCAGGGCCAGTCACCGTACTCAGCGACCAAAATTGCCGCAGACATGCTGGCTGAATCGTTTGCGCGCTCCTTCGGATTGCGAGTGTCGATCCTGCGGCCC
>WNGB01025062.1_pt1 | contig 11415 bp, 10 predicted proteins | sample 5400681 | NCBI WGS metagenome assembly WNGB01 (sample SAMN13153367, study PRJNA577476) | soil metagenome | isolation source: 115 cm soil or saprolite under grassland replicate 2 | place: USA:California | collected 2016-06-15 | reverse complement strand
CCCGCCGCCCAAGGTCGATCCGCCGCAGGGCGCGTGGAAGGAGTTTTCACCGCCGAACGGGCGTTGCTCGGTGGAACTGCCACCTGGCGCGTTCAGCGAGAAGTCCATTCCGCCTCCGACGCCGGGCATGCTTTACACTGTCGCCAGAGCGGATGGCAGTCAGTTCGAGGTGGTCTTCTCCGACTTCCCTGCGGGGACAATACCACCAGGCCAGGTCCAGAAGGGGTTTGACGGGGCGGCGAACCGGATTATCAGCAAGAACCCCGGCTCGCGGATCACGAACCAACGCGACTTGCCCCTCGGCACCAACCCCGGGCGCGAGATGGCCTTCGATCTGGCTGCCAAGGGTGGGATGCGCATGCGCATGTACCTCGTCGGCAACCGTCTCTACGGCCTTACCGTCACTGGCCAGGGACAGGTGGCGCAGTCCCCGGACGCGGATCGCTTCCTGAATTCGTTCAAACTCCAGAGCGGTGGTGGACCGGTCAACCCGCCGCCGGACGTCGGCCCGGCCATCGACGCGGCGACCCTGGTGCGCGCGCTCCAGGCGGGCCAGGGGCAGCAATACATCGGTCAGACGATTACTGTGCGCGGCAACGGCAGCCCGCGCGGCGGCAACCGGGCCCATCTGGTGACCGGCGTCGTCACGACCCGGCAGATCCCGCCGAAGAACAAGAAACTGCCGCCCACAATGCAGCAAATCCCGCACGACGTTGACGTCCACTTCCGCAAGGCGTCCGACGCCTTGCAGGCCAATGGGCCGGTCACTGTGCGCGGCGTCTGCCAGGGATTCTCCGGTGGGAATCATGTCATCCTCGGGAACGCCGAACTGGTCCAGCCAGGCGGAGTCAATCCGCCCCCAATCAACCCACCACCCATCAACCCGCCGCCGATCAATCCGCCACCGGCTGGCGCGGTTCTCGACGCTGCCGCGGTGGTGCGCGAGTTTCAAATGAACGAAGCGGCGGCCAACGCGAAGTACAACGGGAAGGTGCTGACCCTGCGTGGGCCTGTGGCTGGCCGCAAGGGGGCTCAGGTCGCGATTGAAACGGGGCTCCCCAGCGTCTGGAATCAGGCGAAAGCAGGCGACACGGATGTGGTCGTCGTGAGTTTCCGCAACCCAGGCGACGCGGCTCAGGCCAACGGCGTCATCACCGTCCGCGGAACCTGCCTCGGTTTCGATTTCAAGAAGGATCTGCAACTCGTCGGCGCGGAGTTGGTCCGTTAGCACGACAGGGTGAGACCTCGGTCACAAGCCCGGAGCGCCAGCGACGGGACGGTAACCTGCTACCGTCCCGTCGCTGGCGCTCCGGGCTTGTGGGATTTTGTCTCTCCGGATTGGCGCTCAATCAGCCCTCGACAACGGCCGGTGGGGCACCGGAACGCAGAACGGCCGCGAACGCTTTCTCACCACCTGACTCCAGCCAGCGCTGCCACCATTGCTCGAAATGCCGGCGCTCCTCCGGCGACTGCCCCTCGTGATAGCGCAGCAATCCCTCGATCCCTGGCTTGTAACGCTTCCAGCCGTCGGGTTGCGTCGCCTTGAGGTGGTCGCGCAGGCCGGACAGCCGCCGGGTAGCAACGTAACTGTCGTTGGCGCGGCCGAGAATGTCTTGCATCTCCTCGACCGCGGCGTAATACTGCTCGCGAAACTCCGGGCTGTAGCAGTCCGCGAAGACCTCCATCGCGTAGCGCAACCGCTTGCCGGCAATGCGAACCTGGTGTAAGTTCTCGTAGTTGTCGAGATCCTTCGCGGACGCCTTCTCCAGTTGCCGCAGCCGTTCGTTCAGAACTGGACATGCGAGGTCCAGCAAGGTCTCCATGCTGTCCGTGTCGGAGCAGCGCAGGGCGTGCAGGGTGTCGGCAACGAGTCGATCGAAGGCGAAAGGGAAGTCGTCGTTGGCGTCCTGGAGCTGGCTCTGGGCCGAGACGCGCTGTGAGACGGCGTAGCCGATGAGGAAATCGAAGCCTGGCCGCGCCCGGCCGGTGCGTTTGAAGGGGGCCTCGGTCAGCGAGGCGAGGAAGACGTCCCAGTCGCGGGCGGCGCCGGCGGCGCGACGCTGCCTGCGGAGGCGTTTGCGCGCCTTGCGGTACACTTTTTCAGGCAGACAGAGGGCGAAGATGTCCAGGGCGGCGACGGCGCGGCGGGTGCCGACGCGCAACTGGTGGACGTATTCGGGATCCTTTTCGGGCTCGTGGAGCGCGAGGCGAAGGTAATCGCGGACGGCTTCGAGGCGCAGGGAAAGGACATGCCGCGCCGCATCGTCCAGCGGCGTGGTCGCGGTCAGGTCGGGGATCCATTTGCCGCTGCTCAACGCCTCTCCTCCGTTGGGTTCAGAAGCGGTTTCAAAACCCCTCCCCCCAACCCCCTCCCCGCAGCGGAGAGGGGGAGCAAGACAAAGGAGCCTTCTTCTCTCCCCCTCTCCGTTGCGGGGAGGGGGTTGGGGGGAGGGGTTTTGAAACTTCTAACCGGTCCCCGGCTGCGCCAGCACCTGAACGCGGCGGCCACGGGACGGGCGGGCAGGCGGTTCGCTGTCGCGGGCGGCGTGGCAGTTGAGAGTGTAGGCTTCACAATGCGGACAGGGCCGCGAGGAGAGGTCAAGTTGGAGATAAAGAGAGTCGTGGAGGTTAAGTTGCCAGCTGCGGTGGCAGGTGGCACAGGTGATCGCAGCGGCCTTCATGGCGGAACCCAATCAGGAGGCGAAGTCAAGCGCTACCGGGCAGGAAGATTCCTTCTTGGAGCACGGCGAGGAATCGCCTTACCCCAAGCTGTCGATAGTGTTAATCTTCCAGGTGAGAATTGCGAAAGGCAAGTAAATTGTTGAAGAAGTTTCGGTGAAGTGATTTGTGTACCTTTGTTCCAACTTGCTTCCCCAATGGCGTTTCGAGCCGTCGCTCTGTAAAATCGATGGGAGAGGAGGATCCGATCCGTGCGCGTGGCTCACTTCGACTGTTTCAGCGGCATCAGCGGCGATATGACACTGGCCGCGCTGATCGACGCGGGCGTTGACGCCGGTGCGGTCTGCTCGGCCATCGCCTCGCTGGGTCTGCCGATCACTGTTGAGGTGGAGAAGGTGCGCAAGGGCGGGTTCGCCGCCACGCATGTCCGCGTCGAGGCCCCGACCGAGGACCGTCACCGTTTTCTGCCGGACGTCGAGGAAATCCTGCAGCGCGGCAGCCTGACGCCGCGGCAGCGCGAACTCGCCCTGAAAATCTTTCGGCGGCTGGCCGAAGCCGAGGCCGCTGTTCACGGCATGCCTTTGGAGAAGGTGCATTTCCACGAGGTCGGCGCCCTGGACAGCATTGCCGACATCGCCGGCGCCGCGGTGGCGTTGGATCTGCTCGGGGTCGAGCGTTTCACGAGCGGCTCGGTGGCGGTCGGCAGCGGCACGGTGAAGTGCGCTCACGGCCTGATGCCGATTCCAGCGCCAGGCACGGCCGAACTGCTCAAGGGTGTGCCGCTGCGGCCATCGCCCGTCAAGGCGGAGTTGACAACGCCGACCGGCGCCGCCATCCTGACGACCGTGGTGCAGGAGTGGGTCGAGCAGCCGGCGCTGACGATCGAGCGGATCGGCCACGGTGCCGGTCGGCGCGAGTTCGTCGAGCAGCCGAACCTGCTGCGCGTGTTCGTCGGGCAAAGTCATGAGTTGCCGTCCGCCGGCTTCGAGGCCGATCGCATCTGGATCCTGGAGACGAACCTGGACGACCTACCCGCGGAGGTCATTGGCTACTGTTACGATCTATTATTTGTCGCCGGTGCCCTGGACGTGTTCACCACACCAATCTTCATGAAGAAGAATCGGCCGGGCGTGCTGCTGAGTGTCCTGGCCCCTGAAGCGGCGATTGCCGCGGTGGAGGAGATCCTGTTCCGCGAGACGACGACACTCGGCGTGCGTCGCTACCAGGCGAGCCGCCACAAGCTGCACCGTCAGCCCTGCACGGTGGAAACCGGTTGGGGAACGATCCAGGGCAAACTGAACTGGCTCGAAGGACAGGCGCCGGTGTTCGCGCCGGAGTACGAGGACTGCGCCGGTGTCGCTCGTCAGCATGGCGTTTCGTTGCGCGAGGTGTACGCCCGGGCGCAGGAGGCTTACCGAGCCGTCGCGCTCCAGGGTTCGACCGGGGTTTGAGGGAGTGCTCGTCATGGCCGAGAAACGGCGGTTCCTCGATGTCTGGGTCGTCGAGACGAACACGGTCTATCGCGAAGTGCCGTTCACGGCGGTCACCGACTGGATCCAGCAGGGGCGGCTTCTGCCCGAGGATCGGGCGAAGCCCTCCGGCACCCCCAAATGGTATCAACTCGCCGACATTCCCGCGGTCGCCGTCTATTTCCCCAAACCGGAGCCGTTTCGGGTCGAAGACCAGGCCGAGGCGCTGGAGCCGGTCGAAGCCGATGTGTTGCCGTCGCGGCGACGGCAACAGGACGAGGAGGACGACCCCGACATGATTCCGCTCATCGATATCACGCTGGTGCTGCTGATCTTCTTCATGATGACGGCGGCGGTCAACGCGGGGCTGTTCTCGGCGATCGATACGCCGCCGGCCAAGCATCAACTGGCACAGATCAAAGAAGGCTCCTTCTGGATCGGCATTGACAAGGACAAACAGGGTGAACTGCGTTACTCGTTCGGCAAGGACAACCGCGACATTCGGCCGCCGGGCAAGGATATTGAGGGAGTGCATGCGGCCTTCAAGAAGGAGTTGACCGGCTTCGGCGGCGAGGTGCGCGTGCGAATCCGTGCCGACCAGGAGTTACCGCACGATCTGGTCAAGGAGATGATGCGCGACCTGCGGCAGCTCGAACGGGCGATTAACGCGGAGCGAGCGAAGGCGGACAGCAGCCGAGTCAATTTCGTCATTTCGGGCGAGGTAAGCGAGCCACAGTGAGGTTCCCCAAGCCCACGGGCCGCGGCCCGTGGGCTTTTGTGGATACGAGGGCCACGCATGACCTGGAAAATCCGTCATGAGGGATCGCCGAAGTTCATTCAGGGGCTGACACTGGCTCAGGTCGTCGAGGGGTTGCGCGACGGCCTGTGGGAGCCGACCGACGAGGTGATGGGCCCCAGCGATGCGACCTGGGTGGCGCTTGAGAATCACCCGCAGTTCGCCGAGGTCGCCGCCGACCTGGAGCCGCCGCCGCGCCGCGAAGAGGACGAGACGCGCCTGGACATGAACGCCCTGATTGACGTTTGTCTGGTGCTGCTGATCTTCTTCATGTTGACGACGACTTACGCCGTGGCTGTGCAGAAGCTCATCCCGTTGCCGACGGTCGCTGAGGACAAGAAGGGTAAGGCGCTGACCGCCCAGCAGGTCAAGGAGCGCATGATCAGCGTCGATGCACAGGCCGACAAGGGAGGCACGTTGACAGTGCGCGTCGAGAATCAGACCTTGCAGGTGGTCAAGGCGGACGGCCGCAGCCTCGACGCCGACAAGTTCCGCGAGGCGTTGCTGCCGTACGTGCGCGGCGAGGACCACAAGACCGAGGTGCTGCTGCGCACGCGCGACGTCAGTTGGGGCACGGTCGTCGCCATCCAGGATGCGGCCCGCGCGGCGGGGGTGCGCGTGGTCAAGTACTACGAAAAGGCGAAGTGAGCGGCCGAAGGGATCCCGTTGAGTTACCGAACCCCGTAGGTCAGGCTGTTCCCCCCGAGATGTTTGACTGGTATCCCGACGCTGAATACTACCTCGCTCAGCTGCAGCTGGTGCTGTTCATGCTGGGCATGGGCGCGACGCTGAGCGCGGCCGATTTCGCCGCCATCGCTCGCCGGCCGCGCTTCCTCCTCGTCGGCGCCGCCTGCCAGTTCTTGCTCACCCCCCTGATCGCGGTCCTGGTCAATCACGGCTTCGGCGTGCCGCCGGGGATTGCCGTCGGCGTTATCCTCGTCGCCGCCATGCCAGGTGGTACGCTCTCCAAAGTCTTCGCCTATCTGGGTAGAGGCAATATCGCTCTTTCGATCTCGCTTACCCTCTGTGGCACTCTTGCCTCGCTCATCACCGTCCCGCTCCTGTTGAGTCTGCTGACGATGGAGTACGTGCCGGCGGACTTCAAGATGCCAGTTGCTCGGATCGTACTCGAAGTCGTGCTGTGCCTGCTCTTGCCGCTGGCGGTCGGCATGACGGTCAGCCGCCGCGCATCGATGTGGCATCAGGCCTTCTCGCGTTGGTGCATCCGGTTCGGGTTTGTGGTCGTGGTGGTGATGGTGACGGGTTCGCTCGGCAGCGGCCGCATCCGGCCGGGCGAGTACGGTTGGAGCGTACCGCTGGCAATCATCCTGTTCTGTCTCGCCTCGCAACAGCTGGGCATGCTGCCGTTCCGGTTGCGCGGCTGGCCGCGGCCCGATTGCCTCGCGGTCGGCATGGAAGTGACCATGCGCAATCTGAACCTCGCCTTTCTGCTCAAGGCGCTGCTGTTCCCCTCGTCCCAGCGCGGAACCGATGCCATCGGCGATGGTGTGCTGTTCGTGATCCTGTACTATGCGGGGGTGGCGATGTGCTGCGGGGCGCCGCTGGCATTGCGCTATCGCTGGATGGCGCGTCGGGCCGCACGACACGCCGCGGTGGAAGGTCATTGATACGCATGATGCTGGCGGCGGCGCTCGCTCGTGAACTCCTCGGCGGTCCCACGCGCGACCACCTCGTACAGCAGCGCTCGCTTCTCGCCGTGCTTGCGCAGCAGCCGCCCCAACCGCTGCACGTGCTCCGTGACGCTGCCGGTTCCTGACAGGATAATGCCGACGTTCGCCGCCGGCACGTCTACGCCCTCGTTGAGCACCTGGCTCGTCACCAACACGCTATACTCGCCCGCGTGAAAGCGCTTCAGGATCTGCTGCCGCTCTTTCGTCTTCGTCTGGTGCGTGATCGCCGGCACCAGGAAGCGCCGCGCGATCTGGTAGACCGTGGCGTTGTCGGCGGTGAACACCAGCACGCGATCATGAGCGTGGATGTCGAGCAACTTCTCCAACAGGTGCAACTTGCCCGGAGCCGCGACGGCAATCTGTTTCTGCTCGCGATACGCCAGGAACGCCGCCCGGCCCTCCGGCGAGCGGCACGTCGCCTGGATGAAACGCTGCCAGCCCTGCGGACCGTTGAACGTGATGCCGTTCTCCGCCACGAACGTCCGATAGATGTCGCGCGCAGGAAGTCGCCGGTGAGCTGCTTGATCTCCTTGCGATAGACGATCGGCCCGATCAACTCCGGCAGCAGCGCATCGCCACCGTCAGCGCGCTCCGGCGTCGCGGTCAAACCGAGGCGGAACGGCGCGATGCTGCCCTGCGCGGCCTGCATGAACGACGAACCGGGAAGGTGATGGCACTCGTCGAAGATCAAAAGGCCGTAACGATTGCCCCACTTTTCGAGATGGATATAGGCGGAATTGTAGACGGCGACGGTCAGCGGTTGCAGGTCGAAGTAGCCGCCGCCGAGCAGGCCGACCGGCACGTCGAAGGCCACCGTCAACTCGCCGTACCACTGGTTGAGCAGGTCGATGGTCGGCGTGACGACCAGCGTCGGGCGGGCGGTGCGCTGGATGGCGAGGATCGCGAGGAACGTCTTGCCGGTGCCGGTGGGCAGGACCACAACGCCGCGACTCCCTTGCCGGACCCAGGTTTCCAGGCCCTCACTCTGGTGGGGGAACGGGTCGCGACTGATGCGCAGCGGCCAGGGCGTCGGCTGGAAGACGCGCGCCCCGTCCTGGTAGGCGATGCGATGACGCCGCAGATGCTCGACCAGAGCGCGATAACTGCGGCCCTCGGCCCGGTAGGTGCCGGTGCGCTCGTCGAAACGGCAACCCGGCAGCGCCGCCAGCTGTTCCGCGGGCGCTCCGGTGACGACCACGGTGCCGCCGTCAAAGGTGAGATGGATGGTGTCTGCCATAAATGCAGAAACGAGCGGCGGGGTTTATCCCCGCCGTCTGCCCGGCGGGGATAAACCCCGCCGCTCGTTCCTAACCACTCCTTCCTCGATAAATCTTCTCGATGCGCTCGCGGTTCAGGCCGAGGACACGATCGAAACGGCTCAATTTCATGCCGTCCAGGTCCGGCCGCTTGTCCGCCAGGCCTTCGAGGGTGCGCACGTCCAGGCGAATCTCGTGGTCCAGTTTGCGCCGCACCAGCCACCGCGCCAGCCACATCGAGCCGTTCGGCCCCCAGTAACGCGACTTCGTGAAGGCGAACGTCGTGATCGCTGTCTCCTCGTCGTCCAGCGGCGTAAAGAAGATGTACAGCCGCCAGCGTACCCGCGAATCGCGCCCGCTCGCCGGGTCCGACCACCAATGATCATAAACCGAATAGACCGGCGAAAAGTAGGTCGTCCAGTCGTCGTTGAACTGCCACGTCCGCTTGATGCCGAGCAGGAAACGATAGATGAACCCGAGGCGCTTCGGCGGACCGACATTGATCACGCGCACGCTCGTCTCGGTCGGCTCGAAGCGCACCTGCACCTCGTGCATCCGCTGCGGATCGTAGCCGAAGAAGTCGTGCGTTGTCGGCGTGTGCTCGATCTCGCAGAAGTTGTCGAGCGTCACTTCGAGGGGGGCCTTGACGGTGTGCTCCAGGGTGCAGATGTTGTACCAGCCATCCACCTCGAACCGCGGAAACACCGGCTGCGCGTCGCGCGCTTTCAGCCAGATAAAGCCGAACCGCTCGACTGTCTCGAAGGTGGTTGCCTGGACGTAGAGCTTCGGCGTCGCGGGGCTTTCGCCATTGCCGTCGCAGTCATAGGTCCAGCCGTGGTAGGAGCATTGCAAGCGGTGATTGACCACCTTGCCCAGGCTCAGGCGCATGCGGCGATGGGGGCAGCAATCCTCCAGGGCGCCGACCTGGCCGCCCTCGCTACGGAACAGGGCGATCTGCTTGCCGGCAAGACGCACAGCGACCGGCTTACGCCGCAGCTTCTTGCTGCGCAGCACGGGGTGCCAGTGATCCAACATGGCCATCGCGGTGACCTCGAAGGCGGTGGATGGTGGATGGTGGGTGGTGGATGGTGAAGAGAAGCATGTTCGAGCCGTTGTGGCACGGTCTCCCGACCGTGCCACTTTGACTGACCGGAGGTCTCCAAGAGCCCAAGGAGACCTGCGGTCGGAAGAGTGGCAGGGTCAGGAGACCATGCCACAACGGCGTTCCTTCTGCACCATCCACCACCCACCATCCACCATCCACTATACTAAGGGAGGAGCGTCCGAGGGAGGAGGATTGATGAGGTACGCCGTGCCGTTCGCCGCCGGCTCCGAAACTGCGGAAGTCCTGAGCCTGCTGGCCCTGCTGAGCATCCCCGCCCTGGTGCTCCTGAACGGCGTGTTCGTCGCCGCCGAGTTCGCTCTCGTCGCCGTGCGCCGCACACGCGTCGAAGAACTCGTCGGCCAGGGTGTCAAGGGCGCGCGCGCGGTGCAGTCGGCCACCAATCACCTGGACCGTTCCATCGCCGCCACCCAGGTGGGCATCACCTTCACCAGCATTGGGCTTGGCTGGGTCGGCGAGCCGGCCCTCGCCCGCCTCTTCGAGCCGCTCTTTCAAGCTCTGCCTGGTGGTTGGAGTGCGGCGGCGACCCATTCCGCCGCCGTCGTCGTCGGTTTCCTGCTCATCACCTTCATGCATGTGGTCTTCGGCGAACTGATCCCAAAAACCCTGGCCCTGCAGACGCCGGACAGCACGGCCCTCTGGGTCGCCCGGCCGCTGCTCGTCTTCGCCAAACTGACGCGGCCGCTGATCCGGTTGATGAACGGCACCGCCAACGGCCTGCTCCGGCTGGCTGGCTACAACCCCGCCAGCCGCGAGGCAATGATTCACTCGGTTGAGGAACTGGCCCTGCTCGTCGAGGACACCGAGGAAGCCGGCTTGCTCGCGCCCGATCAGGCGGACATCGTGCAGAACGTGTTTCGGCTGTCAAACAAGCGCGTCCGCGATTGCATGGTGTCGCGCGACAAGATGGCCACCCTCGAACTGAGCACGGCACCCGACAAGGTGCTCGAAGCGGTCCGCAGCGGGGCGCACACACGCATGCCGGTCTACGACAAGGAACTGGACCAGATCGTCGGTATCGTCAATACAAAAGACCTGTTTTATCTCTTCAGCCTGCGCGGCGTGGTGGTGCTGGAGGATGCCCTGTACCCGGCGCTGTTCCTGCGCGAAGACGAGAGCGTGGCGAATGCGCTGCGGTTGTTCCGCAAGTCGCACCGGCACATGGCGCTGGTACGCGACGGCGAGGGCAAGATCCTCGGACTGCTCACGCTGGAGGACATCCTGGAGGAGATCATCGGCGACATTGAGGATGAACACGATCGACTTGAGGATCGAAGATTGAGGATTGAGGATCGAAAAGACAAGCCTCGATCCTCTATCCTCTATCCTCTATCCTCAATTCCGCAACAGCCTGCGGAACAGCCCCAAAGCGATCACCGCCATCATGGCGTCCGCGGCCCAGATCGACACCGCCGGCAGCAGCCGACCACTCTTGGCCAGGTTGATGCCGCACAGGAGTAGCGGATAGTAGACAAAGACGATCGGCAAAAAGCAGGTAATGAAAGCGCTGAGATAATCGCTGCGGCTGAACCAGATGCCGACCGGGCAGCCGACCAGCACGAAGCAGAGGCAGCCCAGGCCCACCGCGGGCCGCATCTGCATCTCCACTTCCAGGTTCGTCCGCTCGCTCCATTTCTGCTGCCGGACCGACCGCAGGTTCGTCAGGTGCTTCGCCACGTCGTCGAGCGGGTGGGTCAGTGTTAGCCGCGACGTGATCAGGGCAATCTCGGCGTCCAGTTGTTCGATCTCGCTCAGCTTCTTCGCCTTCGCCTCAAGCAGTTCTTCCCAGGTCATATCGCTGCCGCGGTGCTTCTTGGCGATGTCGAAGATGTCCTCGGGCAAGTCCACCGGCCACACCTTGGCCTCGACGAAGCCGCTAACGATGTCCGGGTTGGAGGAGGAGATCCAGCAGTTGCGCATGTCGACGAGCACTTGCTTGGACTTCATGTGAACGTGCAACTCCGCCTCGCGCGCTCGCGCGATCACGTCGTAATCCTGCGTTTTCGGATCTTTCCGTTTAAACTCGGTAACCAGCAATTTGCGTCCCTGCACGCGCTGCACGTGCATCTCGTAGTTCATCTTTGGCAGCCGGAGAACACCCTCCTGGCGGATCATCGCGTAGAGGAAATCTTCGACATCTTCGAGGAACATGGTGCGCATCATGTGGTGGGTCGTCGGGATGGCGTAGTAGTAGAGGCCGATCGTGACCGCCGACATGATGACGCCGAGGAAGACAGCCGGCCAGACGACCATGAGGATGTTCACGCCGGCGGCCTTGATGGCGAGGATTTCGTTGTCGTGAGCGAGGCGGCCGTAGACCACACAGGTGGCGAACAGTGTCGTCGCGGGGATCGTGTAGGGCAAGGTGCTGGGCACGATCAAGGGGATGATCGCGAGGATC
>WNGB01012695.1_pt1 | contig 11415 bp, 7 predicted proteins | sample 5400681 | NCBI WGS metagenome assembly WNGB01 (sample SAMN13153367, study PRJNA577476) | soil metagenome | isolation source: 115 cm soil or saprolite under grassland replicate 2 | place: USA:California | collected 2016-06-15 | reverse complement strand
AGGCACGGACGGCGGCGTTTTATTCAAGCGCTACAGCCTCTGCACTTCTGCGCGGCGCCGGTTTTTCTTCCTATGCAGATCGCGCCCTGGCGGACGGTTTGAAGTTGGATGGTTCGATAGCGTTTACCGATCGCGCCGGCGGATTCCTGCATCGCCCATTTTTCCCCGACGGCATTAACAACACAGCTGCCGGGCCGTTTAGTACAGAGCTCAGCGAGTGGAGCCCTTTTAACGTCGGCCTACAACTTGATTTGATCAAAACAAATCTGCTGGCAGCGATCGGCGGCGCCGGCGTTCCCTGCAGCACGATTCCAAACTTGCCCACCGGCATTCAGATTTTCCCGGGCAGCGTTCCCGTCTATAAAAACGGTGTGCTGGTCGGAGCAGTTGGAATTAGCGGCGATGGAGTGGATCAGGACGACTTGATCAGCGCCGGCGGCGGCAATGGCTATTCGCCTGCCCCGGAAATTCGTTCCGATCAGGTTTTTGTTCGGGACGTGAGGTTGCCCTTTCTGAAGTTTCCGCGTAGTCCGGATCTTTAAGCGAGAATCAGGCGGATTGGTTCATAGCCTCTTCATCAATCGAACTTATTTAGCTTCGCGATGGTGCGTCCCCTTTATCTCATTTTGATCGTGTGCCTGTTGGCTCTCGTCTGTCTTGCACAGACGCCATCCGTGCCTCAAGGCGCGCGCGCCGTTCTTCGCCTGCGAGTGAGAGTCAAGGTGGGCGACTCAACTAAGGGACTCTCGCGCAAGCGATTCTTTCTGATCAAAGGTTCACTCGAACAAAACAAGAGGGTGCTTGAAACGATCGAGCGGCAGCCGGTGGTTTCGCGCGACTGTTACTACCGCGCCGCCGGCGCCAGCGAGGCATTAATCAAGTGGCTCAAGGACAACGATTGCGAGTCTGTCTCTTGCCGCGAGATCCAGCCGGACGAGGTGGAGGGCGCGGCAGCAGTACCGGAATTTCTGACCGCGGTATTAATGGGCGAGAAAGAGTTCGGCGGTCGAGAGCTGGCGCGCAAATGGCTAACGGTCAATCTGCCGGACAAACTTCGGAATGGTTTTTACAAGCATCGTCAGAATCAGCTGCAGGCAACTATCAAACAGGCCGAGGAGACCTCCGGCGCAAAAGTACTTTCCGTCATGACGGATCGAAACGGCACAGCCTATTTCACTGACGTCGAGCCCGGAGCATACACGCTGTCCAACATACTCGCGACTGAGATTGGAGAAAACACAGCCATATGGAATTGCGAGGTGCAGGTGAAACAGGATGATCGGGCGTTTGAGAAACCGTTTCTGATCTCGAATCGAAAAGATAAGAACGTGAAGTGCGTGGCGGTCGAGAAGCCGCTGCCGGTTTGCGGATCACCAGCCAAATGAGACTCAACCAACCGACTGTTTCCATTGCCTCTGTGCATCCTCTGTGTTCTCTGTGTCTCCGTGGTGAATGTTTCTTAAGCAGTGGTCCACCACAGAGACACAGAGAACACAGAGGATGCACAGAGAATGAATCGCGAACTATCCGATGAGACGAATTGTCCGAGTCGCTGTTACTGTCCTTGCGCCAGCTGTTTTATTCGTGGGTGCGCTATGTTTCGTGAGCGTGGACACCTCGGCTCAGAAACAGAGGCGAAGGACCCCAGCGATGTCTCGGCGAACTACCCGGTCCGCAGCAATCGACTATTCGCTGTTCTCTCACGCGACCAAAAAGCACCAGGGAGCCTGCAATACCTGCCACCGGATTCCGACGGACAACTGGAAAAAAGTAAAAGACTTTCCGGACGTTGCTGATTATCCCGGTCATGATTCGTGTGTTAGTTGTCATCGTTTGCAGTTTTTCAAATCTGCCAGGCCGGCGATCTGTTCTGTTTGCCACTCGAAGGTTTCACCGCGCGACGATGCACGTTTCGCTTTTCCCAAACCTGCCATGCAGCGCCAGTTTCTAATCGAGTTTCCGCACGATAAGCATCAGGACGTAATCGCAAAGCTATTTCGCCCCGTTCCGGCGAAACAGCAATCGTTATTTGTGCGAGCTTCACTCACATATGCAAACGTCGGCGCCGATGACAAAGCGAAACACTATAACAACTGTGAAATTTGCCATGCACCGCGAACTACTATTCCGCTCGCACCACCCAAAGGTTGGACTGATGCGTTTGTTCCCGACAACGCAACTTTCAAAACTGCGCCCGCTAGTCACGCTGCATGCTTCAACTGCCACTGGAAATCGCAACAGCCGACCAACGAGAATTGCGCCGGCTGCCACAAGCTTGCCGACAAAGGATTCTTCGTGGTCGATTTGCCAAAACGCCTTTCGCTCAAATTTCGGCACGCGCGCGAGCAACATGTGCAGGAATGCACCACCTGCCACATCAACATCACTAAGGCAATAACACTGCGCGGTTTGCAACCAGACGTGCCCATCACCTCCTGCACTGAATGTCATAACAAGGATGGACTGCGATTGGATGTGAGCAAGGAGTTGGAAGCGCTCGACAAGAATCGAGATTTCGTTTGCAGCTACTGTCACACGTCGGATGTGGGGCGGCTCGATCCGCCGCCTGGTCATTACTTGATTGCCGGTAGAGAACCGATTAAGCGCAAGGACATAAAGTGAGTTTTCGGGCGTTCAAAAACCTTCGGCTGGTCAAGTCTTTCTTCAACCACTCCGCTGTGGTCTGGTTTTCTCTGTGGGTTCTCAGTGTTCTCTGTGTCTCTGTGGTTGCGGCACGAGTTGCATTCACCACAGAGACACAGAGAACACTGAGTTTTCACAGAGAGTTGTCAATGTTCGCCGGATCGCCGCAAGGTCCCGAACTCGACTATTCAAACTTCAAACATACTAGTCAGCGTCACGCTTCACTGGCCTGCACCACTTGCCACCAGCGCAGCGATAATTCCGCGACGCCGCGGTTCCCCGGACATAAGGCCTGCACCGGGTGCCATCTGGCTCAGTTTGTTACCCCGGCGGTTCCGATGTGCGCCATATGTCATACGGACGTCAGCAGTAGAAATCCGCCGCTGCGAAGTTTTCCTACGAAATTCAACGAAAGCTTCAACATGAAATTCGATCATGCTCAACACATGACCGGCCCAGCCCGGCCACCGAGCGGATGCGCAGCCTGTCACGGCCGTTTGGGCGGTCGTGCAGCAGCGCTCGCAATCCCATCCGGGATCGCTGCGCACAATCAGTGTTACAGCTGTCACACGCCGAGCAGCAAATCCCAGGCGGGCAAAGAAATTGCTTCGTGCGGCGTTTGCCACGACCAAAAACCTTACGCTCGCACCGCAACGAATGCGCGCGCTTTTCGCTTCGCTTTCAGTCATGCGAAACACCGTCCCGCGGAACGCTTGGCATGTGCCGATTGTCACGGAATTACTGCTGGAGCGTCGCAATCTCGCCAGGTGAACTCGCCGGCGCCTGCCGAACATTTTCCTTCAACGCGCGGGCCGGCGTGTTTGAGTTGTCACAATGGTAAGCGTTCCTTCGGCGGAGACCTGGCATTCAAAGACTGCCGGCGTTGCCACACGTCAGCGTCAGCAAGCTTCAAGATGCCGCTGTGAGAAGAACAAGGTGAGTGTAAGAATGCCGGCGAAATCAGCCGCGGATGAACGCCGATGAACGCGAATAAGAAAAAAACCACTGCCAAAGTTCAATTAGTTAGATCGAAGTGAGCGAGCGATCCAGCTTCTATTTCAGCGTGGTCAACTTGGCGTTCTGTTTCTTCTGATTCGCGTTATCCGCGTAAATTCGCGGCTGAGATCTGTCTGGAGAATAAGTTTGACACGTCTCGGATAGCTATTTAAGATTGTGCTGCTTGAGTTCCCTCCCCTGCTATTCAATGGCGCTTCTTCCTAAACTTTCCATTTGAGGCTAAGTGGATGAGAAAACTGTTAATCGTAATCCTGGTGTTGGCATGTCTGGCGGTAATTGTTGTTGCGAATGGCTCGGCTTTTTCGGGTCAACAGGAGATTCCGAAGGAAAGCAAGACTCAGCCGAAGGAAGTGGTGCTGGATAAGGACAGTCAGTCAGATAAATATGGTGAGGCACCCTTCAATCACGAGAACCACGCTACGAAGACCTACAGTATCGATGGGAAGACCGTCCTCACTTGCGTCGAATGTCATCACACGGATCAGCCCGCGTCGGCCCTGCAACCACCTCTAAAGACTTCGGAAAGGCCGGTGGCACTGACGGCCGCCGTATTAGAAGCTGCCGACTCAAAGCCGGTGAAAACTTGTCGAGCCTGTCATCTGCAAGCCGGCGATGATAGTGCAACGATTCCTTCTGTGACCTATGAGGGAAAGACGACGCCCACGAAACTGACAAATGAAGTCGCTTACCACATGAACTGCAACATCTGCCACGATAAGGCAATTGCGGCAAGGCCTGCGCTCAAAGGAAAAATACCTGGCTCAAATGATTGCTTCCCCTGTCACAAGCCGGTCAGTTAAATATCCAACTCGCGACATGGACTATTTTTCCGCCAGCAGTGAGGGATTCCAATGTCGTTTGTCTTTAACATGCTGAACGTGACACGACGTGCAATTTGGCTTGTTGTTGGCAATTAGTACCCGACCAGTCTCCAATTCCAGACGGCCATTGTGACAGGCGTCGCAGGTGGTCCGCGGCGTTTCACGATCTATCGGATTGAAAGTCTTGTGGCAGCTTGAGCAGGACAGTTCGCCTTCCGGATTTCCCTGCACCCCCTGGGCGCGCACTCGTTGCACATGGAGTGCATGAAATTGTTTGCTCCGCCACTTCTCTTCTGTGTCCGTAGCCAGCCGCGTAACTGCGATCTGTTTTAGCGCCCATTCGTCATCGTTCAAGCCCTTCCATTTCCACTTTCCATCCACCACGGGATAGCCAAACGTTCCTGCGTGAGGTGTGCCGACCTTGTGACCGTTGTAGGAATTCTTGTTCGTATCGTTGTGGCATTCAGTACACCCGAGCAGTGCGGCCTCGGCGGCTTTGAATTTTGTTCCGCGGTGCTCGGCATGACATGAAACACAACCGATACCCGCGTTCGCGTGCGGCGCTATCACCGTGGCAACAAAACCTTCCGCGTTGTGACACTGCGAACAATTCTTCTCCATGCTTCCGGTGAAGGAGTGACAATTTGTGCAGGAATTTCGATTGGGCTTGACGGCAATCGCCGGGAAAACACTGAGTTCTGACTTTGCGTGCGCGGCCGACACCGGAGCAGGCGCATATGCGCTTGCATACCAATAAGCGGCGGTGACGGAGAGTAACCCGACAACTATCGCGCCCCAGACAAAAAATGAGACCGGCCAATGCGACTTCAGGTCGGCGGTTGGAGTCCAGCTAAATTGTGCCTTGCCAGATCGTCGCTGAGTTCTGGGAAATAGTGGCGACGGCCGAACCATCTTGCCGGCCTCCCGAATTCGCTTGTCCCAGAAAATATCGAGCGCTTTATCGCCCTCGAGTGGCGCTGCACGCGCTTTGGCATGGGTCTTCTTTTCTCCCGGAAGCTGTGCCGCATCCAGTTTTGTAGTGGTGCCAAGATTTGGACTGCTGGCACTCGTGGTTTCCACCACTGTGCCAATCTGAAGCGAGACTTGGATGACCAGCGCCTCGTCGGTCAGATCTATTTCCAGCAGGAAGGGTCCAACTTCAAGAATGTCGCCGGGGGCCAGGGCTTCGTTTTCTTCAATCGCTTTTCCGTTGAGCTTTACTGGATTGGACGGACGTAGCCCAAACAAAAAATAGCTATCCTCAACCAGCTTAATTCCCGCCTGCGCTCGCGAGACCGCCGGGTGATTAAGAAGGAGTTCACATTCCAGCAAGCGGCCGATGAGCAGGCCATCCGTGATGATAGTTACCGGATCCTGAACCAGATCCTCACGAATAATGATGTATTTATTTTCCTGCGGCATCTATTTCAGTGTCATGTCGGCGCACCAGCGGAGGCAAGCCCGCCTTCCCAACCTGAGAGCTGCTCTGACCGCTCAGTTAGTTCTGCCTTGAAGCCCTTCAATCAAAAATCAAGGCTTCAACCCAAACAATCTCAAGGTCGGGAAGGCGGGCTTGCCCCAGCTCTTTTGCTAACACTCGTTGCCGAACGTTTTGTTTGACAATTTATTTCACCGCAAAATAGACGACCTGAATAACGTGAACGACCATTAGCGCCAGCATTATTGAGGTCGAAATTACGTGCGGCACAACCCAGATCTTCAAGGTCTTATGGAGATAAATTAGGGCGTCCACGCGCCGCAAAGTAACCGCCGTTTCAACCGTCCGCAGCAAGTTTGTGCGCTCCTCGTTGGTGGCGAGCCGCGTCAGCCGATCCTTAAACGCCCTGCGAGCGTTGGCCAGTAGCGCGGTTAGCTGCTCACGACGCATAAATTGTCGCATTAGAAACGAAAAACTCAGAAATTTCCTGAACACTTGTTTCTCAATCTCTTCCTTCAGCCAACCTTCGTTTTGTTTCACCAGTTCGTCGAGCTCTTGTTGCAGTTCGACACGGCGCGCAACCAAATCCTCAAGCAGCAAAGGTTCGCCTTCGATACTCGTCAATATCCTCGGCGCGATGATGTAAGACGCGATGCCAAAAAGACCCGAGGCAATCACAAACGCAAACGAAATATACAGGAGAGTGGTTAGAACACCTCCGGTACGACTCCCGGCGTGCAACATCAGGATCACACCCGCAAGCGCGCCGACATAAACGTGGACCAGCATCCAATAACGCAGGGCGCCGGCGCGCCTACGATAGACCTGCTTGCGCAAGGGATAGGTCATCACTGCGGCAACACCGAATAGGCCGGCGAGTCCCGTAAGCCAACGCATGGTTAACCAGGTCCCTGCCAGCACCCCATCAAATCCGCGTGCTGCCAGTCCCCAAATTATCGTCAGCGCGGCTACCAGTATTATCGCGACGCCGCTAATGTGAAGAGTTTTGGCCAGGGGGTCGCTCTTGTGAATATTCCGGCCGAAAGCCTGAGTTTGACTACGAAAGATAAGCCCCTTGGTTTTTTCAACCTCGGTAAAGTAAGTAACGGGATCAACCCTCAACAGCGCTCCGGTTGGGCAGTTTTCCTCACACGAATACGCCTGCCGCCTGGCGCCCTGCGGATTGAGCGGGGTGTGTTCGCAGAGATTACATTTGATCGCGACCACATCGTCAGCAGGTGTTAACGGAAGGGACGAAAAAGGAGATGTCGTGAAACTAAATGCCTTCCGGAGCGTGCCCATTAAGTCAAACGTGACTTCCGGTTCTCCATTCCTTGGCACCATCGAGATTGCGTCGTAAGGACATTGCGTGGCGCAATCGAAACAGCCGATGCAGGTCGCTGGATCAATATCCACGTAGCCGCGCGGATCGCGAAAGATAGAACCAGTCGGACAGCCTGTCAGGCACTCCGGATCTTTGCAATGCATGCAGACCTGCGGTGAAAGCACATGCTGCGTGCGTTCGCTGTCAATCGAGGTGGGACGGGTAATGCTTATCCCGCGACGCAACAGACGTGATTGTCCGTGAACTTTGTGACAGGCGAGCGAACAGTTGCCGCAGCGGACACACAAGTCCATATCCATGACCAACAGATTCGACCCGTCGACAATCCCGGTCGCTATCTCCGCTTCGGCGGCTGCCATCGCGCGCATGTCCTCGACTGACTCAATGGAAGGTGGATTATCGTCGGCGCTTGAGAAGGCCGCGAAGGCAGCTACGATTTGCTCGCGCAATTTGGGTTCGGCCGCCAAAGGCGCTAGCGGAATCTCCAGAACCTCGGTTCGGGCCATTGCCGAAGCACTATATTTCCACGTCGTTTGTTCACCCGCGCCTTCCAGTCCCAGGCAATTCCCGGCGCCGAGAAAATCCACACCGATCGTTTGGCCCATGCCGACGGCGACGCCCGCCGAGGCGGGATCGAGCGGGACCCCGCGCACTCGCCTGATCCAACCGCTCTTAATCAAAATAAGGTTATTTATTGGCGCAGCCTCCTGGCAAAGCACGTGATGCTTTCCATAGACCATGAACTTGCCAATCTCTTTAAGCTTCCGAATTATTGCTTCATTTGCGGTGCGACCTTCTTCAGTCAAGTCCTCGAGCAAGCGCCCCAGCCCGTGGGCACGATAGGTCTCGTCAAGCACGTGGCCAAACTTCGGAAGTTTTCTCAAAAGACGAAGGGCCGGACGAGTCACTTCGAGGACCTTGGCAGTTTCATGTTTCGGCACAACTACCGTGGCATTCCGTTCTACGCCGGCAAGCACGGCCATTTCGCCAAAACACGTACCAGGCGGCAGTCGGCTGATCTTTCGCTGATCGCCTGCGGCCTCTCCTATGTAAACGTCGAGCACGCCTTCCACCGACAGGTAAAAAGTGTTACCACCCCACTCGCCCTGTCGCATAATCGTTTCGCCTCCGTCATAGGCGAGCAAGCGAACATACGGGCCCACACGTTTGCCGCTGGGGTTTTGTTTCCCTTCAACGATCACTTCCAGATCGTTGGCGTTCTTCAATTTTCCATTCACTTCGATAAAGAGTTCCGACGTGAGCTCCAGTGACTTCAATCCGGAGAGGATTGCGTCTCTGTCCGTGATTTCGCGTGGCATGATCGATTTATACTACGTAAGGGGATTAAAGATAAATAGACCCGAGAGCGGCAGTAGTGGGTCTGCGTGATGTCCGATAAGTTTTAGCTTGTCGTTGCACCATGACAAACCAAAAGCAAGCTCAGATCAAATTCAGATTCCGGGGCAGTACCGCGAAGCGGTTACGAAACACACAGCCCAGGGTTGCCGCGTCTCGCGGCTACCCTGGGAAACGAATCGCGAAAGATTCTAACCCCAACGGGGTTGAGTCGGTTTTTTGGTAAGCAGTTTGTGCACTGGCATCACGGGTTTCAAGATCCTGACTAGCTCAGAAAAGACCGCCTCAACCCCCTTTGGGGTTGCGGCCATTCTATAATTCGGTTCCCAGGGTAGCCGCGAGACGCGGCAACCCCGGGCTAATCTCCGTAACCGCTTCGCGGTAGACCCATCCAAGTAAATCAGCGGTTCCTAAGGTTTATCGGACGCTCTCGACGAACCAAACTCACTACTGAGACCGCACGCTGCGCGGACTTCTAAGTCACCTCTCGTCTAACGAGCACGAAAGGCTTCTTTACGTTGGCCGCTGCCTTTATTTTGTCTTATAGTGAAACGCGATGTTTCACCCTGTTGCGAAAATAATATAGGCGAGCGTTTACGCCCAGAGGCTGCGGAAGTTCTCTGCTTCGTTTCAACATGTCATTGGAATCACTTCTATCGCTCCCTCTCGAGCAGCAAGCAGGACAATTTTTTTATATCGGTCTCAGCGGCACTGAGCTTGACGCGGATACGCGCGCGCTGATTCAGGAAGTACAGCCGGGCGGGGTCATCATCTTCGGCCGCAACGTCCGGAGCCCTCAGCAGTTGCGGGAGTTGCTCGACGGTGTGCGCGAGCTGGTGCCGACTGATCCGCTTCTTGGTGTCGACCAGGAAGGCGGGCTGGTCGATCGACTGCGGAAAATTTTCACGCCCATGCCTTCGGCGAGGACAATCAGGCAACACGGCGACCTGGCAGGCTCGCGCGCGCTGGGAAGAATTACGGGTGAAGCGCTGCGCCTGCTGGGGTTCAACATGAATTTCGCGCCCGTCATGTCAATCATGACAGACGAGCGCGACCTGCTTTCCAATGGACTCTACTCACGATCATTTGGCCGCTCGCCTGGTGAAGTTTTGGGCTATACAACGGTCTATCTGCGTGGCTTACAGGAAACCGGGATAGTTGCCTGTCTCAAACACTTCCCCGGCATAGGCGCCGGTGAAGTTGATTCTCATGAGCAGATGCCCATGGTCCGTCTTTCACACGACGACCTGATGGCGCAGGACCTCGCACCCTATATTGAACTTTTCCAACGCAAGGACGATCGCGTGCGCTGTGTCATGGTCAGCCATGGCGGGTTTCCAAATATCGATATCATCAAGGGCGTAACCGGCGGGTTGCTGGAACCGGCGTCACTCAGCCACAACATTGTTACCAACCTGCTGCGCGCCGAACTTGGCTATCAGCATCTCGTGGTGACTGACGATCTGGAGATGGGCGCGATTGCCAAGCATTGTGAAATCGAGGCGGCAGTTGTGCGCGCTTTCCTTGCCGGAAACGATATGATGTTGATCTGCGCGCACCCCGACACTATCCGGCGCGGCTATCAGTCCTTGCTCGGCGTCGCACGCGACGGCAGACTTCCAAAGGATCGCGTGCGCGCATCACTGAAGCGGATAGCGGCGCTGAAATCTATCACGAAAGAACCGCCACCTTTCGACAGCGAAAGGTTTAAGGCACTAGCTGAAGAAACAACGGCACTCAACGCCAAGCTGAATTACAAATATGGAGGAACAATCACATGAGCGTCCGCAAAGTAGTTTGTCTCCTTCTGACGTTTCTGATAGCGGTATTGGTTCCCACGGCGTGCCGCCGAAACCGCGGTGGCGGGCCCTTCGTGATTGCATTGGGTGACAACATCCGCACGATTGATCCCATCGGCTCGCCGTCGGTGGACGCGGCAAGCGAGCGGGTCCGCACGCTAATGTTTAATTCGCTGGTCAAGAAAAATGAGAACTTTGACTACGTCGGCGAGTTGGCGTCGGACGTCAAACGTTCGGATGACAACCGGACTTTCACGTTTACTTTGCGCGACGGCGTGAAGTTTCACGACGGACGGCCATTTACTTCGGCCGACGCGAAGTACACGCTGGACCTTGTTTTCTCGAGCACGTTTGCAAAGTCAGCCAGCTTCTACGAAGGCACCGGTGCTGAGCGAAAGAGTTACATAAAAAGCGTCGAGGCGCCTGATGCACGCACGCTTGTCGTGACGACTACGAAGCCGTGGACAGGGCTGCTGCCGAATTTGGTTCCTGTTGCGATCATTCCAAAAGACAGTTACGCCACGCAAAAAGATGAGCCGCTTGGTACCGGGCCCTTCAAGTTCGTGAGTTACGACAGTTCGCAGCAGGTTGTTGACCTCCAGGCCAATCCCGATTATTGGGATGGCGCGCCCCACATTTCGGCGATACGGGTACGAGTAATTAGCGACACAAATGCGTTGCAGGCCGAACTTCGGTCCGGGCGCGTTGATATTGCCCCGCTGCCCACCAGTCTGTCGCCCGATGCTGTCAAACTCCTTGGTCAGGATCCGAAGCTGCAGGTACTTCAGTTCACCGGCTCAAATCTCAATCTGCTCACTTTTAATTGCAGTCAGCCGCCGCTCAACGATGTAGGTGTCAGGCAGGCAATCGCCTACGCAATTGATCGCGAAGGAATGATTCGCGATCTGCTATTGGGCCAGGGGAAAATTGCACATTCGATTTTGCCGGAAGAGTCGTGGGCGTATCACGCCGGACAAAAATACCCATTCGATCCGG
>WNGB01012693.1_pt1 | contig 11415 bp, 12 predicted proteins | sample 5400681 | NCBI WGS metagenome assembly WNGB01 (sample SAMN13153367, study PRJNA577476) | soil metagenome | isolation source: 115 cm soil or saprolite under grassland replicate 2 | place: USA:California | collected 2016-06-15 | reverse complement strand
GCTGGCGCGCGACGTGCTGGCCGGGGCGCAGCCGGAGGTTTGACGGCCCCTCCGACACGTGCACGCTCAGACTGGCACGTTGACCTCGATGAGCGCGATGAGCGGACGCAGGTCGTCCGCCTCGCGCACGCGCCACCAGCGATCGAGCGCCGCCTTGCTGCGCGCCTCGCCGATGACCGGCCCCGCCAGCGCGGCGAATTTTTGGTTGATGTGCTCGTCGCGCATCGGATTGTTGGGATGCCCCAAGGGATTGCCGACTTCCACCGTGTGGCGGGCGCCATCCTTCGTGGTGGCGACGACCCGCAACGCCATGTCGGGCAGCATGGCTTCGATCTTGTCGTCGACGGTCACTTTGATCATGGCCATGAGCGGCCGCAGCGCAGGATCGAGCACCGCCGCGTCGGCGAATGAGCTGACCTTGAGCGGCCCATCGACCAGGGTGCGCGCGAACATGTAAGGCAGGCTGTGATCGGCGGTCTCGCGGGTTCGCGGGTCCCACTTCTCCGGCTCGCTGCCGATCTCGAACCAGGTGAACTTGGAGGTGAACACTTCGATCTCGGTGAGATTTTTGGGATCGACCTTGGAGCGCAGCGCGAGCGCGGCGAAGACAACCGGCTGCCCGTTGGTTTCGACCGGCCAGTACTTGAGCTGTACCTGCGGCGTCAGCATCCTGCCGCCATGGTCCGGGAACGGCTCGAGCTCGAACGCGCCGGTGACGTTATCGAACAACCCGTTGCGGCCCTCGAAGGCGTTGCCGGGCCCGATCATGCCCTCGCGGGCGAGCAAGGCGGCGAACGCGCCGTTGCGCACCGCGTAGGCGGTCGCGGCGTTCTTCCATGGGGTGAGCTCGCCCGAACGGGTCACGCGCAGCGGCAGGCTAGACGTGGCGGCAATGCCGACCGCATGGGCCGTGGCCTCGCGCGACAGCGCCAGGAGATTGCACAGGCCCGCCGTCGTGGCGATCGCAACCCCAAAACCTTGGTCCCAACCTCGCCGGCTGAGCTTGGCCCCGTCGGCGAGGCGCGCGAAAATCTCGTAAGCCACCGTCATGGCGGTGATGAGCTGCCGTCCGTCGATCGGCGCGGCGCCAGCGAATGCCAGCAAGGCACCGAGGCCGTCGCTCGGGTGGCCGCCCGGATAGCGGTCGTTGAAATCGAGATTGCGGATCATCGCGGTGTTGATGAACGAGGCCGCCTCGAGCGGCGCCTCCCCGCCGTGACAGAGGATGGCGCCAGGGCATTGGCCCGGGGTCTGGCCGGCGGCAAGCCGCAGCCCGATCCGGGCGGGCTCGCAGTCGGCCGCGCCGAGCGCGCAGCCGAGCGCATCGACCAGCCGCTGCGTGGCGGCATGTACGGTATCCTCAGGCAGGTCCTCGAATCGCGACGCGCTGGCGTATTCGGCGATCTGTCTCGTGATAGTGTCCATGATCCCGCCTTCAGTCGACGCCCGGCTTTAGCATGAATGGCCAGCCCCATGAACTTGCCGGCTTCTGCCGCGACTGCCGCGCCGACGTGGCGGAACAGGCGGCGCGCTGCGGGACCTGCGGCTCGCCGCGTGTCGTCCGGCATCGCGAGCTTCATAAGCTCTCGATCGCGCACGTCGACTGCGACGCGTTCTATGCCACGATCGAGAAGCGCGACGACCCGTCGTTGGCCGACAAGCCGGTGATTATCGGCGGCGGACAGCGCGGCGTTGTGCTCACCGCCTGCTACGTCGCGCGCACCTTCGGCGTACGCTCGGCGATGCCGATGTTCGAGGCGCGACGTCTATGCCCGCACGCCACCGTGGTGCGCCCGAACATGGACAAATACGCGGAGGCCGGCCGCGAGGTGCGCGCGCGCATGCGCGATCTCACGCCGCTAGTCGAGCCGGTCTCGATCGACGAGGCGTTCATGGACCTGTCGGGGACCGAGCGCGTGCACGGAATGGCGCCGGCGAAGGCGCTCGCGGGCTTCGCGGAGCGGGTCGAGCGCGAGTTGCGCATCACGGTATCGATCGGGCTCGCCAGCAACAAGTTCCTGGCCAAGATCGCCTCCGATCTCGACAAGCCGCGCGGCTTTGCGGTGCTCGGCGGCAGCGAGGCAGCGGCCTTCCTGGCGACGAAGTCGGTCTCGCTCATCTTCGGGGTCGGCAAGGTCGCGCAGGCGCGGCTGGCGGAGGATGGGCTGCGACTGATCGGCGATCTCCAGCGCGCCGGCGAGACCGAGCTGATGCGCCTCTATGGTGGCGAGGGCGCGCGGCTCTACCGGCTCTCCTACGGCCTCGACGACCGGCCGGTGCGGGCGGAGCGCGAGGCCAAGAGCATCTCGGCGGAGACGACTTTCGAGGAGGACATCGGCGACTTCCGGCCGCTCGAAACGCGACTGTGGCGGCTGTCCGAGAAGGTGTCGGCCCGCCTCAAGGACGGCGAGCTTGCCGGTACGACCATCACGCTCAAGCTCAAGACCGCCAACTTCCGCATCCGGACGCGGGCGCAGTCGTTTGGGCATCCGACCCAGCTCGCCGCCAAGATCTTTGCCGCCGGGCGCGAGCTGCTCGCGCGCGAGACCGATGGCACGCAATTCCGCCTGATCGGTATCGGCGTGTCGGGCCTGTGCGACGCCAACGATGCCGATCTCACCGACCTGCTCGACCACCGCATGGCCGAGGCCGAGCGCGCGATGGACCGGTTGCGCGAGAAATTCGGCGACGAGGCCGTGATCAAGGGCCTCGCGCTCGATGCGTCAGATGACGAATGACGGACAACGCGCCCGTCACGGACAGGGCTTGGTGTCCTTGATCTCCAGCGTCTTGAGCTCGCCGCTGATCGAAAAGCTGTTGTAGTCGAGCAGGAGCGCGCGCGAGATGCCGTTCTCGTAGAGCTCGAAGGAAATCGCATAAACCGGAATCTGCTCGCCGCCCTTCCCGGACTGCTCGAAATAGCTCACCGTGACCGGCCACCGTTTCATGCCGGCGAGTGCCTGCTGGCCGTTGGCGGCGTCGTCCGGCGTGCGGTCGGGAGCGATCTCGCGGCCGATCACGGTCAAGGTGCTGTAGACCTTCTCGCCCGACTCCGACCCGTCGTAGATCGGGAACTCGAGCACGCTCTTGTTGTCGCGCGCGGCATCGAGGATGCGGCGCACGTGCTCGGTCGGAAACACGATGGTGGCTTCGAGATCGAGCTTCTTGTCCTTCGGCTTCGAGAGCGTGACCGAGATCGCGTTCTGCCGCCGCTCGGCCCGCCCGTCGACGCTATCGACGAGCTGCTGGTTGAGATAGTTCTGCGAGTTGAACTGGTAGGCGCGGCCGTCGCCGCCCTCCCAGGTGGTCGAACGCAAATCACTGAGCGTGACCTTGCCCTCGCCATTGTCGAGTTCCGATACCTGGCGGAACTCGAGCTTGTAGCCCTCACACATGCTGCCCGTGAAATCGTAGAGGATGCGCCCGCGCGCCGCGACCGCGCCGCCCTTCCCCTTCGTCTGCTTGAGCTTGAGCTCGTAGACCGCACGGTGCGCGGCAAGCTCGCCCTTGGGCAACGCGGCGGCCGACCATGGCACGCCAAGCAGGGCGGCGGTGGCGATCATCGCGGACGTGAGGCGCAGCGAGTTGAGCGTCGTCATCGGAATCCTCTCTTGGCCGCCCGGTCAGGCTCGAACATAGAGACGGGCGCCGCCCCCCGCAACCGCGACTGTCCGATTCACCCCAACTTGAATATGAACAGCCGATCAGCCAAGACAAGGCGCGGGGATAGGTCGGCAACTTCAAGGAGAACATCATGGCCCAGATTGAAAAGAAGCTCGCGGATCTCGGTATCGTTCTCCCAACGCCGGCGGCCCCGATCGCCAACTATGTGGGCTTCGTGCGCACCGGAGCGCTACTGATGGTCTCCGGACAGCTCTGCCTCGACGGCGACGGCACGCTGGTCGCCAAGGGGAAGCTCGGCGAGACCGTATCGGTCGAGGACGGCCAAAAAGCGGCACGCGCCTGCGCCATCAACCTCATCGCCCAGGTCAAGGTCGCGCTCGGCGACCTCGACAAGCTCGTGCGGGTGGTGCGGCTCGGCGGCTTCATCAATGCCGACCCGACCTTCCTCGAGGCCCCGAAGGTGATGAACGGAGCGTCCGACCTAATGGTGCAGGTGTTCGCCGACAAGGGCCGGCACGCCCGCACCACGGTCGGCGTCGCCGTCCTCCCGCTCGATGCCGCGGTCGAGGTCGAGGGCCTGTTCGAAGTCGCCTGACGGCCATGGCCACGCTCGACTGGCTGACTGCGCGACCGGTGGCGCACCGGGGCCTGCACAACACCACGACCGGCATCATCGAGAACACGCCATCCGCGTTTTCCGCCGCGATTGCTGGCAACTACGCGATCGAGTGCGACTTGCAGGTGACGGCCGATGGCGAGGCCATGGTGCACCACGACGACAAGCTCGGCCGCTTGACCGAGGGTAGCGACCGGCTCGATGCGATGACGGCGGCCGAGCTCAAGCGCGTGCGCTTTCTTGCTACGTCCGATCCCATGATCACGCTCGGCGAGCTGTGCGATCTGGTGGCGGGCCGGGTGACGCTGCTGATCGAGCTCAAGAGCCGGCTTGACGGCGACCGCCACGTGGTGGCGCGGGCCGCGCAGGTGTTGTCGAACTATCGCGGTCCGGCGGCATTGATGTCGTTCGATCCCGCTCAGGTGGCGATGGTGCGGGAGGTCGCGCCAAGAATTGCGCGCGGGATCGTGGCCGAAAGTCACTATCCCAAGGCAAAGGAGAATTCATCTTCAACCACGCGCGCGTTGTCATACATCAAGAATGCGCTGCGCAGCCGTCCGCAATTCATTGCCTATTCGGTGAAAGACCTGCCCGCCGTCATGCCGTTCTGCACCCGCACCGTCTTCCGCATGCCGCTACTGACCTGGACGGTGCGCACCGACGAGGATCGCGCGCGCGCAGCACGCTATGCCGACCAGATGATTTTCGAGAGATTTCGGCCGTAATATGGGCAAGTCGTGCAGGAATGTCTCGCGCTCACCCATGTCATCGAACGAAATCACGCTCCGGATTGCGAACACGATCGGCGATGTTGCGGCCGACGCCTGGGACGCATGCGCCAACCCGCGCCCAGAAAACGGCGCAGCGACTGACTATAACCCATTCATTTCGCACGATTTTCTGTCCGCACTTGAGCTCTCGGGCTCGGTCCGCAGCCGGGCCGGCTGGCAGCCCATGCATTTGATCGCGGAAGCGTCGGGCGGCGGCATCGTCGGCGTCGCTCCCTGCTATGCCAAGTCCCACTCCCAGGGCGAATACGTCTTCGACCACGGCTGGGCCGATGCCTACGAACGCGCCGGCGGCAACTACTATCCCAAGCTCCAGGTCGCGGTTCCGTTCACGCCCGCGAACGGCCGCCGCCTGCTGGTGCGCCCGAGTGCGCAGGCGGATGCGGTGCGCGCCGCGCTCGCGGAAGGTCTTGCCGAAGTCTGCCGCCGCTCGCGCGCCTCGTCGGTGCACGTGACCTTCCCGACCGAGGCCGAATGGCAGCTGCTCGGCGACCACGGCTATCTGCTGCGCACGCACCGCCAGTTCCACTGGGAGAATGGCGGCTATGGCTCGTTCGACGATTTCCTCGGCTCGCTCGCGTCGCGCAAGCGCAAGGTGATCCGGCGCGAGCGCGAGGATGCGCTGGCGAACGGGATCACGGTGCATCGCCTGACCGGTGCCGACCTGACCGAGAGCGTGTGGGACGCGTTCTTCGAGTTCTACATGGAGACGGGCTCGCGCAAATGGGGCCGGCCCTACCTCACCCGGCAGTTCTACACGCTCGTGGGCGAGACGATGCGCGACCGCATCCTCTTGGTGATGGCGAAGCGCAACGGCCGCTGGATCGCCGGCGCCATCAACTTTATCGGTTCGGACGCGCTGTTCGGGCGCCACTGGGGCTGCATCGAGCAGCACGCGTTCCTGCATTTCGAGATCTGCTACTACCAGGCGATCGACTACGCCATCGAGCACAAGCTCGGCCGGGTCGAGGCGGGCGCCGGCGGGCAGCACAAGATTTCGCGCGGCTACATGCCGGTGACGACCCGCTCGGCGCACTACATCGCCGACCCGGCGCTGCGCCGCGCCATCGCGGATTTCCTCAAGCACGAGCGCGCCCACGTGGAGGCCGAGATCGACGAGCTTGCAGACGCCGCCCCGTTCCGCAAGAGCTGACGGCGTGGCATCCCCAACCAGCCAATTTCCCCGCACCGCCCACGTGGTCGTGGCGCTGATCGTCAGCTTCGCGGTGCTGGCGGTGATGGTGTTCTGGACCGTGCCCTATCTGCGGCGGACTGCCGGCGGCCTCGAGCCGTTTGACCTGCGGCCGTTCGGCTACACGCTCGAGGAGGCGCGCGCGCTGCTGCGCGCGCTCAGCGAGATCGGCCGCGCCTATTACGCCGACGTGCAGCTCCAGTTAGACACCATCTACCCGGCCCTTTACGCGCTCTCACGCGTGTTGCTGCTGCTGTGGCTGACAACGCAGGGACGGACGGCCGCGAGGCCAATCCCCCAGCCCGTGCGCGCCGCGCTGTTGGCGCTACCGATCCTGAACGCCTGGTTCGATTATTTCGAGAATGACGCCATCGCCGCGATGCTAGCGGCCGGGCCCGAGGTCGGCGCCGATCTGGTCGCGCGCGCAAGCTTCTGGACGCAGGCAAAATGGCTCACCGGCCTCGTCACAGAGGCAACCTGCGTGATCCTGCTCGCAATCGCGTTCGTACGTTGGCGGCAGCGGCCGCAATCGTAGACGCGCGATCACCTTGAGCGCGATCGCTGTGAAAGGGCCGCCCGCGCGTGAGCGGCCCCTCACACTGATCTAAGCTCAGCCGATGTATTCGGCGCGCTTCTGGGCTTCCGCCTCAGCCTCTGTCTTAGGCTGCGCCGGAAGCTGCAGCACCACCGCCGCCTGGCCTTCGCAGAGCTCCGTCAAGAGCACCGTCTGCCCGTCGGGAAACTCGAGGGCATCGTGGTGCGCTCGCGGCATGTCCTTGTTGACCTGGCGGAAGATCGCGGTCTTGAAGTCGGTCTTGCGCGCTTCCGACCCGGCAGGGCCGAACGACACGAAGACGACCTCCTCGGCAAACGCCAGCTCCGTGCCGGGCCGAACGCAAACCGCCGTACCCGGATTTTCGGACGCGGCGAATCCTCGCGTGCCGGTCCCGAAGTTGCGCGTCGTCAGCTTGTCGCCGACCTTTGCAGCACGCGATTGTACATGGTGCAGGCTGTAGTCGCACATGCTGAAGAACTCCTCTTCCAGGAAGCCCCCAACCCCTGAATACTTACGAGCAAAGATGGTGCCAGTGTGGTCAATCTCCGCATTGATTCCGGTATTGGCTTGAGGCTTGATCGGAGTTTATTCGCGTGTAATCGACGGGAATCGACGGGAGGGCGCCATGCCGGCTTACGACCAGAACAACATTTTTGCTAAAATCCTGCGCGGCGAGATTCCGTGCCACAAGGTCTACGAGGACGACAAGGTCCTCGCCTTTCTCGACATCATGCCGCGCGCGCCCGGGCATGCCCTGGTGATCCCGAAGGCGCCCGTGCGCAACATCCTCGATGTGGCGCCCGACGATTTTGCCCATATCATGAAGGTGGCGCAGCGCATCGCCAAGGTGAGCGTGAACGTTTTTGGCGCCGACGGCGTCACGCTCCAGCAATTCAACGAGGGCGCGGGTGGCCAGGTCGTGTTTCATCTTCACGTGCATGTGATCCCGCGCAAGGACGGCATCGCCATGAAGCCGCCGGCGACGGTCAAGGAATCACCGGACGTGCTCAAGGAGCAGGCAGCGAAGCTCGCTGCCGCGCTGGCCTAAGGACGATGAATCGCAAGGATCGACGCGCGGCCGGAAAGCGGGGCACGAGCCCGTTCGCGCCGACGTCCGCCCTGCCCGGCCCCGGCGCGCTCGCCGGCAACCTGTTCGCGGGCGCGGTGCGGCATTTTCAAGCCGGACAGATCGAAGAAGCCGAGCGGCTCTGCCGCGACGTGCTGACGTTCGACCGCAATCATGCCGACGCGCTTCATCTGCTCGGCATGATCGCATTCCGGACCGGCCGCCACGATGCCGCGCTCGAGCTCATCGGCAAGTCGATCGCGCTCAACGGCCGCAACGCCGACAGCCATTTCAACATGGGGCAGGTGCTGCGCACGCTCGGGCGGCTTGACGAGGCCGCCGGTCACCTTACCGAGGCAACCGAACTGCGGCGTGACTTTGCCGGCGCGCATCTCGCCCTCGCCGACCTTCATCTGCAGCATGGCCGGTATGACGAGGCCGCGCCGCGCTACCGGCATGCGCTCGCGCACGGGTCCGTTCCGGCGGAGGCCCATTGCAATTTTGGCGTCGCGCTCGCCGGCCTCGGACAATGGGACGAAGCGGCGGCCCAATACCGGCGCGCGCTCGCGCTCAAGCCGGAGCTCGTCGACGTCTACCGCAATCTCGTCCGCATCCTGCTGGCGCAGGGCAACACCGCCGAGGCGCTTGCACTGACGCGGCGGGCGCTGGCGCTGCGGGAAACCGAGGAGATGCGCGCGCTGTTCGTCCAGTGCGTCAGGCAGCTCAGCGCAGCCGATGTCGATGGCGAGCTGCGCAGCCTCATGGCGCGGGCGCTGACGGAGGGCTGGACCCGGCCGAGCGAGCTTTCCGCGCTCGCCGGCGCGCTCTGCAACCGTGACGGCGGGGAGATGGCGGGCGATCCGCTCCTGCGCGCGTTGCTCGAATCCGCACCGGTGCGCGACGTCGCGCTCGAACGCGCCTTGACCGCGGCGAGGACGGAACTCCTGCAGCGCGCCATCGTGGCGCCCGGCGACGCCGACGACCGGCTCGACTTCTTCTGCGCGCTGGCACGGCAGTGCTTCCTCAACGAGCACGTCTTCGCCTGCGGCGAGGACGAGGCCGCGCAGGTCGATCAGCTGCAGCAGACGCTCGTGGCAGTGCTCGCCACCGGGGCTGACGTGCCTGGTCTCGCGCTGGTCGCGCTTGCGGCCTACCGCCCGCTCCATGCGCTGCCCCAGGCCGCTTCGCTGCTTGAGCGACCATGGCCGGCGGCGATCACCGCTCTCCTCGACCAGCAGGTGCGCGAACCGCTCGAGGAACGCGACCTCCGCGGCACGATTCCGGCGCTGACGCCGATCGACGACGAGGTGTCGCTCAAGGTCCAGCGCCAGTACGAGGACATGCCCTATCCGCGCTGGCTCAAGGCGGCGCCGGTCGGTCAGCCCATCACCGTCGCGTGGTACCTGCGCAACCAATTCCCGGCGGCGCCGATCCGCATCGACCGGTTGCGGAGCGGCACGGACGTGCTGATCGCCGGCTGCGGCACCGGGCAGCACGCCATCGAGACCGCGCAGCGGTTCGCCGGCGAGCACGTGCTCGCCGTCGACCTCAGCCGCACCAGCCTCGGCTACGCGTTGCGCAAGACGCGCGCGCTCGGCTTGAGCAACATCACCTATGCACAGGCCGACATTCTCAAGCTCGGCGCGTTGGGTCGCGCGTTCGACCTGATCGAGGTCGGCGGCGTCCTGCATCACCTGCGCGACTGGGCGCAGGGCTGGCACGTGCTGCTCACGCTGCTGCGACCGGGCGGGTTCATGCATGTCGGGCTCTACAGCGCGCTCGCCCGCGCCGACATTCGCGCGGCCCGCGCCTTCATCGCCGAGCGCGGCTATGGCTCGAGCGCCGAGGACATCCGGCGCTGCCGGCAGGAGCTATTGGGCTACGAGGAAGGCTCGCCACTGCGGAACGTCGCAAAATACGCCGATTTCTTCACCACCAGCGAGTGCCGCGATCTGTTGTTCCATGTGCAGGAGCATCAGCTCACGATCCCGCAGATCAAGGCCTTCCTGCATGACCACGGCCTCACCTTCATCGGCTTTACCGGAGAAGCGGCAGAACACTTCCGGCGGCAGGCGGCGGGCGACCCGGGCGATCTCGACCAGTGGCATCGGTTCGAGAGCGAGAACCCGCCGGTGTTCACCGGCATGTACCAGTTCTGGCTACAGAAGCCTTGAACGATCACGGCGTGAACAGCAGGCCGCCGGCGATCAGCGTCGTCTCGCCGACGACGAGGCCGGCGAATACGGAGCGCCGCACCAGGACGAACGCCAGGAGCCCGCAGCCGATGGCGCCGAGCCGCACCGCAAGCGGCACGCCGGCGAGCGCACCGGGCGGGACCAGGATGAGCTTCGCGATCACGGCGGCGAGCACCGCGACCGCGACCGCGCGCACCCAGATGACGAATTCGGACTTCTCGTCGAGGCCGCGCCCGATCACGATGCCGAGCACGCGCCAGACCTCATTGGGCAGGAAGCCGACCAGCAGGAGCACGAGATAGGACGCGAGGTCGCCGGTCATGGCGCCGCTGGTCATTGCAATGCTCCGCGCAGGCGATGGACCGCATAGGCGGCCGAGCCGGCGATGAGGCCGGTCCACATCAGGTCGAGGCCGATCTGGTAGTGGGCGAGCAGCGGGCTGACGATGAGGCCGAGCACGAGCGCGAGCCGGTTGGCAAGCGTGACGCTTTCGCGCGCGGTCGACACCAGGAACGACATCGGTGTGAGAAACAGGAGCGCCGCGGTGAGGATCGGAGGCAGCGAGGCCGCGAGATAGAAGCCGATGAGGGTCCCGATATGGCCCGACAGCATGAAGCCTATGGCGAGCCCGTTGCAGAATGGGATGCGGCGCTCGCGCGGCAACGGCGGCAGCAGACGGAACGATTCCACCCACATGCTGGCGGCGGTGAAATGCGCGGGGGTCAACAGGTCGCGCAAGCGCGTGTCGGGCCTGCGCAGGAGCGGCAGCAGCGAGACCACCATGGGCAGGAACCGCACCGCGCTGAGGAAGACCGCGAGCGCGACTTCGACCAGGGCGGCGCCGGTGCCCAGCGCCGAGATCATGATCACCTGCGCCGGCCCCGCCCAGATCAGCACGGTCGAGACCATGACCCAGATGAGGCTGAAGCCGTAGTCGTGCGCCAGCGCGCCGATGCCCACATAGGTGCCGATCAGGACCAGCGCGAAGACCGAGCGGAACGAGGCGATGAGGCCGTCGCGAAAAGCCGCCGCGGAGGACGGCGCTGGCAATTCGGAGCTCGCGGCGGAGGACATGACTTGGCCCGGCTGGTGGGTCGTGCTGTCCCACAGCACGCGTCCAGGCGCAATCGCTGAACCCTGCCGGCGCCGCATAAGCGACGCGCAAAATGCGAGGGCCGGACGTTAGTCCGGCCCTCACGCAATTACACTTTGACCAGCGGCACCTTTGGCACCGACCCGCGCGGGGACGGCGGCCCGCCGTCGCCCTTGGGGCCGCCCGGGGGCCGGCGGCGCGGCGTGCCGGGGCGGCGCTTGGCCTTGGCGCGCGGCGGGATCTTCTCGGGCTTCGGCGTCACCGGACCGTCGAGGTACTCGAAGG
>WNGB01012688.1_pt1 | contig 11416 bp, 9 predicted proteins | sample 5400681 | NCBI WGS metagenome assembly WNGB01 (sample SAMN13153367, study PRJNA577476) | soil metagenome | isolation source: 115 cm soil or saprolite under grassland replicate 2 | place: USA:California | collected 2016-06-15 | reverse complement strand
TGGTTCATGCCCCGCTCGAGCGCCCGCCGGGCGTCCTCATCGAACGCGATGATCTTGGGCATGCGTGGCTACCTCCCTCTAGGTGGCTTGCCTTCGGTGTCCACTTGGCGAGCGTCCAACCCGCTCGCGGGTATGCCGACGCGGATGCTAGCACTCAAACCATGCGAGTGCTAAGGGGGGTCCGGGGCTCGAGGAACGGAATGAAGCCTGCACCACAGGAGCGAGTCGTGGCCTCAGCGCGGTCGCCCTGCCTGCGGGGCAGTCGGCGGTAGCCCCGGATGAACGAGGAGCGTCGGCGAGGGCCGCGACACGCGAGTTGTGGTGGTTTGCGGGATACTTGCGAGCGCCGGGCGGCCGGCCCGGCGCAGTCGATCATGGTCGAAAGCGAGCACCCGTTGGACGATCTCCGCGGCGCCGCCGGCTGGGCGGTGGACACGCCGCCGGCCGTGGCGGGCGACCCCGCCGCGATCGGGCCCTACCGCGTGCTCGGCCGCCTCGGCGCCGGCGGGATGGGCACGGTCTACCTGGCCCAGAGCCCGGCCGGCGCGCGCGTCGCGATCAAGATCATCCGCCCCGAGCTGGCCGGCGACGCCGCCTTCCTCGACCGCTTCCGGCGCGAGGTGGCCGCCGCCCGCCGCGTCGCCGGCTTCTGCACGGCGCGGGTGCTCGACGCGAACCTCGACGGTTCCGCCCCGTACCTGGTCACCGAGTACGTCGACGGCGTCCGGCTCGACCTCGTGGTGGAGCGGGACGGCCCGCTGGCCGCCTCCAACCTGGAGGGCCTCGCCGTCGGGGTGGCCGCCGCCTGCGCGGCCATCCACGCCGCCGAGGTGGTCCACCGCGACCTCAAGCCGGGCAACGTGCTGCTCTCCTACTTCGGGCCGCGGGTGATCGACTTCGGCATCGCCCGCGCCCTCGACGACGGCTCGGCGTCGCTCACGCGGGCGGGGACGGTCATGGGGACGCCCGCCTGGATGGCGCCGGAGCAGTTCGGCAGCGCGCCGGTGACCACGGCGGCCGACATCTTCGCCTGGGGCGGGCTGGTGGCCTACGCCGGCACCGGGCGGCTGGCGTTCGGGAGGGGCCCGGTCGAGGTCCTCACCTACCGGATCCTGCACGCGCCCCCCGACCTGGACGGCCTCGCCGAGCCGCTGCGCCCGCTGGTGGAGCGGGCCATGGCCAAGGACGCAGCCCTGCGGCCGAGCGCCCGCGCCCTGCTCGCCGAGCTGGTCGGCGACGACGAGGCCGACCCGGGGACCATGGCGCCCGAGGTCACCAAGGTCCTGCGGCGCACCTGGGTCCAGGAGCCGGCACGCGGCGGTCCTCCCCCACGGACGCAGGCGGTCCCGCCGCCGGGCGCCCCGTGGCGCCCTCTCCCGCCTCCACTCCGCCGCAAGGATGGGCGGGATACCAGGCGCCCGGCGGGCAGCACGCCGCGGCACCGCCGGCCGGAGGGCCGAGGTATCAGGCGCCCGGCGGGCAGCCCCCCGTGGCACCGCCCGGCGGGGGGGCCGGGCCGGGCGGCTGGGGCACGCCGCCGCCGGCCGGGCGGCGTGTACCTGGGAAGGCGCGGCTCCGCGGCGTGCTCGTGGCCTTGGCCATCGTCGTGGTGGGCGTGCTGGCCGCGCTGAACGACGATGGCCACGGGAACTCCGGGGGCGGGTCCGGCAGCGACCAGGGCGGCTCGGACCACCAGAGCGGGGCGCCGGCCACGCGGTCATCGAGCGGGAGCGACTCGCAGGCCGGCGGCTCCCGCACCCGCGCCCCGTACGGCCCGGTCCGGGACGGGAAGTTCGAGTTCCGCGTCACCAGGTTCGGCTGCGGCGCGCGGACGCTGGGCAGCGGGCCGCGCGCGCCGCGCGCCGAGGGCAAGTTCTGCCTGGTGACCATGCAGGTGCGCAACATCGGGCGGGTGCCGCAGACCTTCGACGCCAACGCGCAGGAGCTCTACGCCGTCGGCGGCGCGAGCAACCAGGTGGACGGCGCCGCCACCCTGCTGGCCGGCAGCAAGCTGCTGTACGTGCGCGTCAACCCGGGCAACTCGGTCAGCGGCACGCTCGTCTACGACGTGCACACGAGCTTCCGGCCGGCCTCCCTCGAGGTGCACGACTCGCCGGCCAGCCATGGGGCCAAGCTGCTCCTCGGCTGACCTCCCTCAGCTCGTCGGGCGCTTCCAGAAGTCGGCCGAGCGCCCTCGGCGCGGCCCCGTCGCCGGGGCCGGCTCGGTCCCGGCGGCGAACGCGTCCAGGGCAGCCAGGGCGCGCTGCCAGAGCCTGGCGACCGCGTCCCCGCCGGTTGCGGGCTCGCCGTCGAGGCGCGCCAGCTCCGCCAGCAGCTCGTCCAGCGGGCGCAGCTCCTCCTCGGCGGCCCCGACGGAGCGCAGGTCGTCCAGCAGCTCGCCGAGCTCCCGGCGGAGCTCGGCCAGGCGGCCGGCGCGCTCGCCCTCTCCCGTCCCGGCGAAGCGCTCGCGCAGCTCGCGCGCCCTGCGGCGGTAGGCGTCGAGGGGCACGGCCACCGGCTCGGGGGCACGGCGGGCCGGCAGCGGCAGCCGCGAGGGCGTGGCGAGCAGCGGCCGGATCCCGCCCGGCGCCCCGCCGCGCGCGACCAGGGACCGCTCGGCGGCCGGCGCGGCCATGGCCATGCCCGCCACACCGACGCCCGCGGCCACCGGCGACGGCCCGAACATGTCCCACCCCTGGGGGGCGTCCACCGGCTGGGTGACCTTGCGCTGGCGACCGCCCTCGTTCACCACCACGGTGTCGACCGCGACGAAGGCGGTGAAGCGGCACAGCACGCCGAAGCGCAGCGAGGTGGCCACGATCTGTCGCTCGATCTGCTGGTCGGCCATGCGGCCGGCGGCGTAGGCGTCCTCGAGGTCACGCAGGCGGCCGCGCGCCCACACCGCCGCGAGCGCCGGGTTGGCGCCGGGGCTGGCGGGCACCTCGACCCGCCACTCGCGCCCGGACGCAAGGCGGCCGCGCACCACCACGGCGCCGTCGCCCCGGCCCCGCCAGCGGCCGGTGACCACCAGCGGCGCCCCGGCGAACAGCGCCGGCAGGCGCCGACCGGAGCTCCCGTTCACCGGCGCGGAGGGGGTCAGCGAGCCCGGCTCGATCGCAAGCCCGGCGTCCTCGACCACCAGGTCGGTGAGCAGGGGCACGCCGACGCGCCGGTGGATCCGCTCCATCACCGCGTCCAGGCGGTCCTCCGACTCGACCAGCTCGCAGGCGCCGCCACCGAGCCCGGCGAGGCGCTTGAGGAAGCCTTCGTTGACCGCCACGTCGACACCGACGGTGAACACGCGCACCTCGCCGAGGCGGGGGGCGAGCAGCCCGACGAGCTGGTCCTCGTTGCCGACCTGGCCGTCGGTCACCAGCACGAGCACGCGGTCGCGGTCGCCGTCCGCCGGCGCGGCCGCCAGGCGGTCGACCGCCTGGCGCAGCGGCTCGGCCATCTCGGTGCCGCCGCGGGCCTCGATCCCGCCGAGGAACTCGACCGCGCGGAAGCGGTTGCGGTCGCTGGCCACCACCAGCCCCTCGCCGTCCAGCGCCGGCGGGCACTCGATCGCGTTGTCGAAGGCGAGCACGGCGAAGCGGTCGGCGTCGCCGAGGGTGTCGAGCATGCGGGCGGCGGCCCGGCGCGCCGCGACCATCTTCCAGCCGGCCATGCTGCCGGAGCGGTCGAGCACCAGGACCACGTCACGCGGGCGCGGGGCCCGCTCGGCCGGCGGCGGCAGGATGGTCAGCGCGAAGGTGCCCTCGTGGCCCTCGGCGTCGGGCACGGTCGCCAGGGCGGTGGCGACCGCCTCGTCGCCCAGGGACAGGCGCAGCACGAAGTCGCGGTTGGCCCGCTCCCCCGCCTGCATGCGCACGACCGAGTGCCCGTCCCGATCCTCGACGCGGACGGCGTGCATGCTCGCGTCGAGACCTCGCAGGGGCAGGCCGGCGGGGTCGATCTCGACCTCGAGGGAGAGCCGCACCGGGTTGGGGAACCCGGGCAGCAGCACCGGCGGGGTGATGCGGGAGGCGTCGGGCGCGGCGTCGGTGTCCGGCACCGTCCCGTCGCCGACCGACGGGCCGGGCAGGGGCGTGCCCGGCACGTAGCGCGGCGCCACCACCAGCGGGAAGCGGAAGGTGGCCTCGCCGTCGCCGTACGGCAGCGGCCCGGCCATGGCCAGCCGGACGGTGGCCCGCTCGCCCGGCATGAGGTTGCCGACCCGCATGGTGAACACGCCGGGCCGCTCCTCCTCGGCGATCGAGGCACGCCGGCCCTCGGCGATCGCCTGGTCGTAGGCGGCGCGTGCCTTGGCGCGCTCCTCGAGCACGCCCTCGACCACGCGGCCGGCCACCTCCATGCGGAACTCGGTGACGGCCGCCCTGTCGGGCAGCGGGAAGATGTAGGTCGCCTGCAGCGGCTCGTCGTAGGGGTTGGCGAAGGTCTGGGTGAGCACCGTGCGGGCGAGCAGCCCGGCGACGGCGGCACGCACGTCGATCGCTTCCAGGGGCAGGTTGCCGCGCTCGGTGGCGAGCGCGCCGACGCCGGGCTCGTCGCCCGGCGGCAGCAGGCGGGCGAGCTCGTCGTCGGGGAGCAGGGGAAGGTGGCTGGTGGTCATGGGAGCTCCCTCCAAGGAGTGGCGGAGTCGTCCAGGCCCCGGGCGCGCAGCGCGGCCAGCAGGGGCCGGGCCGCGGTCCGCAGGGCGGCCAGGTCGTCGCCGTCGAGCGGCCGGGCCGTGCCGAGCAGCAGCGTCACGCCGCGGGCGAGCTGGGCGGCCTGGAGCTGGGCGACCTCCGGCTGGTCCGGTGGGCGCGGCACCACCGGTCCGGTCGCGGCCTCGGGGCTGGCGGCGCTGGCCGCCCAGAACCTGGCCCGGTCGGCGGCCGGCGGCACCGGCTCGGCGGGGGCGGCCGCGAAGGCGGCGCGCGGCGGCACGGATGGGCGCGGCTGCGTGGCGGCCTCGCCGCCGGAGGCGGCCGGGGCCGTGGCGGGCAGGCGGGCGATGCGCTCGAGCCGCTCGTCGCCGGCCGCGGCGAGCTCGACCTGGATCTCGGCGAGGGAGCGTCCCTCGGCCTGCAGGCGCTTGATGGCGACGAGCTGCAGCAGGTGGCGGCGACCGTAGAGGGCGGTGCGGCCACGCATGGCCGCGGGTCGGTCGACCAGTCCGAGGGTGGTGTACCAGCGGATCGCGCGCTGGTCGGGGACGTCGCGGACGCGGCCGCTGCGCTGGCCGTGGTAGCCGACGGCGAGCGCCGCGGCGACCCGGTCGGTCAGGTCGGCCAGCGTCCAGGGGGCATGGGCTTGATCCATACCAACACGATGACACTGTCATATGACAGTGTCAAGATCTTTGCCTCAGCCGAGCTCGCGCAGGGCGTCCTCCAGGCCGCGGACGAACGTCGGGTACGGGTAGATCAGCTCCCGCAGGGCGCCCAGCGGCACGCGCTCCTTGACGGCGAGCACCAGCAGGCCGAGGACCTCGCCGGCGGCGGGGCTCATCACCGACGCGCCGACCAGCACGCCCCGGTCGGCGTCGGCGACCAGCTTGGCGACACCGTGCTCGGCGCCGGGACCGTGGATCCAGCCACGCGCCGAGGAGGCGGTGGCGGCCACGCCGGCGCGGACCGCCAGGCCCGCCTCGCGCGCCTGGGCCTCGGTCAGGCCGACGCTGGCGACCTCCGGGTCGGTGAAGGTGACCCGGGGCAGCGCGCGGTAGTCGGCCGCGGCGTGGGCCTGCCCCAGCACGTCGGCGGCCGCGATCCGTCCCTGGTAGACGGCCAGGTGGGTGAAGACGCCCTTGCCGGTGACGTCGCCGACGGCCCAGATGCCGTCCCCCGCGCGCAGGTGCTCGTCCACGGCGACCGACCTGGCCTCGGGGTCGAGACCGGCGGCTTCCGGCCCGAGGGAGCCCACCTCGAGCCGCCGGCCGGTGGCCACCAGCAGCTGCTCGCCGTCGACCTGGCGGCCGTCGGCCAGCTCCACCGTGACCTTGCCGTCGGCGCGCCGCACCGCGGTCGCGCCCACGCCGGTGTGCAGGACGATGCCCTCCTCGCGCAGGACCTCGCCCATGGCCTCGCCGTTCTCCGGCTCGTCCATGGGCAGGGCGCGGTCGGCGACCTCGACGACGGTGACCTGGGTGCCGAAGCGCTGGAACGTCTGGGCCAGCTCCAGCCCGATCGGGCCGGCGCCGAGCACCACCAGCGAAGCCGGCAGCTCCTCGGCCTCGATCGCCTCGCGGTTGGTCCAGTAGCCGGCCTCGGCCAGGCCCTCGATCGGCGGGGCGGCCGGCGTGCCACCGGTCGCGATCACCACGCCGCGCCGCGCCCGGTAGCGCTCCCCGTCGACCTCGACCTCGCGGGGACCGGTGAAGCGGGCCTGGCCGCGCAGGAAGGTGCCGCCCTTGCCGCGCAGGCGGTCGACGGCGACCTGGTCGTCCCAGCCGTCGGTGGCCTCGCGCACCCGCGCGGCCACCGGCTCCCAGGACGGCGAGACGCGGGCGTGGCCGGCCAGGCGCAGCACCCGGGCCGCCTCGGCCAGCGAGTTGCCCGCCCGCACCATCATCTTGGACGGGATGCAGCCCCAGTAGGGGCACTCCCCGCCGACCAGCCTGCGCTCGATGCCCAGGACGTCCATGCCGGCCTCGGCGGCACGGCCGGCGACCTCCTCGCCGCCGACACCCAGGCCGATCACGATCAGGTCGTGCTCCTTGGTCACCCGCTTCCTCCTTCTCCCGACGATCGGGGCGTCCGCCCCGCGCGACAGCCTCGACCAGCAGGCTGCCCCGGGTCCACCGGTGCCAAGCGGCCGGGGGCCTACCGCTCCGTGCCGGCGGTGCCGGAGGTGAGCAGCGCGGGGCGGATCGACCGGAGTGCCAATTCGAGCGCGTCGACGTTGGGGCGGATGGTGACGGTGGGGCCGACACGGCCGTCGAGCACCTCGGTGGTCTTGAGGCCGTGCCCGGTGACCAGGGCGACCACCCGCTCGCCCGGGCGGATCGCCCCGGCGGCGGCCAGCCGGGCCAGGGTGGCCACGGTCACCCCCGCCGCCGTCTCCCCGAACACGCCGGTGGTGCGCGCGAGCAGGGCGATCGCCTCGACCACCTCCTCGTCGGAGACGGCCTCGAGCCGCCCGCCGGTCTCGCGGACCACCGCGAGGGCCTCGGCCCCGTCGGCGGGGTCGCCGATGGCCAGCGACTTGACGATGCCGCTCGGCTTGACCGGCAGCACCTCGTCCCTTCCATCGATGAATGCCGTGGCCACCGGCGCGCAGCCGTCCGACTGGGCGCCGTGCACCCGCGCCGGGCCGCCGTCCACCAGCCCGGCCTCGGCCAGCAGGCCGAAGCCCTGGTGGACCTTTGTCAGCAGGGCGCCGGAGGCGACCGGGACGACCACGTGGTCGGGCAGCGACCAGCCGAGCTGCTCGGCCACCTCCAGCCCGACGGTGAGCGAGCCCTCGGCGTACCACGGCCGCAGGTTGACGTTGACGAAGCCCCAGCCGAACTCCTCCGCCGCCTGTGCCGAGACCCGGTTCGCCTGGTCGTAGGAGCCCTCGACGGCGACCACGGTGGCCCCGAAGACGGCGGCGGAGGCGACCTTGCCCGCCTCCAGCCCGGCGGGGATCACCACCACGCAGTCGAGCCCCTGGGCGGCGGCCGCGGCCGCGGTCGCCCCCGCGAGGTTGCCGGTCGAGGCGCAGGCCACGGTGGAGATGCCCAGCTCGCGCGCCTTGGCCAGGGCGACGGCGACGACGCGGTCCTTGAACGAGTTGGTCGGGTTGCCGGTGTCGTCCTTGAGCCACAGCGGGCCGGGCACGCCGAGCGCCTCGGCCAGCCGGGGCGCCGCTCGCAGGGGCGTCAGCCCGGGAGCCAGATCCCCCTTGCCGGGGCGGGCGGGCAGCAACTCCTGGTAGCGCCAGATCGAGGCCGGCCCGGCGGCCACCTCGCGCGGGTCGAGCCGGGCGGCGGGGACGGGGCCGCGGTCGACGTCGAGGGGGCCGAGACAGGACGAACACGCGTGCCGCAGTCCCGGCGGGTAGGCGGTGCCGCAGCCGCGGCAGCGCAGCACCACGGTGGCGGCCCGGTCGGCAACGAAACCATCACGATCTTGGGGCGGGCCGCCGCCGGGAGCGTGGCTCGCCGGACTGGCGGGGGTGGCCGTGGGGTCTGGACGGGCACCGGTCATGAGTGGTGACCTCCTACGCGTCTGCGAGGCAGCTCAGCCGCTACCTGGCTGCGCCGTACCCGGTACGGGCCGCAGCCAGTCACGGACGAGCCGCTCGCCGGCGATCGCGTGCGCCACGGTCACCTCGACCGCTCGCGCATCTCTCCCCTGACGCGGCGCGGCGCGCCGGCCGGGGTCGGAGTTGGCACCGTTCCCACAGGTAGGGAGGTTGCCGGGGCATCTTCGGGCCGAGTCCCTCCGCCCCTCTCGATGCGTCGCCGTCTCCGGTTTGTCAACAGCCAGCTTGCCCTGGCATGTTCGAAACCGTCAACGCCAATCGGCGTCTGGACGGATCATAGGGGGAACAACGGTAGCTCCGGCGGTGGAGCGGGAGCTCACCCCCGAGCCAGGAGATGGCAGGTGACCCAACTCGACACGTGGGAGTGGTTCGGGAACCGGACCTTCCACTACAGCCAGTTCGAGCCGCTTGCGAAGTTGCGGGCGGCCCGTGAGCGCGCCGGCGTGACCGTCTCGGTCTGCCTGCCGGCCCGCAACGAGGCAGCCACCATCGGCCCGATCGTGCGCGTGCTGCGCAGGGCGCTGGTGGAGCGGTCCCGCCTGGTCGACGAGCTCGTGGTCATGGACGGCGGGTCGGAGGACGACACCATCGAGATCGCCGAGGCCGAGGGAGCGGCGGTCTACCGTGAACAGGACGTGCTTCCGGAGCTGGGATCGGTGACCGGCAAGGGCGAAGGGCTCTGGAAGAGCCTCTACGTCTGCCACGGTGACCTGGTGTGCTGGATCGACGCTGACATCCGCAACATCCACCCGCGCTTCGTCTACGGGCTGCTCGGGCCACTGCTCGACGATCCGGGGATCGTCTACGTCAAGGCGTTCTACGAGCGCCCGCTGCAGGAGCGCAGGACCCTGCGACCGACCGGCGGGGGGCGGGTCACCGAGCTGGTGGCCAGGCCCTTGCTGAACCTGTTCTGGCCCGAGCTGGCCGGCTTCGTACAGCCCCTGTCCGGGGAGTACGCCGGCCGGCGCGAGGTGCTCGAGCAGATCCCGATGCTCTCCGGCTATGGCGTCGAGCTCGGCCTGCTGATCGACATCGCCCGCCATTCCGGGGTGAACGCCATGGCACAGGTCGACCTGGAGCGCCGCGTGCACCGCAACCAGGACGTGCAGGCGCTGTCCAGGATGAGCTTCGGCATCATCCAGGCGGCCCTCAGCCGCCTGGTCGACGAGGGCAAGGTCGCCCCCGACGCCTGGTCGACCACGCTGCTCCAGTTCGCCAACCGCCTGCGCGAGTACAACATCGAGCCGCGCGAGATCAGCAGCGTGCAGCGCCCACCCATGGCCACCGTCGACAGCTACCGGCAGCGCCGCAGCGCGCTCGCTGCCGGGTCGAGCGCCTGACCGTGCACACCCTGGCCCTGGTGGAAGCCGGGCCGGTGCTCGACCGGCTCGACCCTGTGGTGCTGTTCTCGGACGTCGACGGCACCCTGGTCGGGCGCGGCGGGTCGCTGCTGGCCGACCTCGACGGCCGGCCCACCGTCGCCGCCGCCGAGGCGCTGGTGGCGGCGGGGCGGGCCGGGCTCGAGGTGGTGCTCGTCTCCGGCCGCACCCGCGCCCAACTGTTCGAGGCGTGCCGCCTGCTGGGCCTGCGCGACGCCATCGGCGAGCTGGGCGCGGTGCTGGTCCTGGGCCGCGAGGCCGAGTTGCAGTGGGGCGCGTGCCCGCGCGACCTCGGCGCCACCCCCGCCGAGGCGCTGGCCCGCTCGGGCGCGCTGGCGGCCCTGCTCGACGCGTTCCCCGGCCGGCTCGAGCCCCACACCCCCTGGACCGAGGGCCGCCAGGGCACCGCCCTGCTGCGCGGCCGGGTGGAGGTGGCCGAGGCGGACAGGGTCCTTTCCGCCGCCGGCTTCGGCTGGGCGGCCGTACGCGACAACGGCCGCCTGCGGGGCAGCTACCCGCACCTCGGCGGCGGCGAGACGCATGCCTACCACCTGGCTCCGGCGGGCGTGAGCAAGGCCGCCGCCGCCGCGGCCTACCTGGCCCGGCGGGGACTCGCCGCGAGCCAGGCCGCCGCCATCGGCGACGCCCCGGCCGACCTGGAGGTCGGCGGCGTCACCGGGGCGATGTTCCTGGTCGCCAACGGCGCCTGGGCGGCCGCGGAAGCCCGCCTGCAAGTGCCGGTGGTGGTGACCCCGTCGGCCGCCGGCGAGGGCTGGGCCGAGGCGGTGCGGGCGCTCACCGGCCGCCGGCAGGCCGGCAGGCCGGCCGCGGACGGCGCCGCCACCGGCGGCTGAGCCAGGTCAGCCGCGCTCGTCGAGCACCACGGTGTTCAGCATCTTGTCGGCGAGCGTCTGGCGGCGGTCGTCCCACAGCGGCAGCAGGTAGCCGATGTAGCAGACCAGCGCGTCCACGGTGTGGGCAAGGTCGCGCACGAACGCCATGCCGCCGCCGATCGGCTGGCCGTCGGCCATGCGCACCAGGCGCAGGTGCATGATGCGCTTGCCCCACGACTGGCCGGTCTTGCCCTGCAGGTAGTAGCGGCAGTAGATGAGCAGGCCGAACTCGACCAGGAAGGCGGCCGAGAACAGCACCACGGCGACGGTCACGGCGGCGGCGTTGGGCTGCTCGCCGGGGTCGAGCCCACGGGTGGCAAGGATCAGGGGGATCAGCGCCAGCCCCACGAGCACGAGGGTCGGCACGGCGACGAACAGGCTGTCGAGCAGGTACGCGCCGACCCGCGCGCCCCAGCCGGCGAGCTTGCGGCCCATGAAGTACCCGGGCGCCTCGCCCGTGGCGTAGGACGGCTGGCCCGGGGGGCCATAGGAAGGCTGGCCCTGGGGGTCGTAGGGCGGCTGGCCCCCTGGCGGGTAGGCGGGCTGGCCCGGAGGCGGGTAGGCCGGCTGGTCGGGCGCGGGCTGGTCGGGCGGCGTGCCAGGCCCAGGACCGTACGTCATAGGACGCCCATCTCCTTCTCGTTCGTCACCACTGCCGGGGTGCAGGCCGGGCGCTGCGCCGGACGGCTCACGGCGCACGCGAGAGCGCGGATTCTAACCTTTCGGGCGCGCGAGTCCGGCGGCCTGCTCGGCCGCCTGGGTACCCTCGACCAGGTCCGCGCCGTAGTCGACGAAGCGCGACCAGCAGAACAGGAAGACGATCTTGGCGACGCCCACCAACGGGACCACGACCAGCATGCCGAACAGACCGCCGACGGTAGCGCCGAGCAGGAGCCCGAGCATCACCACCAC